>Ga0206972_1027_pt1 | contig 42028 bp, 28 predicted proteins | sample Alteio_BWOrgHeat_86_FD_152925 | JGI IMG/M metagenome (GOLD analysis project Ga0206972, IMG submission 152925) | Enriched cells from forest soil in Barre Woods Harvard Forest LTER site, Petersham, Massachusetts, United States -... | ecosystem: Environmental > Terrestrial > Soil > Temperate forest >...
TAAATATCATGAGCCCGTTGCCTTAATTGGGCACGACGGGATCTAACGAGGGGGGAGTTCGAGTAATCGGCTCCTCTACTCACTCATATCCCATTAATCATGTTTTTTTTGCTTAAAGTAATAAGCTTCTGGTTAATGAGTTATGCTAAGTTAACAACTCGGATTCAAATTTTGGACTCTGGGGAACAATGAATCAGAAATGGAATCACAGTTCGTGGGAAAAGGCAGCGAACAGAACCGTTCGCTGCTCAACAGAATGATTTAAGTCGTGGCTGCACGGGGCGCTGATGAATTACCAGTGCTGCATGCTGCAACAAGTGCTCCACCGATAACCGCACCGATCAATCCAATGATGATAGAGGCTTGATTTTTTACGGCAAAATTTCTTGCTTTTTCCAATTGTGGTCCTGCAAAAGCAACAAGTTTTTCCCAAGCGCTAGCTACGAACGCTGAGACTTTTTCCCATGCTTCTCCTAGAAATTGAGCTACGACGGATACCTGATGTCCAGCCCATGTAGCGACAGTGGCTGCTGTTTGACTAGCTGTTTGGCAGCAGTTGGATAGTGCTTCTTGAATTCTCATGCTAAATACCTCCTGGTGGAATGTAATTTCAACTGGCAGGTCACTTAATCGCTGACGATTTAGGGACAAAAGACAGCTTAGCAGCTGTGCGATTTCAACCAGTATATGAAATTTTACGTTATTATAACCCGATGATAATTGATGTAAAGAGATCATTAAGCTTAGATTAACTCAAAAAAAATGTACGTTGTTTTTTCTGAGGTCTGTTTTGACAATTTTTAGGGAATAGATCATACTTCTTCTTCTGAGGCAATTGCCTCTTTCCCTGGAATTTTTTAGGAGTCCACCATGTTGAGTGAACAATTGCAAGAACAGATTAAAAGCATCGACAATAGACTCATTCACATGTGGAGGTATCTTTGACTTAGCTTCCAAAGAAAAACACCTCAATGAACTTGAGGTCAGAATGGAATCGGCAAGTTTTTGGGACGACAACAATGCTGCGCAACAAGTCATTAGCGAAGCAAATGGATTGCGCGCTTGGATTATTCCCTACAAAGAGTTATCGCAACGCTTTGACAATGTCAAAGAGCTCTTGCCCGAAGCCGTAGAATCCAACGATCAACACTTTACCGATCAGCTCATTTCAGAACTGCATCAAATTGATAAGACCTTAGCAGAGCTGGAAATCCGCAAAATGCTATCGGGTGAGCTGGATGGAAAAAACTGCTTTCTCAGTATTAATGCCGGCGCAGGCGGCACAGAAGCTTGTGATTGGGGCAATATGCTTGCGCGCATGTATCAGCGCTGGGCTGCGAAGCGAGGTTGGGAAGTTTCCATACTCGATTCGGTAGAAGGAGATGTTGCGGGTCTAAAGAGCATCACTTTCAAGATCAGCGGCCCTTTTGCCTATGGATATTGCAAAGCCGAGCGCGGGGTGCATCGACTCGTTAGAATTTCTCCTTTTGATTCAAACGCACGACGTCATACCAGTTTTGCTTCTGTAGATGTGTCACCCGAGATCGATGATGAGATCCAAATCGAGATCAAGCCGGATCAAATTAGAGTGGATACTTATCGAGCTTCTGGAGCAGGAGGACAGCACGTCAATAAAACGGATTCTGCTGTACGCATCACGCATCTACCAACCGGGTTCGTCGTCTCTTGTCAAAGCGAGCGCAGTCAGATTCAAAACCGTGAAACGTGCATGAAATTATTGCGCGCTAAGTTGTATGAAAAAGAGCTCAATGAACGGGAAAGCAAAGTTAAAGAGATGTCTGGGGATAAAAAAGAGATTGCTTGGGGAAGTCAAATCCGCAATTATGTCTTCCAGCCCTATACTCTTGTGAAAGATACGCGCACCAAGTACGAGGTGGGTAACATTCACGCTGTGATGGATGGAGAATTGGATGAGTTCATACACGCCTATCTCAAGGAATTTGGTTAAACGATGAAAGAGCTGGAAGGATTAGACATTCGCTATAGTCATCTACCCGATGCAGCGCATTTGCGTGATTGGTTGAAAGATCCTGTTGTTCAAACGTGGTTTCCTGTTTCGGAAGAAAAAGAGATTGAAGATGCTGTTCAATGTTGGATTGGCTTTAGTCGGTATGCTTCAAGTCTTACAGCGACGGTTGAGGGGGAGCCATGTGGAATGGGCACCTTGTTTCTCATGCCCTACCGCAAAGTCGCCCATCACTGTCTCTTTAAAGTCGTTGTTGATCCCAAGTTCCAGCGGCAAGGTATAGGAAATTCCCTGCTCAAAAATTTAAAGCATTTAGCTAAAAACTATTTTCATCTTGAGCTCATGCACATTGAAGTATTCGATGCCAATCCCTTCATTCATCTTTTACAGCAACATGGATTCCAAGAATTTGCAAGACAAGAGCGCTTTGTTAAAGATAAAGGCAAGTATAGTTCCCGAATTTTGTATGAATGTTATCTGTAGGTCGCGATGCCATCCAAATCCCCTCTTACCATCCGTTTGACACATGCTGATGATGCTCTTCCTCTTTCTCAATGGCTGTCCAAATCCGATATCTTGAGATGGTTCCCCATGTATGATGTGCGTGAAATTGAAGACGCGGTGCGCATTTGGATTAGCTATTCACGTTTACATGCAGGTCTTACAGCAGAATGGGAAGGGGTTCCTTGTGGTTTAGCCAATCTTTATATCCAGCCCTTTAAAAAATTGGCCCATACGTGCTTGTTTTCCATCATCGTCAAGGAGGACATGCGTGGTAAGGGGATTGGGAAGGCTTTGATTGATGAGTTAGCGAAAGTGGCAAAAGAAAAATTTCATATCGAAATTCTGCATTTGGAAGTCTACGAAGGCAATCCTGCAAAAAAGCTCTACGAACGACTAGGATTTAAAGAATTTGGGTTTCAGCCCAAATTCATTAAAGAAGGGGACCACTACATCGGAAAAATTTTTATGGAGAAATACTTATGAGTCTAAGCGACTGTGGACAGTCTCTAAGGGGAGCTGAACGGTTTAAAGCTCGTCTTGTTTCGGGATTGTGGCAGATGATGCTTTCATTGCTCGGGATTCATACGATAAAAAGCGTTCCTCGTAAAAGGGCAACCAAGATCACGCGTATTCCTAAGGTCAAGCATCAGACACATGGAGATCATTACAATCTACAAGAGATCTATGAGCAACTCAATGCGACTTATTTTGGAAATAGGTTGAAATTGACCATCACGTGGTTTGGCACACCTAATCGGAAGGTTAAGTCCCAGAGGATTTTAGGGCTCTACTGCTTTGAATCCAATCAAATCAAAGTGCACAGATTGTTAGATCACCCTCATTTTCCTCCCTATTTTGTCTCTTATGTCATCTATCATGAGATGTTACATAGCGTGCATCCTCCTAAGAAAAAGAAAAGGGGACGATGGCAAATCCATCATGGAGAATTCAAACAAAGTGAGAAGTGCTTTCTTGAATACGAACAGGCTAGAAATTTTGAGAAAAAAAATCTAAATACATTTTTCATGTCGAGAGAAGATATTTATGGCCGGGCACAGTAAGTGGGCAAACATTAAACACCGCAAAGGTAAAGCGGATCTCATTAAAGGAAAGATATTTTCTCGGGTAACTAAAGAGATCATCAGCGCTGTCAGGCAGGGTGGACCCGATCCTAAATCAAACACGAAGTTACGCATTGCTGTTCAGAAGGCCCGCGCAGCTAACCTTCCGAATGATAACATTGAGCGCAACATAAAGAAGGCAGCAAGTCCGGATCAAGCTGATTTTTTTGAAATGACTTATGAATTTTACGGGTATGGAGGCGTGGGTATTCTGGCTGAGATCATGAGTGACAACAAAAATCGAGTCTCTTCTGATATGCGCATTGCCACCAATAAAAAGGGTGGAACGATTGCCACGCCAGGTTCTGTGTCATTTAATTTTGAGCGCAAAGGAATCATCCAAGTACTTAAGAAAAATGCGATCGAAGATGAGCTTTTTTTGTTAGCTACAGAAGCCGGAGCTGAGGATTTTGAAGCGGAAGGAGATCTTTACTTCATTACCACTCCTCCCGATCAATTGATCCAAGTGAAAGAAACGCTCGAACAGAACAAAATCCCTTGTGAGGAAGCAGAATTGCAGATGGTTCCTAAATCTTATGTGGAGTGCACAGATGAGCATCAAAAGCTCAATTGGGAACTGATCGATTATCTAGAAAATCTCGATGACGTCGATGTCGTTTATCACAACATGAAAGCGGATTAAATAAAGCCTCATGAAGAAGCTTTTTCTGTTTTTTTTATTTGTAAGCTCAGCTGTTCATGGCGCAGCTCCTTTGTACCATGCTCTCGTTGCCCAGAAATGGTTGGATGCTTTTGAAGATTATACAGAAAATGTACCTCTTGAAATCATCGAAAAATGGCATCATTTTCATAGGATTTATTTTACTACTCAGCCAAGTAAGCTATTCAATCAAATGGCATTACAACACGCGCCCTCCGCAAATTTTTCTCACAATACAATTCAGCTGTTGAGTCAATATTTACCTCTTTATAGCCAGCATCAAGAGATTCAAGATTTTGTTCACTTCTCGCTTGACATCTTCGATCAGCTATTGCTAAAGAGACAATTGCAAAATTCAACACCATAGAAAAATCGCCCTTTTGAGCCATTTTCTATTAAGTTAATTGCAGATTGTAGTTTGTTTGTTTTTAATATTCAACTGTTTATTAATTTAGTAAATTTATTGTTATAAATATAAATCAATTTTTGTTGTAATTTTATTTGTTCATTACAATTAAATGCGTGATTGTGTATAGTTTGCACTCATTATTATGAGGTAGATATGAGTGCTATCATCGCTTTGCGCAATTTTGAACGGGCAGCTCAAGAGGCGTTTCAAACTAATCCTCAACAACAATTAATTGCTCATCGAGAGGGCTCTGAGGTTATTAAGGCTTCATTGCCCTCCTCAGTAACACCCGAAGTTCGAGAATTATATAAAAAAACATGGGCAGTTTTTCGAAAGTCTTTGATTGAAGTGGTCGGAAGACAAAAGGTGGAGTGGGTATGCCATCGTTATCGTTTTAGCATCGATCAGATGGAGCGAGATGGTAGGCCTTTATTACCAGAACATGTGGAATTATTTTCAATTGGACTCAGCCAACACTTATCCCAAGATATTCTACAAATCGGTGAGAAGATAAGCCAACTCTCGCGACAAGAGATTCAATCGAGATTAAAAAAAGTACATGTCTTTGATATTTTAGGAAAATACACTGAACCCGTCAGATTATCTGGCACATCCCCTTCGTATCGAGCTTGGTTTTTTCATGACCGTGCTTTAATGGATAAGGAAAAGCAAATTCTTCTTTCAGATATAGGCACAATTTCTTTTCCAGCTTTTCTTGAACGTCTTAGTAAAACTCTTGTCAATCGAGAACTTCAACCAGGACAACTTATCCCAGTGGCTGGTCGGGATGGATCTCTAGATTACTATCGTGTGTATCGTAAAATCATTCGAGGAGGCCTTGTTGCCGATGCTTTGAAACCAGCAGCGCGTGATTCTACATTAAAGCCCTTGTTAGTGTTCCGTCCTACACAATTTGCTTTATCTAATATGAATGCTTATCAGAGTTACCTTGATGATTTACAGCCTTGCGTAGGCAAAATGGGTTACGAGTCAGCTAAACCTTACCTTGCTCAGTTGATGCATCATTCTAATTTCCGACGCAATGGAGAAAAGATCGATGCTTGTGGGTATAGTTTAGGAGGAACACATAATCAACTCTTCGTAGCAGATTTTTATGAGGATGTTTCTACTGCAATTTTTCATAATAATCCCTGTGTGGATCATGAAACTGCTGAGCGGTTTGCACAGAGAATCAGTACGATGGGAGCGCGAACTGAACCTTTGAATATTCAGATTTATCGCACAACTGGAGATGTGTTCCATTTTGGCGGAGATAAGCATCTCGGTTGGAACGTGGATCATCCGTTTGTGAATATCCAACTCAATATCATCGATCATGCTAGCAAGAAAATTTCTTCTTTGGGACTACACGCTTATCGCATCTTTGATAATCATATTCACAATTATCAGATCCGCTCCATAGAAGATAAGCAAGAACTTTTCGATCATCTCGACAATTCCAAACGCGGGGCTGAGGCTATTTGGTATGAGACTACTCGGCGCGTATGGAGCATGACGGTCTATTCACTTCTCAGTTCCATCCATTCCGTGTTATCAGTGATGCGCAACGTATTTGGCATCAGAATTTTGCGAGAAGTGAATCACTATCAAAATCAAGAGATTCCAGACTAAATCTTATTTTTGTTTACAGTATTTCCAGATTAGAGGAATTAAGGTGAGCATAGCTATTCCTATCAACATGAACGTTATCTTGTAAGTAAATACGGCAGACAGATTGAAGTGCGTTTGAGTTTCAAACATAACGTTGAGCCTAGCCCCTGCTTCTGCAAGGATATAGGCTAGGGGTAACATCCCAAGACAGGTTGTCCACAGGAATGTCCAACGTTTGATTTTAAAACAGGCGGCTGCTGTATTGATGATCCAATAAGGGATCATGTGTGACAGCCGGAAAAAAAGTAGGTAGCTAGCTGGACTGAATGCAATTTTCTTCTCAATTGTTAGTAAAACAGTGTGATGAGATCGATGTAGAGGTTTGAAGAATGCCAAGCGAATGGCTTCAAAATACAACCAGGCTCCTACAGTTTCTCCGATGAGGATATACAACATGGCTAGAGGTAGAGGAAAAAGGAACCCAGCCATTACCCCTAATAGAATCGAATCGGGAATCAAAAAACAGACAGATAAGATGAGCACAGTGAGAAAATAGAAAGCAGAAAGTAAGGGATGGGTAGAAGCGAAGTTCTTCCATTTTTCATGTTGAGTCTGAATGGTATTGAAGCTGATTTCATGGGTTAACCCATAGGCATAAATAGCGATGATTGCTAGAGCAATTACACCGACGGGGATGTAGGGAAGAATGCTCCTTTTCATCGTTAGACCTCTTTCGAAATTAGGGTTCGTTGATTTTCGGGATTATTTTGGCCGATTTTTGATTCTTTTTGCGGGGATAGTATACGAAACAAGATACAATCCCCGCAAAAAGAATCAAAAACTCGGCTCAAAAGAACCCGAAAATCGACAGAACCTTATTTTCGAAAGAGGTCTTTCCTTATTGACAATCGGTGGTTAAGGTAATAACCCAACTTGCCCCCTATCCTCCTTTATCCGCGAGCTGCGACAGGCAATCTGTTGCGCTTCGTTCGTCGCCAAGGTGAACTACCTTGGCTTCCTCACGAATCTTGCATCTTACCTGTCTCGCTTACGCGTCTAAGGGAGGATAGGGGGCAAGTTGGGTTAATAGGTGTAAACGAAGGTGGTGCAGGAAGAGGACTATTTGGAGTGGTGGCATTGACAAGGAATACACCTTTGTTACTATTGTCAAAATCGAGCAGAAAGGGGACGTTGGAGATATTCCAAATGAAATAGCCAGGAAAATTTACAGGAGTTGAAACGGTATTGTTGTGTAAGGTTAAACATGCCGGCGTGAGATCGTTGAGAAAGGCGATTCCTCCTGCTGGTAAGGAGTCAGCTGTCATGACAATCTGATTGTCTGTGACAACGGCTGTTTGTTTACCCGTTGACATTTGCGTATAAAAAAGGATGCCGACAGCAGAGCCAGATGGATTTGCTGTGAATGAAAAGGAATTTTCGGCGATAAAATACTCGTTGTCCCCAGTGCATCTAGTGATGAAGATCCCCATATTGAGACTGCCTGAACTAGTGCCTCCAAATACGTTCTGGGTGATTGTAATGATTCCGTTGGCAGATTGAATAAAGTGAATTCCTTGATTTTGGGTGTTATCAGTACCTAGAATCGAACACTGTTGAACTGTGAAAACATCTAGTTGAGGGCAGTTGAGAACGCTAATTCCAAGTCCCGTATGTGAAAGAAGTAAAACATTGTGCGAGATGGTTGCCTGCGAGATCCCATCTGCTGCGATGCCAAGAGGTCCAAATTGACGCGTATCAGGAGAGATAATAAAGCCGGATACTTGGTTGTTGTTAGACAAGTTGATGACAGCATCTCCTTGAGTGTTTGTCAGAACCGGTAGAGAGCAATTTTGAGGGCAGAGTTGAAAGGCCTCTAAAGTTGTGCTGAGTAGCCGCTGGTTGGGCTTAAGTGAAAACGGTTGTCCCATGCTAGGAGCATGGTCTTGTGCATCGTAAGGGGAATCTCCTGGAAAGACATAAATAAGATCACAATCTCCAGCTGTGGCAATGGCAATTTGAAGATTACTAAATGGGTTGTTATAACTGCCGTCTCCTGTTAAAGGATTGGCGTTGTTGACAAACCATATAGTTCTATCTGCAGGACATACAGCGCAAGCCGAAAAGCATGTATCGGCAAAAAGAAGTAAGAGTACTAATTGCCTTACTATACATCTTATTAGGAACATTGACCCTCTTGCGGGTTAGGATTATTTCACGCTCACAAATGTTCCTAAGTTATGAACATCAGCTTTGGAGATCTGCTCATAGCGAAAGTCATGTTCTGGGGGCAATACTCCTTCGACAAGCACTGCTAAGCGTCGTCCATTACTTCGAGAGAGCAATTGGTGTGACATCTCGCAAAATTCTGTATACTCGAGTTTTTTTAGGCTGGCAATCCTCTTTTGAATCCAGTTGAAATCGTCATATTCAAAGGCAAGTTTATCGAGTAGTAATGCCATGAGGGGCATTTTTTCTGGGGGCATTTCCAATAAGGTGATGACATTGGCTCGAAGGCTTTCAAAGCGTTCTGGGGTGATTTTTTCTGATAAATTTTTATCGTAATCTTCTAGGAATAATTCAAAACGAGCGAGTAGATCGGGAGCGGAGTGTGTGCTTGATTGAACAGCAAAAAATTGTAGGAGCTGTTGCTGTTCTTCAGAATTCCAAGCTTTTGCAATGTAACCCGTTTGCTGCTTAGTTCTAAGGGTGTCAAAAAACTCGTGTTGAAGACCTGTACCTAGAATTTGTTGTATCCCTCGTCGTTCAAAGGAAAAAGCCCCTTCTTGAAGCATGAGAAGGACACCGTTACCTTGTCGTTCTGTAGTGTGTACAATTTTGGCAGGACCTCGTGTGTCTGATAGCAAGAGCACTTTATTTTTTTGATGCTTGCTTACGGGATAAGGACGAGCATGAAGGGTTTCCTTGAGTGTGGAACAGAGGGCGGAGGCTTCAGCTTGATCGATATTTCCGTAGAGAATGGCTTGGGTGTAAAAAGTTTCAAAGAGTTGTGAAGAGAACCGTTGGAATTCTTCATAGGTGAGCCTTTTAATGGCTTGAGCTTTTTCCTCTTTAGACGGCATGTTATAGACTACGCTATCGAGCTCATTCATGGCTTGTTTGACTGGCAATTCTTTAGCTGCATTGTCATAGTCTTCAGCTAAGGAGATTTGATAGATTTCAAATTCCTCTTTAGTGCAGGCGACGTGGTTGAATTTATTGACGATATGCGTTGTGAGAGAAGGGGCCATCTCACTAAAACCTTGGAGCATGAGCTTCAGATTGAGTTTGTCGGTTTGAAGTGAGGCATCGAGACCTGCTTTAGAAGCAGATGAGAGAGTAGGAGAAAGCTGTTCATTGAGAGCGCGCACATACAAGGCAAGCAGGGCTTGTGAATGCGCGGAATGATCAACAAGAGGGGATTTAAACGTGAAGATGAAGGCCACCTCTGGCACTTTATAACGGGTATCTTGAATGTAGTAGATCTTAGCAGAATCATCCGATTGTAGAAGGAGGGGATGCGTTGTATCATGCACAGGAGATCCAAGGGGTTCCAAAGCGACATGGGTGGGAATATAAGGGTTGGGTTCGGGGAGTTGAATGTTGACGTTGAGATCGGCGTTATTCCAGGCCACCAAAGATTCTGGTGCTATTTTCTTGATGGTATACTCAGCATTCATCCACTTTTCTCTTCGATCTGTGACAACATCCACTTTTGCAGGATCGGCCATCAAGGAATACACACAGGTATCAGGTTTGAGCGTATCGATGAATGCTGCAGTAGATACAGGATCAAATTGGGAAGGAATGTTGGTTTTTTCAGGGAAAGTAGATAAGGATTCATATGGCATCGATTCTGTAATCCGGATAATGCTTTCAAAGGCGTCATCTCGCGATTGATACTGATAATTGAGTTGAGCGATAGTTTGCATCTCCTCGAATAAATGAACTGGAAATTCTTCTTCTTTGAGACGAGCAATCGCTTGGAAGACGTAATAGATGGCTTGATCAATCTGTGTTACCCCGTGATCAGTCAAGGCGATGTTGATCGTAAAGAGCATCGTGTTTTTATTGAAACGATCACATTCAGCATGTAGACCTTCAGCCAGTTGCTCTTTTTTCATGAGTTGAATGAGGCTGTTTTCTCCTTCCTGATTGAAGGTATAAGCGATAAGGTCGGGGACTTTTTTATCGATGTCTTGAGCAAATGAAGCGGGAATTTCCCATGTCAAAGAAAGCTGTTTAATTTCTTTGACGGGTTTAATGTACATCATGTGACCGCGCTGCATGGAAGAGGTGAGTTCAGAAGGGAGTGCTTGAGGAGTTACAGAGAAGCTGCGCACCTGAGAAAACCGAGTGATGACCTCCTTGCGTAATTCATCTAGGGGAAGGGGAGATACAAGCGCTAAATGCATGCGATTGGCGCTATAATGCTTCTCATACCAGGTTTTGAGAGCTGATTGGGGGATTCCGGAAAGGGTTTTCGCATTTCCAGTAGAAAAGCTGCAGTTGGGGTGGTTGGGATTTCCCGTTTCTTTAAAGATCATGTACTGGCGCCAGCCATCGTGTTCGATATTTTTTGCATGCTCTTGATCTACAGCATGCAGTTCTCGGTTGATGCAGCTCATCGAAAGAAGAGGATCGATGAAAAAATGGGAAAAGCGATCAAAGGCTGCAGAGAAATCGGGATTATTGATCGAAAACATGTAAACAGTGCGATCTGAGGCTGTATAGGCATTGACTTTTCCACCGTGATCAAAAATAAATTGCATGTACTCAAATTCTTTGGGATAGGTTGCTGTGCCCATGAACAACATGTGTTCGAGAAAATGCGCCATGCCAGGATATTCCTTGGGATCATCCCAAGCTCCGCATTCTACAGCTATTCCTGCAGCAGATTGGTCGGCGCCTGGATCGGAGATTAAATAAGCTTGCAAGCCGTTGTTTAAGATCAATTTTTCCGTTTTTCGTTCTTCAAGAGCAGGGGTGAGGACAGGAATTGTGTTTTTATCGGCGATGATTTGGTAAGGGGATTCTTTTTTTTCCGCATGAGCTAAAGTTAGGGAAAATAAAGTAAGGGAGAAAATGAGGTGTTTTTTAAAGGTCAGAGGCAATTGCAAAACTCCCCGACCCAGAAAAATCGATGATTTTGAGTCAGTTTGCCGGCCGCTTAAGGGGCCGCGGCCCCATCCCCGAGAACATACTCCAAGCGAGTAGGGCTCGGGGATGGGGTGGCAAAATGGCTCAAAAGGGCGATTTTGCTGTGGCGGGGAGTTTTGCAATTGCCTCGTCATCTTGTTTCTCCTTTAGAGTGTGTCATAATGGGTGCGCACTAAATTCCAAATGAAGGAGGCTCGTGCTTGTCTACGCTCATGTTTGTCCTTGATATCACATCCCGGAAAATGTTCCATATCAATTTCGGGTCCAAAGCTCAAATGAATGTTACCGCGTTTAGCCAATCGCGCTTCCCCTAATTCCACTTGAATGGTTTGCGGGGGAGGCAATAGCTCAAATGTTTTTAAACTTAAGGGATAAAAATGAGTGGGATGTCCTGCACGAGAAGCCATGAGATAAAACATTTCAATGCTCTGTGAATCAAAGGGGGCAACTTCGACAATCCCCTCAGCATTGGGGCGATCGCGACCTCCACTGGGAGCGACATAGATTATCTTTCCACCTTCGCTGAGCAATTCACTCATGAGTTCCATGGTGCGTTTATTGTGCAGCTGCTTTTTAAGTTTGAGTTCCGGTGGATGATCGATGTAACGCTTAGAATAGATGCACAAGAGATTTCTTCCCATGCTAAATGGAACAGCAAGAGGATCTGTCACGACGCGATCACCTGCGACGAAAATCATCTGCTCTGCTAAGTCGGGGTGACTATTTTCAAGCAGAATGCTAATTGCTTGAGGATCAGCTTCCGTCTGATGATTGGCAAACAAGATGACATTATTTCCTCGCTTTAAGGTGTCTGTAATGGGTTTAATGTAGTGGGTTCCCTGTACAGAAGACTTATGCGAATTGATGAGAGGTTTTAAGATATCAAGACCAAACTGGTAGTAATCAAAAGGGTGTCTAAGCCGGTGATGATAGGGTTCAAAAACATACGGTTCTATGCATTGATCTCTCACGAGTTTTAAGTACTGCTCAAAGAGAGCAGCATAAGGAACAATGGAGAGGTTAGCATCTGTTAAAGCTTGCTGAAAACCCGTATAAAATTGCTGCAAATTCTGCGCGTACTTGGCAGGGATTGTGCCTTCTTGACAATAGTGATCCAGCTGCTCTAAAAAAGTGTGATTAGGCGTCGAGTTTTTTTCCATTGATCATCGAGTAAAATTGGAATTCATTAAGGTGAAGGGTGTCGTCGACTTTGAATTTCAATTCGGCGTTCATTTTTTCTGCGAGTTTCAAAAGATAAGCGCGATCAGTATGACTGAGAAAATGATGGAGTTCTGGGTGGGAAACGAGCTCTAACCCAAATTGCTGCTGTTGTTGGATCAACTTTTTAAAGGAACGTTCGATCTCGATCGACATGCTCTCATGTGTTTTGATCATCCCGCTTCCACTGCAATAAGGACAATGGGTGAAAATGGTTTGTGTTAGGGATTCTCTACTGCGCTGCCGCGTCATTTCAACTAATCCAAATTCACTCATCCCTAAGATGGTGCATTTTGCGGAATCCTCTTTCATGGACTCTTTTAAGCGATCTAGCACCCGTCGTTGGTTTTTACGTGAACGCATGTCGATGAAGTCGCAAATCACCAAGCCACCTACGTTGCGAATCCTCAGCTGGCGTGCAATTTCATCAGCAGCTTCGAGATTGATGTGCACAAGGGCTTCCTCGACATTGGAAGGGCTTTGTTGGGTGCTGCGTCCCGAGTTGACATCGATGGTGTACATCGCCTCTGTTTTATCGAAGAAGAGATACCCACCTGAAGGAAGCCAAATTTTGCGTCGTAAGGCGCGGTCGATTTCTCGCTCCACATTGAATCGCTCAAACATGGGAACCTTATCGCGATAGAAATCGATTTTGATGGGGTGCTCATTTTCGTAGTTGGCGTAAATCCGTTTACAGCGTTGATACGTCGTATAATCATCCACGAGAATCCGATCGTATTTTTTATCGACACTGAGCAAAACGGCTCGTTTGATGAGATCTGATTCTTCATAGAGACACGTCGGCTTAGTTGCCTTATGGAAATTATCGATCGTATGTTGCCATGTCTTTAGCAGTTCATTTGCCTCAGCAATGAGCATTTCGGGGGTGGCATTGGTACTCGCGGTACGGCAAATGAGCCCCATGTCTTTAGGCATCTCAAATGCCCGCAATAACTTTTTTAAGCGATCTCTTGAGCTTGGATCTTCAATTTTACGTGAAACACCTCGGTGGGGTGTATTGGGTAGTAAGACGAGGTAACGTCCAGGTATGGTGATATTGGACGTTAGGCGAGCTCCTTTAGTGCCAATGGGTTCTTTAACAACCTGAACCAGGACGGCTTGGTCATTTTTCAACAATTTAGCAATGTCCGTTTCTTTTTTTTGCTTGGCTTTTGAGGTGGCGATATCTTGGTCCCAATCGAAATCCATTTCGAACATCTCTTGGAATTTTTGCGTGTTTTCTAAGATATCCGAGATGTGGATGAAGCCATTTTCTCCCTCATTAATATCGATAAAAGCTGATTGGATATTATGAAGGATATTGGTCACTCGACCGCGATAAATATTCCCCGCTAATTGGCGATTTTTTTTTCTTTCGACGATGAGATCCTGAAGGACTCCATTTTTTAAAACGGCGTAACGGATCTCTTTCGATTCAACATTGAGTAAAATTTCTTGCATGAAGCCCCGTTTTCATTTGACCAGATTCAAGACGATAAGCCTTTGAATAGTGGTTAGAGCTTCTCCAATCAACCAATCAAGCCTCATAGAAAAAAGAGGGCTAATAGTGCGGTATGATAGTGAAAAGCCCCGCTAGTTTTCGAAAGGTAGAGCTTATGTCATTTCAAGTTCTTTTTCCATAAAAAAGTAACAATCTGCTTGTGGCGGTTGGGTATTCATTTCCATGCCCCACCATCTATTGGGCAAGGATACGGGCAGGGGCATGGAAATGAGTTATTTAACGGTTAAATCGGACAACATGGATACTGAACAGACAGAGTGCATGGTAGTTTTGTGGTGACAAGAAACATGATTAACGGGATAGGCATGATACGCTTGATAAATAATTTTCGCCGCAGAGCGGCGTGCGGCTCCGCCGCATTTTCTTCTTCCATCATGCGTATCATGCCTATCCCATTAATCATGTTTTTTTTGCTTAAAGTAATAACCTTCTAGTCAATGAGTTATGCTAAGTTAACAGCAACAGAAGCCATCATAGAGCAAACCAAGATTTTAACTGATTTTGCGCCGATTCGGCGCGAAATTAGTTCAAACTTCAGGTCTAAATCGAAACATCTTACAAATCATTGACAATAAACTACTTACATATTAGCAATATATAATTATTTAAATTTTATCGAAATATATAATTTTAAAAATTTTATTATTATTTTATTTTATTTTGTATTATTTAATTTAATTTAATAATTTGATAAAATAATTGGTATTAACGATTTATAAAAAGGTAAATGGCAATGTTCCCGAGTGATCCTAAAACACTAAAATTGCAACCGCTGACTTTAGCGCCCTTAGAAGGCGTCACGCCTTTAAGCAGTCTTAGGCAGCCTATTCTTCAAAAGAGTAAGGAAGAAGATTCTTCCGATGATATGGACATCAGTCTTCCTAGAGACCCTTTACCTTCCTTGTCAGATGTGCTTAACGAATCAGGAAAGGAAACAGGGGCGTTAGATGAAAATGAAGTCCTTAGGCTGAGACTTGAGTATGAAAATGGCATGGATGTTACTTCTGTGGCAATCTATGTAGAATTGGATGAGTTGCATGATTTATGCAGCAAGATGGACAGATTGCACGATGGATTAAAAAAGTTTAGTTCAGGTCACCTCTCAATAACCCAGTTACAAGTAGTTTTTTCACGACTACCCTTAGAGATGGAAACGCTCTTAGGCAACCTTGTTAGGCAAAGTTATAAGGAGCTGGATTTAGGGGGTCCTGAGTTTGGAAAAAGAGCACTTCAAGCAGCACCAGAACTATTACTTCACATTCGGACTCGTGAAAGTGAGGTGTCAATTGATCTCACTATTTGTCAAATCCTTCGATCTTTCGAAAAGAAGGCTGTATTATTTTACCTCTGTGAAATCGTGTATCAACATTATCGAAAGCATGGGAATGAAGAAAGTCTGAAACAACTCAAAGCATTGCTCGGAGATCAACAATGGGAAGCCTATAAGCTCTTTGTAGAAAAGCATCCAGGGACCTTTACATCTACTTCTGATGAAGGCTATTTGAGAGCAAAAGATAGGAATCGCTCCTTATTTCAGTCATTTTTATCGGAAAAGAAATCCTTTTATTTAGATAAAAGTGTTTATGTTGAACTAGCGCGGCTGAACGTTGTGACGCGCATTTCAGAGGAACAGTGGGAAGAGGTGTTTAAGGAATTTCCTTCCATTAACGTTCCTGAAACGGTCGCTTCTCCTTCGGGCATGATCCAATTTGCTTCGAGTGTTTATCGAACAAACCTCGCACAACAAAGAAGATTGTCTTTCTTAACATTACCTACTAACTCCTCTCTTCCGACGGAAGTGATTCCAATGGCTATACCTCAAAGGTTATCAGAGGCTATACAACGCTGTTTTGACGTATTGGTAGCGATTCAAACTCCAGCATCTGCGCATAGTTCTCTTAAGGAAGAGGGGATAGAAAAACGGAAACAGGGAGTATTTACTGTGCCCCGCTATCTCCCTAGAAAAGTGTTAAGAATCGTAGAAAAACCCCAGTTAATAGAACCATCTCCGTATTCACCTGAAGCGTGGCATGCTATTGTAGAGACTGTGATTCATGCCGAAGGATTGGCTATTGATGTACCAGCTATCTTCAAGATTCCACAAGAAGAGCGAATGGGTAAAGACCTACCTCCAAGCTACGTGACAATGAGCACAGGAGCTGTTGATCCTATACCTTTCAACTTTGCGTTTTTGCAATTGTCTAAACGCGTTCAGCAGCGCTTAGCCAATGATCTGTGTCGTTTGATTCAATTGACTGGCTATGAGGTGAATCTGAAAACCCTACAGATTCATGAAGGGAGAATTGTTTTACCTCCTCAATTCATTGTGCCAGCTAATCGAGTTCACAGTGCAAAAGGTGTATTGAAAACATTACTGGAAAGCTCAAATTTTGGCCACGAAGACCTTCCCGTTTTATTGCGCGCAGCCTCGTTAAGCTTAGAGGAAATGGAGGAAGAAGCATTTGAAACCTCTGATCTGCATTCTTTACGTCGCTTCTTCACCATTGTGCGCGGAACTAAACCGTTTGTTGAGAAGCAAGAAGCATTTCTAGAATTAAGAAGAGGGATGCAAGATCAACTTGTCACGTTCTTAATGTCTAGTAGTCGAGAGGAGATAATACGAGACAAATGGCTGAAACAACTGACTAGCAATCCCACACTTATCAATCGCCTAACCTCTAAAGATGGAATGGATATGCTGGATCAATGGGAAGTAAGATTTGGTCTTATCGAGGCATTGGAGACTTTACGTCTTGTTAAGCGCGTGTTATTGCAAATGGATCAACCCAATCCTGCTGTGATGCATATGTTGATGTTGACCTTGCGAGAAACCATGATGGGAGCCCATCTGTTAGTTCTCATTGCAAAAGAAAGCATGGGAAAAGAGACCTCTTTGAATCTGTCGCAACTAGCTAATGCTTTTGAAGGACAAAATCGCAAGCAAACATTAGACACGATCGATCGCTATTGTGATCTGCTCAGAGAAATTAAAAGGGGCTTATCTCGAAAATCTATGGAGGTAAGACTTTATGCACAAGCTGCTCAGCGATTTGAAGATTTACCTCTTCTGCCCGTTCCAAAAGGCAGTCTCAGAATAGAGGGATTATCATCTTCTCCGCCTCCTCTTCGCGTGTTAATCGTCTCCTACGAGATTGCTAAATTAGGCCTAAAATACGGAGGACTTGGAGAAGCTGTTTATGGTGCCGCGAAAGGCTTAAGTGAAAAAGGGTACCACGTCATACTTCTATCGCCCCTATTTACCGGCCTTCCGCCTACAACGCTTTCCAAAATTGCTCAGGGGCAAACAATCCCGTCGCAGTTGTATTGGGGAGGCGAAAGACAGTCTATTGTTCTTCATCGGATCGTTGAAGAAGGAATGGATCTATTGTATGCCGAGGAAGGCGCTCCTTTAGGTGGGGCTGTGCGTGGGTATTTTGATGTGCGCTCGTCACGAGAAATGTATTCAGATGGTAGATTAGCCAAGCCGGGCCGTCCATGGCATGGACTAAAAGAAAGGATGATGTATTACAGCAGTCTGGTTGCAGGACACTTAGAATTAGCCTCTGCTCAAAAGATAGAGTATGACGCCATCGTAGTCAATGATTGGCATGCAGCTCATGCTATTGAGAAATTGGCTACTGCTAGAAAATCGCGATGGGTAAGCGGAAAACTTCCCGCTACGGTATTTGTCATTCATAACAATAGTTATGGATGTCAAGGGGTCTATGAACCAGAAGATCGCGATATTTTGGAACTTGCAGGAAATCAATGCTCTGGTGTGAATGTGATGAAGCAAGGGATTGCTTATGCCGATGAGGTGTTCACAGTTTCTGAAAGTTTTGCCGATGAGATGCAAGATGAGCGATCAGGGTTAGGAGCTGGGTTAACCCCTTGGGTGCGCAAGGCTGCTCATCAAGGTAAGTTTCATGGTATCATCAGTGGAAGTAATCCTGATTTATGGAATCCAGCTACGGATCGAGCTCTCACTGAATGGAGAGATCCACAAGATCCTAGCACTGCGATCAATTTAAGTTTTTCTCCTCAATCAGAGAATATCGCTGCGACAAAACGCGGGATCCGTACTCAATTGTTTAAAGCTTTGCAGCAATACTATCCGGAAGCGCTTGTGTCACTCGGCTGTACCTCTGCTCAACAATTTATCGATCGACCTCTATTAGTTTATGTAGGGCGTTATGATTCCTATCAAAAGGGGATCGATCAATTCATGTCAGTTTTGGAAGCGGCACATAAAAAAGGAGCTCTTTTTATCACAATGGGAGTCGGAGAGGATCCTGCGGCTAGGCGTCTTCTCGATCGGCTCCAATCCAAAGCACAAGAGTACCGATGTGGATGGATCACACGTGGTGATGTCACAGAATCCAGTTTGACAATGCAAAAAGGGGATCCGGAAAATGGTATTCCTGGATTGGGATCTCTTATTCGCGCTTCTGCAGATTATTTTGTTTTACCATCTTCGTTTGAGCCGTGTGGGTTGGTTCAGTTTGAGGGTTGGCTTTATGGAGTCTTAGCTATCGGCACGCAAACGGGTGGATTAGCAGATACCATCAATGGTGATATCGAGAGCGATTTTTTCAATGGATTTACCTTTAAACGCTTAAAAAATTGGGAATCAAGCGAACAAAGTGATTTAGTAGAAACTACGGTTGAGAAGGCGATTGATTTTATAAAAGCCCTATCTGAAGAGAAACGCAATGCCTTGATGGCTCGCATGATGATTCAGGCTCGTCAATCCAGTTGGACAACCTCACTTGATGGGGTTACGCCTGTTGATCGTTATATAGAAGCCATTCAGAAAGCGATTCAAGCCAAACAAAAACGAAGCTTGGAACCCTTCGATTTATTGGGGGTCGATTTAACTCCAGCTCCAGCTCGAGATAATTATTTTGGTCTAAACCCTAAACCAGATTTACACAAGCGGTTTGGAGCACACATTGAAAAAAATGGAGTGAGATTCCGCGTTTTAGCACCAGCAGCTCGAGATGTTAAACTTGTTCTAGTGGATGAAGAGGGTCATGAAACTTTACATGAGCTCATTGAGCTCTCTGATGGGTCTTGGGAAAATCTGATTCCAGAAGCTAGAGAAGGTAGCGTTTATGAATATGAGATCCTCAACGCTCAGGGTAAGCTTACTCGTAAAATTGATCCATTTGCTTTTGGTTTTCAGATGCGACCTGACTATCGCTGCGTAGTTGCGCGCGACAAACCTTCCTTCTTGTGGACCGATAATGAATGGATCGCAGGCCGAAGAAAGTTTGTAGAGGGTAGAGCACCTGTTAATATCTATGAAGTGCATTTAGGGACGGTCAAAAGGAGTAAAGGCGGTGATTTTCTCAATTATCGAGAATTGGCCGTTTATCTAGCAGATTACTGTACCAAGTTACACTATACTCATATCGAACTTGCAGGGATATTTGAACATGATGATGATGTCTCGATGGGATACCAAGTAAAAGGTTTTTTTGCACCGACATCACGACATGGCACCTTGGAAGATTTTCAGTATTTTGTGAACTATTTACATCAAAAGAAAATCGGGGTGATTTTGGATTTTATCCCTTTTCATTTTGCAAAAGATCAGCATGGACTTCGCGCGTTTGATGGTACTGCCTTGTTTGAAGATACTGATCCCTTACATCGGACAACCCTCTGGGACACTTTAGCTTTTGGATTTAATAGTGCTGATGTTCGAAAGTTTCTATTATCCAGTGCTGACTTCTTTTTATCGCAGTGTCACGTCGATGGTTTCCGCGTGGATGCAGTCATGTTCATCGAGTCTCCTGCTTATTCCAAACATGCTGATATTAGTTGGAATCCTGGTGAAGATGGAACTGCTGTCAACGTAGGAGGGATCAAGTTCTTAAAAGATTTAACAAGATTAGGCCGCGCTTATGGACACGCTCTGATGATTTCAGAAAACGTCGATCATCCAAGAATTCCGTATGTTGATACGCTGCCAGTAGAAGAGCGCTTTGGTCTTGGTTTTCATTTACGCTGGAACATGAAAGGTCGTCTTGCCACCTTATCCGTATTGGAAGACCCGAAACATATACCGGTTCTTGTGCAGACTATTAATCAAACTGAAGAAAGATCCATTTTCTCTTACTACGGCCATGATGAAGCTCGTAAAATGTCGATAGGTGGACGCGTGTCACGCCAACCCGATTCTACCGATGAATTGATGGCTAAACGAGTCAATCTCTTTAATATGTTAAATGCATGCTTACCTCAACATGGTCGCCTCACATTCATGGGAACAGAGTTTGGTGCTACAGGTAGGTGGGATCCTAGACAGTCTCTTAAGCGAGATGTGTTGCGTAAGAAATTACATCGAGATATCTTGCATCATACTGAGCTTGTTAATGAATTTTATTTAGCTCATTCAGCTTTTTGGTCAACGGGGCAAGGGAATGGAAATGTTAACTGGGTTAAAACCAGAGGACCAGAACCTGTTTTAGTCTATGAAAGAATAGATCCTGCAACGCGTTCCAAGTACCTTGTGATTCACAATCTGTCTCAACAAACTTTAGCAGCACCTTATCGAGCTGTGTGGCGTGATGTATCACAAGTGGCTAAATTGAGCGAGGTTCGTCCTTTATTTAGCAGCAATCGAGCTGATCCAGGAACAGTTTCTGTAGCTCGTACCCCAGGTTCAGGTCGACCCATTGGCGTAGAATTTTCGACGGGATTGCCACCGTATAGTTCGGTAGTTATCGAAGAAATTGAGGAAACACCAGCCTCTTCTTCATCAAGTGCTTCGTCTGCTAAAGCACCCGCCTCTTCTTCATCAAGTGCTTCGTCTGCATCTTTAAAAGACCTCTTGCAAGCTTAAGCAAGAGGTCTTATGAAACTTACCCTAAGATAGCGTTCATGAGCACATCGAGATTATCACCTACGTGCAATTCGCCCCAACGATCACCACCCTTGTGAGGATCAGTTGAGTTTTGATAGACATTGCCGTAAATCATGTTACGCTCTTCCTCAGGCAGCAGAGCAAGTAGTTCACTGACCTCTTTAGATCTGGCTTCATTAGTCTTCGAGGTAAAAGCTTCAGTTGAAATAAGGGCTAACAACCGCTGGGTAACCGATATAGATGGTGCTTCTGGCAACACAACAGGTTGGCTAGAAAGCTTAGCAGGAGATGAGCTAGAGATAGAAGCAGGAGCTCTAGCATGACTTGGTAAGACAAGTGGTTGAAGCCCAAGGGAAGATGAGCTGGAGCTGCTAGAGCTAGAAGCAGAGGCTCTAGCAGGACTTGGTAAGACAAGTGGTTGAAGCCCAAGTAAAGATGAGCTGGAGCTGCTAGAGCTAGAAGCAGAGGCTCTAGCAGGACTTGGTAAGACAAGTGGTTGAAGCCCAAATAAAGAAGCTACAGATTTAGGATCAGTAGAAGATCCGGGACGGGAAGCTGCTTTCATTGCGTCTACATTAGATAGCTGGGAGGCTGCGAGCAAGAGCGCTTGGGCTTTCGAGACTGCAGGGAATTGGTCAGATTCGAATGTTTTTCTGCCAATATCGTCGCTAATTTTGCAGCCGATAAGATGCCATGTTGCACCGTAGATGCTCTGTTGTTCTTTTGCTGAGAAGGAATGGAAGAATTTGTACCCTTCTTCTTGCTTGTCTTGAAAGAAAAGAGAAGCGCAGCGCATCATTTTTATTACTGTTTCATTTTTAATTAAAGGCTGCTGCTCTACTGTCAATTCTGCTAGGGAAACTACGAGCTCGTTATAGAGGCGTTCCTGGTAGTTTTCAATAGCTATTCTCTGTTCCACGACAGAACAGCGTTGCTCAGCAGGAAGAGATTCATCTTGTTTGAAAGACTTAGCACCAAAATTGGCTGTTTCGGGTTTTTCTTTCAGTTTCCATGCTTCAAAGAAAATTCCTTCTTGGAACATAGAAGGTAAAGAGGAAAAGAGGCGTTCAATAGATCGCTCTTTATCTAAGAGGTCTTTCAGAGGCTTAAACGTCTTAGAAATAGCCTCGCCGATGGGGTTGAGTCTTTCGATAAATTCAAACATAGTGGAGGGTGCATTAACAGCATTTTTAATGGCCTTGCCAATGGGGTGATCGTCATCAAAAAGGACAATGGTTTTAGTGATCCCCACGCGATCATCTAAGCACGTGACAGCCCAATGTGCAGTAAAAGGAGATTCAGGTAGCAAACGGAAATGAGCATTATCGGGAGAGTAAAGCATATCTAAAGATGAATAGACTCGTTCTGGGGTATATTCACCACGAGGGTGAACATGTACGCGCATTGGTGAAAGATCATCAAAAGCTAGTCTACCATCCCATTCGACTTCCCTCGTATACCCCATCCCTTCAAACAACCCCATATTGACATCAACATGGACGTCTGCGCCCGGTAGAATAGTGGGATAAGCCCAAGTATGGGCTGAAAGATTTAAGGGGCGATAATCTGCAGAACCTAGGAATCTTCCATCGATGATAGCGACATTCAATTCCACTTGTTTTTTCGAAAGATCGCCTAATTTTTCTAGAATTCTAGGGGGAACTTTTGTTAAAGCCAGAGAGTCAAGTCGGATTGTGCAGAGGTGTGGAGCAATAGTTTGGTAAGTAGAAATTGTGGGAACCCGTTTTTCTTTAAGAGCTGGGCAGGTGGGAGTTGAGGTGATATTTTGAGAGAGATTGAAGTGAGCTCGAGCAATTCCTTTCGGAGTGTAATTTTGTAGTAGTTGCGTACGAGCTTTTTGCAGATTTATTTTTGCGTTATGGAGTGGAGTGTCAGAAAGTTCTTCAAACGCTTCTCGTGCATAAGCATCGATCCTGAGTTCAAGCGCAAGGCCTTCACTAGAAAGAGATAGATTTTTTGGCTCTAGGGTCCGTTTTTCGGCAAATGTGCGAATATCTTGGCATAATTTATCAATTTTTGAAGTAATACTCATATGGCTCCTGTTCTTTATTGGTGTTATTATTTTACAATAAATACAATTATTATCAAACATTATTTGTTATAAACTATTTTATTTAATAAATTAACTTTTAAAACGAATAATTGACGAATTTTATTTGTCGCATCTATTTTTTAATAAATTATTTTTAATACAGGTAAAGAAGCTTCCATGAAAATTGTTTGTATTGGGTTTTAAAACCTCATAACAGATAAATAGACGAAAGTGTTGAATTAAATATATTAATAAAATTTAAACAAAACAACTAAATGAAAATAAAAACATTGATTGAAAATGTGAATGTTAATAGACTGTAATAGTATAAATTTAATAATAAGGAGAATTATGACATCTTTAGTTTTAACCCCATTAAACTTATCCTCCACACAACGTGCAGTTGTGCCGCCTGGGACTTGTTCTAAACCAGTGACGGTTAAGGCATTGCCTGATGCAGTTATGGCGCATGTATTAACTTTCCTTTCAGATCCAAAAGCACTGCGATTAACGCGCCAGGTCTGCAAAGCTTGGGCGCGCTTACCCTTTCAAGGGGGGCATTTAGATTTATCAGGATATAAGAATCTATCGGATGATCAACTGAGAACCATTCTAGATCAACTAAAGGGATCTCGAATCCAATCGATCAATCTATCGGGATGCAGCAACATCACAGATCGAGGGTTAGAGCATCTCTCGACGCTCACCTCTCTCACAGCACTTGATCTGGAGGGATGCCGCAACACCACAGATCGAGGATTAGAGAATCTCTCAAAGCTCTCTTCTCTCACAGCACTGAATCTAGCAGGATGCTACAATATCACAGATCAAGGGCTAGCACATCTCTCAAAGCTCACCTCTCTCAAAGCACTTGTTTTAGAGGGATGCCGGAATATCACAAATCAAGGACTAGAAGAGCATCTCTCGACGCTCACCTCTCTCACAGCACTGAATCTATCGGGATGCAGCAACATCACAGATCTAGGATTAGAGCATCTCTCAAAACTCACCTCTCTCTTAGCACTGGATCTACTAGGATGCGAAACCATCACAGATCAAGGGCTAGAGCATCTCTCAAAGCTCACCTCTCTCTCAGTACTGAATCTAGCGGGATGCCGCAACATCACAGATCAAGGGCTAGAGCATCTCTCAAAGCTCACCTCTCTATCAGCACTGAATCTAGTGGGATGCCGCAACATCACAGATCAAGGGCTAGAGCATCTCTCAAAGCTCACCTCTCTCTCAGCACTAAATCTAGCGGGATGCCGCAACATCACAGATCAAGGGCTAAAGTATCTCTCAAAGCTCACATCTCTCACAGCATTGAACCTAGCGGGATGCTACAACATCACAGATCAAGGGCTAGGATATCTCTCAAAGCTCACCTCTCTTAAAACACTAAATCTAGAGGGATGCTGCAACATCACACAGATCGAGGATTAGAAGGTATAAAAAAAGGCACGTCCTTAAAAAGCCCCTATACATCGCATAGGGGGCTGAGTGGTATAAAGGGATGTTTAATGCTGTTCTGGAGGGGCTGAAGCTGTACCGCTCTTGACCTCTTCAGAAGATTCCTGTTCTGTGAAGGTGAGTTTTTCCTCTGCCACTGAAACAAACCAATTGCCCCCTTTACCTGGATTGAGGAGGAGCTTTTCGGCTAGGGGATCTTCTAGATCATGCTCAATCACCCTGCGAAGAGGCCTTGCTCCCATTTCTGGCTGGAACCCTTTAGCCACGAGGAATTCTTTAGCTTTTTCATCTAAAGTTAAGCCAATATGTTTTCTGGCTAGACGAGCTTGTACTTTCTTAATTTCCAATTCAATAACGGATAGAAGTTGAACGCGATCCAGCGGTTTAAAGATCACAATTCCGTCTAAGCGGTTAATGAATTCAGGTTTAAATCCTTTCTTAACAGAACTCTCGATCTTCTCTTGAATGCTCTTAAAGTCGAGCATTCCTTCCTGTACTCCAAAACCTACTTCTGTTGATCTACGAATGAGATCGGCTCCTAAGTTGGAGGTCATGATGATGATCGTATTGCGGAAATCGATCTTGCGACCAAAGGAGTCGGTCAAACGCCCCTCTTCGAGGATCTGCAGCAGTAAATTCATGACATCGGGGTGAGCTTTTTCAATCTCATCGAAAAGAACCACACAGTAAGGGCGTTGTCTAACTTGTTCTGTAAGTTGTCCGCCTTCTTCATGTCCCACATACCCTGGAGGAGAACCCGTCATGCGACTAATCGCAAATTTCTCCATGTATTCAGACATGTCGACTTGAATTAAAGCGTCTTCTCCACCAAACATATTGATCGCTAGCTGTTTGGCTAAGAGCGTTTTTCCCACTCCAGTAGGCCCTAGAAACAAGAAGGCACCAATCGGGCGATTTGGATCTTTGATATCTGCACGGCTTCTTCTAATCGCGCGACATACTGTATTGACAGCATCGTCTTGACCAATGATACGCGTTTTGAGGGTTTCTTCCATTTTGAGAACTTTTGAGGTTTCACCCTCTGTCAGGCGAGTGAGAGGCACACCAGTTTGTTTGGCGACAATGGCAGCTACTTCTTCTTCATCGACGATTACTTGGTGTTCTTCTTTGTTGCTTTCCCATTCAGCGAGGAGTTTCTGCAAGTTCTCGCGCAAAGTTTTTTCCTTGTCGCGCATCTTAGCGGCTTTTTCGTATTCTTGCTTGTTGATCGCCTCTTCCTTGCCTAAGCGCACCTCTTCGATTTCCGCTTCAAATTTTGTGATCTCTTGCGGTTGATGCATCATAGCGATACGAGCCTTAGCGCCAGCTTCATCGAGAAGGTCGATGGCTTTATCGGGAAGAAAACGCCCTGTGATGTAGCGATCGGACAAATAAACAGCAGCTTTTAGGGCAGCATCAGTGTAAATGCACTTGTGGTGCTCTTCGTATTTTGTTTTAAGCCCCAATAGAATGGAGAGCGATTCCTCGACAGAAGGAGGATAAACCATGATCTTCTGGAATCTGCGTTCTAAAGCAGCATCTTTTTCAATGTGCTTGCGGTATTCGTCAATCGTCGTAGCTCCAATACATTGAATCTCACCGCGAGACAGCGCTGGTTTCAAGATATTAGAAGCGTCTATAGCTCCTTCAGCAGCTCCTGCACCTACAATGGTGTGAATTTCATCGATGAACAGCAAAATGTTTCCGTTCTTCTTGATCTCGTCCATGACGGCTTTGATCCGCTCTTCAAACTGACCGCGGTATTTAGTGCCAGCGATCATGAGGGTAAGGTCAAGTGAGATTAGCTTTTTTTTCGCCAGATGGTCAGGAACCTCTCCTTTCACAATGGCGTGAGCTAAACCTTCGACGATGGCTGTTTTGCCCACCCCAGCTTCTCCGATCAATACGGGGTTATTTTTTCTTCGGCGACAGAGGATAAGAATTAAGCGTTCAACCTCATCTTTTCGACCGATCACAGGATCGAGTTTTCCTTCCCGACATAATTCTGTTAAATCGTGCCCATAAGCTTTGAGTGCTGGAGTTTTTTCGGCGGAAAGGGCCTTTTCTTGACTTTTTGGAGCTCCTGGAGAAGGTGAGCTAGAAGGAGTGGATGAGGAAGGAAGTTGGAGATTGAACGTTTCTAGTTCTTTAAGCACTTCTTTGCGGATGTCTTTGAGGTTCACATTTAAATTTTCTAGAACCTGTGCGGCTACACCATCGATCTGGCGAAGAAGAGCCAATAAGAGGTGCTCTGTCCCTACGTAATTATGGTTGAGGTTGACAGCTTCTTCATTGGCAAACTCAAAGACCTTTTTCACCTTACCTGTTAAAGCGGGGTCCCCATAGACTTGAATTTCTGGGCCAAAGCCCACTAACCGCTCCACTTCTGCACGGATCGCGTCATAATCGAGATTGAAACTACGTAGGACATTAACAGCGATCCCCTGTCCTAGTTTAAGTAGACCTAATAAGACGTGTTCGGTCCCTAAATAGTTGTGATTTAGGCGTTGAGCTTCTTTTTTAGCCAATTTAATGACTTGCTTGGCGCGATTAGTAAATTTATCAAACATACAGAAACCTATCTCACTAGAACAGTTGTCCCTTTCCTGATTGTAGGGAGAGCTCCCCATTTTTGGCAATGTAAGCCGCTTACAATGTAAATAATTATTTTACTCCCAAGTTGGTTGAAGTTTCTTTATGATGATTGCCTCTGATGGCAAGGGATGAGGGGAGATGGTCATGGATGAAAGATGGATCGTACTCAATACAGGTCAAAGAAGCGCAGAAGAGAACATGAAAATCGACGCAGAGCTCCTCGATCGCGCTCACACACTAGAAAAGCCCATACTACATTTATATGAATGGGAAGGGGATAGCGCGACTTTTGGCTATTTTGCCCACCCTGAAAAGCTCCTCAATCTCGAACAAGTCAATAAAAAGGGGCTGAACTTAGCCCGTCGCCCAACCGGTGGAGGAATGATCTTCCATCTTTGGGACATGGCTTTTTCGATCATCGTGCCAGCCCATTCCCTCCATTTTTCCCTGAATACTCTCGATAACTATGCCTATGTCAACCGGATCGTTTTACAAGTCATTGAAGAATTTTCTGTGCATTTTCCTCCGCTGACATTGATCGAAGAGGATGGCCCTGCTTTGGATCCTTCTTGCCATCATTTTTGCATGGCCAAACCTACGAAATACGATGTCTTATGGGACGGGAAGAAAATAGCTGGGGCAGCACAAAGAAAAACCAAGGCTGGTTTTTTGCATCAAGGCTCGATTTCATTAGTTCTGCCAGAAAAGGATTATTTACAGGAAATTTTAGCGCCTGGAACTTCGGTTCAGCAAGCCATGCAGATTCATACCTATCCCTTATTAGGATCCTCCGCTTCAGAGAGTGAAATCCGCTTGGCAAAGGAAAAATTAGCTGCTCTTTTGGCTACACAATTAAATAAAAGCTCCCTAGAATAGGGAGTTTTTAGAAGGGGAATAACCACCATGTCAACAAAGGAAAAAACAGCAATTCAACCCATTCGCGAAGAGAATTATTCCGATTGGTACCAAGAAGTGATTCGAGCAGGGGAGATGGCTGAGCATTCGCCCGTGCGAGGTTGCATGGTGATTCGACCTTGGGGTTATGCGATCTGGGAAAACATTCAACGCGTTCTCGATGTAATGTTTAAAGAAACAGGGCACCAGAATGCCTACTTCCCTCTTTTTATTCCCTTAAGCTACTTGGAAAAAGAAGCGGAACACGTGGAAGGGTTTGCTAAAGAATGCGCCATTGTTACGCATCATCGATTGGAAAAAAATAAAGAGGGAAGACTCATTCCAGCAGGTCCTCTTGAGGAACCTCTGATTGTGAGACCCACTTCGGAAATGATCATCGGCGCAACTTTTGCCAAATGGATCGAATCCTACCGCGATCTACCTCTTCTCATCAATCAGTGGGCGAATATCGTGCGTTGGGAAATGAGAACGCGCATGTTCTTGCGCACAGCTGAAATTTTATGGCAAGAAGGTCATACCGCACATGCTACCGAGCCAGAAGCTCTTCGAGAGACCATGCAGATGTTAGATATCTACGCGAAGTTTGCTCAAGACTACCTCGCCATTCCTGTCATCAAGGGAGAAAAAACTCCTTCAGAGAGATTCCCTGGAGCCGTAGGTACGTACACCATTGAAATGATGATGCAAGATAGAAAAGCCCTACAAGGGGGAACCTCTCATTTCTTAGGACAAAACTTCGCAAAGGCCTTAGATATTAAATTCCGAGATGTCGATGGTGAGACGCGCCATGCTTGGACAACTTCATGGGGGCTAACAACGCGTTTAATCGGCTCTATGATCATGGTACATGGTGATGATAATGGTTTAATCTTGCCCCCACGCATAGCTTCTGCTCATGTTGTCATTTTGCCTGTCCTTCATAAAGAAGAAACTAAACAAGAAGTGCTGGCTTACTGTCACGCTCTAGCTGCAGAGTTGCGCAAAGTGCACTATGCAGGGCGATTCCTCACTGTGATTGTCGACGAGCGGGATCTACGAGGTGGGGAGAAGATGTGGTCGTGGATCAAAAAAGGTGTTCCCTTAAGGATTGAAGTAGGACCACGCGATATCAGTTCGAACACATTGCCCATCTCACGCCGCGATCGCTCTCATGCAGAAAAAGCGATGCAAACCAAAGAGCAATTCCTCTCAACGGTGATCGATCAGCTTGAAGATATTCAAACGACCCTCTTTAAACGAGCCCTAGAGTTTCGTGGTAAACACTTGAAAAAAATCGATACCAAAGAGGAGTTCTACGCCTTTTTTACTCCTAAAAATTCGGAGGACCCAGAAATCCACGGAGGTTTTGCATTGTGTCACTGGAGCGGTGATCCAGAGGTTGAAGCCAAGGTCAAAGAGGATTTGGGTGTGACCATTCGCTGCATTCCTTTGGATGCTCCTCATGAAGAAGGTGTATGTCCTATCAGCGGTAAAAAAAGCACCAAGCGCGTGATCTATGCGAAAGCCTATTGAGACCGCTGCATAACCCTCAATTGGTGAAGGTTTTGAACCGAGCGACAAAAGAAAACCTGGAGTTTGCTAATACAAGAAACATGATTAGCGAGATACGCATGATATGCATGATAAATAATTTTCGCCGCAGAGCGGCGCGCGGCTCCGCCGCGTTTTCTTCTTCCATCATGCGTATCATGCATATCCCATTAATCATGTCTTTTGGACTCAATAGAAATAACCTGAAGTTATGCAATGGTCTCATTAGGGGTAATTTTTTATTTGGGGATTTAAGGCGTTCAGAGTAACATTTCTTTTTAGAGATTTAGGCTTGTTGGTAGGAAACAGATGATTCAATTCTTAAGAAAACATCAGCGCAAATTCTTTCTCGTTATCACTGTGGTCATAGGACTCTCTTTTTCGTTCTTTGGGACGTTCAATACTATGATTGACACCCAAGAAGTACCCGATAAGAAAATTGTGAACATGATCGGGGGAAGATCCATGAAGCAGCGAGAATTAAACGCTCTATGTCAGATGCTTTCTACCTCGGTCTTAGATCCTAAGGCATCGCGCATGCCCAATCTTCTCAACGATGGTGTGATTGAAAAGGATCTTTTGTTTAATGGCATGGGGACGATCCTTGCCAAACAATACTTTTCCGATCTTAAGATGGATCTTGATACGCGTTTAAAAAAAGCTCAGCAGTATAAACCTTATGGCCATTCCCAAATTCCTTTTTTAAATGCGCAGATGGTGTGGCAAAAATTTGTTCCCTCCTTGCCACAGCATTTAGACCAACTCAAAAAGCAAGGAACTGAGTGCACTCTCGCTACCTTTTCCACGTTCTGTCAGCTCTATAACGATCAAACGACTTTGCCTCCGGAAATGCTCAAGCAAGTCCTCATGTTCCACCAACAACAACAAGGTCTTGAAGCCGATCCTCTTTTAGCTCAGGCTGATCTTGCCCTATTTGGATTTGGTACCCTTGAAGATTGGTTTGGTCCTCATTTTGTCGAGCTTTGTGCTCAATTCATTCTCAACGTCGCTTCCTTAGCAGAAAAAAAAGGATATGATGTGAAAACTGAAGAGATTCGCAATGATCTCTTTCAAAATATATATGCCGGTGTCAAGCGATTTTCCCAGAAAACTGCCCTTTCAATTGAAGAAGCAGAGCAGTATTTCCAAAGGGAAATTCGCCATCTTGGATTAGATGAAAGAACTGTTGTATCCACTTGGCGCAATGTCATGTTGTTCCGCCGTTTATTTGAGGATGTGGGAGGAAGTGTATTAATCGATCGACTGCCGTATCAGCAATTTGATCACTTCAGCCAGGAATCGGCTAAGATTGATCTTTATGAACTTCCGCAAGCTTTGCAGCTCAATGATTTTCAATCGATGCTGAAATTGCAAGTCTATCTCGAAAGCGTAGCGCAGCATCCACAAGCTTTACGAACGACTCTCGCTCTTCCACGTCAAACAGCATCACTCGAACAGATTGAAAAACGGAGTTCTGAGCTCGTGCAGCGCACTTGTGAGATTGAATTTGCCCATGTGAACAAATCCGACTTAGAAAGCGAGATCAGTTTAAAAGAAACTTGGAAATGGGAAATCATCGATGGAAATTGGGCGCGTCTTCAACAAGAGTTTTCTGAACTTAACAACGGGATTGTTTCCTCTAAAGAACAACGACTGGAGCTTTTAAATCGTCTAGATCCCAAGCGACGAGTGGAAGTGGATAAATTCTCTAGATCGGCGATCATCGATGCTGATTCTCATCACATACGCGATGCCTTCGAGCAAGCGACACCTCGACAGTCTCGCATAGAATTATGTGGTCGAAGCTCATCCTTGCCGTTTGTTGGAATCGACAATCCATCTCAGCTAATCGCTTTATTAGAAAAAGCCCCGTTGACAGAACAGAGTGAATCCCTACTTTGTTATTCTGGAGATCAACAGAATTTTTATCGCATTAAAGTCGTCCACAGGGATGCTCAAAAAAGATTATTGACATTTGCTGAGGCGATGAAAAATGGGGCATTAGATAGACTTCTCGAAGAGAAGCTAGAACAGATGTACCCCGAAGCGAGAAAGAAAAATCCCACCTATTACCAACTGGAAAAAGGGGGATGGAAAGCCATAAAAGATGTCAAAGATCAACTCGGACGCTATGTGTTCAACGAGCTTCTCCGATCGATCGAAGAGCTCTATGAGGAAGAAATAGGAACATTGCCTGGAAAAGCTGGTGAACTTCCCCTTAAATTTTATGCTAATTACCGCTTATATGCTCATATGCAACAAGCAAGACAGGATTTAGCTCAATGGGTAGCTCAGGGAGAGGAGTCTCGAGACTTCATCGACCAGTGGCGTCTTGTTAAGTCTGAGCGCACAGTTAAACGCAGTGATCGTTTGAATATTGCCAAAGAAGAGATGTTTGCACTTCAGTCCCAAGAGTGGTCGCCTATCAAACTTGGAACAGGAGGCAGTTTAGCTTTCTTTCAAGTTCTTGAGCAGCAGGAATTAGAAGATGTTGCCCATGAGAAAATTTCACAAGGGCATGAAATCCTCGCGATGGATGCAAGAAAGCAACTGATGATGGAATTGATCACCATGATCGATCAAAAGAAAGCAGTTCACTTCATTCAATCTAGCAAAGAGCAGTCAGAATGAACGTGGATGTACTGGAACAGATGCCAACGCTATTGCCTCTTGAGTTTTTCAGTGTAACCTCGGAGGTCTTTTATGCTAGCATCTATCCCAGCTCTCGTGTGATGAGGCAATCCCATCTCTTACCAGATACCTCGGAATGGTTGGGCGAAGAGCGATTTGCCGAGCTGGCTATGGTATGGAGCGAAGAGGGGCTTTGTATTGAAGCCTTTTGTGATCAACCATTCCAAGAAGCCCATTATCCCTTATATCAGTCGGGTGATGCCTTAGAGATCTTTATCGACACGCGCGATGTAAAAACAGCTGGGTTTGCCACTCGATTTTGTCACCATTTTCTCGTTCTTCCCGAATCCGTTCAAGGTGTGCAAGCGCTGGAGGTGACCCATTTTCGCACAGAAGACACTCATCCCTTATGCGATCCTAGCGACCTCACTGTTACAACGCAATTTCACAAGCAATCCTATCACTTCCGCGTCACAATTCCCGCTTCCTGTTTAGTGGGTTACGATCCCCAATCATTTGATAAAATGGGCTTTACCTATAGAATACACCGTTATGGAGGATCACCACAGCATTTTGCTGTGTCTTCTGACCATTTTTCTATTGATCAATCCCCGAAATTGTGGGCAACATTAGCAATGATCCGGAAATAAGGAGAAACCATGAAATTCACAGATTCTCACGAATGGATCACAGTGGAAAATACTGTGGGGACAGTAGGCATTACCGACCATGCTCAACGTGAACTGGGCGAGGTTGTCTATGTCGAATTGCCGGCAGTGGGAAAAAAAGTTAAAGCGGGACAAGAGGTCGCCGTATTAGAGTCAACTAAAGCCGCAGCAGATATCTATTCGCCTGTATCTGGAGAGATTATAGATATCAATCAAAAGCTTGTCGATTTTGTGAATCATATCAATGAATCTGCTGAAGAGGAAGGATGGCTTTTTAAAATCAAAGTAGATCATCCTGAAGAGTTAGAATCTCTACTGAATCGTGAGCAGTATTTAAAAATTGTGCGCTAAGGTTTCGATGTCTAGAAACTCTACGGGAAAAACTAAAGGTAAGAAGTGGATTGTTGTGCTTTCTACTTTTATTCTCTTTGTCGTGTTCCGCAAGCAACTCATGATGGGTTGTGTTAAAGTAGCCTTAGCCGTCTTGTTCTCAAATCAAGAATTTCATTACCAATCCATGAAGTGGGAAGGTGAATCACTATCCATTCATCAGGTTTCATGGATTAAGCCAGAAACAGAAATTTCGATAGACAAGCTGGAAATGACAGCGCATGGCTTTTTCCCGATAAAGATTCATTGTCATGCAGTCTATCCTCACATCACGATTAAAGAACAAAGAAGCAATACATCTTCTTCGAATGTTCCTCTTTATTTAGCCTTACCTACGCGCTTCCTGAGAATCTCTTGGGAAATGGAAAAAGGGGTACTTCAGTTAAATGAGCAGTCCCTCTTGCATTTTGCAGTGTTACCAGGAGCGGATCAACTTTTAGAAACTCTTTCTTTTTATTACGATGAACAGGTGGAATCAGAACCACTTTTTGTAGCGGCCTTAGAAGCACGTGATGAGCAGGTTCAGTTCCATTTTTCTATTCAGGAAGAAGATTGTTCCCGTTTGCTTCCTCTGATTGCGCTTCTTCACCCTTCAATGCCTCTTGAGTGGCAGACAGCGCAAGGGCAAGTACATCTCTCAGGCAATCTTAACCTCGACTCCCAATTCAATTTTCAAGAAATCTCCTGCCAAGGAGAGATCAAAGAACTAGCTTTGCTCTCCTCTTCTGAAGAAGTAGCTTTTGTCGCTCAACAGATCAGCGTTGATCTCCTCACAGATTCTCAGCAAACTACCGATTTTTTCTGGCAGCAATTGAAAGGAACACTCCTCATTGAACGAGCCGAAGGGTACTGGACCTCTCTTATTCCCACTCAAATTCACGTGATCAAGGGAGAAGTTGTATTAGAGCCTCTTCAAGGACCTCAACTCGATCTAGCTGGATTATGTTCCCATGCAGGTCAAAGCCTTTACTTTGAGCTGAAAGGAAAAGGAGATATACAAAGAGACAATTCCTTTTGGAGCGAATTAAACCTGACATGCAGCTTTTCCAACAATAAAGACATGGAATGTCAAGCTGCTTTCTGTCGATTTGCTGAAGGGAAATATGCCATCCAATTAACATGCCAACACCTTCAACCTGAACATCTTAACTTCATCTCCACTTACCTTCCTGAAAACTGGCAACAATTAGGCTGGGAGGAAGGATTTGCTCAAGGGAAAGTGACAGCACTCATTGAAAACAATCAGCTACACACTCTCACTTTAGAAGAAGGGAGATTGAATCATGTGCGTTGTTTTTATCCCGATCAGTTTCTCTCAGTCTATGCGGAACATATAGATATAGAAGGTGAATGTGTTCTTTTACCCGAACAATTTCCTACGATTACAACTGCGAAGATCTCTTTAAATGAAGTGGATTGGTTATCGAGCTCTGCCTCTGGGCCATTCACACATATCTCCCATATAGGTGGCGAAATCTACTTAGAGCGTTCAGAAATTCTCCATTCGCGGTTGTCGGGTGAATGTGGTGGTGTTTGCGCGGAATTACTCGTACATGACAAAGAAGCCCCTTGTTATGCTGAGCTATTATTAAAGGGACAAGCCCCCCAAATAGCGACCTATAGCCCCCTTTTTTCTCAGCCATTAATAGCTCAAATAGCCTTGCGATTAGTCAATGGAGCATGGGTGACAGAAGGGGAGTTCTTTGTGTCTGGAGAGAAAGTCACGGCACAAATGGAATTTACCACGAATTTCCATTCGCTGTCTGAGTTTTTGTTTGAATCAAAACGGCAGTGTCTTCTTAAAGAAGGATTTTTTGAATCGGAATTACTGACTGAACGTAGTTACGCACCTGTCTTAAAAACTCTTTTGCCAACTATTGAGCTCAAGGGAGATGTACTCGTTAAAGGCAACTTTGATCCTTCTTCAGTTGTGATTGCCTTACTGGGATCAGATTGTCTTGTGCGACACCACTTAGGCGAGTTCTCACTATCTTCTTTTGGAGAAAATGGTGCTCGTTTGATGTACGACGTAGGCAGTCAATCATGGAAAGGAGAAATCCCCATCGAACAAGGTCGATTTGTTGATCCTTCTTATCAACTTGTCGTTGAAAAAATTGATGCCGTCTTTCACTTAGATGATCAGCATTTAAACACAGAGTCCTTTCTGGCCCAAAGCGAAGGCATTCACCTCTGTGGAAACTGTGAGCTCATTTTAACGGATCCTCCATCCTTTCATTTGGAAACATCCCAGATAAAGGGCAACTTGCATCAGGCGATGAAGCTGGCTGAACATTTTGTGTCGGTGCCACAAGCATTACCTGTTAAAGGCGATTTCTGCATTCCAGAAAAAGGATTCTCTCTCGACATCAATGCACAAGGAACCTTCTGGAAATTAACCTGTGAAGGCTCACATATTGCTGCATTATTTCCTGAAAAGCATAGCTTAAAAGACGGGAGTTTTAAACTCTCGATTGATTCTTCAAAAGAAAGTATGAACTTAGAACGAGCGCATGCGGTATGGGTACTTCCCAATGGACTTCCACTAGATCTCGATGTACCTCGATTGACTGCAGAAGGATTTGTCAATACTGGATTGCGTTTTCACATCAATGTCGGGCGCGAGAACAAAACTATAGTACAAGTAGTGGGTCAGGCCAAACGCGATGAACAATTAGGTTGGGGTTTTGCATTTGATCGTCAGTCCACCCATTGCCTGGGAACAAAGTTGAATCTCTCCCATTTTAGCATTAGTAAAGGGGAAAACCGGATTGCATTGGAACTTAGTCCTGTTGTGACAGGTCGAGAATTATTGTCCCATCTCGATTTTCTCAGTGCTGCTGAAGTGATTTCTCTCCCTCGTGATTTCTATGAAGGAAAGCTCGACGGTAATCTGCAGATTAAACTCTCATCGCATCACTTAGCCAATGAACTCAACTTTACAGCGGAAAGTCGCGATCTTCAGCTTCAAGGGCAAAAACTCTCGCCCTTTGTCTTGCGTGGCCAAAAAGCAGGTGGCAATTGGAAGATTGAAGAATGTACAGTGGGTGATGCTTCATTAAAAGCATCGATCACGCATTCAGGAGATCTTCTGAAATGTGCAGATCTCAATGGCAAGTGGAAAGGGATTGCTCTTAAAGGAAAAGCGGAGATAGATCTCAAAAGAAAAGGCTTTTTACTTGCAATCGATTCTGCACAAGGGGAATTAGCCGTTTTGTCTCTTCCTCAACAAGTTCCACGAGGGACATTTTCCCTACAAGGAACCATCAAGGGAGATTTTCCACAACGTCAACAACCTCTACAACTCATGGGTGATTGCCATTGTACAGTAGATTGTGTCACCCCTATAGGGCTGACAGCATGGACGGTTAAGCCCGTTCACTTTTCCTATTCGAGTGATCAGGGGTACACCGTCGATGATCTTAGCTTCCAAGTTAAAGATAGAAAAGGAGGACCTATTTTAGGTTCACTTATTGCAACTCAGGTCATGAGCTCGCCCTTGCATGGGATGAAGGTAACCCGTTGTGATTTTTCATTGACAAAGAGCTTGCTCAACCATCTCATGAATGTAAAATTCATTTCTTCATCACTTAAAGAATGTGAATATGGCGATAAACTCGAAGGTAATGTCGACTTAACTTATGAATCTTCCCAGCTGAGCTGTCGAGGAACGCTTCTTGAGGGAAAATATGGATATAAAGATCAGACGTTTTCCTTGACTCAACCCATTTTTCGCTTAGAAGACGGGATTTTCACTTTTCAAGCGAGAACCCAGTTTAGCCAACAGTCCTTATGGGCCTCAATCAGCATGACAACAGGTAAAGACACGCAGGGGATTTTACGCTTTACCGATCACCCTAAATCGGAAGGACTAAAATTTAACTTTAAAATGATTAACGATCGCGCGCAGTGGGAGAGCATTCAAGGGCAATGTGTAGGTCTTAGTTGCGATCTCAAGAAGAACTCTTCAAAAAAAATTCCCATGGCTTCTGTATTAACGGGAAGTATTCAAGTAGATGCGTCGCGTCTGTTGCCTTTGTTAGAGAAAGATCAAAGGGAGAAGTTTCAAAGGTTCCAATTGGGAAAAGGGTATGCATGGCGTGGTGAGGTTATTCTAGGCGAGCGCGGTCTACAAATGACAGGCGAATTAACTGGGGATGAATGTGAGCTCTTTGGTTACTGCTTTAAACAGCTGCGCGCTACATTGGATGTCAATCCCACTCATATCATCCTTTCAAATGCCCAATTTAGTGATGAAGCGGGAACTATCTCCGTTAAGAAAATCGATATCGAGAAAAAGACCAATTGGGAGCTCTATATTCCCGTTGTTTCAGTCAAGGAATGGCGTCCTTCTGCCATGAGAAAAATTGGAGCACCTGGTATCCCTCTAAAGCCCTTTGTCATCCGCCATTTTACCTTAACTAACATTCATGCAGATCTCAGTAAAAGTGACTCTTTAGAAGCGCGTGGACAATTGACCTTCACCAACCAAGTGAAAAAGGAATCGACAATTTTTGACACTCCCATTGAATTGATTAAAAATTTTGGCCTTGATCCCGGATTATTGACCCCTGTACAAGGAGAAATTGACGTTGAGTTAAGAGGGGATAAATTGTATCTAATGGCGATGAAGAACACCTTTAGCGAAGCTGGTCGCTCAGAATTTTATCTCGCTCCTGATCAAGACTTATCCTTTATCGATCTCGATGGAAAAATTCAGATCGATCTTAAAATGAAGCAAGATGTCACGTTCAAAATCACAGAACCATTCATGCTCACCATTCGAGGCACTCTAGAAAAACCTCGTTACGGATTGTTACTAAAATAGAAATGGTATTTCTAAATCTCATCTATCCTCCGCTTTGTATCCACTGCGAACAGACGTTGGAGAAGAAGCGCTCTCTTTTATGTGCAACATGTTTAGAGCTCCTCATTTCTCTTACGAATGAAGGGCGCTGCTTAACGTGTTTTGCAGAGCTAGAGGGAAGATGTGAACGATGTAGGAAGCGATCAGTTGTCATACGGCGACAAGCTGCCGTCTGTCAATCGATAGGTCCTGCACAAACTCTCATTTCACGGCTTGAAAAAGGGGAGTTAGGGCTTGTACAACACATCGCGTCCCTCATGCTGTTGCAATGGACTACTTTAGGATGGCCCGTTCCCGATTTCATCGTTCCTCTTCCCATTCCTTGGTGGAATCGCTGTCAATTAGGTGGAGATATTCATGCTTTTCTGGCAAGGCAATTAGCACAAGCCCTTAATGTGCCCGTTTTTACTCTTTTAAAATGTGAGTGGACATTGAGTGGCTTATTAAACGGAGATAGATCTATCAAACTTCGCGCAGGAAAAAAACTAGATCTGATAGAAAAAACAGGATTACTTATTTCCTTAAGACTCCATGATGGTCAATTTCGCGCAGCTGGAGAGGCCATGCTCGAGGGTTTTCCCTCTTGCCTAACCGCACTAGCGTTTGCACTTTGATTTTAGACCTCTTTCGAAACTAGGTTCTGTCGATTGTCGGGTTCTTTTGAGCCGAGTTTTCGATTCTTTTTGCGGGGATTGTATCTTGTTTCGTATACTATCCCCGCAAAAAAAATCGAAAATCGGCCAAAATAATCCCGAAAATCGACGAACCCTTAGTTTCGAAAGAGGTCTATTACAACTCTTTTTACCTAAGAGATGTTTGACAGCACACCAGCTCATCAAAGATTCAAACAGTACAAAAAGGGCGATCAGCACCAAAAGCCAGCTCGCTATCCATAGAGCTAAGGAGAGGATGATAACAGCGATCACTAAACGGATTATCCGTCCGACATTATTAATATTCTTAGGGAATACTGATCTCATATGGAAACGTAAGTCTCATCATGATCAACATGTGTGACGTTCAGAGAGCCAATGATGGATACGCCTTCATCGACGCTAATAAGAGGTGCTGTGATATCTCCCTTCACTTCGGCTTGGCCGCGAAGAACCAGGCGTTTTTTCACGCGAATATCCCCGACGACTTTTCCAGAGATATAGGCTTCATCGAGATCAATGTTAGCTCTTACAGAGCCTGTAGGACCGATAATTAATTTTCCTGTCGCTTGTAATTCTCCCTCGAAAACGCCATCGATGCGCAGACAATGTTGAAAACATAGTGTGCCTTTGATTTCGACATGTGCGGCAATGGTCGTTTCTGGTTCCTCATTTTCTACAGGTTCAGAAACGGGCATAGCATTGGTAAAATCTGTGCCGAAAGGATTAATAGGACGCATGGATAGATCAGCTTCCATTGTGGGTTTGGTGAACTTTTTGAACATAGTAGACCTCTTAAGCTTCTAAATTGCGCCGGGCCATGTCGATTTGTCGACGTAGCTTTTCATCTTTCTCTACCTGGCCTGAGATTTTTTTCCAAGAGTGGAGCAGAGTAGAGTGGGTCTTCCCTCCAAATGAGGAAGACAGGCGCATGAGTGAATCGTTGATGAGCTCTTTTGCAAGGTACATGGCCACCTGACGGGCAAAAGCGATTCCTTTGATGCGAGAAGGGCCGCGCAGATCGCTCACGCGGACTTCGAAAATAGTGGAAACACTTGATAAAATGTTGTCGACAGAGATTTTTTTCTGAGGAGAAAATTGAAAGAGTTCAGAGAGGCTAGTTTGCACCATCTCTTCTGTCATTTCTTGCCCCATTAAACGGCAATAAGCACCCAAGCGATTGACAGCGCCTTCCAATTGCCTGACATTATGATAGATGTGTTCAGCAATGAAGAAAGCGATCTTATTGGGTAAGCGAAACCCTTTTTGTTCTGCCTTATGTTGTAAGATAGCCACGCGAGTTTCTAAATCAGGAACTCCTAGATGGGCTACAAGACCCCATTCCATCCGCGCAATTAATCGCTCAGAAAGTTTCAGTTGGCCTGGAGGCTTATCACTTACGATAACGATCTGTTTGCCTTGATTGATTAAACTCTCAAAGGTGTTGCAAAATTCCTCTTCAAAATTCAGACGATTCTGCAGAAATTGGATATCATCTACCAATAAAACATCTAAAGAGCGGTAAAACCTTTTCATTTTGTCGATGGATTTATTGCGTAAGTTATCGACGAGATCGTTGATGAACCCTTCTGTTGTGATGCAGTGGATTCGCAATTTTTTCTGATGTTCACAGATATGATGTCCAATCGCATGAAGAAGATGCGTTTTGCCCAATCCAACGCCCCCATGAATAAAAAGGGGATTGTAAGATTTGCCAGGTCGATTCGCTACTCCCATAGCAGCTGATTTAACAAACTGGTTGGCTGGACCTTCGATGAAATTATTGAACGTGTAAAAGGCATTTAACTTTAAATCGTTTGTCTGGGCTTGTTGTTCGACAGGCTCGGCTACTACAGAGGAAGCTGTGGTAGTTTTCTTTCTGCTCGATTGGGCAATACTAAAAAAGACAGCAGGTTCACCGGTATGTTTGACAGGTAAAAAAGCGCAGAGATCTTTTTTGTAGTTTTCAAGAAGATATTCCTGCACAAAAATATTGGGAACTTCTAGGCAAATCTCCTCTCCATTTCCCTCGAGCAACCGGATCGAAGCGAACCAGTTTTCATACTCGGTGGCGGAACAACGTGCATGGATGAATTCTAGAAATTCTGACCATGAATCTTGAGGAGTTTTTGTGAGCATATGAGATTGTTTTTCCACTTAAAGTGCGAGGAATTGCCTCTCCTCGTCACATTACCATCGATAAATGAATGCGATCAACACATTTCACATTCGTTCGGTTAAGTCATTAAGCGACAAGGTTATCAAGATATATCGGTCTTCTGATTTTGTAACTGTTTGCTAATGAGTTGTTTATGTAAATTCATTTTTAAGTTGTTATTGTTTAATTAGTTAATTGTTTTTAAATTAATAATTGATAGTTAATTAAAGAAATTGTTATAATTTAATTAATTGTTAATCTAAATATGGTGTGTATTATGTCAATAATAATGGCGGGCCTTCCTCTTCCTATTAGGTTACTAAGGATTAATCGGCCGAAATCTGAGGATAGCAGTGCTAAGAATGAAAAACCTATTCCCTATTCCCTTGTTTCAACATCTTTTGCTGGTACTGGAAAGTTAAGTGAGGACTCGCTAAAAATTGCAAAAACAATTAATCCAAAATATGCTTTTTGCAATTGCGGTATCGTATCATATAAAATTGCGAATTTACTTGAACACGATCGCATCGCTACTGATGACGATTTGGGACTCTTCTTTTCCAGCCTTCCAAGGCCAATTGAGATGAGGGTATTTATACAAAAAAATCCCCTTATCATCCAAGGTCATCGAGGATGGTTTGAAGTTTCCGTACCCTCAAAAGCAAGGTTGGATTTAGTGATGAAGAATTTTGGGGAAAAAACTCATGCCGTAGTAGATGGAGGTTATCGAGGTATTTTGGGGAAAGCAAATATTGGGCACTATTGGAATTATGTTGTGCTGAATGATGGGTCGAATTCGTGTGTCGTGATTGACGGGTATCGGGCTTCTTATTATAAAAAAGGTCTCAAAGATCCCGAGGGTTACTTTAACATGTTTGAGGGAGAACTTAATGCCATTATTTTTTATGAAAAAACCCCAAAAAATAACAGCATAGTAGCACATTATCGTTAACTCGACTTTGTACAGTTTTTAGCCCGATTGCCTAGCCCATTTGCTCCCTGACTTTTGGCCCTATATGGCCAAACTAGTCGATTTATTT
>Ga0206972_1028_pt1 | contig 41979 bp, 38 predicted proteins | sample Alteio_BWOrgHeat_86_FD_152925 | JGI IMG/M metagenome (GOLD analysis project Ga0206972, IMG submission 152925) | Enriched cells from forest soil in Barre Woods Harvard Forest LTER site, Petersham, Massachusetts, United States -... | ecosystem: Environmental > Terrestrial > Soil > Temperate forest >...
AGCCTCCTGTTGTTCTGCTGCATGGACTAATGACGAATGGAACATGCTGGACTCCTTTAGTGCGGACGCTGGAGAAGGATTACGACGTTGTCATGCCGGATGCTCGGGGCCATGTGAACTCCAGCGCCCCAGATCATGGTTACTGCTATAACAACCTCGCTACCGATGTTATTGGCCTTATTGACACACTCAGCTTAGCTTCTCCTGTCCTGCTTAGCCATTCTATGGGAGGCATGACAGCAGCTGTGGTCGCCAGTCGGAATCCCAAGCGACTGAGAGGGCTTGTCTTGGCTGATCCAACTTTCCTGATACCAGAGCGTCAGCGCCAAGTTCACGAGAGTGACGTCGCGGATCAGCATCGCCGAGTTCTCAACCGACCAAGGGAGGATCTTTTGGCTGAGATGCGGGCTCGATCCAGACACCGCTCATGCGAGATGATCGAGCTATTCACGCAGTCTCCACCTCCAATACAGCCCAGGCCCAAATCCCGGCTTTTGTATACCCCTCTTCTAACAGAATAGAAATGGGGACTAACATCGATCAAACCATTTCCTGGCCATCACTGGATTTCAGTCTTAAGAAAATGAGTGATGATAAGCAGACCATACTTCCCAGGACGAGAAATGCGTGGCGAAACACGGTTGGATTGCCAAACATAAGTTGTCGATTCCAACCCACAAAAAATTGTAGCACGAAAGCGCTAAATGTGATTCCAAGCCCCATCGACAGCTGTTGTAATGTACTAGAAATACTCGTTGCGTGGCTCATCTCTGATTCAGCCACATCTACATAATACAAAACATTCATTCCAAGAAATTGCAATGAAGAAGCAATCCCATTGATAAAAACTAATATCATAATCAAAGCTACATCCATCTCTCTGATTAACGAAAAAGAGATCAAGGTTATTCCTGTTAGTAACGAGGTCGTCACTAACATTTTTCGAAATCCCCATCGATGCAAAATGCTTTTATTTATAAACTTCATACTGATCATCCCTAATGCCCAAGGACATGTGAGAAACCCGGAATGTAGTGGAGACAATCCATAACCAACTTGAAAAAACAGCGGGAGTAAAAAAGAAATGCTACTCATGCCAAGGCGGCTCCATAAATTGCCCACCCCAGCGATCAAAAAGGTGCGTAGAGAAAATAACTTTAAATTGAGCACAGGATGTCTGGTTTTTCGGTAATGCAGATAAAATGCAAAAAAACCTAGCAGGGATCCTATAAAGACGAGAATGATGAAAAAGTTCGAAACAGCGCTCGTATTCATGACTTCAAAAACAAAAAAAAGACCTGCCAAACTTACGCCAAAAAGAAGAAAGCCTATCCAATTGAATGGTCGCAAGAACTGAGCTTTGCTATTTTTCATATAACGGAGCGCACAAAAAACGCCTAAAAGTCCTATAGGAACATTGACATAAAAAATCCAAGGCCATGAATAGTAGGTGGTAATAAATCCACCGACCACAGGACCTAATAGAGGACCGAGTAACGAAGGCGTCGTCATAAAGTTTGTAGCTCGAACCAGTTCAGACTTGAGAAAAGTGCGTAACATGATCAAACGACCAACGGGCATCATGAATGCTCCTCCCACGCCTTGTGCAATACGAGAGATCACCAACTCCGGCAAAGATCTCGCCATTCCACACCCAATAGAACTCACTGTGAACATACATAATGCGAAGATGAAAGTTTTTTTCATTCCACATCTATCTGCTATCCAGCCGCTGATAGGAATAAATAAAGCAAGACTCAATAGATAGCTCGTCAAAGCTAACTTTAACTGAATGGGATTGACTCCAAAAATTAAAGCCATGTCAGGGATAGCTGTGCTGATGATAGTAATATCCAACGTTTCCATAAACAGAGCCGTAGCAATGATCCATGGAATGAATTTTTTAGCGCTGACAGTATCGTCTATTGTCACAAAAATCCTCTTTCCCATGGGAAGAACTTCTTGATATTATAAGAGCAGTTTTTTACTTGATCACGTTTGTTAAAAAACAAATCCTGCATCGAGAAGCGCTTTTTCAGCTTTCGGACTGAATCTGTTTACCTCTCTTAGTTTTTCAATCGCCCCAGATTGAACGAAAAATTCCATTAAAGAGGGAGAGGCCAGCCCCAAATCAATAAGTCGTTCTGCAAGAAGTTCAATTCGGTTGACATTTGCATATTTTCTAACTCCACCTGTTTTTTCTATGAAGATGGGAAGAGGATCAAGGCGATCCTCAGATCGAGGATGGACAAAGAAAACCACAGAATAACGTTCTCCTCCATTGCCTGGATCTACTACACGGTGAAACGCACTCTTAAAATAGCCATTGGTCAGATTTTCCAGCATATCTCCGCAGTTAACGATAAAGGCTCCGTCAGGGACAACTACATCAATCCAGTTACCCTCTTTATTGAGCAATTGCAGCCCCTTCGCAGTGGAACGGGGCAGAATCGTAAAAAAAACAATGTCTGTATGGGCCCCTGCCCAAATCGCGTTCGCCGGCGGGTTTACAGGATAGTGAATGGCTCTCATTAGGCAATCCCCTTCCTGGATCATTTCATTGATATAGCCCGGTTCTTGTTGAAGAACCATGGTGATCGCATTTCCAAGAGTTTCTTTGCATCTATCCATGGCTTGGTAGAGCTCTATCATAGTTGATTTATATTCAGGCAAGTTCTGGGGCCACACGTTTTTGTAGTATTTGAGCCTTTTTAAGTCATCATCGCTTAGTTCTCTGCCAACATGGAAGAACTCCTTAAAGTCGACTCGTTTTTCCCCTTTTGCTGATTCTCCTGGAGCATATCCTCTCTGTCCATTACTTGTTTTCATGGCCATTTTCTCGTCAATATCTCGATTGAAATAGGCAATAATTTGTTCGTAAGAACAGTCGAGGAGATCAATATCAACACCCGTACCTGTAAGGCCAAAAAAACCCACTTCAGAAACTGCTTTTTCGAGATTACTTAGAAAGTCCGCTTGCGTTGCTTCGTTATAGAAATCGGGAAGGTGAAGGACTGGAATTGTTGACTCAAAAGCATTTAAAATCGAAAGAAATGAAATGAATATCGGTAAGACTAATTTTTTCATGGAAACCCTCAATTTTTGGATAGTTTTAACTTGTCCACTAAAAAGTGACAATAGAAAAAATAGCTGAAGAATTATGAGAACCAAGTAATGACTGGACAACGATCTGCTAACTCGTACGAGGTTCCAAACTGAATTTTATTCCATGGAGGTAGCTCTGATAATTTAGGGAAATAGTAAATAAGATCTGATTCTTGATAGAGCTCTAAGGTAGGATGCTCACAGACGGGTTTAATTACATGATAAAGATCTTTCACTCGTACGTAAGGGTTGGCTAAGACTTGGGCGACTCTCCATTTAAATGCGTGAAATCCCATCTCCTCTTTTTTTTCCAAGACACTTGCTAGGTCCTCTTTAGTCTCAGGAGAAATAAAAACTCGCAAAGTGAGATGCCCATTTTTCTTCAAAACTTTTCGTGCTTGCTGAAAAAACAGTTCAGGCGCTCCTTGGAATACATTCAAAGATCCATCACCTATCGCCGCATCAAATTCAGATCCAAAAGGAAGATTTGCCCAATCGCCGAGGACCGCAGTGGCCTGATGAATTTCGATCGCTCGAGGATTATGGTCCACTGCAATAGTCGCCAATGACTGCAGCTCTGGCGTCACTCCAAGAAGAAGAGTTCTCGAGGTAAATTGCAACCGATTCCTGAACATCTCCACATCTTCTGGAGACGGTCTTAATGGAGACGTCCATTCGTCAAATCGTTCAGATATTTTACCCCAGTAATCCTTCACACAATCTCCAACACTTATACCGAACGTGATTCAAAAAATGGCTTTTGGATTCATATTCTGTATCAATATTTTTCTAAAACATGTCGCTATGCTAAATTGTTACCCACCAATTAGTCAACATAGGAGTAAATGAGGTTACGCAAGATGTCTAATAAATGGTTAACGATCAGTTTTTCAGTGATGATATCCTCGATATTGCATGGAGCATCGCTAAATGAGGCTCTCCATGGGTTGAAGGATAATCCATATGGATTTGCAATTTTCGATGTGGGAATCACAGCATGGGATTTAGAAAATTTCAGCTCCATTGATATTCAAAGAGAATGGGTTTACCATCAATTTGGAGAATTGGAAATAGTCCAGGAATCAATCGCAAATTTTTTTGGTGAAATAGGTTCTAACGAGAATGAAGCTGCTTTTCGAGCAACCGTTCGGCTCAAGGAAATCACCGACAAAGTGGTGGAAGCCTCAGGAAAAGAAACCGCATGGGTTTGTCTTCGCTCTTTTACGCCTACAGATCGATTTGACGTGCCTCGTTGGCATGTGGATGGCCCTTATTACACCCCTAATGGAGCCGAAGATCTCCTATTTAAGTTTGTAGTGACATTGGTAGGACCCACCACTTTTTTTTACCTACTGCCTCAGGAACTTCGCAAAACAACAGAAAAGACAATTCATAATAGGCTGTACATGAAGAATTTCTGCAAGCAGGAAAACATCGTATCGCCAAAAATTGGCGAAGGGGCTGTTTTTATCGGAGGTCAATATGCTGCAGTAACCGCACTACATTCAGAGCCGCCGATTCATGAAAATCGCCTTTTTTTTTCTATAGTTCCATGCACGGAAATGCAGCTCAATGCACTCAAAGCAAGAGTAACTGCCATATATCCCAAAGATTCGAGAAATTAAATTTTTTATATATTATTTTCTGCAAAATGATAAACTCAAAGAACCATTTAATAGTGTATCTGGCATGAAAAAACGGCGTTTTTCAAATAGGCAAAAAAGAGAAATATTGCGATGGGAAGACTCCGTGAAATTTCTAATAACAGTAAGCTTGATCAATGTTACAGCTTATGCCGATATTCCGACAGGTATGATCGGTGGGACAACGAGCAGTTCAAATGCTTATTCCGCATTTATTTCCTCTAATGGAAACCCCATTCCGATTTCTGATCTACCCTTAAACGGTCAAATCAACAGCGTAGCACTAAACGACTTTGGAGTCGGACTGATCGGTGGACAAGATGGTTTGGGCGGTTACGCTGCTTTCGTCTCATCAGATGGAATGCTTAATCCACTTAATCTCAATTTGGCAATGGGGACTATTTTAACTTCATCCATCAATCGCAGTGGTAATGGGATTGTTGGAGGAAATGATTCCTCCTTCACTATGTATGCAGCATTGGTTTTACAAGATGGGACTATCACCCCCCTTTCCACGCCTCTCACAGGTTTTATTCGTTCCACGGCCTTAAATGACGATGGAATCGCTTTGATTGGTGGCGAAGGAGGCACTTTCCCTTATGCAGCCTATGTTACTACAGAAGGGGTCGTGAACCAAATTGATACAACTCCTCTGGAAGGCGGGCATCTGGTCGTTGCAATGAATGCTCTGGGGAATGGAATCATCGGGGGTTCCTCAACTATGGGCGCCTACGCAGCACTTGTCACACCCAGCGGAGTAACCCCTACACCACTTTCCCCCCTTCCTTCCGGATTAACTTCTTTTATTAGCGGTGTTGCAATCAATGATTCGGGAATGGGTATAATTGGTGGTAATGACGACAGTGCAAATATGTATGCAGGCTACTCTACCCCTACAGGTGATGTTACCCCTCTTTTTGACAGTCCTACTCCAGGGCAAATTTTGAGCGTTGCGATCAATAAAGCAGGAACTGGATTAATCGGAGGATATAGCAATTCCAACCTCTACGCTGCATTGGTTCAGCCCGATGGGAATATTAATTCTCTTATTCCCGGATCGATAGGTGGCACGATCAATTCGGTTGCACTCAATGATGCAGGTGTTGGCCTGATTGGAGGTCAGAGCGGTTCTGAAGGTTATGCTGCCCTCATTGCTCCAAATGGAGCACTCACGTTATTGGATATGTCGAGCCAGAATAATATCTCCAGTGTAGACCTTAACAATATAGTAGCCACTAATAATATAATAGACTCTGTAACACCTCAGTCAATTGGTCCTTATTCCAGTGGGTTCTACACACAACTTGCCGCCGCCGCTGCTTTAGAATCCCGTTTCATCGAACAAAATAGAATTTGGACCAAACGAAGGGCATCACAAACCAACATAGCTCAAGGTGAATTGGCTTACAATGAAGAGGCTCTTTTAGGTCAAAATTTTAACATCGTCCCTAGGATTGGAGAATATTGTACACCACAGAAGCAAAACACGCTCTGGATCGCCCCATTCGGGAACTATATCCATCTGAAAGCGCAGGGATCAATCCCCAGCTACACCAACGAAATTGGGGGTGTGCTCTTAGCCTACGATCATCAAAATTCCAATTACTTAGTTGGAGCCTCTGCAGGATATGCATTTAACTACATCGACTATTCACAAGATCTCGGCCACTCAAAACTCCAAGAGGAAATGCTCTGCCTATACGGTGCTTACTATCGCGATCATTTTTGGTTCGATGCAGCTTTATGGGGCGGCTTATACCAACTTTCAAATGTTCGTCATACACTCTCTATCATTACATCTAAATCATCGACTCATGGTTGGATTTTATCTCCTCATCTCGAAATGGCCTCTCCCTGGGCTATCGGTAAGAAGGAGCGCTATTTCATCGAACCGTTTTTCATGCTCGATTGGGTCAACAGTTGGCAAGACCATTATACGGAAAAGGGATCCTCTGGGTTTAACTTGCAGATAGGAAACTTATATAGCTCTTTATTACAATCAGAAGCGGGACTCCGTTTTTATGAAAAGTTTGACTACAGATGGGGAGATATTTGCCTTGAAGAAAAGCTAAGTTACGTCAATCAAGCCCCTTTCCATCTCAATTCAGTGAGCACCTCCTTTGTTAGCTCGGCATCTTCGTTCCCGGTCGCAGTAGGAAGTACTCGTGTCGAAAACTTGGGCTCTGCTCAATTGATCAGTTCCTTCGTCCCACGAAATCATTCATATCCCTTTGGGGGATTTGCAATCCAGGTAACTGCAAATGGAGATTATCAGTCCTATTTCGCAAGCGTGTTCAGCGGAATAGATTTTTAGTATGGATCTCCCATCACTCCTTAAATACCTCGAAAAATCTCAATGGGAAAAACGAACGCATCCGCCTCTAAAAGGACCCATTCTTACGAGATACGACCTCCAAAAAATGAGCGTTCCCCAAGGTGATTTTATCTCAAAAACCTCTGGCTCCACGGGTATTCCCATTGAAGTGCAAAGAACCCATCTCTCGGCATTATGGTGGCAAGCAACAAATTTAAGAGAGGTGATTTGGCATAAACGCGACCTCTCCCAGCCTTTTGCGATTATCCGCCCCCATGTCATGCAAGAAATATTTCAACACCATTGGGGTCCGACCTTCTCTCTTTTAGGAAAGACGGGCTCCCTTCATGCACATCCTGTTCGAGGAGACCTAAACGGTTGGCTTCAAAAAATCCAACCTGGGTATCTCACAACATACCCTTCCATATTGGAAACGATAGATCTTAGAGCTTTAACGCGATTGAAAGGGATAAAAACTACAGGAGAAACTCTGCAGCATAAAAATCCTCTTATTGCAGATATGTATTCTTCAGAAGAAGTTGGAACGATTGCCATCCAATGTCCTGATAATCCTGAAGTTTACCATGTCATGGAAAATATCATTCTCGAAATCCTCGATGAACAAAACCTTCCAGCAAATAGTGGAAGAGTCGTTATTAGCGATCTCACAAGCCAATACCTTTATCGATATGATATTGGTGATTATGCAGAAATAGGAGAATGTTTTTGTGGAAGAGGGCTGCAAACCATCAAAAAAATATTAGGTCGGCGCCGAAATATGGTTTTACTTCCCGATGGATCAAAACACTGGCCACGAATCGGTTCGACTGAATTTAGAACAATAGCGCCCATTAAGCGTTTTCAAGCCGCACAAATAAATGCAACCACTCTGGAAATGCGCCTGATCGTTGATACCCCACTTACTAAAAATCAACAGGATGCCATTTGTAAATTGATTCATCATTTCATCGGGTATCCCTTTGAAATTTGTTTTACTTATGTACATGAATTTCCTTCAGGTAAGTTTGAAGAATTCGTAAATCTTTATGAATAATCTGTAGAGGCAATTGCCTCTGTATTCTAAGATTGCACTCTTTGCGAAGATAAAAATTATTTGAGGCTCGATATCTGAGTGAACCCAAAGTTTTGCTGGCAAAAATCGGCTTTTGTGATATCATACCCATAAACTGGGTATTTTCGATGAGATCAGAAAATAAAACGCGATATGCAATTTTGGGGATGCTCCTCGATGAGCCCCATACAGGTTACGAGATCAAGTCTCTAATGGGGCGCTCGACTGTCTATTTCTGGCGCGAATCTGATTCGACGATCTATCCCATGTTGAAGGTTTTAGCGAAAGAAGGAAAGGTGCGATCTGAAATCGCCTATGTAGGCAAGAAAAGGAAAGAGGTTTTCTCGATCACACAGACTGGGCGGACGGAATTTAAAGACTGGTTAGCTCGCCCAACAGGATCGGAGACTCCACGCAACGAGTTTCTCCTCAAATTTTTCTTCATCACCGATCAAGAAGAAATCGTGCTTCTGTTTCGAGAGAGATTGGAAAAGATCGAGAAAATCCACGAAGAATTCAAGAAAATTGAGGAGAGGCTAGAGAACTTGCCCGATTTTCCAAGGAAAGCCATTCGTCTCCATGCACTGAGATATGGGATGGGTCAGGTTGCGTTAGAAATCAATTGGTTAAAAGAAGGAATTCGATGAAATATGCTGTTTTCACTCAAGACTTGAAAAAAAGCTTCGCCACAAAAAAAGGGCCTTATGAAGTGGTTCGTGGCGTGAACTTGGCCGTTTCTGCTGGAGAGATCTTTGGGTTTTTAGGACCCAATGGAGCTGGCAAGACCACTACGCTTAAAATGCTTACAACTCTTCTCCAGCCTGATAGCGGGACTGCATTAGTCAGCGATTTTGACGTCATCCAAAATCCCCAAGAAGTACGGAAGCGGATCGGCTATGTCAGTCAAATAGGAGGTGCAGACCGTGAGGCAAAAGGAATTGAAAATCTGATCTTGCAAGGACAGCTCTATGGAATGAGTGCATCTCTTGCAAAAAAACGAGCAGAAGAAGTGATCGACATTCTCAACTTAAGCGACTGTGCAGATCGTTTCATCAATACCTATTCAGGCGGACAGAGAAGAAGACTCGATATCGGTCTTGGCATCATGCACCGCCCAGATGTTCTCTTTTTAGATGAGCCGACAACTGGTTTGGATCCCCAAAATCGAGCTAATCTTTGGGAGCACATTCGTCTTCTCAGGGAGCAGGGAACAACTATTTTCCTCACCTCTCACTATCTCGACGAAGTTGACTTTCTTTCCGACCGACTCGCCATTATGGATCAGGGCAGGATCGTTGCCGAAGGATCTCCTCGCGAACTGAAAAAGCAGATTGCTGGAGATGTCGTCTCCATCGGCTTCAAAAGTGATGAAAAGCAGAGCCTTCGTGCAATGGAACTATTCAAGCGCCACTCGTTCGTTCGCGAAGCCACGCACGAGAATCAAAGCATGCGACTTTACGTAGAAGATGGCGCAGCAGCAGTTCCACAGATACTGCGTCTTTTAGACGAAGAGCGCATTCATCTTCAAACCATCGAGCTCTCTGTTCCTACCCTTGATGACGTGTTTCTCAAGCGAACTGGCCGATCATTGCGCGAAAATTAACCTAAGGAAAACCCATGAAAATACTCACCGATATCCGTTTATTTTATAAACGCAGAATTCTTGAATTGCTGCGCAATCCAGCCTTTATCTTCATGGGGATTTCAACCCCCATCCTTTACCTAACGCTCTTCTCCCCTTTGCTGAAAAATTTTGCAGGAGCTCCAGGCTTTCCATCGACTAATATCATGAATATGTTTGTTCCTGGAATGCTCATTTTAAGTGCTTTTTATAATGGCCTTTTTGCTGGATGGGGCGTCATTGATGAGCTGCGAAGTGGAGTCATTGAACGATTTCGTGTCACTCCTTGCAGTAGATTCGCCATACTCGCAGGAACTGTCTTGCGCGATCTTGTTGCCGTGGTTGTTCAAAACCTGTTTTTCATCATCCTTGCAGTCTTCTTTGGATTTCAATTTCATATCGGAGGAATGCTTCTCTTATTTGTTCTCTTCTCCCTAGTTCTCATGACAACCTCCACCTTGGCCAATGCTCTCGGCCTCATCACGAAAAGTGAAGACAAGCTCGCTCCGATCATTCAGGGAATCACCCTGCCCATTACACTCCTTTCGGGGATGCTTCTTCCCATGGAACTTGCTCCGACTTGGCTTCGCACCATCGCACACTTTAATCCCCTCTACTACGTCGTGGTGGCAGCTCGAGACCTGTCGAATGGCAGCATTGGAACTGTGGCTGTCGCAGAAGCTTTTTTGATCATGATCCCGCTTACCATAATTACTTTACGCTGGGGAACCAGTCTTTTTCGCAAAGCTGTGGCTTAATCCCTTGTAGGATAAAATATTTTAATGGAATAGCCTTGCTAACATGTCAGATAAAGAGCAGGCTAACAGTGTTTATTAAATGACAAACAAACGAGGACGTCATGAATATTAATTTAAAAAAAAGCGCTTGCGCTATTATCACATTATTCACACTAGTGACTACTGGATCTCTTTTTGCAAATGACAAAACTGCTGGTAAAAAAGTGGATAAAATGATTGACAAGACAGAAAAAGCAGTGGGATCAGCAAAGGACAAAACTAAAGAATTGGCTCATGATGCTAAAGACAAAGCTAAAGAAGCAAAGGACAAAACTAAAGAATTGGCTCATGATGCTAAAGACAAAGCTCATGAAGGAGTTGATAAGCTGTAGTAAACGGTCAGAGGTTGCATTGCAATGAAACCGGTCTCTCTTGCCGTTAGGCAAGAGAAATTCTTACATCGATATCTGTTGTAAATCTTGCCACTAAAAATTTCTTTAATCGCGCTTAAGTCAATCTGTTTTTCTTTTCCAACCTTATAACTGAATAAACGGATTGCAGGGAAATTGAAGCTCTATATAGAATTCCTGGAAAAATCAACGGATTTCTTTATGAACTTTTTTAAAAAAACGTTTTCATTGGTGATAATAATGAACAGTTTCACTTCAATTCCACTTATGTCTCATGAAAAGGAAATCGATGCCATTGTTAGCCAGGCTCTCGAAGAATTCCATGTTCCAGGCATTGCAGTAGCTGTTGTTGTCGGAAATAAAACCATACTCTGTAGAGGTTATGGGATGCGCGATTTGGGAAAAGAATTGCCGGTGACTGAGAATACAGTATTCCCGATCGCATCGAATACTAAGGCATTCACAAGTTTTCTGATAGGACAACTCGTCCAGGAAGGAAAAGTTGCCTGGGATGACCCCGTGATCAAATACATCCCAGAATTTCGATTATACAATGAAGAACTTACCTCTCAGGTCACTCTGCGAGATTTAATCGCTCACAGGACAGGGATTCCTCGCCACGACGTTCTCTGGTATCTCGTCCGTGATATGACTGAAGAAGATATCCTTAAAACCTTACCTCACTTCCCTCCTATATCCAGATTACGAGAGACTTTTCTATACAATAATTTCATGTATGTAGTGGCTGGCAAAGTCATTCACAATGTGACTAAAAATACATGGGAAAAAGAGATCTATACTCGAATCCTAACTCCCTTGAAAATGGAGCATTCGGTCATCTCTTTAGAGGATCTTCAAAAAGTGGCTGATCTTTCACAGCCGTATGCAGAGATTGGTGGAAAAATTCAAGAACTCCTCTTTTTGTATCCCCGCTCCATTCTTGCATCTAGCGCAATTCACTCTTCAGTTTCAGATATGGCTAAATGGATTCAGATCCAACTTCTTGAAGGAGGGGCCTTGATTGAAAAGAAAAATCTCAAAGAAATGCATGAAATCCATATGCCTTTCGCTCCACAGTCTCCATTAGGTTTATTACATATGCCTTTCTCTTCTCTCGAACCATCAGGCTATGGCCTAGGTTGGGAAATCGACGCATACAGAGGCCGAAAACAAGTTCATCACGGCGGCACCACTGAAGGCTTTTTTTCTGAAGTTTCCCTTCTACCGGAAGAAAAAATCGCCCTGGTCATTTTAACAAATAGCAGCACGGATGGCCGCTACGCTATCTCTTATATAAAGAACAGAATTTACGATCATCTATTAGGATCTCAAGACATAGATTGGCTTCAGAGCATTCAAGAGAAACGTTTAGAAAAAAAGCAAACGATTTGTTTGCAAAAATTTGAAGGCCTCTATACACATCCAGCTTATGGGACTATGCAAATCGCTCTTGAACACGACTCGCTCATCGCAACTCTTGGTAGAATGAGAGTTTCATTGAAACAGAAAGAAGAAGGTGTTTTTGAAGCAAAATATCCTGCTCTTCTCACTTATGAAGTGGATCCTATTGTGGAATTTTCCTTTTTCAGTAATTCCCTGGGAGAAGTAAATGAGCTTCAGGTCCCATTCGAACACTTTCGAGCAGCCCCAGCCATAATATTTAAGAAATAAAAGAAGAGCAATTTTGAATGGAACCCACTTGTTAGGACCTTATCTCACTAAGGAAAAAGAGGGATGAGGCAATTGCCTCGGATAATTAGAATTTATCCATCGGGCCGTAAAACCCAGTGTTTCAGGCTAGATTTTACGGCGCGATAGATAAAAAGTAATCTTTGTATAAATTAAAAAAAATGATAACGTCAGGAACACTAATGAGTGGTTCCAATGGATTTTAGCTATTTAGAAGAAACAACCCGGAAATTCATTGAAAGTTTGGTCGCTAAGAAAGCGCCTCCTATCTATACTCTTTCGCCTACGGCAGCGCGTAAAGTTCTCGATGACGCTCAAAGCGGAAATATCGAAAAGCCGCCAGTTCAAATTGAGGATAAAATCCTTCCTTGCGGCCCGGATAAAAAAGTCTCTGTCCGAATCATCCGCGCTGAAAAAAATGAACAAAGATTACCTGTGATCATGTTTTTTCATGGCGGAGGGTGGGTATTGGGAAATAAGCATACCCATGATCGACTCGTTTGCGAACTTGCCGTAGGGGCTAACGCTGCAGTTGTGTTTGTCAATTACACACCTTCTCCAGAAGCTCAGTTCCCAAAACCGATCGAAGAGGCGTTTGCCGCCACGCAATACATCGTCGACCATGGTAAAGAGTTCAATCTCGATCCAAGCCGCTTGGCTGTAGTCGGCGATAGCGTGGGAGGAAATATGACCATCGCTATGACTCTTCTCGCTAAAGAGAAAGGATTAAAAATTCTTACTCAAGTGCTCTTCTATCCCGTTACCGATGCTCATTTTAACACTGAGTCTTATCAAAAATTTGCAGAAGGGCCCTGGCTAACAAAAGCGGCCATGGAGTGGTTTTGGAATGCCTACGCTCCTCATGTCGCTGATCGAAAAAAACCGATCGCAAGTCCTTTGCAAACCTCTATCGAACAACTCCGCCATCTTCCTCCGGCTTTAATCATCACCGATGAAAATGATGTATTAAGAGACGAAGGAGAAGCTTACGCTCACAAGTTGCTCCGAGCTGGGGTCAAAGTGACAGCTGTTCGTTTCTTAGGAACCTTTCACGACTTTGTCATGCTCAATGCTCTCAGTGAAACTCCTGCTGCCCGAGGAGCAATCGCCTTGGCAATCGAGCATTTGAATAAAGCTCTCCATTCCTTTGAATGACAGGTCTGACAAAAATCTCCGGGTTTGCAATTGCCTCATTACCAATCTATTTCTGAAGGGAAAAATTCCGAAATGAGGTCTTCATAATAGGGCATCAATGCAGTTAAATCAAGCTTCTCTTCGGTTTTCGAATACAAGTCATAATTCCTGAATAGTTCCAGCCATGGAAGCATCCGCTCGTCGTGTGCACTCATTAAATGCTTATATGCGCCATGCAAATGTGCGGCATAAAAGGAATGGTAGCGGATGATATAACAGGCTTCAGGCGGAAGATAATTTTTTACAACCTGGTAGAGATATTCGTCGTGCCCCCATGACATATGTACGTTATCCAAGCCACAGCGCTTTGAATAAATCCCATATGTGGTCTGATACAATGAGATCTCTTGATCTGGATTAGAAGCAAAGTATTCTGGGAAAACAATTTTATCCGAATAGGCACATCCGACAGGAAATGTGTCACCTACAACAGCCCATTGAGGTTCTCCAAAAGCTGTCAGCAACTTTCCCAAATCATGAATAAATCCAGTCAAAATCAACCATCTTGGATGTCCATCTCTACGAAGAGCCTCGGCAGTTTGAAATAGATGATACCTTTGTGGAAGATCCAAATCTGGATCACTTTCATCCACAAGAGTATCAAAAATACGAAAAGCTTCCCAAATCCCCATTTTCCTGTGCCGCAAAGGGAGATATTCTTTTTCCTTTCTCAATACAAATTCAACCGTTTGATTAATATGATTGACACGATAGAAATCTTTTACATGTTGAGGCGTAGTCTCATCGTAGACACGGTACTCTTCTTTATTTTTTATATTTGGCTTATCTTCGTTACTGCTTGCAATGATGAGTGTGGATAAAGCTAGCACCGCTAACATAAAGCCTCTCTGTTTTTCAATTGTGAGTAGATTTATATAAAAGACGTTGAAAATTTAATATAGTATATCTTTATCGTGATAGCACTTTTTCCCAGCAAAATTCTCTAGAAAATGCCACAAATTTGACCAAGCTCGTAATAATAGATCTCAATGGAAGGAGTTTGTTCTAGTTCTTGAATTTTTTGGTAGATCTGACTGCATTCTTCTTCGTTCATTTTTTTATTGGTTATAAGAGTGTCTTTTAAAGATAAGAGGTGAAAAAGAATACTTTTTCTCTTTGTAGGTGTATCTAACTTAGGTTGAGTTTTTCGTATAGAGAAGATTGTAAAGCCTTCTTTCTGAAGCATGTCAGGAAAAGAAGCAAAATACTTATCATCCGACTTTTGTATTTCGCATTGCAGCTTATCTAAATGATGCAAAGCTTCCATTCCTTTAACATGAGGAAAGCTATAAAAGGTATCGTTGCTGGTAATATCTTCTATTATCAACTTGCCACCAGGCTTTAAAATCTTTTTTATCTTTTGGATCAATTGTTGTGGATTTTGTAGATGAACTAACAAAAAGCGAGCGCAGATGACATCGAACTGCTGATTCAAAGTATCAATCTCAAAAGCTGAAAGTTGTCTAAACTCCAAATTGGAAATAGATTCTTTCGGCAATAAACTTCGTGCCAGTTGAAGCTGGTCTTCACTAATATCAGTTGCAAGTACATAGCCATTGTCCCCTACCGCCAAAGCAAAGCATTGACTCATTAGTCCAATGCCACATCCCAGTTCTAGAACTCTTGCTCCTTTTGGAATATTGCAATCCTGAAAAAAAATAAGAGAAGAAGAGTTGTAAATCTCATTAAGAATGACTAATCGTTCTTTATCCTTCATCCCTGTAGCAATGGCATATTTCGATTCATCTGCAATTCCTACACTACTGATTCCCATAACTATGCTCCAAACTATTTTTCTGAACATCATTCTATACCTTCGTGCTGCCAAAAAAACTAAAGAAGATGCGACAATTTTTCCAATCAAAAATTCTGAATGCGTCTCTCCATCTCCAAAACGACAAGGCTGGGACTTCCCAGACAATAACTACTCCCTTTGCATTAATCTCAAAACAGTCTAAGTAGAGAATATATGATTCGTAAAATGCCCATCATTCTGTTTGGCCTACTCGCTCTTGTATGGCTTACTTATCAATGGATGCCTCCTATTTTCCAATCGATTCTCTATGGAATAAGCCTCTCCATCAAATCCTTGATTGTATTTCTACTTCCCTTCCTCATTTTTGGTTTGTTGTTTAAAACTTCTGTATACCTGGCTAAAAAAGCCACGAAATGGGTTCTCTTTCTCGTAGTAACTATCTGCCTATCTAACTTTATCACTACGATGCTCAGCTACTTGGTCGGTAGCATTGCTTACCAGTTCGATCTATCGCTTACTCTTCCTTCACCAGGATCCGCCCTCGTTCCCATGGGCAATATTTCGCTGCCGACCATGGCTATCAATAGCTATGCGATGTTTTCAGGTTTATTGTTTGGTCTTTTATGCGGATGGTTAAAGCCCGCTTTGGCGGGAAAAATTGCTTTTCAGCTAGAGAAATATATCACTCTTTTTTTTAAGTCATTTATCTATGTTATCCCCCTGTTTATCTTGGGATTCATCGTCAAAATGATGCACGATGGAGTGATGAGCATCATCCTGCGCGACTACTCTGTCATTTTTGGAATCGTCGCCAGTGCTGCTTTCATCTACATCGCACTGCTCTATTTTATTGCAAGTCACTTTCAGCCAAAAACTTTTGTAAGAAGCGTGAAAAACATGCTTCCTGCAACCTTAGCCGGTTTTGGCAGTATGTCAAGTGCTGCAGCCATGCCCTTGACTATTTTGGGGACAGAAAAAAATTCGAAACATCCCGACATCGCTCGATCGATCATCCCCGCAACAGTGAATATCCATCTGATCGGGGACTGTTTTGCCATCCCGATTTTTGCCTTTGCTGTCATGAAGAGTTTCGGATTCACAGAACCGAGTATTTTCAGTTATCTCATATTCGCCGCCTATTTTGTTCTGGCAAAATTTTCTGTCGCCGCCGTTCCTGGAGGAGGCATTCTTGTGATGCTTCCCATTCTCGAGACATATCTGGGATTCAACAGCGAGATGTTGTCTCTGATTACAGCCTTCTATATTCTCTTCGATCCTGTCATTACCTCTGCGAATGTACTTGGAAATGGAGCATTTGCTATGGGAATGGGAAATCTGATATCAAACAGAAAAAATTTTTAGGTGGAGAATGAAGATCTATGATGTCAATCAAGCAGAATGCCGTTTTAGGACTGCTCAATTCCATTAAAAAGAGGTACGTAGAGCTTCTTTTACTTATATTTACTGGTTTAGCCTGTTCTTTATATGGAGCTAATCACACTGAGCCATCAACATTCACCTACTATCTGAATATCGATGATTTTGCAGATAGTTTTATTGAAATACCAACATCGAATCTATCGATGACAAGTCCAATAATATCTTCGAGCTATTTGGCTGGAAAGGCGCCCATTTATGATGCTAATAATCTGAAAGTCGGAACATGCTCTGCCTCTTTTTTGTCTATGGAAACAACAGATGAAATTTTTACAGATATATCCAATTATTTATCCTCTGATGATGGGCTAATAGTCACCTGGTTTACACCAACAACATTAATTAACTTAGAATTAGACAGCATCATAAACTCCATGGTCACGGAATGTACGGTGGTGGTAACGACAAAGGTTGGATTTGCTCCCCTTTTTGGACAAACATTTAACTTAGTTGTTTCATCGGATGGCGTAAAAATTTATTTTCAATTTACAAGGATCGGGACGATTTTCTAACAAGGAATTCTATGAAGCGCATCTTAAACACTCTTTTTTTTCTGACAATCACCGTTTCGGGTTTCGCAGCATGCTGCTGTGAACCACAGGATCATTTTTTCTACATTAAAGTTGGTTCAGGCATCTCATTCTCTGAATCAGCACATATCGACGCCCCCTCCCCACCATGGAATCCAGCTGTTCAAGGTTATGATTCAACATTAGGAAACTGTCCCATTGCCACTTTTGGCGTCGGCTGCGAACTCTGGCATGTGCTGGATCTAGAAGCTACTATTTCTAATCGCTCAACCTTTAAATATAGAAAATACCAAACTCCCACTACAGGTGGAGGATCTTACGCAAGAAAATTTAACCTAAGTGTCACACCCATTCTCTTTTCGGCAAATCTTCTTGGGCGAAGTATCCCCCATTTCAATTGGAGTATTGGTTGCGGCAAGATCTATCCAATAATAGGCGCCGGAGTGGGTGTTAGCAATCTTCTGATAACAAACTATAGAACAACGGGACTGCCTCCTAATGGTGACTCTGCCCCATACGCAAGTTTTTCTTCGGAAAATCAATACACGCTTCGCAAAAATTTTACGTATACGCTTCTAGCCGGCCTGGAATACGGTTACAAAGATTCTTGGGCGATTGGAACAGGCTATCGCTGGTTGAATGCTGGTCATTTTAAAGGACCTCGATATTTAAGAGTTGAGAGCGGATCTGCAGTTGATGTAAATGGCGATCAATGGGAGATGCGTTTCAGAGCTAATGAGTGGTTTATTGAATTTAAAATTTTTATCTAGGAGATCGCATTATCAGAAAACAGAATGCAGTTGATAAATAAAATTTTATGTTTTAGGGTCAGTGGCGTTCCGCATCAACGGGATCCTTTTTAAAGCAAAAACAGGTAAATCCAGTATGAAAAACAACCCACATTTTTTTAGATATTTTGCGTTATCCATATTAGCGCTCACTCTACAAGCAGACGCGGCATTCTCTGATACTGTAAGACTTTCAGGTCATGTTCCTAGCAAGGCGGTATCAGATGCGAAATTTCTACATCATCTTGATGCCTCTACCGATGTTCCGGTGACTTTCGTTTTACCACTGCGCAACAGGGAAGAATTAGAAAAGTTAGTAGAACGTATCTATGATCCAACTGATGAGGAACATTACGGCAGGTATCTTGCGACTACAGAGTTTGCTGAACGTTTTGCACCAACCGAGGAAGATTATCAAAATGTGATCGCCTATGCACAAAGTTTAGGTTTAACCGTTAAGGGAATTCATTCTAATCGTATTCTTCTGAACGTTTCAGCTCCGACAGAATCCATAGAAAAGGCTTTTAATCTTAAACTTCACCAGTATCAGAAGTCCAATGGTCACATATTTTATGCTCCGGACAACGATCCTGAAGTTTGCACTTTGATTGCTCCTATCATTCACGGGATAGTAGGACTGGATAATCATGCGGTACGACATTCGTACAATAGACAAAGAGAAACAAGGGAAGAATTTTCACTTCTTCATTCGATATCTCATGCACATCCTTCTGGTCCCCACGGCGGTTACTCTCCGCATGATCTCTTGACAGCTTATAATCTAACTGGAGTGTCAGCAAAAGGATCTAAGCAGATCATTGCTCTATTTGAGCTTGGAGGATATCGGGCAAGTGATATCAATGAGTATACCAAGTATTTTGGGTTGCCTGCTCCTCATTTGAAAAATATTTTAGTTGATGGTGGTTCTAGTAGTGGTATTGATCCTGAAGTAACTCTTGACATTGAACTTGCACTTGCACTTGCGCCAGAAAGTCAGATTTATGTTTACGAAGGACCTAACTCGGATCAAGGAGTTCTGGACACATACAATCGGATAGCTACAGATAACCTTGCTAAGCAAGTAAGTACTTCCTGGGGTATGGGTGAAAACATGTCGAGCTCTCAATTTCTTCATGCTGAGAACGCTATTTTCCTTCAGATGGCAGCTCATGGGCAAACTATTTATGCTGCTGCTGGTGATAGTGGCGCTTATGACGATTATCCCAATAGTTCCGCTCTTGTCGTGGATGATCCAGCATCTCAACCTTACGTCGTGGGTGTAGGGGGAACTAAACTCACAGTGAATGCAGCAAGCGGCGCCTACGGAAGTGAATCGGTTTGGAACGATGGCTTAGGCAATGGAGCTGGCGGAGGTGGTATTAGTAGCGTTTGGCCAATCCCTTCGTGGCAAAAAAATGTACCTAATGTATTTTCAAAGACCAATCGAAACGTTCCTGATGTTGCACTCAATGCCGATCAAACTACAGGCTATTCCATTTACTATAACGGGCAATGGACAATATATGGTGGCACGAGTTGTGCAGCCCCTCTTTGGGCAGCTTTTACTGCATGTATAAACCAAGCACGTCTCGTAAAGCAAATGCCGGTATTAGGATTTGCTAATCCTTCCTTGTATGCTCTTGGAGTTGGAACATCGTATACGGCAGATTTTCATGACATTACAGTGGGTAACAATTTACATTATTCTGCGGGTCCTGGCTATGATAATGCTTCGGGATGGGGTTCTTTTAATGGCACCCATTTATTTGAAAGCTTAACAACAAAATAAATCTCGATACATCCCGCAGTCAAAATGGCTGCGGGATGTATACACATTTGTGTATATAATTCTCAGGCCTACCGTGCGATCACTAGTTGGCTAAGTCCCCTCCCAATTTGCGATAGTCGGACACGTTTTCGTGTTCGGAGGGAACATATAATTCAGAAATGTGAAACGTTATAACTGTCTTGGATTCCGTAATAACCCAACTTGCCCCCTATCCTCCCTTAGACGCGTAAGCGAGACAGGTAAGATGCAAGATTCGTGAGGAAGCCAAGGTAGTTCACCTTGGCGACGAACGAAGCGCAGCAGATTGCCTGTCGCAGCTCGCGGATAAAGGAGGATAGGGGGCAAGTTGGGTTAATATATTCACTAGGAATCAAAACAAGGATTTTTAGCATAGCTAACAACCTCATTTCATAGATAACTGAATAGTGAACATGAATCAAAAATGTCTAATATTTTTTGCTCTAAATTCTAAAAATTAATAGCGTCTTTGAAAGCCAATCAATATCACTATGACGACCACAACCAGAAGAAAAATGTCCCCGTTACCTACTTGGTTGCTCCTGTAGAAGCTTCTGGACAGGAAGGCACTCCTCTTAGTGTGGTGATAAAGTAGCCCTCTTTCGAAATTAAGGGTTCGAAAGAGGGCTACTTAGGCAATATTCAGATCGATATTGAGCCAATAACGCGTGTGCCTTAGCTCTCCTGTTTTGTACAAAGCTCCCAATTCAACTAGTTCCATTAAATCCCGGGTCGCTGTTGCTCTTGATGCACCTGTAATCACAATGTAATTTTCTGCGCTTAGCCCCCCTAGAAAGCCTTTGGACCCTTCTTGAAACATGCGTAGCAACATTTTCTCTTGACGTTGATTTAACTGCCCTACCAGCTTTGTCATGAGCTTGGATTTTTCAACAATAAAATTCAGCAAGCTTAAGGATTCTTTCTGAGCTTGCAAGATGGCATCGGCAAAAAATTCCACCCAAGGTGTAGCTTCTAACGTTCGATTGCAAGCTTCCAAAGCTTGATAGTATTCCTTTTTTCTCTTCTCTAACACTTTGGAAACAGCAATCAAAATGGGACGCCCCACTCCTTGCGATAAGCTCTTTTCAACAAGAGCTCTTCCAATTCTCCCATTTCCATCTTCAAAAGGATGAATGTTTTCAAAATAAAGATGAGCGATCGCTGTTCTGCCTAGAATAGAATGTGCAGCTTCAGAGGAATTGAACCATTGGATGTAGCGTTCCATTTCAGAACACACGTGTTTTGAGGGGGGAGCTTCAAAAAAAACATGAGAAACGTCTAACCTGTGACCCACGATCTGCATAGGCTCTTCATAATCTCTATATTTTCCTGCATCCACTCCAAAAGATGTTCCTTTAAACAACTTCGCATGCCACTCCCACAACATGTCATGCGTTAAAGGCTTGCTGTAAGACTGATAAACATCACAAAGAAGATTGGCCATGCCCACTTCTTTCACATGATGAGCTTTTTGAGGCGCACTCAAGCCAAAGTGTCTTTTAATCGAAGATTGTAAACTTTCTCGATCCAAAATCTCTCCCTCGATCCTAGAACTTAACTCTCCTTCCGTGCTTAAAATCTCAATCATGAATTGTTGACGATCTTGCTCTTCGATTTTTTTCAAAAAAGCGGAAGAGCTACCTACCGCAAGAAGAAATTTCTTCTCTTGCCGAGCTAGGCATTCCGGATTAAAGTGAAAAGTCGGCCATTCTGGTAACTGCCAATTCCAACTCATGAGTAATAGGACTCCTCTCTATAACTCAATTTTATAGTGAAAAATGAGTTATAGAGCAAGTTTCTATAACTCATGAAATTGCAACCTACTAAAAATAAATGAGATAAGATTTAAAGTTGCTAACTTTTCTTGCATAATTTTAATAAAAATTGTACCCTCTCGGGGCCGCGAGGTTCTCATGAAAATTGCCGTCATTGATCATATGCTAAATTACGGAGGAGGTAGCCGTGTTGTTAGGAATTTGCTTCCTGCCATCAAACAACTAAGACCCGAATGGACGATCACATTTTATACGAATCAAGCAGCCGTCAATCGAGATGGTTTGCATAGCGAACTCTCACCCCATGTGGAAATTAAGGGATTAAAATCAATCAAGATCCCCAACCTCTCCTTTTTTTCCAGGTTCAGAGGGGCAACAGTGATCCTCTCTCTCTTCCAGAAGCGATTTAAGAAACTCTTATCCTTCTTCCCTTATTATTTTTCAGGAGCCTTAGGTGAAGAGATCGATGAACTCGCAAAAAATCACGATTTACTATTTTGCACATGGCCCTACTTAATGGAATGCCCCGACCTGAGTAGCTCTATCCCTCTTGTCTCCAATTTTTATGATTTCAATTTTCGGTATTATTTCGATGGACCATCTATGCATCCCGTTCATCTGAAATCTTTGGATAAAGAATTCCCAAGATGGCTTCGCCGCTCTATCCCGGTGGTGCCAACGCACTTCATGAAACGTGAACTTGAAAAATTCTACCCTGAATTTAAAGACAAGGCTAACGTCATTCATCTCTCTTCTTTAGGGGCTGCAACCCACATCAATTCTATAGAAGCACAGCGAGTGGTCGAATCGTTGGAAATTTTCACTCCTTATTTGTTGTATCCTTGCAACACCTGCAGTCATAAAAACATAGGAAATCTACTGGGAGCCTTTCACATCATCAAGCAAAAACATCCTCATCTAAAATTAGTCTTAGCGGGGTCTGGAACAGAATATGTGAATGGAACCACAGAAACGATCGGCTTGGCCCGAGACATGAAAAACAAAGATGTCATAGGACTTGGATATGTTTCAAATCTACAAATCGATGCGTTGATCCAGTGCGCAACTGTTGTGGTTTCCACGTCACTGTATGAAGCCGGTTGTGGCCCTGGATTAGATGCGTGGAACCGCGCGGTTCCCGTAGCCATGTCGAATATTCCTCCATTCACTGAGCATTTAGAAGTGCAAGGAGTGCGCGCTCAGATTTTTGATCCTAAATCCCCTGCTGAAATAGCTGAAAAGATCGAACATATTTTGAACAATCCTGAGGAAGCAAAGACAGATGCCTTGTATTCTCAACAAAAACTCGCTGAATATGACTGGATCTGCGTCGCACAACGCTATATCGCTATTTTTGAAAAAGCAATTTCTGAGAAAAGCCTGTGCAATGTGCAATAAAAGAAATTCCAGTGTACTTTCCTCATTTACATGGAAATGAAAAGAAATATCTCAATGAATGCATTGACTCCTCTTGGATCTCATCTAAAGGTCAGTTCATTCAACAATTTGAAGAGCGTTTTCAAACTTTTACCCATGCACCTTTTGCCGTCTCTGTCTGTAGCGGCACTGCAGCACTTCATCTAGCTCTTTTGGCTCTTGATATCCATCCCGGTGATGAGATCCTCGTCCCTTCCCTGACCTACGTCGCATCAGTCAATGCGATCGTCTATGTTGGGGCTGTCCCTATATTTGTCGACTCGCTTCCCTCAAGCTGGCAAATTGATCCAGCGGATGTAATAAAAAAGATCACCTCCAACACCAAAGCTATCATGGCGGTTCACTTATATGGGCATTCTTGCGATCTAGCAGCTCTCCAAAAGATAGCAGACCACTACAAGTTATTTCTAATCGAAGACTGCGCAGAAGCATTTGGTACCTACTATCAACAGACTCATGTCGGAAATTTTGGAATCGTTTCCACCTTTAGCTTTTTTGGTAATAAGACAATTACAACTGGAGAAGGAGGCATGGTAGTGGTGCGAGACCCCTCTCTTTATCAGAAAATATCTATCTTAAAAAACCAAGGCAATGATCCTGAACGCAGTTATTGGCACACGCTAGTTGGTTACAACTATCGCATGACCAATCTATCTGCAGCTATTGGATTAGCTCAATTAGAACAGGCTAACATCATTCTGCAAAAAAAACGAAATCTTGCTCTGCAGTATACAAAACAATTAAGAGATCTCCCCTTACAGATGCACCAAGAAGATCCTGACTGCATTCACTCCCACTGGATGATTTCGATTCTCTTAGATGAAGCCAAGCATAGAAATCCCCTACGGGACTATCTCTCTTCAGTCGGAATCGAAACACGTCCCTTCTTCCATCCCATCCATCGCTTGCCGATGTATGAAACTATTGAATCAGGTAAATCTTGCACCATCGCTGAGAATATTTCTTCTCGAGGAGTCAATTTACCTAGTTTTCCAGATCTTACCGAAGCGGAGGTAATATTCATTTGCGATCAGATAACCAACTATTTTGTAAATCATCTCTCATTCTCCTCGGATGCGGCGGGCATGCTAGAAGTGTTGCAGATGTCTATTTAACATGCTATCCAAAGGCATCTCTTCTCTTTGTTGATGAAAAAGCGAAGCCCAATGAGAAAATCTTCGGTTTTCCTATTCTTTCTGTTTGTCCGCAGGATATAACAGAGTGTTTTCTTGCTATAGGGGATAACAATAAAAGAAAGCTGTATTGGGATGAGTACAGTAATCATCACTTACAACCCATCATTGCACCAACCGCCCTCGTAAGCCCTTTTGCCAAGATCGGAAAGAACGTTTTTATTGGCAATTTGGCACATATCGGACCAGAAGCTGCAATCGGTCACAATACCATCGTGAATACGGGTTCAATCATCGAACATGAAGTCCTCATAGGCAACCATTCCCATGTAGGTCCTAATGCAGTCATTGCAGGGCGTAGCGTCATTGGGGATCTGGTCTTTATAGGAGCTGGTGCAATTGTTGGAGATTCAGTCCGCATTGGATCTGATATTACGGTTGGAGCAGGAGCTGTTGTTGTCCAAGATCTTTTAGAACCAGGAATTTATGTGGGATGCCCAGCAAAACTGCTCCAGCAATAACTACTTTAATTCGACTTTGTACAATTTTTACCCGAGTGCCTCGCCCCATTTGATTTCTGAGGCGCTTAAGCGGCCGTGCCCCATCCCCGAGCACATACTCCAAGCGAGTAGGGCTCGAGGATGGGGTGGCAAAATGGCTCAAAAGGGCGATTTTGCAATTGCCTCAAGAGCCTCTCTATCATTTTTATTTTTACAATCTCATGGCTGACGGGCATCAGCGAGAAAGTCATAAAATTGTACAATATCGAGAAAGTAAGTTGCTTTGCCGATTAAGGAGGCCAGCTCCAAGGCTAGCATCTGAGATTTTCTTGCAATTATCTAGATTAAGTGAGCTTAAGAGTGTGAGTTTTGATAGATGATGGTCAAGGCCAGCATCTGTGATGTTATCGCATGAGCTTAGATTAAGTGAGCTTAAGAGTGTGAGTTTTGACAGATAGGCAAGGTCAGCATCTGTGATGTATCGGCAGTAGCTTAGATTAAGTGAACTTAAGAGTGTGAGTTGTGATAGATAGGCAAGGCCAGCACCTGTGATGTTATCGCAGTAGCTTAGATCAAGTGAGCTTAAGAGTGTGAGTTTTGATAAATAGGCAAGGCCAGCATCTGTGATGTTATCGCATGAGCTTAGATTAAGTGAACTTAAGAGTGTGAGTTGTGATAAATGGGCAAGGCCAGCATTTGTGATGTTTCTGCACAAGCTTAGATCAAGTGAGCTTAAGAGTGTGAGTTGTGATAGATGGCCAAGGCCAGCATCTGTGATGTTTCCACACCGGCTTAGATTAAGAGAGCTTAAGAGTGTGAGTTGTGATAGATGGCCAAGGCCAGCATCTGTGATGTTTCCACACTCGTTTAGATTAAGTGAGCTTAAGAGTGTGAGAGTCACTAGATGGGCAAGGCCAGCATCTGTGAGGTTTCTGCACAAGCTTAGATCAAGTGAGCTTAAGAGTGTGAGTTGTGATAGATGCCCAAGGCCAGCATCTGTGATGTTTCCACACCGGCTTAGATTAAGTGAGCTTAAGAGTGTGAGTTGTGATAGATAGGCAAGGCCAGCATCTGTGATGTTTTCGCACCCGCTTAGATCAAGTGAGCTTAAGAGTGTGAGTTGTGATAGATGGCCAAGGCCAGCATTTGTGATGTTTCTGCACAAGCTTAGATTAAGTGAGCTTAAGAGTGTGAGTTGTGATAGATGCCCAAGGCCAGCATCTGTGATGTTTTCGCACCCGCTTAGATTAAGTGAGCTTAAGAGTGTGAGTTGTGATAGATGGCCAAGGCCAGCATTTGTGATGTTTCCACACTCGCTTAGATTAAGTGAGCTTAAGTGTGTGAGTTGTGATAGATGGCCAAGGCCAACATCTGTGATGTTTCCACACCCACTTAGATCAAGTGAGCTTAAGTGTGTGAGTTGTGATAGATGAGCAAGGCCAGCATCTGTGATTTTCTTGCAATTATCTAGATTGATAGAGGTAATGCAAGAACCACTTGCTTGATGAAGAATGGTTTTAAGATCGCTATCCGATAAATTGGGTAGCCCAGAAAGATCTAAAGAGCCGTCTTTGACTAGAGATAGATTACTCCAAGCTTTGCATACATGGTGGACGTGAGCTGTTTCTCGAATAGGAAGGAAGCTTAATATAGATTCGAAAACGTCGTTAGGGATAGCCTTTATTATGCCATTCGTTGCAGGTTTAGGTGTAGTTTGTGAAGGGGCAGCCACAGACGCTGACTGCGTTGTCGCTTGTAAAGTTAAAGGAACTAAGCCGGATAATGCCATTGTTAAATCTCCTAGTTGTAAATTGTAATTATAATTAGCATTATATTTATAATATTAGTTTATTTAAAGGTTAAAATTATTATTATCTAATTTAAATATAACTTTATACAATCTCATAGCTTTTCGCTGACGCTCGTCAGTCATGAGATATTAAAAATAAAAATTGATAGAGGCTCCTATCATTCAATTATTCTTTGCTGCCAAGCTGACGTAGCCAAAAACCAATTTTTGAGTTTATTTGTGTATACATGGAAATGAAAAGAAATATCTCAATTTTAAAACAAGCTACGTATGATATCTCTTAGTGAAATGTAATTGAGGGTCACTGCAACAAAAACAATGTAGAAAATGGCGATGGGATACCCAATGAATATCCAAATGCCGTCATCATTTAAAATACCTATACCTAAGAATAAGATAGCTGCTGAAGCAATATAGCTACTTAGAGGAATAGGCAGAGAAATTGCAAGAAAAATTCCAATCAAACCAACTAGGCATCCATTCAGTTTTCGCATAACAGGTTTAGTACCCACCCACGTGTATCTTGAATGCGACAGTTTGGCAATTTTTTTGATGAAAAATAGAAGTTGCTTCACCACATAATTTAGAACTTTGGAAGATATTTTTTTCTTAAGAATAAATTTAGGCAGCCATGGTTTTTTCGAAAAAGCATAGGTTATTCCTAAATAAGCAATAATTAATCCGAAGGGAATCGCTAACCCAAAAATTTGACCAAAAGGAATACAGAAAAAAATGAGTAGTACGATTTTTCCTTTTCCTGAAAAAAAAGGCATGATCTCTTTTAAAGACAAGGGTCCATCTTTGGATTTTTCCCTCAAAAGAGTTAGTTTTTTTTTAAAGGAAATATAGACTTCTGTTTTATTCTTTATAAAATCCTCAATCCTAGAAAAGCATGATTCATGCATTTTTTCTCAAATTTACACATAAACCAAATATGCGCCAGAAATTTTTCTCCTCTTTTGGACGCACTAGTTGATTTCGGAAATACATAAAAGGCCAGGAATTCCTGGCCTTTTTCTTCTGAGGTGAAGAGGAGTGTTATTTAACAAAAATTATCCCAATGGTTGTTGTACCATCAGGTTCATTACCTTCTTCATCTATCCAAGCAGCTAGCGCTGTAGATTGAAAAAGAGCATCTACAGTTCTGAACCGAATCTGGTACATACCTGGTTCTTCAGGAGCGAGTAGAGTGAACTTTTCCCTCGTTTTCCCAGCAATAAGCCCCGATTCATTGGCAATTACAGCTTGAGGACCTTTGCCTTTGAGACCTACGACAATTCGATACACACCATAAATTGAGCATTGGTCTGGATCTAAATTGCATTTAACTTCAGCCTCTATGGTTTCCCCTGGTTTCACAACCACGACTTTAGAATAATCATTAAGCTCTAAATGCTTTAATGTAGCAGGACCTGACGTTGCTTTTTCTTCGATTAGACCTTTCCAATGATAGTTATTCAAGTAGTCTTGAATGGCATTGAAATCATCTCCGAGCTTGTCTGTTCCCTTCTTAAGAGCTTCCGAACCATCATCAATCCATTCTTTGACTGTCTTCTCAACCGACTTTGCACATGCTGTATTAGGATATGTTAAACCTAATAGAGCAACCAGGCAAGTTGTTGCAACCGATGTGAACTTCATGTATTTCATAAAGACCTCCTTGTTGTTGTGGTTAAGAACTATTGCTTTAATCTAATCTTAATGAGATTTTAAAACTATCTTAATTTTCAGGAAACAAAAAACTCATTTTTTTCTCTTGGGAAATCTAGAGGACAATCATTTGACAAAAAAAACGCTATGCGAAATAACAAAAATATTGAGCAGAGCGTGTAAATGACTAAATTCTCGATTTATCACATTGAAGGAATCGGTGATTTTTATATCGATGATGTGAACGATTTCATCAAAGAGAAACTTAAAAAAGGAGAAGCTTGGGAACCGCATATTGTTCAAGCGTTAGAAAAATACATTGTACCTGCAACCACAGTAGTTGACATAGGTGCCTATATCGGCACACATACCATAAAAATGTCACAATGTATCGGAGAAAAGGGATCCGTTATAGCTTTTGAGCCTCAAAAAAGGATTTTTTCAGAATTAGGCAAAAATATAAAACTTAACAAGTGCAACAATGTCCGAACATTTAGATACGCACTTGGCAACATCAATTTCAAACAAGTTGAAATGAATCCCACTAACCGTTTTAACGCCGGAGCCACATCTATTGGTTCAGGTGGAGATCTAGTCACCATGCGCACACTTGATAGTATGAAGTTGAGTCATGTTTCCCTGATTAAAATCGATGTCGAAGGACATGAGTATTCCGTATTAAAAGGTGCTGAGGAAACCATTTTAAGAAATCAACCTACAATTGTCTTTGAATGCTGGACTGGAGTGCCTTGTGAAATACAATCAACTATACAACAAGCAAATTTGGATCGCGTATTGTCTCTATTGAAATCCTATGGATATGAAATACATAACATCTATGATAGTGATTTTATAGCTTTTCCTAATCGAAATTCATTCAGCTAAAGGAACTTTCATGATTTCCCTTAGAGCCATTGTAGTTGTTGGTTCATTTTGCTCTCTTGCAACACTCGACGCAAATGACACCTTTTCTCTAGAGAGACTTGAAGTTTTTTACGATGAATTTGTATGCGAGGAAAAAGAAGTCTTATCCAAGGCAGGGTTAGGTTCGCCATGTCCTATTCCACACTGCGGAACCGTGCCTTACCCCTCCAATACGGGCTATGTAACGCCCGATCCTATTGTCAATTCTTCGCAAGTATGGAGCTTTGTCAGCGCACCAAATTTGCACCCCATGAAAATCACTGTGAACGTATTCAATCCTGGCACCTCATCTGGTCCGATCTTCGTTGCGCCTTACGGGTTTTCCATGGCTGCTATGTACGGGCAGCCAGGAACATTAATCTTAGATAACGATGGGAACCCAATCTACTTTCGCCCCTTAAGCAGTCCCAATTTGATGAATACAGATTTTCGAGTGCAGACATTCAACGGGTCACCCGTGTTGACGTTCTGGCAGGGTACCCTGGCCTCACCACCTGCTTACACGAATTTACCTGCTGCTTCTTCAGAACCTGGATCCTGTTATTACATTCTCGACAGCACTTACACAGTGATACAAACGGTGTCGGCACAACGAGGTTATACGTCCGACATTCACGAGTTCCTGATTACTCCCAATTATACTGCACTGTTACTCTCCACTAATCCAGTGCCGATGGATTTAACCCCCTATGGCGGACCTAAAAATGGATACGTTAACGATTTTGCAGTTCAAGAAATTGACCTCAAAACCAATGAGTTATTGTTTTTCTGGAGTGCATTGGATCATATCCCACTTTCAAATTCGTTTGAGCCGGCCTCAACAGCTAGCAGCAGCAGCAACATATGGGATGCTTATCATTTAAACTCGGTAGGTCTCACAGACAATGTAGAGGATATTGTCGTCTCTGGGCGCAATACTTGGACGATTTATCGCATTAATAAACCCACAGGAAATATCGTGTGGCAGCTTGGTGGCGCAGACAGCAACTTCACAATCGAAAGTGGTGCAGAATTTTCGTGGCAGCATGATGCGCGCTTTTTTCCTCCGGATATCATCAGCCTATTTGATGACAATTGCTGCGAAGGTGAAACCGTTCCCCCTGGCACACCTTTCGCACATGGATTGATTCTGCAATTAAACTTAGGCACCATGACAGCCAGCACCTTGACCACCTACTTTCACGACCCCAATCTCAACGTTGGATCACAGGGAAATGTCCAAACTTTGCCCAATGGTAACCGCTTCATCGGTTGGGGCCAATCGCCCTATTATTCAGAATTCGCCCCCGCAGGCAATACAGAAAGCGATCCCGCTTTAAATCTTCTTTACGACGCATCGATTCCCTCGAGTAATTACACCTACCGTGCTTACCGCCATGACTGGGTAGCGACTCCCCTCTATCCACCTAGCATCGCCGTGCAATCGAGCGGCAGTCAGAATGTGGTCTATGCCTCTTGGAATGGCTCTACCGAAACAACATCTTGGCAGGTCTTTGCTGGTGACAGTCCCAAGACGTTATCTTTAGTTACAAGTGTTCCTAAGTCAGGCTTTGAAACTGCCATTCCTGTGATGGTTGATGGCCCATTCTTTCAAGTCAAGGCACTCAATAGCAGTGCAGAGATCATCGGCGTTTCAAAAATAATTATGTGGTAGAGGCAATTCACCGAGTTTTTTTTGCTTTCAAGAGGGGAAGAAGGTATGATCTCGACTTTGTACAATTTTTATTCGGATTGAAGATGAATGGATTTTTTTAAATGAAACATCGTACTTCTCCACTTTTGATGGGTGCGTTGAATATAACGCCGGATTCTTTTTACGAGCAAAGCAGATATTTTGTGCTCGAGCATGCGATCGAACGCGGCATGGAAATGATTCGCGAAGGAGTAGACATCGTTGATATCGGTGGAGTGTCAACTCGTCCTGGGGCAGCTTCCGTCAAAGAAGGGGAAGAGATGCTTCGCGTTATTCCTATCATTGAAGCGCTATCGGGTAAAATCCCCATTTCTATCGATACTTATAACGTCGCGGTAGCCAAATGCGCGGTTGAAAAAGGGGCAACTATCATCAATGATATCACAGGCTTTACGAATCCTGAAATGCAAGAACTAGCTGCTACTTGTTCAGCCGATCTATGTGTCATGCATATGCAAGGCTCGCCTCAAACAATGCAAATCAACCCTTTTTATCCTGAGGGAGTGATCGAGCATATCATGCTTTTTTTTGATCGGCAAATCCGCGCTCTTGTTTCAAGAGGAGTTCATGAATCGCGCATCATCCTTGATCCAGGAATAGGCTTTGGCAAAACCATCAAACATAATCTCACGATCCTTCAGAACATCGATCGATTCAAAACCTTTGGTCTGCGTCTACTAGTAGGGGCTTCGCGCAAATGGTTTTTACAACAAATTCTTGGAAAGCCAGCTCGAGAGGTTCTAACCGCTACACTTGTCGTTCATGCCCAATGCGTGACAAAAGGGGTCGACATCATCCGCGCACATGATATCAGGGAACATAGAGAGGCTCTTGACATCCTAAAAACCCTGACTTAAGTTCTTCTAAAATTCGAATTGTTCTTCAGCATCTCATATGCTATAATCCCATCTTTAGTAAAGAGATACCATGCCAGCGTTGTTTCACAGCATCACGCCTGTAGCCGAAATTTTGATCATTGCGGTCATGATCAACTATTTGCTCTCATTTTTCTGGAATACCCGTTCCATGGATCTCGTCCTAGGGTTATTAGCGTTTTTGATCATCTTCGCTATTTCCTCTTGGCTGAACCTTCCCATTTTGCATAAAATCATGGTTCTTATCGGCAATGTAGCGGTGATTGCCATTTTGATTATCTTTCAACCTGAGCTACGTGTAGCTTTATCCAAACTGAGCTTGAAAGGTAAGCGCTATAAAGAAATCACTGAATTCGACAAATTTTTAGATCAACTGGCCAATTCTACGTTTCGACTTGCTGAAAAGCGCACAGGTGCTCTCATTGTCTTACAAAATGAAGATACTCTGGATGAATTTGCCAATAAAGCGATCGTTCTCAATGCGCAGTTTTCATCTGAACTACTAGAGACCATTTTTGCTACTGCTACTCCCCTTCACGATGGAGCTGTCATCATCCGCGACATGACCATTGTCGCCGCTACTGTGATCTTGCCTTTGGCAGACGATACTTCACAGTTATCACGTGCAATGGGAACACGTCACCGAGCTGCCTTAGGAGCTAGTCAATTTTCTGATGCTTTAGTTATCGTCGTTTCTGAGGAAACGGGCAAGGTGTCAATCGCTCGCGATGGCGTCATGACACCAGGTGTAAAAATCGATCGATTTAAAGGAATTATCCGCAGTATCCTCACCCCTCCCACTGAACCTGACTTAAAAAGTCATTTTAAATTGAGGGATTGGCTGAAACAATGAAATCGCTACTCTATAAACTCTTTATTCAGGATTGGCCGCGCAAGTTACTCGCCATCATCTTAGCAGCCATCATCTGGCTCGTCGTCAATCATTCTCTCACAGCGACCCGTACCATTAGCAACATTCCTGTTAGACTCTTAAATATTCCCGTTGGAAAAACGATTGAAGGATTACAACCCAATGGTCGATTGACCAAGAAGCTCACTTTAACTCTTGTGGGAAACAAAACCTTGCTCGAAGAGTTAACACCCTATGACATTGAAATCGTCCTCGATGCACAGGGGCGACCTGATGAATGGATAGCGACGGTCTCAAAGAAGAATTTGGTATCTCTTAACCCAGAAATCGATGTAGCCAAGGGGATCACACGCGTCTACCACCCCAACTTTCTTGTCCGAATGACTAAAGTGGTCACTGACCAAATTCCGGTGATCATCACCCAACCGATAGGAGAAGCACCGCGGGGATATGCTCTTTTAGACGTATGGCCCTATCGACTAATGTTGACCATCACAGGTCCCGAAGATATGGTTAAGCAGCTCCAACGGAAAGAACAACGACTGACTTTTAATTTAAATGATATTTCTAAATCCGATCTTGATGCAGCAGCTAGAAAAAGCAATGAAATCAACTCCGATGTCGTTAGTTATTTTGTTCCAGATCAATGGAAACAACTGAATATTCCTAGCATTTCTGACAAGCCCATCGACATCAATGATCCTCAAGCTAAAGCGCTCCGCATTGACTTTGTTCGTTGCAGCCTCCTTTCTCTGGAAGCTCCCATCCCCGTAGAGCTTTATTTCCCTCCAGATTTCGCACCAAAATACAATCCAGATATCATTAAGCTCGCTCACGATGGCCTAATCCAAAATCGCAATGGAGTCAATCTCATCAATCCCCCTTTATTTGCCAATGGAGCGGACCGCCTCTTTCTAGAAACCGTCCAAAACATGATGCAAATTGTGATCATTGTCAATCCCACCTCTGACAAGGAAACGTTGGAATGGAGTTTACAATTCATCAACCCTCGCCAACTTGAAAACGACTACGTTGCTGCTATCATGTCTGATGTCTCAGATACAGATATTCGACTCTTACAACCCGCCTTGCGCGAGGAGTACTTACGCAACCGCTTCCGCAGCTACATGAATCGCCTCCAGCTCTATTCCTCAGATCAAAACAAGTTAGAGCTTGTCGCCTATTTAAAAGATCAACTTGTTCATGTGGAACAAGCTCAAGTCGGCACCACTCTACCCTTTAGCGAATAGAGGTTTAACCTTAATTATGCGGATTGTTCTGATTAAAAGTGAACTCTACCGCACAGGTGGTTTGGAAAAATACACATGGCAATTAGCGCGCGATTTTTGTTCTCTTGGATGTCAAGTCACTCTGCTGACAACTGGCTCTATCACCCCTCCTTTTGAGCATCCTGAACTAGAGATCTGTTCCTTTCCTATTTCCTATCCACTCAGTGTACTCAATGTCCTGCACTTTGATCGCGCGGTAACAACCTACCTCTCTCAACATCACTTTCCCATCATATTTAGCCTTGACCGCACTCGGTATCAAACCCATATTCGCGCAGGCAATGGAGTCCACGCCAGGTATCTACAACAGAGAATCCAAGAAGAGGGATTTGGCAAGCGTATCAGTTTTTCTCTCAACCCTCTTCATCGCACTATCCTCTCCTTAGAAAAAAGAGGATTTGAACATCCAGAACTTCAACTTCTTTTCACCAATTCTCAGATGGTTAAACGAGAACTTTTAACTCACTATGACCTCCGACCTGAGAAAATCCAAGTCATTCACAATGGCGTAGAATGGCATCATTTCCAATCCGCTTTTGATTCCTGGGAGGAAGTGAAGCAACCCTCATCATTTCAACTACTTTTTGTCGGCCATAATTACAAGCGCAAAGGGCTCGATAAATTACTCCGGGCACTTTCGCTTTTACGCTCTCGCGATTTTCAACTGCATGTCATCGGCAAAGACAAGAACATCCCCTATTACCGCCATTTAGCAGCTACCTTACAACTGGAAAAAAAGGTCAATTTTGTGGGCCCAACTGCAGATATTCTGCCTTACTATCAAAGGGCAGACGCATTGGTCATTCCCTCTACTTACGATCCCTTCGCCAATGTCACCGTAGAAGCTTTAGCAATGGGCCTTTTTGTCGTGTCTTCCACAACAAATGGAGGACATGAAGTGCTCACACCTGAATCGGGGACCATTATCGAAGATCTCAATTGCCCAGACAGTTGTGTAAATGCCTTAGAACAAGCCTTTTCCCGTCCTAAAACACCCTCTCAAGCTTTAGCTATTCGTTCCGCTGTGCGTCATCTTGATTTTTCCTCCCAATTGCGTCTCATGACCCAAGCTACCCTAAAAGGTCATTTATCTTGAGTTTTAGAGTTTCAAAATCAGAATACTGAATTCAAACATGCAATAATTAATATTAAAAAATAGTATGTTAAAATAATAAAACAAAAATATTAAATAAAACTTTAAATCTTTACTAAAGATGTAAACCTCAATAAGATCAAGTCTTATAATAATAAAATCAAAGAAAAATTATGACTTCAGTAATATCTCTAGCTTTAACTTCAATAATTTTACCACCTACATCTGCGCCGCCTGTAGTTGTGCTACCTAAGACTTCTTCTAAATCTGTGACAATTAAGTCATTGCCTAGTACTGTTATGGCATATGTATTAACTTTCCTTTCGGATCCACAAGCACTGCGTTCAATGCGTTTGGCATCCAAAGCATGGACACTCTTACCCTTCCACGGTCACCATTTAGACTTATCAGGATATACGAATTTGTCAGATGATCAACTTAAGACCATTCTAGAACAACTCAAAGGAACTAAAATCCAATCAATCAATTTAAAAAAATGCTATAACATCACAAATCAAGGAATAAAGTATCTTTCAAAGCTCACCTCTCTCACATCGCTGAATCTATCAGAATGCTCTAACATCACAGATCATGGACTAGGGCATCTTTCAAAGCTTACCTCGCTTACATCGCTGGATCTATCGGAATGCCCCGACATCACAGATCAAGGATTAGAGCATCTCTTAAAACCCATCTCTCTCACATTATTGAATCTAAAGAACTGCAGCGGGGTCAGAGATCGAGGATTAGAGCATCTCTCAAAATTTGCATCTCTTACTTCATTGAATCTAAGCTGGTGCGATAACATCACTGATCGAGGATTAGAACGTCTTTTAAAACTTACCTCTCTTATTTCATTGAATCTAAACTGGTGCGAAAATATCACAGATAACGGACTAAAACATCTTTCAAAGCTCACTCTCACATCATTAGATCTATCGGAATGCCCTAGAATCACAGATCATGGTCTAGAACATCTCTCAAAACTCAACTCTCTTATAGTACTGAATCTAAAGAAATGCTTACTCATCACAGATCAAGGACTAGAACACCTCTCAAACTCACCTCTCTAATCTTCTCGTAAGATAAAGGCTGTGTGCAAATAATTATTTACACCTAGGACCCTTTCCTAAATTAAGGCATAACAGGTATGATCTCAGCCTATGCAAGCTAAACACTACCTATCTTTTTGGCTGATTCAATTGCTGTTATTTCCTATTCGCCTTTTGCCCTATCGAGCAGTCCATCGCTTGGGAGGATGGCTCGGGATCCTGATTTATTATATTGTTCCTAACTACCGCAAACGAGCCTTGAGCAATTTAGCCCTAGCAAGCGATTTAAATCTCTTGCCAGATCAGATCCGGAGGATCGCTAAGCAATCATTGGGCAATCTGATGATCACTTGCCTAGAGTATGGCAAATTTGCCTCTGAAACCTCGATGGAGCACGTGGCGCACTGTGAGAACCCTGAGATGGCCGAGGTTTTGATGAAGCAAGGAACCCCGGTGATCTTTTTCTGTGCCCATCAAGCCAATTGGGAAGTGCTCTTTCTGGAAGGGACAAGCCGAATGCCAGGGGTGGCCATTGGAAGACCTATCAAGAACCACGTTCTATACGATTGGATCACGCGCATACGCGAGAAATTTGAGGGGAAGATGATAGCCCCACGCCAAGCGATTAAACAAGGGCTACAAGGGCTTAAAAAGGGATGTTTTTTAGGGATCGTAGGCGATCAGGGGATGCCTGACAGTGGCTACTCGTGTTCTTTTTTAGGAAGAAAGGCATGGACCTCTCCCCTACCAGCTCTTCTTTCGCATCGCACGGGCTCTCCCATCATGTTCGCCTCTACAAGGCGTTGCAATGGCCGCTATCTCATTCACTACTCTGATCCTATATGGCCCAATCAAGAAGCTCCCTTAGAACAAGAGGTTGATCGAATGATGCGCCAGTGTTTATCTCTTTTGGAAGAGAGCATCAAACAAAACCCGGATCAATGGTTATGGTCTCATAATCGATGGAAACAGCAAACCCCCGAAAAAATTAGAAGACCCTATAGACAGGACTCCCTCTGCATCGTTCTGCCAGACAACGAAGCGATCTTAGAGGAACTCTCTCCTCATTTACCCACATTTCGCGAGATTTATCCTTTGGAGTTCATCACCTGTAAGGTGGCAAAAAAATTGGAACTTAAGTTCCAATGGAACGGCGTTAACATCGAAACCTATGATCATCTCAATGAGCTGTTCCAGGAAGACCTTCGATTTAAACTGGTTTTTGATTTTACCTCTACATGCTCTCCTTGCGAAACTGCTTTTGCTGTGGTGGATGTCAACGCATGGAAGCAGGCTGATCCAGAAGCTTCTATAACGACCCTTCTTAAAAAGGCTCTTCTTCATGCCCCATGATCGCTTCTATTTCCCAGCTCCGTTGATTACCGGTGAAACGATTAGCTTGAAAGAAGCCGAGCTCCACCATCTGCAGGTTCAAAAGGTGCGCGTGGGTGATGAGGTAGAAGTAGTCAATGGACGTCGTCAGCTTGGATTGGCTACCGTTCGCTCTCTAGATAAGGCTCAAGCTCTGCTTCATATCCATGCGATCACAACGGATTCTTCTGTTCAACGGACGATCATTTTAGCTCAAGCTATTCCTAAGATGAACCATCTAGAATGGATCATCGAAAAAGGGGTGGAACTAGGGGTCACTTCCTTTTGGCTCTTTCCAGGAATGTACAGTGAGAAAACCGATTTTAGCGAAAACCAACGCACCCGTCTCAATCATTTAATCCTGTCAGCTATGAAACAATGTGGACGTCTCGATTTAACGACCATTGAATTCAAACCTCGTCTTCTGGATTGGTCTCCTCAGAAAGGAACTCTTCTCTATGGGGATTTAGAAGCTCCTTATCTATGGACTATTAACCCTACGCTACAAGACCCCATCATTCTCTTTATTGGCCCCGAACGAGGATTGCATTCTCAGGAGATCACTTTTCTGAATGGATCAATGGGAGCTAAAGGCGTTAAATTTCACCCCAACACCTTGAGAACCGAGACGGCTTCTCTTGTCGGCTTAAGCTTAATTCAAGCTTTTCTATAACTTTTTAAATCAAACAGATAGGTTAATTCTAATTAATATTATTGAACATTTATTAAAAATAAACTAATAATATAGAAAAGAGTCTATGCTCTTAAGAAGAGGACAGTATGAGTTCGGCTGCAAAAGTGAGTCACACGCCTAGAAACCCTAAGGTCTACAGGAAAATTGAGATGATCAAAATGCACATTGATCAACTAGCTGAGAAATTGAGTAAAACTAGCAGTCTCGACGTCTCACGTGACGATCTCGCCAAGTTTGCCAAAGAGGTCAACCTCGTGATCGTGAATAACCGCGATGCTGTTCGTGCCCATGAGTCTTATTTGAAAGCAGCTCTCATCGATCTGACTGAGATTCCAGAAATGAATCCTCACATGCAGAGAATCAGTTACATAACAGCGTTAAAAGACGCCTCTAAGAACATGCAGTTTTTTTTGGATAGTATTTAGAGGCAATTGCTCTTCAACTAGAACACATTCCTGGAATCATCTCATCTTCCATAGTGACAGATCCCTTGTAGACGATTCCCTTCTTGGTATCCAAGGTGACGGTTTGTCCTTCATGCAATAATCCCATAGCGCCATCTGCTCTCACAAGTAGAGGGATATCAAGCGATTTAGCCAGTTGAATCGCCTGGTTTTCTGACTCTTTATCTTCCGGACTATTTTGGAGCACAATCCCGATAGCCTGTTTTAACAGAGGGAAATAGGATTCATCACAGCGAGAAATGACCACAATTCTGCCTTGAATAGGCTCGTGTTTTTTCTCATCGACAGCATGAAGCAAAGTGACTCTACCATGAATTCTTCTACCCAATCGAGAATGTCCTCGCACAATCACATCGCCAATACTTTCGACATACATCATGTTGGTGGTTCCAGAGACTCCAAAAGGAGCTCCTGAGGTGATAATCACGAGATCTCCGTAGTGAACGATCCCTTTTTTTAAAGCAAAACAGCTAGAGTAAACAAAAGCTTCTTGCATATTGCGCGCATTGGAAGGATCCACAGGGATCACTCCCCAATTGAGAGCGAGTTGATTGAAGACTTTGTGGTGTGGGCTTAAAGCAATGATGGGCATAGCCGGTCTAAATCTGGAAACAAAACGCGCGGTCAAGCCACTATCAGTAAATACAAAAATCCCTTTTGCATGGGTGCTGTAAGCGGTTTTAACAGTAGCTAAGGCCACAGAATGGGATACATCGTTAAAATCGACCTTCGAATAGCGGTTAAAGAACTCGCGATAATTAAAATCTTTTTCCGACTCTTCCACAATGCTCTTCATCATCTTGACAGTTTCAATAGGATAACTTCCTACAGCTGTTTCTCCAGATAACATGACAGCTGTCGTGCTATCGTAGATTGCATTGGCGACATCGGAGACCTCAGCACGTGTAGGGCGCGGAGATTTAATCATCGATTCAAGCATTTGAGTAGCTGTGATCACAGGCTTAGCCGCCTGGTAACACTTGCGGATCATCATCTTTTGCAGTTTGGGAACTTCTCTTAAGGGTAACTCGACACCGAGATCTCCCCTTGCGACCATGATCCCATCAGCAACTAAGAGAATGCTATCAAAATTATGCACGCCTAAGCTGTTCTCAATTTTGGCGATGACGAGAGTTTCAGGCTTTTTATGTTGAGCAAGTAAATTCTTAATTTCTGTGACATGATCTGCAGAGCGAATGAAAGAGGCTGCGATGAGATCGACATCGTGTTGACACCCAAAGGCAATGTCTTCAATATCTTGTGGAGTCATAGCAGGTAACTCGATATTGACATCGGGCACGTTGACCCCTTTATGGGTCTTCAACACTCCGGGATTTTCAATTTCGATGAGGACCCCTTCTTTGGTCTTATCTACCACAGTGGAAATGATGTACCCATCATCAAAGAGAACTCGAACCCCTTTTTCTAAGGCATCGATCACAATGGGAGGAGAAACATGAATCTTATTGGCATCCCCCTCAATTTCTTCCTTCACAAGTAAAAGACGTTGCTTCGCCTTGACCTCCATCTGGTCTTGCTTGATTTTCCCTACGCGGATTTCTGGGCCTTTTGTATCGAGCATGATCGCTAAGGGCACACCTTTTTCTTTTCTCGCTTTCTTGAGCAGCTCGATCACGTGATGATGCTCTTCATGAGTACCATGACTAAAATTCAGCCGCGCAACATTCATACCAGCATCGATCAGCTGGAGAATTTTCTCATAAGAATTGACCGAAGGACCAATGGTGCAAATAATTTTTGTACGCGTCTGCATAAAGAAAGTCAGGTTTGCTCGTGTCTATAACCCCAGTTGTAGCAGAAAAATGGAGAATTTACCAAAGAATAATGGTTGAGTTAAATATTTAAGAAAGTGAGGAAATTTTTTTTTTAAAATATTGGCTGACCTCTTTTAAGCTACAACGCTTTGCTGGATCAATTCCGTCTATTGACCAGCTAAAGTTCTGTATCTTATCAGCATGGTTTTGCCTCACGCCTTCTATAGACAACTTCCCCTGCATCTTGAGGCAACGGGTGGGGATAATCCAATCGCTGAATATTTACCTCTAGCTGATGTTCTGGAAAACAGGCAATAACCTCAGTGACCACACACTGCGCTGACTCTTCATTTTCCTCAGAAATAGGTCCGTCATAGAAAAAATAGACATACACACAATGATCGTCCCATTTAATTGAGGCTGATCTCAACTCGGGAGACACCTCCCCCCACAGTGCTCTCATCATGGAAAGAATCATAGTAACTCTATCTACTGGGTACCCATAGTGGGATTTATTTGGGATTGGAGGGGACAATATGTGCTCCTTGCTTACTATAGTGAATTATACCGCTCTTACTCAATCTGACAATAATTTCTTTTTTGATAATCGTTTGTGTTTCAGAAGAGTAAGAACGGAACTGTGAAGTGATTTTTTCAAAACTCGACAATAGCTTTAATATCCTCTATAATTGAAAATATTTTGTCTGATAAACAGCCTGCAATTAAATCAAAAAAACATGAATCAATAATTCTCGAGGTTAACGATGAGTCATTTAACTAAATTAAGCGCGGAAGTTGGGCAATTTTTGATCCCTGTTGCTGCAGGGAGCTATGCTATTTATAATGGAGATTATTCCGAAGCTGCGTTATTTGCTCTTTGCGCTGCAGCACAAAAAATGGAAATTGTTTTTTTAAAAACCATGTTTCCAAGAACACGGCCTAACGGCTCAGATGATAAATCTTTTCCCTCTGGTCATACTGCAGGGGCTTTTTTAGGAGTTGGTTTATTGGCTGCAAAATATGGCTTATCTCCCTCAGCAAGTATAGCTTTTTCTGGCGCCTCTTTAGTAGCGTTTAGTCGATATATTAGTAAACATCATTGGCCAACGGATATTTTAGCTGGAGCATCGATTGGATTAATCAACGGATTCCTTGCTGGTACCAAGTTTTTTTACTCTCGTGAGAAGATTAACTCCAGCTATTGACTCCTTTGAATTTTCTCTCTATAGATTTTTTTCATTTGCAAGTGAAGTACAGATAAGGTGCATGAAAAATTGGCTTGAAGCTCCTTGAAAAAGGTGCTCATCAGATGAAATATCATAACTAGTGAGGCAATTGCAATACTCCCCGACCCAGAAAAATCGATGATTTTGAGTCAGTTTGCCAGCCGCTTCAGCGGCCATGCCCCATCCCCAAGCACATACTCCAAGCGAGTAGGGCTTGGGGATGGGGTGGCAAAATGGCTCAAAA
>Ga0206972_1029_pt1 | contig 41961 bp, 25 predicted proteins | sample Alteio_BWOrgHeat_86_FD_152925 | JGI IMG/M metagenome (GOLD analysis project Ga0206972, IMG submission 152925) | Enriched cells from forest soil in Barre Woods Harvard Forest LTER site, Petersham, Massachusetts, United States -... | ecosystem: Environmental > Terrestrial > Soil > Temperate forest >...
CCGACGCCTGGGAATAAATCTGGAACGGAGCAAAGATCGGCGACGAAGCAGGATTCAAACCGCTGGTGACGTAGCCGGAAACGAGGCTGGAACCGTCCGGCTGCACAAGGGAAGCTCCCGGCGCGCTGCCACTCGAGGGGCTGATAAGAAAAGCTCCGGGTAACAGTGCATAGCGCGCGGGCAAGAGCGTGTAATCCCCGGCCGCAAGTCCGCTGCTTGCGTTCAAATGGATTTGCTCTCCAACGGCCAGATTGGAATTAAAATAGCCGACATCCTGCGTGTTGTTTGTGAGCAGGTTACTCCCTTGGGCATAAGTCCCATCGGGTGCGTAGTTCAGGGAATAAACCGGAACGATGGCAAAACTGGTCGAGGAAAACGCCGCCCCGAGGGATGCGAGGATGTCCTTGTTCCCGCCCGTTCCAGAGGTGAAGGAATAGGCATACAAGTCGCCGCCGCCCGTGAGATCAATCGTCGATCCGCTTTGGATGTTCACATTCTGGCTCGTGACGTTTACCGCTTTGGCGGGCGGTCCCGTCAGGGTGATGTTGTTTCCTTGCGGGTCGAACCAGCTGCCGTTGGCATCCGTAATACCGTAAGGAACCGTTATCCCAACCCCAGTTTTGGGATCAACCCCGGAGACCGACGTGATGCTGCCGGCGGAAAGCGTGATGCTTTGTGTGGCGCTCGTGCCAAGGTTGATGATGCCGAACGGCGCCCGCAGAACTCCGTCCTGTTCGATGGTATTGGCGACGATGTTGAGTGTCCCGCCTGCGGAAAGAGGCAGCGAAGGCAGCGCCTGACCCGGGGCGGTGATGGAAACATCATTCGCTTCGACGGTAAAAGTCGATTCCGTGGGCGGATAGATTTGCGCCGCAGCGATGTTGATCAGGCCCGCGACCTGCAATGTTCCAACGCCCCGAACATCGCCCGCATTGCCTGAGGAAGAATTAAAGGTAAGCGTATTGATGTTTTGCAGGGAAAGATTGCCCACGTCGGCCAGCGTGCTCGCATTAACGATGAGACTTCCCGAACCGGTGAGCGCCCCGGGGTAAGAGGTGATCTGATCCGCCTGCAACGCCGTTTCGTAGGCATTCAAAGCGACATAGGGCGAAGTCAGGACGACGGGCGAGTCGGCATATATAACGCCCCCTGTTTCACCGCTGCTCGAATCTCCCGAACTCTTCGCGAGACTCAGCGATCTGGATGTGGTGATGTTGACGGGGCCGACAAAGTCGAGCGTCCCGGCTAGATTCAAGGAAGCGAATCCGCCCGCTTTGCCACCGTTGTTGGAAGCTGTCTGGTCCGAAGCCGTGGAGACGAAGAGATTGGAATTGGCCGCAAAGTAGCTGTAGACCGGTTCGCCGCCCAAGGAGCTGTTAACCGTCCCGCCCACCGTCGAGATCGAGCCCGGAATCACCTGGCCATTGAGCACCGCCAGGCCGGTTGAAAAATTCGCAGGTAGAGAAAATCCTCCATTGAGGCCCTGCTGCGAAACGATGAGGTTCACGTCCTGCGTCGTCGGGGGAACTATGTTTGGATTAGCGGTGACGGCAAAACCCGAGGAAACGGAAAGGCTTCCCCCTTGAGCCGAGGAACCGCCCGCCGCTCCGAGGAGCGTCGCATCGGAATATAAAAGCTGCGAGGCATTGAAAGTGATCGATCCGGCGTTGCTGTCCACTCGCGCTGGCACCAAGGCCAGCGACGCAAGCTGATTGGCGTTATAACCGAGTGAGGCGGCCGTCTCGTTCAAAACAGCAGTTGCTCCGGAAACGTCAAGCAAGGCGCCCTGTTCGGCGACGATATTGCCTGCGATGACGATGTTTCCTCCGGGCAGGACGGAGCCGGTATAATAGCCGAGGCTGTTGACCGTTTGCTCCGTCGCGCCCGCAGTGGAAAGAACGCTGCCGGGTCCCAAATCGACCGTGGGAAAGGGTTGATCGGTTGAACTTTCATAAAAGAGAAGTTGGTTGCTGGAGACGCTTGAGGTATTGCCACCACGAAGCGTGATCGTGCCGCCGGGGGTATTGATCGCGCCCAAGACGGCGATCATGCCGTGTCCGGCCAGAAGCGAAACCCCGTGACCGGAATTCGTCTGCGGATCGGTCTGGATGATTGCTCCCGCCTGCATCACGAGGTCGCCACGGACCAAAAGACCGCCGCCGCCGCCGCTATTTTGATAGGTGCTGCCGTCCGATTTCGGCGGACCATCCTGGGCAAAGTTACTGGTCACGCCTTCGGCATTAAGCGTGAGATTGATCGGCGTGCGCTGCGAGGGCAGTTGTTGACCCGCCTGCACCGAAGTCAGGGGCGTGAGCGCGATGTTATTTCCACCAAAATTGGCGACGAAACTCTGGACCACAGGATGGATGAACGTATTGGACGCGATGAGTACCGCCGGATTGATGACCGGATCGCCCGCCGCATTGAACACGTAAGCGCCACCGGAATTCGTTGCAATTTGTCCCAAGCCCTCAATGGTAAAGTTGCCGAAGCCGCCCTGACTGAAGAAATCGCCGGATTGATTTTGACCGCCCGCTTGGTCAAGCCACAAGGTTGTGCCGTTTCCGGTCACGGACGCTTCACCCGGAACGAGAGCGGTCAATGAAGTATCGCCATTGAGCAGCGAAGAGCCCCCGATCTGAACCAGCGGCGCCTGGATGGTTAAAGTTCCTCCGCCTCCCACGTTACCGGAGAATCCTGTCAGTGTGGAACCGAGCACGAGTTGGCCGCCCGAAACGAGAGATGCATACTGGGGATCTTGTCCGCCAAGGATACTTATGCGGCCCGCATTGCCGTAGGTTTCCTTCCCGCTGGAGTTAATGGCGATCCCGCCCGAGACGTCGATCGTGCTTCCCGGCGCGAGGTTGACGTCGAGAGCCGCAATCGAGATGGTTCCCCCGCCGGTGGCAAAGGGAAGCACGCCGGGCGTAACTGTCCCGGCGCGATCATCGACGATCAGGCCGGTGGAACTCAAGGAAGCGTTTGCGCCGAGGGTAAAGTGACCGCGAGTAGAGTCGGGAGCCGGTGTGTTGAATTGCGATACCGTCGTCGGCGAAATATCGAGAACCTTAAAACTCAGACCGCCCGTCGATCCGCCCCCCGGAGCGGCAAGGCTGCCTTCGATATCAATGTTGGCTGCGGCAAAAGAAATCATACCGCCGGGAGAGGTCGTCAGGGAAACGCCCGTGGGGACGGTGATCGTGCCGTTGGCGCTGGTGTCGAGTGTCAAGATGCCGAACCCGTCCGTGTTCACGATGTCCTGCGACAGGAGAACCTGATTGGCGGCCGGAGTATTCTGACTGATGAAGGAATCGGTCTGAAATGTAACGTCGGGAGATGTTGAAGAATATACATTCAAGGCGTTGCCGACCTTGTGCTGCAGGAACGAGAGATCCAGCTCGCTTGCGTCCGGCACACCTGAAATTTTCAACGTCGTCGGCAGGAAGGCGGCTCCGGCATAGGTTGAATTCAACGTGGCGCCGGGCGTTCGTTGCAAGGTACCGGCGACCGTGTTGCCATAGAAATTACCATTCAGCGTCATGGTCGGCGCCGCGATGGAAACAGCCCCGCCGTTGCCGCCCTGGATGTAGCCCGCCTCATACTGGGGGCCCGACAGCAGGGAGTTATTGTAGGTTTGTTTCACTCCCCACTTGGCAGAGGTCGCCGTGAAGCCGTTGTAAATTCCCTGGTAAACGAGGTTGGGAGTCGCCTGCGAGATGTCCATGATCTGGCCGTTGGAGACGACCTTCGTGGTCTGCACGTTGGCCCCGGCATAATTGATCCAGCCGCCCGATACATTGATCGACGCCCCGGCTCCCGTGACCACGGAATTGCCGGCATTGAGGGCCACGGTTCCGCCATCGGTCGTCAGTTCACCGACGGTACGCTGGACATCATTGACGTAGCCCGAAACATCGCCGATGGGCGTGCCGATCCAGGAACTGCCGTTGTAAATACCCGCATTCCGGATATCGACATACACGGTGGCTCCGCGTAGCGCGCCGTTGCGCTGCAGGGGAGAGTTGGCCAACTCGGGCCCGCGCAACTGAACGGGAATGATATTTTCCGCCACGGAGGCGTTGACGTTTTCAGACCCGGAAACATCGATCACCGCACCAGCATCAAGGGAAATTTGGCCGGTGCTGTTGGAAAAGGTGGACGTCTGGAAACCGGGCTGGGTTCCAATGACAAACCATGATCCCGCATTCAAGGTAACCCCGGAGGTCAACTGTGCGCCCGTCAGATCCAGCGCCGCGCTCGACGTGGACGACGGTTTATTCGCGCCGGGAGCGAGCAGAAGCGAACCCGGAAGCATCTCGATAGCTTGTCCCTGAATATTGACCAGGGATGAAACGGGCAATTGTGTGCCGATCGTGGTGGCCGTGCTGGCAAGTTCCGGCAGAATTTGCGTCACGCTTTGCCCGCCCAGATTCACCGTTCCGGTAGCAAAGGGATAGAAGGCGGTTACCCCGCCGGAGACTCCAGTCGCGGCGTTGTAGTCGGCCAACAAGTCAATTCGCCCATTCAGCGTCACCGACGTTGAGCCGTTGATAATGCCCATTTGATTGACGGTTTGTCCGGTAAGCGTGACGTCGGCACGGGGGGATTCGATGTCGCCTCCCGGCGTCACAATATTGCCCTGCCCATCGAGGACATTCGCTGCGTTGGTAACAACGCCACCTTGCACTGCGGCAAAGCTGGGTGCGCCGCTGGTCAGATTAACCGTACTTCCCACCGGAATGGCAACGGGGGTATTGGCGGTCAGCGGGTTCACGGTTCCGTCCGGAGCCGTGTACGTCCCGACTTGGCCCGTCCCTGAAAAGGTAAGTTCACCATTGTTGGGCAGGCCGTTGAAAGTGAAAGTGCCGGTAGGCAGCGTCGAGGCCACGCCGCTGACCTGTCCAATGTAAACGTCGAGACCGCGCAAGGATGCGTCGTTGGCATTGTGTGCCGCAAAACCGACCTGCAGGCCCGCTGCTAAAATGGTTTGGCCATCCGGCGTGGAGATTGTTCCGTTGTTGACGACGTTCGGCGCGATTAGGGCGATGCGTCCGCCTTGATTTTCCTCGTTCGTGGGGCTGGAGAGTTGCGCCCCTGCCTGCACCGTGACGTCCCCGGTCGGAATGCTGGATATGGTTTGGGTTCCACCGGCGGCAACGGCGGGCGGAGCCGTCCAAAGGGGCGATACAGTGGTGGAGAGAACCTTGTGACCCCTCGGCCCGGTCAGCGCGGTCGTAGTGGCGAAGAGCGAGGAAAATTGAAACTGGAAATTGTTTCCGGCATCGTTCAGCAAGCCGTTGGCGACGTAAGAAGGATTGAGCGAGAGAGACGAAGCGGTCAGAGCTCCGACATTAACCTGGGAAGAACCGCCGAAAATAATTCCATTCTGGTTGATGACGTAGACCTGACCGGGAGCCTGAATGGAGCCGAGGATTTGGGAGGGGCGGATGGAGGGGTCCGTAATTTCGTTGATGGCAACCCATTGTCCGACGTTGGCCCCGCCTGCGCTTTGGTCGAAGCTGAGCGTGGTATTCTTGCCGATGTTGAAGCTGTTCCAGTAGAGAAGAGCCTGTTGCGCACTCTGCGTCACGGTGTCGGTGACTTTGGCGCTCGTCGGATTTATAGACTGGGAAAGCGCGCCGACGTTGACCCAGGAGCTGGGGACTTGATAGCCGGTGGTGTTGAGCAGCGTTCCGGTGGTCGTATAGTTGGCACTGTTCGGCAAGATGACCGGAACGGCGCCGCCCGTGCCGCTGGCGAAATCGATCGTACCGGCGCCGCTGAGATTGATCGTGCTGCCAGCCGGCAGCGAAGTCGAAACGCCGCTGGTAAAACTGACCGCACCGCTGTTGGTGGTGATCGTGCCACCTGTCCCCAAAATAGTTGCATTGGCCAACGTCAGTGTACCTGCACCATTTAGCGTGACCGTTCCAGAACCGGAGATGCCCACGGTGCCTGTCCCGCTGCCGGAAAATGCGACGGAACTTCCCGCGGGAACAGTAACGGCTTGATTGGCCGGCAAGGCCACCTGCCCGCCACCGGCAGGTAAAGTTATGGTGCCCGCCACGGTGGAAGTAAATGTTGTCGGGGAAACAGAGACGAGTGTCGAGCTTCCCCCCGATACCGTAATGCTGCCGCCGCTCGTCGTGGAAAGGGTTCCGCCTGATTTTGTGGTCACACTGCCCGCGTTGGCCGTGATGGTGCCTCCTGTTGTCGTGATGCTGCCCGCACCTGAAACGGCCACGGTGTCGTTCCCCGGTGTGCCGCTGGGAAGTGTCACCGTTCCGCCCTTGCCCAGGGAGAGAACACCGTTTCCGCTATTCCCAAGCTGGATGATCTGGATGGTCGAACCATTCGAGGAAACGTTCGCGCCTCCGACCGGATTCAGGCCTCCGACTCCCAAGCCGTCGGGAACATTGGGAAGGGTCTGTCCGGGATGATTCGGGTCGAGGCCTAAATGAGAGGGACCGTTGATCGCCGCGTTGCGAGCGGCCGTCTGCGCCGCTTGCAAGGCTTGCAAAGCCTGAATGGAATGGGTGAGCGAAGCCTGGGCGTGCTGGGCCAGCGTGTTGGTCTGCACGTTCTGCGATGTCGCGTCCGTGGCCGCAGTGGTTGTTTGGGATGTTGTTACACTCGACGAGCCTCCACCATTCGGCGAAGCCATCGCGCCGCCTCTCAACGAATTGCCCGCGTGCGCGGTTGCACCCAAGATCAGGAAACATCCGCTTGCGACCGCTAGAAACGCCTGTCGACGACGGAAAGCCAATGCCAACGATGACATGGAATGAAGAGAGGTGCGGACAAACAAACGGGCACGGAACATCGCACCCTAAGTATCACACCAGCGCTGCTGATTCACTGCGAATAGGTCGAGTCTTCCAATCGTAACCTGATCGTCTTCAATTGACCCCGCTATTCGATTGGGGCGGGTAAAATGATGTCGGATTTATCGGTTGGCGGCGGTAGGCAACTCTCCATCGACCGATTTATCTGATTTCGTTGGAACAGAGTCGGGGCGAGCTGCGGCCGGTTCCACCGGTTGTCCGGAAGTAATGGCCTGGTCCAGAAGCTTGTTCTTATAATCCTGCACCAGATTCTCGAGTTTGACGCGGGTCACGCCAATGAAAGGCTCCTTGGCGGCGATGGCGTCACCGAGACCGAACTGTTCGTAGCGCTTGAGGATTTCGCTGCCGACTTTGTAGAGCGCAAGATTCTTGGTTTCACGGTCGTCAAGGGTGCGCTGAAGGAGCGCCGCCTGGAGAGCCAGTTGAGCGCGGGCGGCCTCCTTGGCCGTGGCGAGCTGGGCCGTCTGGTTGTAGGCATCCTTCCACTGTTTCAGGCCGTCGTTGAGCCGGGCGATCTGTCCCGTCTCGTCCGCGACCTGCGCCTTGAAATCGGCGATGGCTTTGTCTGAAGCAGCTTTGTCGGCTGCAGCCTGATCGGTCAAACTTTTGACCTGGGCGCCCAGTGCATCGACCTTCGTTTGGAGGTCCGCTTTGTCCTTGTCGCTTTGGGCCTGCGTGGCTTGGAGGGTGACCACCTGGTTTTGCGCATCACGCAATTGGATCATGGTGTCGCGAAGGGCCTGCCGCAGGCGCGATTCCGCCGAGGGCGCTTGTTGATCGTCACCCTTGGACGTGGTGGGAACGATGAAGGGCAGCAGAATGAAAGCGAGGAGGGCGATTTTTTTGTTCATGTTCGGAGCGGGGTTTAGAACTTGGCGTTGAGGTCGAATTGAATAAGGTCGTTTCGGAAAGTCGGGCCGGAGACGTTATCGGCGCTCATCCAGCGGAGTCCAGCCCAGACCCGGGAAGAGAGCGCGAGATTGCCACCGATGGTGTAACCCTTGAGATTGGTGCCCGTCAGGGAACCACCAAAATCGGAATCGGTGAAACCGTCCACCGTCGCGTCGGTCTCGACGTAGCGGTAGCTCAGCTTGAGGTTCCAATCCCAGAGGTGTTCCAAGGTGACTTTGCCCAGATCAAGATGCACCAGATAGCCGGTGTCACCTCCGTCGAAAGAGTTGGGATTGGTCGAGAGTGTGTTGTTCTGGGGCCCGCTATTCGATGAGGGACCAGCGTTGATGATGGCGTTGCGATCAAAGGCGAGATTCTTGATGAATTCACCGGTGATCGACATGTGGAAGGGATCGAAGCAAGCGCAATCCAGTTGTCCGGTGAGAGCGAGCACCTGGAAGTCCGAGGCAAGCCCGTAGTACTGGTTCTCGACCGTGACGCCGGGGATGGCGGTCGGATCCTCGTAATCGCGGAGCGCGATATAGGTGTTTCCATTTTGCGCGAAGGCGGGACGGCTGTCGTCGGTATTTCCAGCGTTCAGGCCCGCATTGAGAATGGGATCGGAGACCTTGCCCGCGATGTTCTCGAAATCGTAATATCCGGCGGCTCCGATCACGCTGAAGTCCTTGTTGATCGTCCAGCGCGTGCCTCCCTGGGCCGCGATGAGGTATTTGTCTTCGCTCTGGAATTTCGCCGATTGGTTGGTGGAGAAGTTCAGGTCGGTGTTAAAGACGGGGAAGCCACCGGCGGTGAGGAAGGGGGTCAGCCCGGGGACCACCTGATAACTCGCTTTGGCTACGGCGCCATCAAACCCGAGGTCGTCGGCCCACATCATGCTGGTGTTGAAGAACGGGTTGTCGAACCGGCCGATGGTCAAGCTCACGTCCTTGTCCGGCGAGCCGCCGTAGTCGTAGCGAAGAAAGGCGCGATCGAGCCAGATTTGGTACTTGCCGAAATTTCCGCCCTGGCCCCCATTGGCTCCGCCCAACGTCTGGTTTTCCGTGACCGGACTGTCATCCGAACCCGAGGCGATGCGAATGCCCGAGGTGAAGTTCTCGCCCAAGTCGATTCCCGCGCCGATCCGTGTGCGCAGGCGGAAACGATTGCGGTCCTGGTCCACGTTGTACTGCGGCAGGAGCGGCGAGGCGCTGTTGACATTAAAGCCGGAGGCCGAGGTGTTGATCGCATTGAAATTCGTGAAGTTCCCAATGGCGTTGCCCGAGGGATATTGATCGCCCTCATAGCGGATGCGCACATCGCCCATGACATGAAAACGCTTGACCCAGTCCGGCACCTGGCTCGCCGCGACGGTATCCGCCAGATGCTCCTCGCGGGTCTGCTCCATGACATTTTGCGTGACCTGCTCGGTGATCTGCTTTTTGACCACGTCGGGGACATAGGCGATGCGCACTTCGTCGTCGGAAGAGGTGGACGGAGCGACCGCCGGGGCCAGTGCGGGCTGGGCCGACTGCGCGGCGAGTGCGCGTTCGGCTGTGGACCGAGTCGTCGCCGCCTGAGCCTTGGCGACATCGGCTTCCTGCTGGGCTTGGCGGATCAGACCGGCAGCGTCTTCCTTGGTGATCAGGTTACGTTTCACCATTAGATTGATGAGGTTGACCGTCGCGTTCTGCGATGGAGTTGCAGGCGCTGAGTCCACAGGAGCCGAAGCAGAATCGGACGCCCGGGCGGAAGCATTCGAGGCTAGTTCGGAACCCGCTGTCGGATCGGGCACGGTCGCGGGATCAGGCACGCTCCCGGTGGTGCCCGACGCGGTGTCGGTGTAGGCTACCCGCACGGGGCCGGCCAGGGTGGAGGTATCGACTGCCGCGATCCGGATCGGCGCGGGCTGAACGGTGGCGTCGGTCGTCGTGATCGGGGCGGGCCCGGAATCGGAATAGGTTATCCGCATGGGCCCGGCCAGCGCGGAGGCATCGGTGGCGACCGGATGCGGACCGGCCGGCGCGGGGGCGTCGCTGGCAGCGATTCGGCTGGGCGCAATCTGCGCGCTGGCGTCGTTGGCGGTGACTCGTGCGCTCGAAGGTTTTGGAGGCGAGTCGTCGTCTGAGATCGGACGCAGATCGATCACCGAGGGATGGATCGCAAGATCGGAAGCCAAGGCGATCTCCTGCGCGCATACCGTCCTCGCCGGTACGGTCAGAAGGCAGGTGGCCAGCAGCAATCTGCGCCACTGACGTGAGAAAAGATGTTTTAAGAGCATGGGAAAGCGATTGTTGTTGGCAGTGGATATACGGGTTAGCTGGGACGTTGCTCACGGATCATCATGACGATCGGCATCGGCATGTCCTGGGGCGGAGGTTCCTGCAATTGCAGACCCACCAGCACTTCATTCTTGATGGCTATATCGAGTGACGGATCGCCCGAGGTGCCGCTTAATTCGGCGCGGGTAATGCGTCCGTTGGAATCGGACCAAATGCGAACTTTGAGATGGAGATTAGCGTCCCGGGTCTTGCTGTTCTGGCGCAAAGCATCGGCAATCCGCGCCTGGACTTCAGCCGCGTACCAGCCATACTTGCTTCCGCCGCCACCACCGCCGCCGATGCCTCCATCGCCGCCGCCAGCGCCGCCAATGCCATCGTCCGACGGAGGTCCGCTGGCTTTGGGGCCGGGAGGTCCGGGCGGCTTATCGACCTTGGCCTCGGGCTTTGGTTCCGGTTTAACTACTTTGGGTTGCTCCACCATCTTCTGCTCGGGTGGCGGCGGAATTTTGGGTGGCGGGGGAGGAGGTGGTGGTGGCGGGGGAGGAAGCGGCGGCGGCAACAGCTTGACCATAATCTCCAGCGGCTTGTGCGGCGGCGGCATCTTGCCGGCAAACACATAGACTCCGATCCCGACGCCCACGATGAGCAGGACGATGACGCCGACGACCATGGCGATGCCATTCTTCTCGAAGAAGCTGCGGTCGTCGTCTTGATCGTAATGGCTCATGATGTTGTCGGACCTCGGGTTATTGGCCCTTGAGCGGTTTGGTGGCGAGCGCCACTTCGGTGATGTCGTTCTTGGTGCAGACGTTGAGCACATCCATGATGCCCTGGTACTGCGCCGCGCTGTCGCCTCGCAGCACCACATGCATGTCCGGCGTCTGTGCTTTGTCCGACACCAGTTGGTGTTCCAGTTCCGCAAGCGAAACGGGGCGGGTGCCGAGAAGAATCTGGCCGCTGTTGGTGACACTGATGGCCTCCATTTTCTTCTTCGCCTGGCTGGTCGCGGCGCTCTCCTTCGGCAGGTGTACCTTCAAGCCCTGGAGCCCGGCAGTCGTCATGATGATGAAGATGAGCAGCAGCACGAGATAGAGATCGACCATCGGCGTGACGTTGATGTCGTCGTAGGCTTTTCCTTCCGCATCGGCTTTCATGGACATGGTCGTGGGTTCCTTTCTCGAGGTGGTTTAGGACTCGCCGGGGGTGCTGTAGAATTCGGCCATCTTGGTCACGAACTCATCGATGAAGACCTGCAGGTCGCTGGTGACGGTCTTCAACCGCGAGACGAGATAGTTGTATCCCAGCAGGGCGGGAATCGCGACGAGGAGACCGGCGACGGTGGCAACAAGCGCCGCAGCAAGACCCGGCGCGATGGCGCTGATGTTGACCTCACCCGTGGCGGCAATCGCCGCAAAGGTGATCATAACGCCGACAACGGTGCCGAGCAGTCCCATGAAAGGCCCGCCCGCGATGGAAATGGTGAGGAACACGAGGCCGTCGTTGAGTGCGTGGTTCTCGCGCACATAGCCGCCATCGAGACTCGCGCGGATGGCCTGAATGGACCGGGACGAAAGGCCTTGGCCTCCGGCCATACGCTTCCCGATTTCTCCAGAACCGATGTGATAAATCCGGTAAAGCGGCGATTTCTTGATGAGTCGTTGGACCCGCGGCCCGGCTCCGTCGCCAAGGCTTGCCGTGTCGTCGTGATCAATCGCAGTGAGATCGGCGGCCACCTGCTCCCATGCATCCAGAAAAAGCCGGTTGCTTTTCTGAACCGCGTTCACATGAAAGAATTTCGTGATCATCACCCACCAACTGATGATCGACATGATCGCGAGGATGCCGATGACGACCCATCCATCGACGGTGACCGACTTAAGAATCACGCCAAAGAGACCGAAGGTGCCGCTGAGCCAGCTCGCGGGCGGCGCCTGGTCCTCGCTCACCGTCAGCAGTTTGGAGGCGGTGTCCGCGCCCTGCGCCACAGCCGCGAATTTAATAAAACCGGGAGCACGCGCAACTCTTGAAATTTCCAGTTCGTCCAATTCCCCGGTAAAGGGCGCGTTGCCGGCAGTTGCCTCGGAAGCGTCACCACCAATCTTCGCTGCGCCCGTGAGGGCTGGCAGGGAAGCGCTCAAGGTTGCATAAGAAACGCCGTCGAGATAAAGCGTGATTTTTCCGCCATCGGCGACCACCGCAACGTGATGCCAGGTGTTAATTGCGACGGGAGCGCCCACCGGGCTGCGAGTGCCGTTGACCTCAACAAAAGGAATTCCATTGTCCGCGCCGACGAGGAAATCATTGCTGCCGTCCCGACGGCTGAAGAAGACCGCATTCGGGGTCAACACGGCCGGTTTGACCCAGGCCGACCAGGTCATGGATGCTCCGTCCGTCCAGGCGAGCGAAGCAGAAGCGGGGATGGCGACTGTGGTCTTGCCGTCGAGTCGCAGCCCGGGGCCAATCAGTGCGCCGTCGTCAGACATGCCGGCGTGTTCGGCATTGTTGCCGGCACCGCTCGCATCGGTCGCGGCCTCGCCAATTTTATCGGCGAAATGATAAACCAGCACCGTGTCCGCATCGTAGATCGGTTTTGTGGAGGCATCGCCGGGGACTGTGGTGTCGCCGGTGTTTCCGTAATAAAGCCAGACCGTCGTGGAGGCTCCCGGCTTGAGATTGGGCACGCTGACCCAGACGAACGCCTCGCCCAGCAACGAATCGTATTTTTCGATGCGATAGGGGAGCGTCGTCTTGTCATCTTCGGCCACGAGGCGGATGTCGCTGCCGTCCTCCTTGGCCGCTCCGAAATTGAAGTCGGCCAGACGAATCAAAACGGGGCTCGTTCCGATCGGATCAGCGATCCCGCCGCCCGCCGCACTCGTGTCGATGGTGATTTTTTTACGCAGAGTCCACTTGTCGCTCCACCAGGCATGAGCGGTGCCGGACAGGGCGAGACTAAGCATGAGGATGGGCAGCAGTCGTTTCATAAATTTGTTCATGATGGGATCTCTTAAAATTCCGCCCAGACCCGGAAGGTCAGCAGAGGTTCGTACGCGGTGGTGTTCGCGCCGTTATCGAGCGGCAGTCCAAAATCGAGCGATCCGTTATAATGATCCTGGAACTTGATCCGGCTGCCGACGCCGACGCTGGCCAACCGGAATTGCTCCTGCTGTTCGGGAAGCGCATCGTCGATGGTCAGCAGGCCTCCTTCGCCGAAAAGGTAGAATCGCCACTCGTCCACCGATTTTCCCATGAGATCGCCCAGCGAAGGGCTCCGCATTTCCATCGAACCGAAAATGCCGTTGTCGCCCAACTCCTCGGATTCGAGATAGCCGCGGACTGTCCCCAGCCCGCCTCCGCTGAATTGCTCGCTGTTGACGAGCGGATTCTCAGATGCCTGCCCCTGCGCCTTGACGAAAAGCTGGAAGCCCTCCGGCAAATCGCGGGTGTGCGAAAGATCGCCCCGGAAATAAATGAAGCTGCCGTCCGCTCCATGGCGATTTTTTTCAAATTCGGCCTCGTTGCTGCCGAGACCGCGGATATCGAGATTCACACTGGCATTGAGATCCGTCTCATAGCCCTTGCCGATCCACGTTCCGCTATACGCGGCGCTAAAGGGGTAGTAGGTAACGGGCGTCACTGAATCCTTGCCCGCAGTCACCAAATCCTGGTCGAAATGCTTGTAGTCGAGGCCGAGACTGATCGAGTGATAGAAGTCTTTTAACTGGGGCAGCGAGATGATCGCGCGGCCTCCCAAGATGTTCCCCTTTCCCGCGACGCCGATTCCGCCCAGCGTATTGACATTACTGTCCTGATTCGTTCCCTGGAGCATGAGACTCAGCCAACTGACCCCGGGAATGCGGGCGAGATAGTAACCGGAAAAGACTTTCACCTCGGAAGGATTCTCCGGCGCCAATTGAAAGCTGAAACCGATGGCGTGTTCTAATTGCCAGAGGTTGTCGTAACTGACCGATCCGTTGAGCCGCAGTGGCGTGGTGCTGGCGCTATACCGATTGTTGACTTCAAGGCTGCCGTGCAACGGCGACGTATCCTTCACGTTCAAATCGACATCAACCGTTCCTGGGATTTCCCCGGCGCGGAGCGTGGGAGTCACCCGGCGATCGGAAAGCTGGTTGAGAACAACGAGATCATGCGTCACTTGGGTGAAGTTCGGCGAAGCACCCTCCTGCAAGGACGGGGCCTCGCGCTTGATCTGGTCGATGGAAAAGTAACGGGAACCGGTGACCCGCAGGCGCCCCACCTCACCTTGCGACACCTGCAAGACGATCACTCCGGTCCTGGCATGCTGAACGGGAATCTGGACGGACACGGTCTGAAAACCCTTGTCACGATACGCCTGTTCGAGAGCACCGCGCGCCAGCTCCACGTCTGCCGCTGTGCGATACGGGCCGAGATAAGGATAAACTGCCTCCTCCGTCTCCATCCGGGAGAGGAGATGACCGCCTCCCTCCACCCGGTATTCTTGAATATAGAAACGCGGTGTTGAATCCTTCGGGGCCGCTGGCTGACTGGCATTCGCCGATTCGACGGGAGGCTGCTCCGGTGGGGCCATGGTTGACGCCGAAGCGAACGTCGGTGAGAGCAGGATCGCCGCAAATGAAAAGCACTCCATCCATGAACTCACGCGCCGTTGCGAAGTCGTGGGCGTTGTACTTTTGAAGGACTTCATAGGAGTGCGTAAGCGTGGTTAACCGCACCTAAATTTGTGGTCCTACGCGTTCCATTCCGTCTCGCGACGAATTAACAAATACGCCATGCATCATATAGATAGCTTCAATCAGAACAGGATTTATGAAGCTTGTTTGCATGGTGACGGGTCATCTTAAGGAGGGCTAACTGCTCTTCAAGAGTTATAGAGTGACGGAAGAGTTACGTTTGTGCGTCGAACGCAGCCAGAGTCGTCTTATTGAGAAAATACCCGATAACTCCGTATAGAATTAAACGGCGTTCGGCTCTCTAGCGTGAGCTAGTTGCATCCACAAAACACATATGGAACAATAAAAACTCCCGGAGCCATCTCCGGGAGATTCTACTCAGAACGGTCTGAGATGATAAGGAAGCTAAACTTCCGCGGTTACCGCGCCGTATTCCTTGTATCGATATTTGTGGTAGTAGCCAGGCTGTCCGGGCTTCACGGCATTGAGAACGACGCCGAATATTTTGGCATTCCTTTGAAACAAATCGTCCAATGCGGAACGGACGAGATTGACTGAGCTGTGGCGAACCCGAGCCAGAAACAGAACGCCGTCCACCCTCGAACAAAGATTGGCGGCATCGTGAGCCGCAAAGAGCGGCGCTGTGTCCCACAAAACGATGTCGTAATCATCCAGACTTTCCTGAATCAGAGTATCTGTGGCCGAGGTAAGTAAAAGGTCCCCCGCACCGATGGGAACTTTTCCCCGCGGCAGTAAATCCAAAGTCGGAATTTTGGTGCTGTGGATGACCTCGCGCCAGGGTATCTCGCCCTGCAAATAATCGGACAGGCCCGGACGCACCGGCACATTGAAAATCGAATGAAGAATGCCTCGGCGAAGATCGGCGTCGATGAGGAGCACACGGACTCCCGAGAAGGCAAAGGTCGCGGCAAGATTGGCCGCCAGGGTGGACTTCCCCTCGCCGGGCGCCGCACTTGTGATCATGAGGGACCGGTTCCGGGCGAACTCCGAACGACCAAAGAGGATGTTGGACCGGATGTCCCGGTGATGTTCGAGAAACTCATGGCGCTGGTCATCCTCGGATACCAAGGGCACGCGTTTTGATTTTCTGTCGAGACGGACCAGGGGGATCTCTCCCATGAGCGGGAAATCGATGCTTTCTTCCAGGTCGAACGAAGAATTGATTTTATTATCAAGCCGGACCAAGACGAAGATGATCATGAGACCAATCACGAGCCCACCCAAAATCGCCAGGGGAACCCGAAGGAGATAGTTGTGTTTGACCGGAAGAGGCGTCGAGGCGGCTTCCATAATGACAACGTCTTCCTGGTCAAGCGACTTGTTCAAGTCGACGTTCTGGATGCTCGACGATAATTGATTGTAAAGAGCCTGCTCGCGAGTGATCTTGCTCCTCAACTGCTGGTAGGTGGCCAGACGCTGGCTGAGTTCGAGAGACTTGGTGTTCTGGGTGACGATTTGCTGCTCCAGATTTTTGATTTGAAGTTCAAGGTCCTCGCGGCGGGTGTCCCGTGTCGTTTGGCTCCGGGTTTTCAGCGTATCGAGGAATTTCCCTTCCTTGGCGATGGATTCGGCCAGTTCGATCATCTTGGGATGCGCATCCTTGAGATATTCTCCATATTGGTCCCGAAGGATTTTCAATTTTTCGATGCGGTCCTGTTCCGCGAGAATAATGTCGGTATTCTGGTCATTGGCGCTGCCGGGCAGGGCTGCTTCGACTGCGGGATCGACTCCTGAATTCTTTCCGCCGATCGACAGATCATGCGTGTACCCCGCATTCGTGATCGGGTCCTTGCTTTCCAGGGCAAGAAGATCGTGCTCCTTGGTCAACCGGGCGAGTTCGCTGTTCAAGCCGACCAGATAGTTGGCGGCGCTGCTGCTTTGCTCCTCGATGAAAACAACATTGTTCGTCTTCTGGAAATCGAGCAACTGCTGTTCGTCGTTGCGAATTTCGGCGTCCAGATGGGATATCTCCTCGGTGATGGCAGACACCGCTTCATCGGTGGTCTGGTTTTTCCACTCCCGCTTGCTGGAGAGAAATGTGTCCATGATCGCATCAAGCAGCACCTTCGCGTAATCAGGGTTGGTTGAAGTGGCCTTGAGGTCGAAAATCGACGTCCTGAGTTCCAGACCGGCATCCACCTCGGCATCCTTATCCACGGAGATTTCGGGATGCAGCGTGGTCACACGATCCACCGCCTGGTTCAGGGTCTGGGGCGATTTCATCAGCGCGACCTGCGTGCCGTAAAAATTCACCAACTCTAGGCTTTCGTTATAGAGTTCGCCTTGAGGAAGCAGCACGCGTCCGCTGACCATCATCCGGGAATGGGAAACATAATCAGGAACGCTGTAGAAACAGAGGTAGTCTTCAATGGCCAATCCCAAAATGATGGTTAGCGCCATAATCCACCAGTAACGGCGCGCCCAAAATCTCAGGCGGTAGGAGGGAACGCCGATGCGCGTCCCACCGCGCTCGGGAATCAAGTCAACGCCAGGGTTGAATGCAGACGGATCGGTCATACTCGTGGGCTAATAATTAAAAAAGCGTTTGGGGACAATGATGTAGTCACCGGGTTTCACGATGGGATCGATGGTGGACTTTCCGTCAAAAACGGATTTAACGTCGATAACCTGCGCATCCTTGATGTTGCTGATATCGGGCAGCTGGCTGTCGGCCTTGTCGGACGCCGTGGTGTTCCGATGAATCACCTTGATCTTGCGTTGGTCCGCAAATTCTCCAAATCCGCCCGCCCGGAGGATTAGCTGGCTGACCGTCATCGGCTGCGCCCTCAGGAGCTCCAACGGCCCCACCTGACGCACTTCGCCTACCACCCAGGCCATATCTTTGGCCTTGGTTTTGTCCTGGCCAATAATGAGATCAAGTCCGACAATAACCGTGGCCTTTTTATAGTAATCGACTTCCAGAAGCTTCTTCACTTCCACGGCAACCTGGTGGCACGTTTTGCCCTCGACCTTGACCCGGTTAATATAGGGGAAATTAACTTCGCCCGTATCGGTAACTATCCGCGAAACGGCCTCATCACGATCCTCAATCACACGGAAGCTAATGGTATCACCCGCTTCCAGAAGCACCTTGTCATCGAGCGCATCCATCGAGGTAAGTGTCGCCGCGCTTACGGGAGTGGCCGAAGATGCCTTGGTGGCTCCTGAGCTTTTGGCCGTGGTTTGAGCGGAGTCGGAGGCATCCGGCGAGAGATCTGGAGATGGGGCAGGATTCTTCGAAGCCTCAGTCGATGAGCGGTCCGACGAAGGCTCCAGCAGGGGTGGACTGGGAAATGTTGATACCTGCCCCTGCACCAAAGCCGTCAATGCGGTCCAGATTGCGGCAATGCTGATAAATTGGATTTCTCTCATCTTTTGCCTGGATTAGAATTGATAGTGTAGCTCGACCGTCCCCAGGTCTTGATAATAGCTTAAGGAACTCGGATTCGCGTCCTTGAGTATATATTGATACCTCAAGCTCAGCGTAAGGTGCTCGGTCAGACTATCGTCGGCATTCAAACCGACCCCATAGCGATTCGATGTTTCACGAAAAGTCGCATTCGAGTCGTTCAGGTTTTCCCACCACAGATTCGAGGCCACCCTGATATAAGGGGTGGCCTGCCATGCGTTGGCATAATTTGCATAGATACGTTCCGTAAAATTTGAAGTAAGTCCCGGCAAGAACTCCCTACCCACCGTCAACGATTCATTAATCGCATTATTTATTCTGTGGGTCACACCTGCGCTGGCATAGTAAGAATTGATATTCTCGCTATCACCATTGCCCGCGCCTTTGGAATACTCTGACAAATACCCTCCGGCCTGGGCGTCCACGGATAGATTTTTAGAAATTTTGGCGGTCACAAACGGTCCCGCCGAGTAGGTCCTATAATCATTTTGAAAGCTTTGCTCGTATCGCACGTCGGAAAACGACGTGTTGAGGCCCGCCTGGATGGATTCATCGACGTTGTAAGTGACCTTGGGCGCTATCGTATCGCTCTGGTTCGTCAGGTAACTGTAGACACTTTGGTCGACCCAGAAATTTGTGTGGTCGTAATTGAGCGAGAGCACGACATCCTTCAGATCCCATGTTGCGCTAATTCCAGCGTCATTCTGGAAGCGAGCAAGTCGAGTCGTATTGCTCAACTGACCGATCTGCGAGGGATCTTGCTGATAAGAAAAGCCGTCGTGCACGTTGAGGGCAACATCGCCGATAAAAAAATTGAATTCCGCCTCGGAATCCGGTGAAACCAGCAGGCTATTGTTCTGTGAATGCGAAAGATACATCTCGTATCCAATGCCTAAGTTCAAGTTGAGGCTATTGATATCTGTAATATTCCATCGGGCGTGAATCTCAAAGGAGGGCGTCATCACAAAATCTGAGATACGCCCCGTTTTATCCAGATTGATATTATCGTTGTAACTGGTTGTCGTATCGGCTTCCACTCGGAGCGTTACGGGCCCTAGTCGCATATTATACGCCTGATTGACACCAGATTGTCGCAATTGCTCGGCGAGATTTTCCCCCGACAGTGAAACACGCTCTATTCCCTGGGCTTTGGCTTTATCGGTCATACCCGTCAGCGCACATACAAATGCGCAAACGAATATGAATCTTAATTTATGCGGACTCATATATCAATCCGTTTGTCTGCGTTGAGGCATCAATTCTTCTGATGCAGCATTGCGTATTGGCGATCTATACGACAAATAACAAGCCTTTAATCTATTGTCATATGTTCGCCGTGAAATCGTCATGTAAAAGTAACAATGCTCTGCATTAATGATCGCCCGATTCTCCCTTCCGCAGAAAAAATATCCACGTCATGTCACCCGTATTGGAATGCCTCTCGGCCCGTCAAAGATTTGAGACCGAAGACAAATCGGTCGGATGGTTTTGCCTTCGCACGCACCCGAAGCATGAGCACCTTGCCGCAGCGCATCTTCGGAAAATGGATCAGGTCGAAGTATTTCTTCCCCGGATTCGCTTCAAGCGTTCCACCCGGCAGGCGCTAGTCTGGGTCACAGAAGCCCTTTTTCCCGGTTATCTCTTTGCGAAGTTCGACTGGGACACCAGCCTCCGGCAGGTGCAGTATGCCCGTGGCGTGCGCGACATCGTTCATTTTGGTGGAAATTGGCCGGTCATTGCCGAAAGCACGATTGAAGAACTGCGGAAGACTGTTGGAAGAACCGAATTGCATATTATTTCCCAGGAGTTTTCCCCGGGCGATGCCGTCCATTTTACCGACGAGAGTTTGCGCGGCCTGCGCGCCATCGTTTCACGCGTCATGCCGGGCCAGAAGCGCGTCGAGGTGCTGATGGAACTCTTGGGACGGCACACGGAAATCGAACTGACGACCGATTTGTTGATCAAGGAGGGCGACGAGCGCGCGGAGCTATTTCGCGGATAACCCCGCGCGGCTACAACGGCCAGACTCCATGTAAGATCCCATACTCCAGCAGCTTGGCGTATTCGATGTTCACATACTCGCTAAAACCTTCCCGATTTAATTTCTTCGGTTGATAATCGCTGTAGCAAGGACGCGAATAAAATTTAATATCCGGCGCAAAATGCTCGAAGCACGCCAAGGCCCTTCGCGAATGAAACCATGAGGTTACGAGAATCACCCGATGTGCGCCCATTTGACGCAACAGGGGAATGGAGAACTCCGCGTTTTCCAGCGTCGTGAGTGCTTTGGGTTCCAGCGTGATGACCTTTGCAGGTACGCCGTTTTTCTCCAGCACCTGCACGTTTGATTCGCAATCGCCATAGCCGGTGACCAGGATTCCCGGTGCTGCGCCTTGTTTGAATAATTCCACCGCCCGCTCCGCCCTGCCATCCTCACCGCCCAACACGACCAGTTCGTCCGCTTTTGTGTCGCCGCTATCAATGGTCAGGAATTGCTGGGGAAATAAAAACGCGGCCACGGCCAGGGTGATCGCGACAAAAAACAGAGCTATCAATATTCGCAAAAACAAGATTTTCATTTTCGCCATGGAACATTTCACCCGGTCTCGACGCAGTCCGGCTTGGGCCCTCCATCGACCATCCACTCATAGACAGAGGCCATCTGCACGGCGAGCTTTCGCCACGCGAAACGATCCTCCACCAGGGCGCGTCCCTGCCTTCCCATCGTCAGCGAGTCCTCACGCGACAGCATAAACAATTGCCTCAATCCTTTCGCAATGCTCTCGACCGTGGGCTCCATACGCAGCGCGGCATGAGCGGCAAATCCTTCGGGCAAATTACATTCTGCGGTCATCAGCACAGGTTTGGCGTAAGCCCAAGCCTCCAACACCACCATGGGCAGGCCTTCACTGAAGGAGGGCAGAATGAACGCATCACTGGAACGGTAACAGGCCTCCTTGTCGTCGCCAAACTGGGGTCCGAGAAAGAGGACAGTGGAACTCGTTGAATCCCGGCGTGCGTTGTCTGCCCAATCGATTCCCAAGTCGGTCGCCTGCTGCTTTAACTCCGCCTCGTGCCCACCTTGATCCCACCCGGCAATGGCAAGGATCCAGTTCTTGCCCGCGGATTGCTCCTTGCTCCAAGCCGAGAGCAGATGAGCCAATCCCTTTTTGGGATGGAGCCTTCCCAAGTAAAGCAGCACCCTTTTGTCCGGGGGAAAGAGCGCATGGCGTAGCGCGCTACGGTCAGAAATTTCGGGCAGGTCGATTCCGTTCGGAATCACGCAGATGGGATTCGACAGGCCATAGGCACGAATCGAGTCCGATTCAGCCGGGCATAGCGCGCGCAGACAGGCGGCCCGGCTTAGTTGGTTATTTTGAAAGAGCCACCCGGCGATCTTCTTTTTGACGCCGGAATTTTTTAAGGCCCACGGGTCCAACATTCCGTGCGGCGCGATCATGAGCGGTTTTCCGGACTGGTTGGACCAACGTATCGCAGCTACAGAAGGGAATTTCCAAAGCCCGACCAGGTAACCCAAGTCCGCATCGGTCTTTATGAGAGTATCCGTAAATCCCGGAGCGAAACCAAAGGCTTGCGGCCCCCTCACCGACAATGTAACCGGGACCAGCGGAGACCAAGCTCCGCGATCCGACTCGGTGTGGGAATCCTGCAACCCGACAACTTGGACATCGATTCCCATTTGCGTGCGCAGGTTCTGCTGCAGCCTTCTCTCTGCCTCGAAGATTCCGCCGTTCGCGCGCGAAACCGAGTCCATGATGCATACCGTTTTCATCGATGTAGGATGGTCCTGAGGAGCGCCCGCTCAACCCAAGTCGGAGACACCGGAGGACCGTTGAGCGCGGCCTCGACCGCCTGCGATACTCCCAATGCAAATCGTTCAGGCCCCCAGTTGGCCACAATCTTCTGACTGCTTTTTCCGAAGGCAAGCCGCGGGAAATCGGACGCGGACATTTGCAACATCTTCCGCGCCATTTGCTCAACATCAAGAGGATCAAAGGTGAACCCGTTGACGTCTTCGTTCACCAGTTCCGGCGCGCAGCCGCATCGATTGGAAACGAGCACGGGCAGGCCGCTCGCCATCGCCTCGTTCACAACAAGCCCCCACGGTTCCACCGTGCTGGGATGAATGAAGGCACCCGCCATGGCGTAATAGGCGGGAAGATCGGCAATTTGTTTGAAGCCGGACAGGAGGACATGATCGCGCAGGCCAAGTTCGTCGAGTTTTGACTCCAGCGCGGAACGAAAAGTGCCGTCACCAAGCAGGACCAGGGACCATGGCGCCAGCGTCTGGCATGAGGTGCGATAGAGCGCATACGCTTCCAGCAAACGCGGCAGATTTTTCTTTTCCACGAACCGCGCACTGGCCAGGAAGTAATCTTGCGGCAACCCATATTGCCGTCGGGTCTCTTCGCCGTGCTTCCGGATTTCCCCGGCCTTGTCATGGAAGTAGCGGTTGTCCACCGCGTCGTAGCCCAGGAATATCCGTTCGCCGGGCATGCCTAGTTTGGTCAAATAGTCGCGGTGCCGTTCACCACCCACCAGCGCCGACGAGAAGAGTCCGACGAGCTTTCTCTTGATCCATTCCTTCCAGCCGCTTCGCGGTTCGTCCCACGCCGTGCTTTCCGACATGCAGACCATTGGCACTCGATTGCGCAGGCACCAATTTATCGCGCCCCATGCGGCCGGGCTGGCCCAACCAGGGACGACGACAACGCCCGGCTTGAATTGCTCCAACGCACGCTCCAAACGCCGAATTAATTCCGAACGGCTTACCTCACCACTCGTCGCCTGCTCGACCAGCGTGACCCGCTTGAAAGTTCCGGCGGTGGCATCGTTTTCCCAAGCGTAGGTGGCACTTACCCCCGCCACTTCAATGGCCAACAGGTCGCAATCGATGGAAGCAGCCTGTAAGCGGGCGATGTGATACGGCCCAAAATTATCGAAAATGATTACGAGCGGCATCATGAATGCAAAAATGGAAATATCCGAGAAAGTCGCTTGGAGGTTTAACGAACTGAGCAAAGGGGTGAAACCGAATTCCCCAATCTTTGAAGCAGTCCCGTGCGAAAAGCCTGCCAAGAGAACCGCCGCGCGCATGCATGTGCTGCACGGCGAATTTCGCGACCCGGTGAAAGAAGTCGCGAAAGGCTCTCAAGCTTTCCAGCCAGCTCCTCTATACGACCCGCGGACACAACAAAAATTCCGTCCGCCTCGCCCCCTAAATCCGGCAAACCTGTGTTGGAGGTTCCCAGAACAGGGCAACCGTGGGCCAGGGCCTCGAGATAAACCTGCCCGAATCCTTCCACCAGTGACGGCATCACAAAAAGCGAACTGGTAAAATATAACCGGCTCAACTCTGCCCCTTTCACGCCTCGGATTATCTCCACGCCCGGCACATGGGCGGCCATATGTTCGATTTCGGGCTCAATCGTACGACAGACGAGTGTGAGCTTGCTTGAAGCAGGCAGCTTTGCCCGTTGCCACGCAAGCAAGAGATGGTGCAGCCCCTTGCGCTGCGAACCGGTGCCCACCAACAAAACTTTGAATGCCTCCCCGGAGGGTTGACTTTCCAAAGCCGGAGAAACCTCCACGCCGTAGGGCACAACATGAATTTTGTTTTCGTCCGCTCCCACTTCGAGCAAGGATCGTTTTGTGAATGTGCTCGCGCAAAAAATCAAATCCGCATGTTTCCATGCATCCGACTCACGTTGCCCATCCACTCCAGACATCACTCCAGGGTGTGCGCCCAAGTACAATTCGCCCACGCGGGGATAGCGCGCACTGTCCTCCTCCAACAGACGCCGCTCAAGGGCAGGATGAGGATGGTATTGAAAGAGAACCTTGCGCGGCGTGTGCGCGTAGCGCGCGGTAAACGCCTCCCACGCATACGAACTGTAGAGGAACAAGTGCGATCGCATTTGCCGGGCACGGCGCGCCGCGGCCAGGGCAAAACGCCGGTCCAGCTTATCAAAAGTAACCATCCGCTCGTAACCCAAACGGTGCCGCATGTGTTCGAGCGCGGTAGTGGCCCAGAGACTATGCACACGGTTGGTCGGAATGCCCGGGTCACATCGAGACTTCAACTTGGCGCGCACGGACGCGGGAACGAATCGAATCGCGGAGCGCACCCAAGGCCCGGCATAGATATCGGTGATAAACAAATCAAGCTGCCCGGTTTCAGCCAAGGCCAGGGGTGCTTGATACGAGTCGCGGCGCCCGCGGAAAGCGCAGACATATTGTTCCGTCATTGGGAAGGGCCCTTTTCATTTGCTTGAGGCGAGGACACGTCCCGCAGGTTATCCTTATCGCCTTGCTCCCGTCTGCGGAGTTGTAATTCGACTTGGTGCAGCGGCAGAGGCCCCTTTTTTTTGAGCAGACGATTCAGGGTATAAGCCGACCGCGACACTGGCCGCCGTTCAGTTCCACTACGAAAGCATTCTACAAATCCACTGGCCATACCCGGCAACATGTTTGCCGGACGCCCCGTTCGCGCCGTGGCAATAAAACCGTTGAAGGTCGCACCCGCCAGATGAAGCGGAAAATAAGGCCAGGGCACGTTGTGCCAGACAAAGAGAATATCGTTCCTTCTTCCATAAAAATCCATGCGCCGGAAATCACGCCTTGGCGATTCGAAGTGATGGATCGGATCGCTCCGGCCCAGCCGCACCACGTATCCCGCCTCAAGCATTCGCAAACAGTAGTCACCCTCCTCCCCTTGGTGAAACAAGGCCTCGCGATAGCCCCCCAATTCCAAAAAAAGGTCCCTTCGCAAGGCGTGCGCCGTACCGATAAAGGAGGAACAGACGAATTCGCCGGCACCTTTCGGGGCTTGTTGCATGATGATATCGGGGTCCTGGCAAACATTGATGAAAGGAATGGCCACGGCGCCGACCGTCGGCAGGTCGAACTGGTTGACCACGTCCGCCACAATGGTACCGGTCGAGAAACAGGCATCGTCGTCGATCGAGAAAACGATCGGCGCGCTGGCAATCCGGGCGCCAAGATTTCTTCGCACGATAAGTCCTTGCGACGTTTCGAAACGGTGAAGTTGCACTTGCGGAAACTTCGACGCGATCATTTCCGATGTTCCATCCGTGGAACCGTCGTCGATGACAATCGTTTCCACTCCACCTTCAAGTTTTTGAGCGAGAGCGGACTCGACCGCCTTGTCGAGGTCGTCCCGGCGATTTCGCGTCGTGATGACGATGGAAGCTTGCGGTGACATCCTTTATTTCCTGTCTTAGTTGGCGCTGACGCAACGGGTCTGAAAAATAACGAGGCTAAAATCGTTTCCCTCTTCGCGCCATAATATCTCGATGGGAATTCCGGACTCCATTGCATCTCTCTCAAAGTCCTTGATCCGGTAGTCGCCATGCAACTCCACCAGTCCAAGCCGAATTTTTTGCAACCAAGACCCGCAATTGCGGAACAACTCGGCTTCGGTGCCCTCGATGTCGCACTTCAACAAATCAATCACGGCGTCCGGACAATGCCTTCGCAACAGCTCGGGCATGGTCAATGCCGCAATTCCGCACGGCGAATCCGAAGCTTCCGCAGCCATTTCCTTGACCGAATAGGCCCATTCGCCACCCGCGCCCTGCTGGAGCTGAACAGGGCGCGCATGCCCAAGAACGCATCCTTCCACCACAGTGACTTTCTCGTTTCCCGACTCCGCAATATTCATTCGGAGCATGCGCACATTGTCCAGGTCGGGTTCAACCGCCAGAATGTTCGCCTCTGGAAAATGTTGGCGCCACAGCCTCAAGGAAAGTCCTATGTTACTCCCCAGATCGACGATCCAGCGAGGTTTTCCGAGATCGCACTTCAGCAAAATCTCGTATTCGTTCCGCACATAGAGTTCATTGAGCACCGCCCAATCGCTGCTGCCCAAGCGCAGGAAGAACGGCTCGGCGACACCCTTTTTGTAAACAAGACATGCCTTTTTCCGAAACGGCAAAGGCGCCCAAGGCCAACGGTTCAGCAGGCGATCATAGAGGCGCAGCATCCAGTCACGTGTCCTGGCATAATCGTTCCGCTCCGCCCGGCAGTCCTGAACGATGCGCTTGAAAGTCGATAAATTCATGGCTGGGCGGCTTGCTGTGGCATTTGATAGCGCGATGAACGACGTCTGCCTTTCACGGCGATGGCCTCCTGTTTTCGGTCATGGCCTACGAAGGTGAAAACAACCAGCGGCACGACTTGAAAAAACATGCCCGGCACGAAGGCGGCGGCAACGCTTTGACTGATCAGCCAATGGGATGCGCAGATAAAGCCGATATAGCAAAAAAGCCAGCGGGGGTTATTCCCGGCACGGGCTCGAACATACGCCTTACCCAAGCACCAGCTCAAACCGAACCAGAAGAGCGGACAAAAAAAGCCGTATTGAACAAAGGTATCCGCCACGCCGCCGACAGCGGCGCCATAACCGAGCAGGTGAAAACCTGTCGCTGCCTCCACGTCATCGAACATTTCATCGAAGGTGTAGTAGCCCTCCCCCAGCGCGGGCTTCTGCTTCCACGCCGCCCGGGGAATCCAATGCCAGAGAAGCCCAAGATGGCCGGTTCCATATTGATATTTGCCGTTTTGATAGATGGTTCCGATGATCTGGCAGTTATTGATATATTCGTTATCCTCGGGTTGCTCGACTTTTTCCGTGATCGCTTGATTGATGCTCAGGTTGTGGATCGCCTCTCCCCAAGTGCCACCCTTGTAAGTAACTTCGCGGACTTGCAAAAAGAGCAGCATGACCAATCCAGCGATGGCGATACCTCCGAAAAAGATGAGAGGATTCGGCGAGCGTCGAGTGGTCAAGGGCGGAACAATCAGGAGAATCATAATCGCCGGGAAGAGCGGTCCGCGCCGGGCTCCGGCAAGATGGGGAAACATAAAGGCGACCAGTCCGAGGGCCGTGATGATCCCCAGGCAAATTCGCATGCCCCGATCCATCCTGAACAACGCCCAGATGGTCATGGCCAGCCCCGGATAACCCACATAGAAAAGCAAATACCAATAGCCGCTGCTTTCCGCATAATCGAGGTTCCCTGATTCGGAAGCGCGCTGCACCGAGTAGCCTCCAATGGCTCCAACCACCAGGAAGAAAAGCCCAACCAGCCAGAGGCGGAAATACGGGTACGTTCGCATTTCCGGCGCAAGCCGGCCCTTGATCCGAGTGCCCAGGTTCCAGCCGACGAGAACACCCACCAGGCAGAGCAGGGGCATCAACTGTCCCAAATTGGAGATCCCGTTTCCCAGGTAACCCGACAAGCCCATCTTGGCATCGTAAGCCATGTAGCCATAGAAATAGGCCCACATGGCACAGGCCAAAAAAGGCCATTCCAGCATCCGGTGGGGCCTCCAGAATCCCTCGGCGATCTTCCACGCGCAGGTTCCGACCGTTGCAGCCCACCAGATCCACATCCAATCAATATTCATTGAGTTCTATGCCAGCTGTTGCGCTACCCATCCGATTTTTCTTCGACACGGCCATGCCTATTGTCGCGCCAGTTGACTCCAGGCCGAGAATCGCTGCCGGTGTCCCGATTCCAGGACAAAGAACCACATGAACGCGGCCAGAAGGATTCCCGAAATGGCCCCGCCGGCGAGAACCGCCTGCCAGTCCGTAGCAAACAGATTTCCCGCGATGGGGAGCCAAACCGCAATCGTCACCACGACAAACAATCCCGCCACGGGCAGGAGCACGTTCGTCAGGTGACTCTCGAAGCTGATTTGCAACCGGTTGAGCCCCCGGTAAACCATGTACCAATGGTTCGTGGCGAGTTGGGCGAGAAGCGTCGACAAAGCAATTCCCATCAGCCCGTAGCGAACACCCAATAGAACCGCAAGGGTCAACTTTATTGCACCCGCGCCGAGCGCCCAGGGAGCGAACACTTCGTCTTCCGTGGCTCGGGACCCAAGCGTTATGCCCGAGCTCTGCGTTTCCAAGAAGAGAAGCGCCACAAAGATGCCGAGGATCGGACGGCCGATAAAATTGCCCGCTCCCAGCCACACGTCGAACAAGCGTGGGCCAAGAACCAATACACAGGCGCCGCTCGCCGCCATAATCCCCAGTCCCAGGCGCAAGTTTCGGACGACAACACGATGAACCTCGATAATTTGGCCCGCCTGCCAGAGATGACTGACAAAAACCGATGACACGCTAGCCGCAGCCACCGCCATCACATTGAGATTGATGAGAACCAGATAGGCCGCGCGATAGGCTGGGATTTGCGCCGCGCTACCGAGGCTGGCGATGAAGAATTGATCCGTATTCAGGACCAGGATCAAACCGACTTCGGTTGCCCAAAAGCGCAGGGAGGGAGAAATCATGCTGCGCACGACGAGACCGTCGAAATTTCCCCGGATCTTAAAAAGCTCGGGACGACGACTCCGCGCGAATCCCAGCAACAAAAAGCGTTGGGCAAAGAAACCGACCGCGGCAATCGTCGCCAGGGTCACCAACCCGCCGCCCAGGTAGAGTGCCGCGATTTGAACCAGCAAAGTGCCCGTGGAAATGAAGGAACCCAGCACGGCGTCCCAGCCGACATAACCGACCCCGCAGAGAAGGCAGTTCCACGTCTGCGCCCAAACTCCGAAGGACTGTCCCAGGCAGAGAATACCCCAGGCGGTCCATACCGCGGGCAGGCTCAAAGTGGTCAGGTGCAAATGCTGGAGATAGATAAAGCCTGAGAGGCTCGACACCACAAATGTCGATACCGCAATCCCCTGATAAAGCCGTCGTCCCGATTCCATCAGGTTGGCAATCTCCCGGTGCGCCTCCTCGTTCAGCGGCGCTTCGGGATCGCTCCCGCCTTTTCCCTTCGCCATGGCGATGCGCCGGGTGAGCGTCGCGCCCAACCCGAGATCAAGAATGAAAATCATCGCCGAGGTCTGGGCCAGCAACATCCAAACGCCGAGTTCCTCCTTCCCCAAATGGTGAAACAATACCGGCATCAGGACAATGGACAGGACAATCGCCACGCCCCGGCTGAACCAACTTGCGGCTGCGCCAAACGCAATTCTTTTGGTAACGCTCACGCGAATTTTCCCAAAGGCAAGCTACCGCCCGTGGCCTTTCCGCGATTTCCCGCAAAAAGCCTTCAACTCGATTTTCATGGTTTTCTGCTGAGGCAAAATTCAGCCCGACTCGACCCTGCAATTAAAATTCTGGCGCTCGGCATTTTGAGGACGAAGGGACTGCCCGTCGTCCGTTCTGCTTCAAAATACGAAGCAGTTTGACGGCTCACCGACATGTTTTCGCCATTCGGCGCATTTATAACTCAAGGCCGGATCAGCCGACACCGATTAATTGTCACATTCCTGTGACAACCTCGCTTTTTCCTCCTGTGTGCGAGAAGTGTTCCTGTATAGAGGATGCGTCGGCCCTTTTTATTGTTTCAACCATGTCCCCTCCGTTTCAGACCATACTCGGCATCAAGTTCTACATCGGCAAGTTGCCGGGGTTACTGGACTTATGTGCTGCGGGCAATTTCATCGTCGTGCCTGCAGCGCCCGCGCTGGTTGATCTGCCGACGAACATCCATTACCGCAATGCCCTGGAGAAAAGCGACTTGGCCATCACGGACAGCGGCTACATGGTCCTGCTCTGGAAATTTTTAACCGGCCAGAGTCTCCCCCGTATTTCCGGCCTCAAACTTCTTCGCGGCCTCCTTGACGGAGACGAACTTAGGCAGCCCGGAAACTCCTTTTGGATCATGCCCTCCGCCAAGGAAACCGAGGTGAATCTGTCCTGGCTCCAAAGGAACAACTATGCCGTGTCCAGCGAGCAATGCTATGTCGCCCCCATCTACCCCAGGGGAGCGATCTCCGACCCTCACCTGCTCAACTTGATCGAGGCCCGTCGCCCCCGGTACATCCTGGTGAATATCGGAGGCGGAATCCAAGAACCTCTTGGTCTCTATCTGAGGGAGAACCTCTCCTACCGCCCTTCGATTATCTGCGTCGGCGCCGCCATCGCCTTCATCACCGGCCTGCAGGCGGCCATCCCCGTCTGGGCCGACACCCTGATGTTAGGCTGGTTATTTCGCTGCCTGCACGCCCCCGGAAGATTTGTTCCGCGCATCTGGAAGGGCCTCCGCCTGATGCCCCTCATCGCAAAATATCGTTCCCAGAGCGTCACGAGCTAATTGGGCAAGTATCCCCTGCCGTCATGGCCATCCACTTCCAGCCCTGTTGCCGATCGAAATGCTTCGGCAAAGTGTGCGCGGGTCTTCGCGGCGCGATCCTGGCGGTGGGCTTCTTCTCGACGTGCCACAGCCTGGCACAGGAACCAGCGACAAACTCCACGGCCACCGCCCCACCGACCATGGCGGATACGGTTAGCGACCTGCTCAGCAAATCTTCCCAGCATCAGGCCGAAGGAGATTTGGATCAGGCTATCCGCGAAGCCAGCCTCGCCATCCAGCTCGATTCGCATAACGCGTCAGCTTACGAACAGCGCGCCTCCATCTACGCCCAGAAAAAGCTCTGGGACAAAGCGGAACGCGACTACACCTCCGCCTACAAAATCAGCCCCGATATCGCCTATAAATACAAGCTGGCCGAAATCAAATTCCTCCAGAAAGCCTACGACGATGCCCGGCCCCGTTTTGTCGCACTCCAGGGAGATGCGCGCCTGGGCGATCTGGCTGCGTACAAAGTCCTTCTCTGCGATCTCTTTGGCGGCCACGACGCTTTTTCGGCCAGGGATCTCGCCACGATCGACCAAGTAGAAAAACGCCCCTCTTACTATTACAGTCACGCCGCCTGGGATTTGGTCCACAACCAAAGGGACGATGCAAATAAGTGCTTCGCCGCTGCCAACCAACTTTACGATCGATCCACCAACGAACTCTATCTCTCGAGCCTGATCGAGGCCCAACGCTTTCGTCCCGACGCAGCGACCTTCGTCGCCAGGGACGGCACGCGATATGACCACGCGCATGTGTTTCTCGAAAGCACCGGATTGCGCGTCTCGACTCCGCATGGTTGGGTGACCTTGCCGATCGAACAACTTCCGGACGACCTCTCCGCTTTTCCTGAGGACATACGCGAACAAATTGCCAGGAAACGCGCGAACCTCACCGCCACAACGCCACCCATTCCCGCCAGTCTGCTCAGCTTCACGACTAAATCGGGTAAATCCTACGATAATGTCCGCTGGTCCTTGAAAGATGAGGGGCTTTCGGTCCTGACTCCGGATGGCTGGGTCGCCCTACCGTTCGCACAATTACCCGTCGATCTTTCGTCCTTTCCTCCGGACCTGAGACAGACAATCCTCGAAAAACGCCGATCCGCGCCAAGTACACCGGTCCGCACCAGCCTGGTCAGTTTCACAACCAGGCATGGGAAACAATATGACCAGGTACAAGCATCCCTGACGGAGCATGAGCTCCGCATCCTGACCGCGGACGGATGGGTCGCGGTCCCTTTCGCCGAGCTACCCAAGGACCTTTCCCCCTTTCCACCCGAGTGGTGTCCGCAAATACTTGCCCAGCGCCAAACCAAACCGGACGATCCCGGCATCACGCTCGTCAGCTTTACGACGCGAAAAGGCAAACACTATGATCAGGTACGGGCCGCCATGGAGAAACAAGGCCTGCGCCTCCTGACTTCAGAGGGATTGATCTCGGTGCCTTTTGACCAATTACCGGACGATCTTTCGGTATTTCCTGAATCGTGGCGGGAACGTATTGCCCTGAGGCAAGCGCAACTCAAGAAAAGCAAATGAGGTCCGTTGCACATAATGTATCTATGATTTCCGCGATCATTTCTTCATAGCATTGTCATCATTTCTCCTTCCAAATGTAACAATTGTAGATTAGTGCGATAATTATCTATAATACTCTTGATTGGGATCAATCATGCCTTAATTTGCTTCGGTGTTTAGAGCAAGCAGGACAAATTTACACCAGTGGTTGATTCCCATCGCGGCAACCGCACTTCTGTTTGCGATTCTACTTTTTTTGTTTCCCTATAATTCCGGGGACTCGTCCATTAACAGCCCCCTGGGCCTGGCGCTTTGGACGATATGGACGGCATCCAGCACCGATGCGCCGGATCACACCTATTGCCTTCTTGTTCCGGCCATGCTCGCCTATCTGATTTTCGAGAAAAAAACTCAACTTATTCAAACCCCTATTCGAGGCAACAATGCCGCGATAGCCGCAATAATCCTTGGCCTGCTGCTTTTCTGGATTGGTTCAAGAGCGGGCAAGCAGTATATCGGCTGCGCAGGAATTCAAATTCTTCTTCTTGGAATTATTTTTTGGTTTTGGGGTGGCGCTTTGTTTCGACGCCTCCTTTTTGCCTGGGCCATCCTCATTTTTGCGTGGCCTTTGCCGTTTTTGGACACCGCCGTGGCTTTTCCGCTGCGCATGATTGTAAGTCACACCGCCTATTACGCGCTGAACGTCATGGGAATCCCCTGCATTCAAAACGGCACCGCGCTGCTTTCGGCTCCCACATCCCCCAATCTTCCGCTCGGCGCACGGTTCCAAATCGACGTTGCCGATCCCTGCAGCGGACTTCACTCCCTTTTACCCCTGTTGATGTTTTCCGCTTTTTATTGCTACTTTTTTCTTCCTAAACGCTGGCAGAAATGGACTGTTTTTCTCAGTGCCATCCCGTTCACGATTGCAGGCAATGTCGTTCGCATTTTAATGCTGGTCATGGGCAGCATGGCCTGGGGAACCGCGTTCGCCATCGGGACCAATGACGAACCTTCCTGGTTTCACGAGGCATGCGGGTTTGCTGTTTTCGTCATGGTACTTGGGCTGGAATGTCTTTTTGGCGCGTTGTTGGTTAGCGCCGGACGCCGCTGGTCAAAACCTTCAACCGCAACGCCAAAAACACAACCCAATCCCGGCCCCCTTTCAACCAGTGAAACGCCGCTTATGGGCGAGATCCCCATCTGGCGCAGCGGGATTATTCTCGGCGTTGCCCTCTTCGTAACGGGTGCCTACTTGATAAGCCCGCCTGTCTACCTTCCCTCGGAAGCCGGCGTTTTGATGACCCTGCCCGAACAGGTAAAATTATCCGACGTCAACGGCGGGCACTTCTTCGGCAGTGAAGCGCCGGTCAGCGAGGCCGAGCATCGGCTGCTGCCGAAAGATACCGAATTTGCCCGCAAGAATTACGACGACTTTCACGACCATGAAATTTTCTTCTCCATTGTCCTGAGCGGCGTCCAGCAATACACCATCCATCCGCCCGAAGTCTGTCTCGTTGCCCAAGGCTGGAGCATCGTCGGTCAGGAGGATATTCCCATTCAACTTGCTTCCGGCCATCAGCTCAGAGTGCGCAATCTAAGTCTGCAACGCGAAGCGATCAATGCCCGGCAGGAGCACCTTCTCGTGAAGGCCTACTACATGTACTGGTACGTCGCGGACGACCTCACAACCCCCTCTCATGCGACCCGCAACTGGATCAGCAGCTGGGACCGTATCCTTCACAACCGCGATCATCGTTGGGCCTACGTCATAGCCATGTCGCCCATAACTCAAACCATTCGTTCGGACGGCCTGAACGCCGAGCAGACCCGCAACATGCTGACAAGCTTCATTCGTCAAATCGTGCCAACCTTCCAAAAAAATGAGATTCTTGGACACACCGACAACTCTTAACCACGTTGATCGCGACGATGAACAGTCCGTCACTAACATGAGATTGGATCTCTATGACAACTCGGATTTTGATCGCGGCGCCAGCCGGATCAAGGAAGCTCTTTGGATTTTGTGCAAATGCCTCTTCTTCCTTAACCCGCTTCCCTGGCCATCCTTTCTTCGCGTCCAGTTGCTTCGTCTCTTTGGCGCTCAAGTCGGTCGCGGTGTTGTTATCCGCTCCGGCGCCAATATCTCCTTCCCCTGGCGCTTGACCGTAGGAAATCATGTCTGGATCGGCGAGGAAGTCTACATTCTCAGCTTGGCCAAGGTCACACTGGGTTCGCACATATGCGTCTCCCAACGAGCCTTCCTTTGCACCGGCTCCCATGACTGGCGCAGCGAGGCTTTCGATCTTCAAACACGCTCCATCGTCGTGGAAGACCGGGTCTGGATCTCCGCCCAGGCTTTTATCGGTCCCGGTACCCGCATCGGAAGCGACTCCGTCATCAGCGCAGGAACGGTTTTAATGAAGACAATTCCAAACAATTCCTTCGCCAGGGGCAATCCGGCCACCGTTTCCCAAAAAAATTCCGCTTAACACCACGCCGAGCCATCGAAATCGCCTGATACGCGGCAGGCTTGTCGGCTTAACATTCCCTTTCACGAGGTAGTGTCAGGTAAAAATTTCCCCGATCGGAAAGCTGCCAGAATAGATTCCGTAACCGCACCGTCGTTTAAAGGCATCTAGACGCCCTTATGTGGCTTTCATGTGTCGGTTCTATGACATTATGGCGACATTTTTATATTGGCATGTCCAGTGCAATAAACATGTTACAGTTAAATACCTTGACCCACTGCAATACCCATAAATAGCATGTCGCCGTCCCTTATACTAACCACAAAATATACCAACCCTATTAGGAGTTTACTATGTCTCTATCCATTCATCATTCTATATTAAAACACGTCTTATATTGCACGGCCTCATTGCTTCTAATCGCAGGTGAAGCGTCTGCTAAAACGCAAACCGAAAGCTTCACAACTGCCGCACAACTGGGGTGTTCGCAATATGCTAATAATTTTATCCTGCCTAGTTTTGATCCTACGTTGGGTACTCTAGAGAGCGTGGATGTCACCCTCAAGTTTTCCAGCTGCTCTAGTATTAACGTATTCAATGCTGGGTGTTCACCCGTCAGCTTCACGAATGCGTCCATACTCATGCCAATTGCCGTGACCGGTTCCAACGGATTCGACTTCAATACGTCCCTCACAGCCTCGCTGCCCTCAGGCATAGCCAATCCGGGAATGAATAATTTCTGGAACATGGAAAGCAGCACCACGGGTAAACCACAAATCGACCCAAGCACGCTCGATCTGTGGGAAAGCCAGCCCGGCGGCCAAATTAGCTTTGACGTCTCCAAGGGGAACAACACCTATCAGGGCACCGCTCCCGGAAACGATCTCTTGTTTGGTGGTAAATCCCATGAAAGCGGCAAAATAACGGTCGAATACACCTACCTCTCTTCCGGCTGCCCGGGATCAGGAAATTCAGGAAACCTGGCAACTCCCGAACCTTCAGGCAAGTACCTCTCGGCCATCGTAGCTGCAGCCATGATGCTCATTGTCATTGGACGCAGAAAACTCCTCAGCGCCTGAATATAATGGCTATGGTTCCATCCCTGGCTTATTTCCTAAGAACATGATGCTTTGCTTTGACGGCTTCTTACCTCCCTTCCGTTAACTATGATTTAATTTACTATTTGAGTGCTAGATCTTCACTAGCTGCATCTATACTCATTGCTCGCAATGCCTGCAATCGGATTACGGTTTCAATTAGGAAACTTTTGCATGGCTATTGTTTCTTTTGATGGAAAAGGCGAGAGCCTTGGCATCCATTCGAGGAGTCATTGTGACAATCGGCCACTCCCGCTGCACTAGACAATGCGGTCGCACTCGCTATTTTTCATTCTATTACTCATGAGCGTCCCGATCACCTTTCCCAAGGTGACGGGACCACGTAGCGGCGTTTGATCTTGATTACTTCAAGCGGATTGTTTTCGATCAGCGTTTGCTCTTTGAGAAATCGCAGGAATTGCGAAACCATCGTTCTCAGGCTGGCGCGTGTTTGCGGGCAGGCCCGCTTACGATTTTAAAGGGAGCCGGTTATCAGATTTGAACTGATGACCAACGGTTTACAAAACCGCTGCTCTACCACTGAGCTAAACCGGCGAAGCAACTGGAAGACAGCCACTTACAATCCAACTTTGAGAACTAAAGTGACTAAGTACAAATTTTAAGTACAAGTCGATACCAGAACAAACAGACTCATAACAATAACTTTAAGACGTAACAAATGGAAGTTTAAAGGGCAAAGATCACTCTCCCGTTTACAAGTCTCCGCAAAGGCGGGAGTAGGAAATAGGAGACTGCAACGAGGCCTGAGAACGGCCCTAGGGCTTGTTATCGTAGAGCTGAAAAGCGTAAGGGATTCCCGGAGACAAATTGGTCACCGCGTAAGAGGTGCTGGTCGGGTCCGTCAAGGTGGCTATCGTTTTCCAAGTTTGACCGTCGTTAGTACTTTGTTGGATGATGATTGAGGTCGCCTCGCTGGCATGGTTAACCCAACTCAGATCAAGCTCGGTCAGGCTGACATTTGTTACCTTAATATCGCTAATCGGGTCAAATTTCCCATCTCCTGCGGTAGTCATCTCAACAAAAGTAACCGACTGCGCTGCCGCAGAGGCGGTGATCCTACTGGTGACTCTGTATTCGGAAGGATGCTGAAAATACACCTGCGCCTTACCCTCCCGGTCCGTTAACAGCGAGTAAATGGCCCCGAGTGTCTCAGGCGTCGGGCCGGCCACCGCGCCGCCGCCCGATGCTACTGCGAAGGTGACCGGTGCATGCACCAACGGCGTGCCGTCTTGCTTCGTCACCAATACAATCAGCGGTTGATTAGTAAAGGCCCCTTTATCCGAGGTTTGGTCGCTTCCTGAGATCATGGTGATCTTGGGAATGAGGTTTCGCCCTCCCTGGCTATAGAAATAAGTCGGATCGTTCCCCTCGCGATAGTCCTCGAGTAGCGTAAGCCCCTTTCCGGTCAAGACCACGTTTGGATTGAGGCCGACGCGGCCGAAATATTTTAGCTGCCACCAATCAGGCAGGCTGTTCTGAATACCAGAACCTTGGGTAGTCCCACGATCAGCGAAATTATTTCCCTCTGCCGAGATTCCGGGACGAGTTAGCGTGGGAGGACCGGTGTATGTCTGTCCTCCACGCGACCCTATGATTTGGTACGTCCCCGATGCAGTCTCACTCGGATTGTATCCGTCTGCGTAAGCCTGGACGAGGACCGTTTCGCTCTTCTTAATAAGAATCCCTTGCCCGGATTGTATCGAAGTCGAATAAGGAGTCGGTAAGCTGCCGTCCAGCGTATAGTAAATTTTTGCTCCAGGCGTCGCGTCCGAGACCGTGATCACAAATGGGACTGTCGACCCCGCGATAATATTACTCAGAAGCGGAGTAGCCACCGTTTCAGGCACCTCCTGAGCACACAACGATCGCCAGCCAACGAAAAAGGCCAAGGCAACTGCAATCCGTAACATGATAGCGGGTGGAGACATTCCGCAAATTTTTTTGAGCCCGAGTCTTCTTATGACAACGAATCGCAGAAAAACATTAGGACTGTATTCTTGAGGAATAGCTCCCAAAAGATTCCCATGCTTTTTCATGTTGTGAGCCCAAGGCCGATTTTCGATGGCTTGATCGGAGGACTGGGGAGATATTACGCGAGAAACACTGTTGGGGACAAGCTCCGCAAGGACATGTCCATCACCGCTTGAAATTCAAACGGTGCTCAACCCCATTTCAAGCGTTGGCAAGAATTTTGACCGCGCCTGTCTTCGCACCGATTTGGAAGCGGGCCACCGGCTCCGGGGCTTCGACATAAAAGGAGAGGGTCCACAACGGCTCCTGTCCGCTGCGTGGCTGGCCGAGGTGATATTCAGCAGAGCGAATGCCCTTCAGCTTGGCTGCTCCGCGCGCTTGGGCGAGCACCTGGTCTGAATCCATCGCCAGTTTGTTTTGCGTGATCGCATGGGCGGCCGCCGCGCTTTCCGTTTTGACGGAACTAAAGGCCTCGACGGTGTCGGGATGTTCCGAGGAGGTCTTGGCCGCCACCGTCACCACTCGGCAATTTCCACTGGTCGCCGGATCAAGGAAAACAAACCGCCACGCTTCGGGTGTGAGCGAGCCGTCCGTTCGCGAACTGGAGATGCCCAGGAGTTTGGCGCGCACTTCGGGCCGCAGGCGGCGTTGGGCGATTTTAAGGGCCCGCAGGACCGTCAGGCTGGTTTGATTGTGCGCGGGAGCACAACCGAAAACACATCCGAGAGAAAGCAGGGAACAATGCATGGTGCTCATAAAACGATCCTTTCACGAAATTGCGGACGAATCGGTAAGCGCTTCGCCGCTATTTCACGCATCCCCAAGCACGGTCCGTTACCGACTAAAGTTAGCCGCCATAACGACACGAATCTACACATCGGGGTCACAATAGTTAGACGTGGAACAACTAAAAAAGGTTTTATAAAAAGAGCAAATTATCCCTTCGATCAAAAAAGCGGCGTTTTTGTATTTTTACAAGTAATTGATGATGAATAAGTTGAATAACAATATTTCCTGCGCCACTGACAAAAAATTTTATTAAATCGCCACAATGGATCGATAGATATAGAGACTTAATATTTTCAATTGAATGAGTTCATTGTCGTGGACATTCAGTTCAAATTACCTGTAGCAACCTGATCGAGATGCCATCCGTCTTTAAGAGTAACGGGTTGGCTAAAGCTGGGTTGGCGCCCCCTCGTGTCCCCCTCTTGCACGTCGCTCAGGGACAGCTAAGCTACCTAGACAATTAGTCAAATAACGCTCTTGCCCCTTCTTTTTATCCCGTAACTGCTTCCCATGTGGATTGTCCGACTCGCTCTTCGCAAGCCTTACACCTTTACGGTGATGGCTCTCCTCATTTTGATCATGGGCGTGGTCAGTTTCCGGATCATGGCGAAAGACATCTTCCCGAACATCGACATCCCCGTGGTCAGCGTCATCTGGGGTTATACGGGCCTGCCGCCCCAGGAAATGGAGCGCCGCTTCGTCACCATCAGCGAGCGCGCGATGAACACGACGGTCAACGACATCGAGCACCAGGAATCGACCTCCTATCCGGGCATCGGCGTCATCAAGGTCTTCTTCCAACCCAACGTCAAAATCGAGCAGGCGGTGGCGCAGGTCACCGCGATCAGCCAGACGCTTCTTAAGATATTTCCACCCGGCGCCACGCCGCCGCTGATCATTCAATACAACGCCTCCTCCGTGCCCATCCTGCAACTCGCGGTCAGCAGCAAAACCCTGGACGAAGCCGAACTCTACGACCAGAGCCTCAACTTTATTCGACGTCCGTTGGCAGAAGTCCGGGGCGCCGCCATTCCGCTTCCGTACGGCGGCAAGCAGCGCTTGGTTTCCGTCGACCTTGACCTGAAGAAATGCCAGGCGCTCGACATTTCCCCCAGCCAGGTCAGCGACGCGATCAACGCGCAAAACGTCATCCTCCCCTCCGGCACCGTGAAAATCGGCGACCGCGAATACAACGTCCTCCTCAACAGCAGTCCAAACCTCCTCGACCAACTCAACAACCTGCCGATCAAGCAATCCAACGGCGCCACCATCTTCATCCGCGATGTCTCCCAGGTCCGCGATGGCTATTCCCCGCAGATCAACATCGTGAAGCTCAACGGCGAAAAGGCCGCGTTGCTCCCTGTCCTTAAAAACGGTTCCGCCTCCACGGTCGATATTGTCCAGGGCGTGAAGGACAAATTGCCGCTGGTCCGGTCCCAATTACCCGCCGCGCTGAGCCTCGAACCGCTCTTTGACCAATCCATTTTCGTCACGAACGCCCTGCATGGCGTGCTCGTGGAAGGCAGCATCGCCGCCACGCTGACCGCGCTGATGATCCTCCTCTTCCTCGGCTCCTGGCGCAGCACGATCATCGTCGCCATCTCCATCCCGCTCGCCATTTGCTGTTCGCTGATCCTGCTCGCCGCGCTGGGCAAGACGATCAACATCATGACCCTCGGCGGCCTCGCCCTCGCCGTCGGCATTCTCGTCGACGACGCCACCGTTACAATCGAGAACATCCACCGCCACATGAGTCTCGGCAAGCGGATGGTCAAGGCGATCCTCGACGGCGCGCACCAGATCGCCATTCCCGCCTTCGTCTCGACGCTTTGCATCTGCATCGTCTTCGTGCCCGTTTTCTTTCTCAAGGGCGTGGCCTATTATCTCTTCACCCCTCTGGCCCTCGCCGTGGTCTTCGCGATGATGGCCTCCTATTTTCTCTCGCGAACCGTCGCCCCCACCATGGCGAACTTTCTCCTGGGAGTCGAAACTCATCACCCCGAGGGCCACGTCGCCCAGCGTCCGGACGGCTTCTTCGGCCGGATTCACTGGTATTTCATCCGCGGGTTTGAATGGGCGCAGAATCGTTATGTCGGCTTTCTCGAACGGGCCATGGGCGCGCCCGTCCTGGTGGTCATTTGCGCCGTCAGCTTCGTCATCCTGAGCCTCGCCATTTTCGTTCCCTTCCTGGGACGCGACTTCTTTCCGGACGTCGATGCGGGCCAGTTCCGCCTCCATCTCCGCGCTCCGAGCGGCACCCGGATCGAAGAAACCGAACGCGGCTTCGCCCGGGCCGAGGATATCGTCCGGAAGGTCGTTCCGCCCGACGAACTCGGCCTCGTGCTCGACAACATCGGACTACCCGTCAGCGGCATCAACCTCGCCTTCACCGATTCCGCGACCGTCGGATCGTTTGACGGAGAAATGCTCGTCTCGCTCAAGCCGGGGCACAAGCCGACCGCCGGTTACGTGAAGACGCTTCGTCACAAGCTCAAGGAGCAGATGCCCGATTATGAGGTTTTCACCCAACCCGCGGACATCGTCAGCCAGATCCTCAACTTCGGACTCCCCTCGCCCATCGATGTCCAGGTCACAGGCCCGGCCAAAAACGAAAAGGCCGATTACGAAGTCGCCCTCAAGCTCCTCAATCGCATCCGCGCCGTGCGCGGGGCCGTCGATGTCCACATTCAGCAGGTCGTGAGTTATCCCACCTTTTTTGTCGATGTGGATCGGACCCGCGCCAGCCAGATCGGCCTCACCCAGCGCGACGTCGGCAACGACCTGCTCATCTCGCTCAGCTCCAGCAGCCAGACCGCGCCCAACTACTGGCTCAACCCGATCAACGGCGTCAATTACTCCGTCGCGGTCCAGACCCCCCAGTACAAAATCGATTCGCTCGATGCCCTGAAACAATCGCCCATCAGCGCCGGCAAGCTGGCGCAGCCGCAGCTGCTCGAGAATCTCGCTCCCATCACCCGCTCCGACACGGCGGCGGTGATTTCCCATTACGCGGTTGCGCCGGCCTACGATGTCTGCGTCAACGTCCAGGGACGCGACCTCGGCGGCGTTGCGGATGACGTCCAAAAAATCGTCGATCAATTCAAACCTGTCGCGGACGCCAATGCCACGCCCGCCCCCGCCACTTTCCTAAAGAAACTCCACGACAAATTTTTCAACCCACAGCCTCAGGCAGCCGACAGCGTTTTGCCCACCGGCTCGCAAATCAACATACGGGGCCAGGTGGCCAGCATGGCCTCCGCTTACACCGGACTCGGCATCGGCATCCTTTTCGCCATCGGCCTCGTCTATTTCCTGATGGTGATCAACTTCCAGTCATGGCTTGACCCCTTCATCATCATCATGGCGCTGCCGGGCGCGCTGGCCGGCATTGTCCTGATGCTCTTTCTCACGGACACCCCGCTGAGCGTGCCCGCCCTCATGGGCGCCATCATGAGCATTGGCGTCGCCACGGCCAACAGCATCCTCGTGGTTAGTTTTGCCAACGAACAGCGCCATGGGGGCCGGTCGTCCTTTGCTTCCGCCCTGGCGGCCGGACGGGCCCGTTTGCGCCCCGTCATCATGACCGCCCTCGCCATGATCATTGGCATGTTGCCCATGTCGCTGGGCCTCGGCGAAGGCGGCGAGCAGAACGCCCCGCTGGGCCGCGCGGTGATCGGCGGCCTGATGGTGGCCACACTGTTTACGCTGCTCTTCGTTCCTGTCGTCTACAGCGTCTTGCGCAAGAAAGACAAGAGCGAGGATGTCGAT
>Ga0206972_1030_pt1 | contig 40699 bp, 27 predicted proteins | sample Alteio_BWOrgHeat_86_FD_152925 | JGI IMG/M metagenome (GOLD analysis project Ga0206972, IMG submission 152925) | Enriched cells from forest soil in Barre Woods Harvard Forest LTER site, Petersham, Massachusetts, United States -... | ecosystem: Environmental > Terrestrial > Soil > Temperate forest >...
TCTTCCGTCTTCATTCAAGCTCCTCCCAAGCTGGTTGGCTTTGGTTGGGGTGCTAACCCCGCGAAACCTAATTTGAAGTTCACTCCGGCGCATGTTTCTGCCCCGGAAACCTGGCTGGGCGACTAGGATTCGAACCTAGACAAAGTGCGTCAAAGGCACTTGACCTACCATTAGTCGATCGCCCAACTTTGTGAAACACCGAAAACGTATCTGAATCACAAGACGTTTGTCAGCACTTATGATTCATTACCCGAGCATCTGCCGCCAGTAGTCCTGCCGCCGAAGAGTGCGTGTCACCAGACCTCGCACTCCCATATCGCGCAGTCGCTTACAGGCAGTTTCCGCATCTCCCTGACCTCGGTAAAGGCCAAAGAGTGCTGAACCGGACCCGGACAATGAAGCATGGAGGGCGGCCTCCGGAGTGCCCGAAGCCGCAAGGACGCGCTTAATCTCGCTAAGAAGGGGATGTTGCGGAAAGACGACTGATTCGAAGTCGTTCGCTATCCCGGTGCGGACAAGCGCGGACACCTGTGGTCCGGCCAGGTCTTTCTCATTGGGAAAGACACCGGAGGAGCCGTCCCAAACCTCTCCTCCCGTCAGGGAGGCAGCATAGGCGCGACTCAACTCATTTAGTTTATCTGCGCTGGCCTCAACGGTCAAACCATTCCGGACACAAAGCGCGTCCCAGTCGCGAAAAGCCTGCGGGGTCGAGACCCCAACCTCGGGCACCGCCACCACACACCAAGTTTCTTCCAGATCCGGCAGTGGAAAGACCGACTGTCCCCGGTCAAGGCCCAGAACTGTGCCGCCAATCAGAAACAGAGGCACATCCGACCCAACTTCAGCCGCTAGCCGTAGCCGTTCCGAGCCCCAGTTTCGCGAGAAATCCGGACGGGATGGCGAGATCCCCAATTCTTTCTCCAGTGCTACCAGAGCAGCCACGGCATTCGCCGACCCGGCCCCGAGCCCGCCCTGCACCGGCAACTGTTTCTCAATATGTATCTCGACCTCAGCCGCGATCCCCAGCGCCTCAAGCGCCAGTTCCACCATCTTCCACGCCGTGTTCCGACTGTCGGTGGGCACACGCTCATCATTCGAGCTCAGCCGTATCGCAGCCGCCTCAGCCTGCCGCGCTGAAACCGTCACACAGTCGTGCAGCACCAGCGTCTGGTACAGCGTCACCAACCCATGAAAGCCATCCACCCGAGGCGCACCGATCCCCAACCCAATATTGATCTTCGCGTGCGAACGGACCGTGGTCGGCATCTAACCTAGTCTACTTGCCGCCGTTTGGAAACGGCTTCAAAACGAAGGCAGATACAGCAGAGGCATGTTCGTTCTTTAAGTTTCATGTCGTAATACAACATTTGCGGCCTCCGGAGTTTCAAACAGGCAGAAGTTAAAAAAGGAGATTCATGCGTAAATTGATTGCTTTTGCGGCTCTCGCCGCCAGCCTAGTCGCCATCCCCGGCCTGCGGGCACAAGTGCCGGAAAAGCTCACCCACCGTATCGATGCCGCACATGCCATCTTGCATGAACTGATGGACACCCCCGACAAGGGCATCCCCCTGGATATCGCCGCCTCGGCGCAATGCGTCGTCGTCGTGCCCAGCTTCAAGAAGGGCGCGTTCGTCTTTGGTGGTGAATACGGCCAGGGCATCGCGACCTGCCGCACCGGCAAGGGATGGAGCGCACCGGTCTTCGTTCAGATGGCGGGCGCCAGCTTCGGCTTCCAGGTCGGAGGACAGTCCACGGACCTCGTACTTATTGGCCGTACACATCGGAGTCTGGACCATCTGCTGAAAGACAAGGTCAAGCTGGGTGGAGACGCTTCAGTCGCCGCCGGTCCGGTGGGCCGCAGTGTGCAGGCCTCGACAACTGAGCTGGCAAACGCCGAGTTCCTGACTTACTCCCGCAACAAAGGCATCTTTGCGGGCATCGACCTGCAGGGGGATGAGGTCAACCAGAACGTGAAGGACACCGCGGCGTTGTACGGCCACGAGATCGCGTTCCAGAAAGTCCTCAGCGGCAGCGTGCCGACGCCTCCTGTGGCAGTGCACTTTGTGCGAACAGTGAACGAACTCTTCCGCAAAGGCCGCGCTCACGCAGCCAAGTAAAAGCCATATCGTTCACCGCGCCTGCACAGGGTGCGGTGAACTTCTGCATTCAATTGGGCCGAGCTTCTTTTTAAGATAGCTTCAATCCACCAGCTTCCGCGTAAGGTATAGATAATACTCAGCCCACGTCCGCGACTGCTCCTTCAGATCCGCCCCGGCTCCATGGCCGCCCTCCACGATCTCGTCGTAGAAGAACGGCTTCTTGTATTCCTCCATCCGCGCCGCAAACTTGCGTGCATGTACCGGTCCTACGCGGTCATCCTTGGTCGTGGTAAAGATCAGCGGCTCCGGATATGTCACATCCGCTTTGAGGTTGTTGTACGGCGAAATCGACGCCAGAAACTGCCGCTCCTCCGGCACCGAAGTAGACCCGTACTCGCCCACCCAGGAGGCGCCCGCCGCGATGTGCTCAAACCCCAGCATGTCCAACAGCGGAACCTGGATTACCACCGCGTTCCACATCTCCGGATGCTGTTCGAACTCGACGCCCATCAGCAGGCCGCCATTCGAGCCACCCGTGATCCCGAGCCTGCGCGGAGAGGTGATCTTCCGCGCAAAGAGATCCTGTCCAACCGCAGCAAAGTCGTCATAGATTCGCTGCCGATGCGTCTTCAGCCCCGCCTCGTGCCATGCCGGGCCAAACTCTCCCCCGCCGCGAATATTGGCCAGCACGTAGACTCCGCCGCGCTCCAGCCACAGCTTGCCTACCACGCCTGAGTACCGTGGCGTCTCCGACAACTGAAACCCGCCATACGCCGTCATTAGCGTCGGGTTTGACCCGTCGAGTTTCATCTCCTTCGGGTGCACCACAAAGTAGGGCACCTTCGTCCCATCCTTTGAAGTAGCCTCGAACTGCTCCACCACCGACGTCGAGGCATCGAACTGTGGCGGCAGCGTTTTCACCGTCTTCAGTTCCCCAGTCGCCGCATCACCAAGCTGCAGCGAAGACGGCGTCAGAAACCCCGTCAGCGACAGGAAGAACTTGTCATCTGAAGTATTCGTCGTCACAATGCCGACCGTCTGGTTATCTGGGACGCTCAGCTTCGTCCTCGCCCACCCGCCATGCCCATCACGGCTGTATCGGTAGGCCCGACCCTGCACGTGCTCGAGCGTTGTGATTAGCAGATGATTGCGGGTAATCGAGACTTCCTGTTCAAACTCCTTGTCCGTTGGCGCAAAGACGATCGTCGGCTTCAGATGTTCCGGATCTTTCTCCACCGCCTTCAGGTCCAGCGAGACCACCGATCCCTGCACAAACGTCTTGTCCGATCCTTCCGGCTTCCAGTCCTCTTCGAGGCTTACGATGATCTGTCCATCCAGCATCCCATCGGGAGTGACCTTGCCGGGCAGCCCAATCCGCCTTGCTCCCGCGGGTGACAACAGCGAGAATTCAGTTGTAAAGAAATCCACGCTCCGGTACGCCAGCGCCACTTGATTTCCCTGCGCATCGTGGATGACCGCCACGGCAGCGGCCTCGTCCGTCTCCTTTCCGCGAAAGACCTCTTTGGCCTGCTCCAGCGGCTCGCCACGCTTCCACAGCTTCACAATGAAGGGATACCCCGAGGTCGTCATCGAGCCCGGGCCCCAGTCGCGTCCGACGAGAAGTGTGTCCTTATCCAGCCACGCCACTCGCTGCTTCGACCGCGGCAGCACAAACCCGCCCTGCACAAACTTGCCTGTCTTCAGATCGAACTCACGATACGTATTCGCATCTTCGCCCCCGGCCGAGAGCGACACCAGGCACAAGCCATCGCCGGGATACAGGCAATTCAAGCCATGCCCGACCCACTTCTCGTTATCCGCCTTGCCCAGCGCGTCGTAGTCAATCACCGTCTCCCAGTGCGGCTGCGCGCTCTGATAGTCGGCGAGCGTCGTCTTCCGCAGAATTCCGCGCACATGCTGTGCATCCTGCCACTGGTTGTAGATGGTTCCCTCGCGAAAATCCGGCACAGGTAGCCGCGTTGGCGACTCCAGCACCTTCAGCGCCTCGCCCTGGAACTGCGCGAATCGCGGATCTGCCTCCAGCACTTTCGCTGTGCGCTCGTTCTGCGCTTTCACCCACTCCATCGACCGCGCGCCGTTCACGTCTTCCAGCCATGCGTAGTTGTCGGGAACTTCGGCAGCGGCCTTGTTCATTGCCGGTTGAGACCAGCCAACAGCCGGCGCGGTCAGGCAAACCGCAACCAATACTTTGAAAAGGCGCCTTGCGCCAGCGAGATGAAGAGAAGAAGTGAACATGGAAGGCTCCTGCGAGGGAAGACGGTAGAAGGTGAAACTGCTCGCAGCCTAACGCATTCCCGTCGCTCCGCACAACTCGCCAGATTGGGTCAACGATTTGAACAGCAAAAGCCATTGTCCGCGCTATGATGGTCTCGCTTCGATACTCTTACTTTCCTTGCCCCCGTTAACGCCATTCTTCTACTCACCGCGCTAGCGGTCAGCACTGGAGGAGTCCATGGTCAAGAAGGGCGCAAATCGCTATCGAGCGAATTTACTGGCATGGACGGCCAGTTTTCTTCTGTTCGTCGCTGGCCTGGCAACGTTGCAATTTGCCCTGGGAGCACGAGCCCCATTCATCCTGGCGTGGCTCATCTTCTCCTGCGCGATCCTGGTCCTTACGGAACAGCAGCTCTTGCTGGAGCTCTACCGCTGGCTCGATAGCGAGGAACCTGCGAAGAAGAAAGTTCCGCTGCCCGCGAAAAACGAAGATGCATCTACACCTCCCAGTCCCGGCGATGCCAACGTCGAAAAATCTAAAGATGACAGCGGAGAAAAACCTGAATCCGGAAGCAAGGCACCCCTCACCCCAACATCGCTTCTAACGCCGCGACGTTGGGCCGTACTGGGGATCGTTCTTCTGCTCGCCGCCGGATCGGTCCTCGCGTCCCATTCGATCTGGCCGCAGCCGAATCCGTCGCAGAAGGAAGTCGCGGATCACCTGCAGCGCATCGAGACGGAGCTGTCGCACATCAACGCTCAGCCGCGCTCCGGTGGACCTTCAGGACCGGCAGAACTCCATCTCAATCCCGAGATTGAGCGCGCGCTCGCGGATTGGCTTAATCGCAAGCCGGAGCCGCCGCCATCCTGGTCGACATGGGGCCCACTCAGCGCGCTTGTCGTCCTCGGCATCCTGATCATCGCCGGCATCCTCACGCTGACAGCCAAGAAACATCCGTCGGCCGCAGCGCCCGTTGGTGCGGCGGGCATATCGATAGCTATCGTTAACAATGCAGATCATCTCTCGCGACTGGATCAATACTCTTTCCGTATGCTGCTGGTGATCGCAGGCGGAGCGACGTTATTTTTCCTTGTCCTCTGTCTGCTGCATCTGCTGTTCAAATCCCCTCGTCCCGACGGGCCTGACGAGAGTGCACACGGCAGTGCGAAGACCGAGGGCAAGGTCGTGGACTCACCACTCAATGTGGCGCTCTCGTTGATGCTTGTCATCTGGGCAGGCGTCTATGCCGTTTATCATGCCCAGTCCGTGCCTGCACCGCCGCCTCCGGCGGCTCCGGTGTCGATGAGTCACGTGGTGCTGAATGGGCCTTTTGGGTTTGTGCGGGGAAAAAGGACGCTCAAAGACGATCAGAAGCAGGTTGTGAGCCTGGAAGAAGAGCTCGCCACGAAGATGAGCGCATCCGGCAGCTATCTGCTGCTGCTGGGTTCGACCGACTGCACGGAGTTTAAGAGCTCCAACAACGCCACGCTGGCAAAAGAGAGAGCCCAACTGGTGAGAGACCAGCTCGTGCTGGACAAGCGTTTCGCCAATGACAGCGTCATTCGGATTCGCAGCGACGCGGTACCTCAGCATGAGACATGTAAGGAAGCGGCGTCGATGCGCGCCGTGTTTCCTGTTCTTATGCATCCGGATTCGGCGAAAAAGTAGCATTGATGGTCGCGGCGCTCGCCCAACCGTCCCCGTGGGAATTGTTTCGGCCTCACACGCTCCGGGCGCTATTCTGTTCTTATCTTGATTAAGACCAAATGTATCGCCGGATTCGCACTTGTGCTATCGCTGACAGCCCCTGTCCTCGCAGTCGCCGAGAGCTCTGACGCGCTCCCTTATCGCGACGAGCAGCCGGTCCGCGCCCGGCATGGCATGGTCGTCAGTGTGCACCACCTCGCGACCGACGCAGGCCTCGAGATGCTCAAGGCAGGCGGCAATGCCGTGGATGCCGCAGTCGCCACCGGCTTCGCGCTCGCCGTCGTCCATCCAGTCGCGGGCAATCTCGGCGGCGGAGGCTTCCTGCTCCTTCGCAAGCATGACGGCTTCACGACCTTCATCGACTTTCGCGAAGAAGCGCCAGCCACAGCCTACGCCGACATGTATCTCGACAAGCAGGGCAAAGTCATTCCCAACTCGAGCGTCATCTCCAGCGTTACCGGATACCGCTCCGTCGCCACGCCCGGCTCCGTCGCCGGCCTGGTGTACGCCGAAAAGAAATACGGCAAACTCGGCCTCGCTCGCGCGATGGCTCCAGCCATCAAGCTCGCCAAAGAGGGCTTCCCGCTCACCGAAGAAGAGGCCAACCTGCTCAAGTACTCCGGCCTCAGCCGATTTCATGACACGCGAGTTATTTTTCAGCGCGACGGCAACTACTACACGCCCGGCGAAGTCTTCGCGCAGCCGAAGCTCGCAGCGACGCTGGAGCGCATCTCAACCCATTCCGGCGACTTCTACCATGGCCGCATTGCAGCGACGCTCTCCGCAGAGATTCGCAAGGGTGGCGGCCTCGTTACCAAAGAAGACCTCGCCAGGTACGAAGTCAAGGAACGTACCCCGGTTAACGGAACCTATCGAGGATACACCGTCATCAGCGCGCCACCGCCGTCGTCCGGCGGGGTCGTACTGCTTTCCGCGCTCAACATTCTCGAACCATACGACCTCGGCAAACTTGGTGACCGCAGTCCTGAGTCGATCCATCTCATCACCGAAGCATATCGCCGCGCTTTCATGGATCGCAGCGACTACCTCGGGGATCCCGACTACAACAAAATCCCTGTAGCCGAGCTGACCTCACCAAAATACGCTGACGCCTGGCGTGCCAGCATTACAGAGAAGGCCAGTCTCAGCGCCGGACTTCGACGCCCCGAAGGCTTCCTGCCGCCTGCTCCCGCCACCGCAGGCCAACGTCACGAATCCTCCGACACAACCCACTACTCCATCGTCGATTCGGATGGCGACGCCGTCGCTGTCACCACCACGCTCAATAACTCTTTCGGATCGATGGTGACCTCGGGCCATCTCGGTTTTCTGCTCAACGACGAGATGGATGACTTCGCCGCAAAAATGGGCGCGCCCAACATGTACGGTCTAATCCAGGGGCCAGCCAACGCCATCGCCCCCTACAAACGGCCTCTTTCCGCAATGACCCCTACCATTGTGCTGAAAGACGGCAAGTTAGCCTATGTCCTCGGATCGCCGGGAGGTCCGCGCATCATCACCACCGTGGCGAATATCTTCCTCTCCGCCGCAGATAACAATCTCAATATCCAACAGGCCGTCGACGCACCGCGATTTCACCATCAGTATGAGCCTGACAAGCTTTACCTGGAGCCCGGCTTCCCATCCGCGACAGTTGACCGCCTCAAAGCGCTCGGCTACACAGTCGACGAGAGCGATCATCACTGGTCCAACGGCGAGTGCATCGCCATCGACCCCAAAACCGGCGAACTCTTCGGCGGCCAGGACCACCGCAGCCACTACGGCAAAGCCGCGGGATATTGATTACATAGCCAGCTTTGTGACATGGAATGGAATTTAGCGAATCCCCATCATCCCCTGCGCCGAATCAATCAGCTTCTGTGAATCAAATCCAACGCCACTCTTGAAGACCGTCTCGACATGCTCGACCGCCGAGATATCCTTCGCCACGTCACCTGCCACCACAACCAGGTCAGCCTGCTTGCCCACAGCAATCGTCCCGATCCGGTCTTCGCGGCCCAGGTACTTTGCTCCATTCAGCGTATAAATCCGGATCGCCTCCACCGGCGTGAACCCTGCCTCCACCAGCAGCTCAAGGTTGCGCTGATCGCCAAAACCCGCCAGTGTGGCTCCGTACGCAGTGGGGTCGCAGCCCGCCATCAGCAGGCCTCCAGCTGCGGCAAACGCCCGCTCAAAGCGCATCTCCTTCTTCAACAGCTCGGGCCATTGCGAGGTGGCCGCATGCTCCGCAATCTGGGCTCGCTGCGCCAACACACTCGCCCACGCCTCGGTCATCATCGAGCCCTTCTCCCGCGCCAGAAATGCCATCGGCGGACGGTTCGGCAAAAAGCTCTCAAACACCGCCAGCGTCGAGGTCAAAGCAACATGGTGGCTCACCAACGTCTGAATCATCGTCTTCACCTGAAGGCTGTCGATATCGGACGACTCAGTCTTTCCGCGCGCCCCGAGCGGGCAAACACCCTTCTCCTTGCCCGGCGCAAACTCCTGATCCTCCACGATTCCGTGCTCCAGATTGTCGATCCCCATCTCGGCCGCCTCAGTGAACCCGATCGAGCAGAGATGCCCTGTGATCTTCTGCCCATGAGCGTGCACCGCGTCAACGGCAGCCTTCAGCTCCTCAGGAGTAATCGTCATATACGCCTTCCATGACGTCACTCCCTCGCCCACCCAGTAGTCGACTGTCTTCTTCGCATCCTCAGGCCCGGTAAGCGCATGCAGGCTTGGAATCAGCGGAGGATTTCCTTGGAGGTACGGTCCCGTCACATCCAGTTCCGGACCCGGCGCCTGGCCTGAATCGATATCCTTTTTGATATTCAGATCGGTATAAGGCTCAACGCTGCCCGTCGTGCGCGCTGTCGTCACCCCTGCCGCGAGATACAGCCGCGGCGCGGTATCTGCTGACTCACTTGCGGCCAATCCGCTCATAGTTGCGCTGCGCGGCTCGGAGTAAAAGAGATGCTCGTGCATCCCCACCAGCCCCGGATATATCGTATGGCCGTGCAGGTCCAGCACTCTCGCTCCTGCGGGAACGGCAACACTGCTACTCGCGCCGACCGCCGCGACCTTGCCGTGATCAATAATTACTGTCTGATCAGCCACCGCCGCAGCGCCCGTGCCATCGATGACCTCGACATACGTGAGCGCAACCACCGGCTCAGAAACCGAAATATAAGGCGCAAGCGGGTTGGGAGCCGCAGTCTGAGCAACTGCGCAGACGGACACCATCAGAAGAACGGCAGCAGAAATCACTTGTCGAGACATGATTAATAACCATCCCCGACACAGCCCATTAAGTCAACTCGGCTGCAGCACGCCCGTGATCAACTCGGAACCGCAACACACCGCCACGAACCTCATTCATCAAGAGTTCTTCTTTCTTTCGCCCTAACAATGCGACAATGGAAGCAGCGCCACGTAGCATCCAATCGTTTCGGGGGCCACGACATATCATGCTGCGATGTCTATCGACGCACTTGTTCCTCAAGGAGCGGCTGCATCCCGGGCTGCTGGAGCTGGTTTCCCGCAGCGGCGCCGAGGCCGTCGAAATCTTCGCCGCACGCCAGCACTTCGATTACACCAGCCGCGAACACGTCTTTGAGCTGGCAAACTGGTTCTCATCCAACTCCCTCAAGCCCTGGTCCATGCACGCGCCGATCTACCCCGACCGCGAGATGGGCCGCGCCGGAGCGCCAGCCGTAAACGTGCTCCACCCGGAAAAATCCCGCCGTATCGATGCCATGGACGAGATCAAGCGAGCGCTTGAAACCGCCGAGCATCTCCATTTTAAGAATCTCGTCGTGCATCTCGGCGAGCGCATGGACACATGGTCTCCGCGTGCCCAGGAGCACGCCCTCTCAGCGCTCGAACACCTCGATGCCTTCGCGCAGCCACTCGGCGTGCGCCTGCTCGCAGAAAACATCCTCAACGAGCCCACCACCCCCGAACACCTGATGGAGATCTTCGCGCTCGGACACCTCACCCGCATAGGCGCCTGCCTTGACGTCGGCCATGCTCACATTACCGTCGGGGTCCTGGATGCCATCAATACACTCGGAAACCGCATCGGCTCAGTTCACATTCATGACAACCACGCCGTACGCGACGAGCATCTTTGGCCCGCCGACGGCAAAAACGGCATGATCGACTGGACCACCACTATGACCGCGCTTAAGGCTCTCCCTGAGCCACCCGCAGGCGTGCTCGAAATCCATTACACTCTGCCCGAGACGCCGGCCTCAATCCAGGAAAAAGCTCACGCCGCATTCGAGATATTCTAGGGCGCCCCTATCGCTTCGGATGTGGCCCAGTCCTGAGCAGCGGCGGGCGCGAAACCTGCAGGCTCACCTGTCTGCTGAGCGAGTAATTGCTTCCCGTATCCGCGCCTCTTACGTTGCCGCTCACCCCGATCTGGCTGGTTCCAATCATCGCGCCCACTGTGGTCGTCAAGGTCAGTGTCACCTGCACCGCTCCCGTCGCGGTCAGGCTCGCAGCTCCCCAGCTTGCCCTCACTCCCAGTGGCAGACCGGTTGCTTGAAAACTCGCCGCATTGGCAGAAAGCCGTGTGCCTCCCAGCGGCGACACCACTGCCGCTACCCGTACCGTTCCGCCCGATTGCACACTGATCATCGCCGGAGTCAGGGACATGGCAACCACAGGCGCTGCCGTCACCTGCATCGCAAACTGCGTCTGCGCTGTCAGTCCGTCGCCCGTTGCGGAAACCTGAACCGTAGCCGCTCCAACCAAAGCGCTGGCTGCGGCTTTCAGCGTCAGGATCGTACTTGCGTTATCCGCTCCGTTCGCCGTCAGGATTGCCGTGCTCCAGCTTGCTGTCACACCGTTCGGAAGACCGCTCACACCCAGCTTCACCTCTCCGGCAAATGCTCCTCCTGTCGCCACCGTCATTGGCACGGCAATGCTCTTCCCCTGCATCAGCGTCACCGTGCCTGTTGCAGCGCTCACGTCAAGCGTCGGAGTTGGCAGCACGGTAAGCCCAATAGTTGCCGTCTGCATCACACCTCCACTCGTTCCAGTGATGATCAGATTCGCAGTCCCCGGCGCAGCTCCGTTTGCTGCCGTCAGCGTCACTGTCGCCCCCCTTCCGGCCTGCACGCTCGTCGGACTGAAGCTCACCGTAACTCCAGGCCGCGTTGAGGCCGTGAGCACCACCGAGCCGGTAAATCCGCCCATAGCCCCCACCGCCACCGTGAACGTCGCCGGCCTGCTCGGCAGCATAGAAAGCGCCGCCACCGACGGCGTCACCGTAAATTCGGCACTGGGGCCAGCTCCCGCACCCGGCCATGCCTTCACCAGCAGGCCCACATCCACCGAGCCAAGCCCGGTCGCCATGTTGTAAGCGGATCCGGTCGCCGTGATTCCCGTCACGCCCGGTACAGAATTGTTCCCGCTCGGAGTGGCATGAAAGGGACTTCCGCCCGCCTCAACCGTCCCATACAACACCGGATTCACATTGCCCAGACCAATATTGTTTGTTCCGGCCCCGCCCTGCTTCTGCGCCACCAGCGCCATCATCCCTGCAAACGAAGGCGACGACGCCGAGGTGCCCGACGCCGCATACGAATTTCCGTTCAGAATGATCAGGTAGCCATCATGCTGCGCCGCGCTCAGCGCCACGTCTGGAACGGCTCGCATTCCGCTACCGTCCATGCCCGGCACTCCTTGCTGCCACGCTGGCAGAGTAAACTTGCTGCTCACACCACCGCCTGAGGCCCATAGTCCGGTGCCGCCGTCTGTCGCACTCTCGTTCCACACCGCTTCAGGAATATAAGAGAGCGCCGACCCCTTACCCGGGCCGTTCGAAGTCGCCCAATACACTCCGGGACCGCCGCCAACCGACTCCGTAAACTCCGTCCCGCCCACGCATGTCGCATAGGGCGAACTGCACAGCCCATTCACTGCCGCCTTCGAGCCATGCGACGCTGCGCCCACATCGCATCCGCTCGCCCCGCTGTCACCCGAGGAGACAAAAACCGAAATTCCCTCGCTCGCCGCCTGCTCCCACAGGCTGTTGTAAAATGCCAGCTCGGTCGAACCCATCGCCGTCTCGCAGCTTGCATAGCTGACGCTCGTCACCGCCGCTGTCCTGTGGTTAACCACGTACTGCGCTGCCAAATCCACGCCATCCGTGGTCTCGGTCGAAGCTGCCAATACCAGCTTCACGGCCGCCTGCGGAGCCACTCCGCCAGCCCACTCCACATCGAGCGTAGCTTCGTCCTGATCTCCGCTTACGAGGCCCGGGCTAGGGCCGTCAAAGATCACCACAGGCGGATTTGCCGGCAACCCCGCATAGCTCCGAAACGCGGCAACATCGGCGGGTACGATGTTGCTCCGGCCCACAATCGCGATGGAAACGCCGTTCCCGTCGGTTCCCGCGGCGTACTCAGGGTTCGCATCATAGATCGTCCCAAGATCCGCCGGAACCAGATAGTGAGCGCTGCCCTCGGTATTCTGTGCGCGAATCCTTTCGCGTCCTCCTACAGCACCTATCGGAACCAAACGCGCTATTGTCGAATCTCGCCGAAAATCATGCAGTGACACCACTCCGGCTACAATATCCGCGAGTTCCTCGGGAATCTGCGGATCATTCGCGTTGGCAATGTGAATCGCGCCCTCGGCCTCAAACCGCCGCATCGCGCTGTGGAATGCCGCTTCCACCTGAGCCGCCCCACCCGAAAACAAAATGAGCCGCCGGCCGGCCGGCACCTCTTCCACCGAGAATCCCTGAGTCACAAGCCATGCCGATATCCGCTCGAGATCGCCCGCCGAGACCCCAAAACGCGCACCAAACTCCTCTGGCGTGAGCCATCGCCGATATTGCTCCGACTCAGGATTCTGCTGTGCCTCAACCAGCGCATCGAGCTCCGCCTGCCGCGCCGCGTCCGGCTTCAGCAGCAGCATTATGCGCTCCAACCGGCTCCCCGGAGCCACCGGACCCCGGTCGTTCTCTGGCCGTGCAAGCGGATGGGTATTGCCATCGAGCGTCACCACCTCTCGCTCTTCGATCGCCCCCACGATTCGATCCTTCGGAGCCGCCACCGCATTTGATTCAGCCGGTGCGCTTCCGCCGCGGCACGAGACCGTCAGGGTGCCAGCCGCTAAAAAAAGTGAGGAAATCCTGAGCAAGCGCACGGTAGCCACTCCTTCTGCCCAGATCGCCCGCCCGCAAAGGAAATTCCTTACTTCCCCCGAACAGAATCTCGTCCAGAGCGTGGCTTCTTTCTATCCATCGGCCAGAGCTGGCCGAGGGTTAGAATCGGCCTGTTCCAGGTAATAGCGGTAATAGCTCACAATCCATCGCCGCTCATCGGGCAATGAGGGTACTTGACGCGGATTCGCAGGACTACGCGCCGCGGTCAGATTTTTCCGAAATCGCAACCGACATCTCGGAAAGCCCATCGTCACAGGCAGGGTCGATAACTAAGCAACCACATTTCGCACGGCTTGTGTCAACATAACCCGCGAAATGCCACTGCTGATCATGCTTATGCCAACCAGAGTGCCTATCGCCCAGACTGAACTCGACGGCCATTGCATATAAATCATCCACCCCAATACGAGAGTAATGATTCCATCGAAGAGTATCCAGATTGATCCTCTGACTGAACGCATCTGAAAAAACCAGATGATTTCGAAGATGCCTTCAATAACAAACAGGGATGCGAGCACTAAAGTGAGCGTTGCTATGCCCAGTATCGGATGCGTGATCAGATATACGCCGATGGACAAATATGCGAGGCCGACCAACAGCCTCCAAAGCACGCTGCCAACCCCGTGAGCGCGAAAGGCAAGCAGAATGTGAACCACACCCGCCAGAGTGATGAGCCATGCCAGGACCACGTTCACTGCGGCAGCGGCAGCAAATGGATACGCAATTGCCATGATGCCAAGGATGATCAGCAGCACGCCCCATAGCAATGACAATCGAGAGGTTTCCCGCACAATGGCGGCCGAAGTACTGTTTGCCATAAGACCTCCTCAGGTGAATATGCGAGGTCATCGAGATAACTAAACTCTTCAGTAATACTGCGATGCGCTCGCAATGTTGTAAGGGTGGAGGAAATCGATCGATGCGTTGAACTAATACTTATACTCATCCATGGCAGCATCCCGCAACTGCAAAGTTGCAGCGTAAGACAGTCTGTCGGAAGCCGTCCCTGACTTCGCTGCCCATAATCGTGACCTGATTCATCCGCGTTATCCTGAAGAGTCGAGTTCAACGCATGAAAGCCGGTCCCGATCATGTCTGAAGCTGTTCCCGCTACCGCCGCACCCGTCTCTGCCCCGGTCTCCACCATCGCTGCCATCGGCCAGCACGAAGGCCAATCCGTCACCCTGCGCGGCTGGCTCTATAACCTTCGCGAGAGCGGCAAGCTGCTGTTTCCCATCTTTCGCGATGGTACTGGCACGATCCAGGGAGTAGCTCACAAATCCGGTGTCCCGGCCGAAGTCTTCGAGGCCCTCAAGGGGCTCACGCAGGAGTCCAGCGTTATCGTCACAGGCAAGGTTCGCGCCGACAAACGCGCCCCCGGCGGCTTCGAGCTGGATGTTGAACAGATCGAGGTGGTGCAGCGTGTCCCCGAAACGGACCCCTACCCCATCACGCCCAAAGAGCACGGTGTCGAGTTCCTTATGGAACGCCGCCACCTCTGGGTCCGCTCCGCGCGTCAGGCGGCCATCCTCCGCATCCGCGCAGAAATCATGCGCGCCGCCTCTGAATACTTCGACACCAATGGCTTCGTCCGCACCGATCCGCCGATCCTCACCCCGGCAGCCTGCGAAGGCACCTCGACCCTCTTTCCTGTCGACTACTTCGGCGAAGAGGCCTTCTTAACCCAGTCCGGACAGCTTTACATTGAATCCACTGCCCTCGCGCTCGGCAAGGTCTACAGCTTCGGCCCTACCTTCCGCGCCGAAAAATCCAAGACCCGCCGCCACCTGACCGAGTTCTGGATGATCGAGCCAGAAGTCGCCTACTGCGACCTCGACGGCCTGATGGAACTGGCGGAAAACTTCGTCAGCCACATCGTTCAGTCCGTTCTCGCGCGCCACCGTACCGATCTCGAAACCATCGGTCGCGACGTCACCAAGCTCGAAGGCATCCTTGCGCCCTTCCCACGCCTTCGCTACGACGAGGCCGTCAGAATGCTCAACCAGGCCCACAAGGACGGACACCTGGAAAACCCATTCGAATATGGCAACGACTTCGGCTCGCCCGACGAGACATGGCTTGCCAACCAGTTCGACCGCCCGGTCATGGTCCACCGCTATCCGGCAGCTGTCAAAGCCTTCTATATGCAGCCGGATCCGGCCGACCCGACCTTCGCTCTGTGTGTGGATGTCCTCGCCCCTGAGGGATACGGCGAAATCATCGGCGGCTCGCAGCGTGTCGACAGCTACGATTTGCTCAAGAGCCGCATTGAAGAGCACAACCTGCCCCTTGAAGCCTTCCAGTGGTATCTCGACCTGCGGCGCTACGGAAGCGTGCCGCACGCCGGATTCGGCATGGGCATTGAGCGGGTCGTAGCCTGGGTCTGCGGCCTCGACCACGTGCGCGAAACCATCCCCTTCGCCCGAACGCTAAACCGCATCTTCCCTTAGCGGCCATGTTGCACACTAAGCCCGGTTCGGTGGCGCTATTTAATGTCCCATTGAATAGTCGTGCCGAGGATAGTAAATACAGGTCCGAAATTGAGCTGGCCTGCGCCAAGGCCTTTGTGGTCGAACAATGTCCACTGGCCCGAGAGTTGCACTCCCGCCTGCGAGAATAAGTTCCACTTATCCTCGATAATGTCGACTGATATCTGGCCGCCAAGCTGTGCCGCCAGCCCAAGGCCCGTCGGAGCGAAATTCCCAAGCAGGGATACCTGACCGAACAGCGCAGTGTGGAATCGTCCCTTCGAGTAGGGATCCGCATAAGCCACATTGCCCTGCAGTTGCAATGTGTAGCGCGGATCGGTCGGGGAATTCTGGGTACTTACACTCGGCTGAAAGACTCCGCCAAACTCCCAGTGCGGACCCTCCGACTTCGTTCGATAGACGAGACCCATCGCCACCTGTCCGGTAGTGATGGAGCCTCCACCGCCGTTGCTGCTCGACACGAAGGGAGCCGGCGTGATCCCAGTTGCCGGCTGGAGCTGAAAGAGCCACCCCGGCCTGTTTGGCTTGGATCCAAGTGAAGGCGGCGTAAGCTGCAGCGGCGGGACCTGCGGCAAAATAAGCTTTGGAAACAGGTTGGGAGGCGGAGTCGGTCGAAGCGTGAGAGTTGGACTGGCATCTCGCGTGACGATTCCTTTGATGATCAGAACCCGTGTCGCCAGAGCCCGGCGGGTCTCATCGCCAACCTTGCCATCAACCTTTTTGAGTTTGTAGTCGGTTTGGAATTTTTCGACTGCGGCCTTGGTCTTCGACCCAAAGATTCCTGTCTTGGTTTCGAGCGGCAAGACATTGCGGCCGTCGACGATGACCGCCGTCTTCGCGAGCGCGGCGTTCAGATTCCGCTGTAGACGGCGAACCTCTTCCCCGTGACTTCCCTGGACCAAAACTTCTGCCATGACCTGCCTCCGTACACTCTTGATAGTGTCCGGAGCAGCATCCTCGTTTCGGATATAGCCGGGCGCCGATTACGAGAGATGGCGGAATATACAGATTGCTCTGGGACTACGACGAGACTTTCGCCTCGACCCGGCCATTAAATCTGACCCCTATTCAGGCCGGTTATGTCACAAATTTGAAAATTGGCTATTCCAAATTTTCGCCTCCAGGTTCATCATGTCTTCATGAGCAACGGAATCGCCCAGCGCAATCGCGCCTTTCTTTGCCTCCAGGGCCAGCCAATATCCGTATTTCTCTGCGTGCTGTTTGCCTTTGCCACCTTGTACTCCGCGCCTCCTCGTAATCTAGGAGGCGTTCAGCAGACACCCAAGCCAGCTGCCAATCCGGCTCCGCAAGTGACTCCGAGTGCTAACCACCCTCCATGCCCTGCCCGCGGTGCTCGCGTCGGCGATGCCCACACGGCGTCCACCCCTCATGCGCGCCGCGCCGGACCTGCCCGGGCCCGCTCGTAACTTTCCCGTAAAGCCACGCGGCCCCGCTCTCTGTTAACGTTTTGCCATGCAGAATCGGGCTTACGTTGCGTTGTTCTCCCTTGCTGTCTGCGCGGCCATCCTCCCCAACCGGATCTCCGCCCAGAGCCCGCCTAAATCCATCGACCTGCCCACCAGCAAGCAGCTCATCGGCGAAATCCCCGGCCACCCGCAGCGCCTCAATAACCTGCCCATGTCGATGGCCGTCTCTCCAGACCGCCGCTACGTGGCAACCGTAAACGCCGGCTACGGCACCAGCGAGTCGGGATACAAGCAATCCATCGCCGTCCTCGACACCCAGACCGGCCAGGTCACCGACTTTCCCGACGACCGCACCGTTACAGGAGCAAAGCAAACTCTCTATTCCGGCCTCGCCTTCAGCCGGGACGGCAGCCGCATCTACGCCAGCATCGGCTCTCTGGCCGACCCCATCGGAACGGACCCTAAAAACACAGGAAATGCCGTGGTCGTCTACCGATTCTCCGCCGGAAAGGTCGCCCCTGAACGCCTTATCCGCCTGCCCCTGCAACCCCTCGCTCCCGGCCGAAGAACCAAAGTCTTTCAGGACCCCGACAACCCCTCGCCTTCCGACAACGATCCGGCCAAGGCTGCAAAGGGCGTCCCGTTCCCCGCCGCAATCGCCGTCCTTAATCAGGCTGGATCAGAAAAGCTTCTCGTTGCCGGCAATCTCTCCGATGATGTTCTGCTCGTTGACGTCACCAGCGGCGTGATCGAAAAGCGCTTCGATCTCTCCGAAAACGACGCCGTCCCTTCCACCTATCCCATCGCGCTTGCCATCGCAAGAAACGGCCGCGCCTTCGTCGCCCTCTGGAACGCCTCTGAAATCGCCGAGCTCGATCTCGCCAACGGCACTGTGGGCCGCAAACTCCCGCTGCTCAAGCCCGACAACCCTATCGCCCCCGGGACCCATCCCTGCGCCTTCGAAGTCTCTCCGGACGGCCGCACCCTGTACGTCGCGCTAGCCAACCGGGACGCTGTCGCCGCAGTCGATATTGCCTCCGGCCAGTTCGCTGTCAAGGGATACTTCGACACCAAGCTTCCCGGCCAAAGCTACTTCGGCGCCGAGCCGGAAGCCCTTGTTCTCAACGCCGACGGTAGCCGCCTCTACGTCGCGAATGCCATCAGCGACGCCATCGCAGTAATCGACACAGCCAAATTAACCGCTAAAGCCGCAAAACAAGGGTTAGTTGCTCCTATCGGCTTTCTTCCCACCGAATGGATGCCCATGTCGATGGCGCTGATTCCTTCGTCCAACGGTGGCAAACTCTACATTGCCACCGCCAAAGGCCACGGCACCGGGCCGAACAACAGGCCATGGCATTTCCGCTACAACGGCAAGGATATCGACCGTCCATCGACCTACATCTGCACGCTGCTCTACGGCTCTCTCGCCGCGCTCGACCTCGCTGCGCTTGAGAAAGACCTGCCGCAATGGACCAACATCGTTCTCGAATCCAACCGCATGAAAGCCGCCGAAGAAAAGATCGTTTTCGCCAACGGCGCGCAGGACAGAATCAAGCACGTCATCTACATCATTAAAGAAAATCGCACCTACGATCAGATCCTCGGCGACCTCACCCAGAACGGCACGCCCGTCGGCAACGGCGATTCCAGGCTCACCATGTACGGCGAATCCATCACTCCCAACGAGCACAAATTGGCACTGCAATTCGGCGTGCTCGATAACTTCTACGACTCTGGCGAAGTCTCCGGCGACGGACACGTCTGGTCCACCGCAGCCATCGGCACCGACTACCTCGAGAAGACCTGGCAGCAGTCGTATCGCGGCGGCCAGCGCACCTACGATTTTGAAGGCGTGGTCGCCAACGGCACACCGCTGCTGCAGAAGATCCCCGATGTCAACGAACCCATGAGCGGATATCTCTGGGGCAACCTGGCCGCGCACAACAAGACCTACTACCACTTCGGCGAATTCATTGCGACAGTCTTCTGTACCGATCTCAAGAAGTCCGCCGCAGTCAATCCACAGCAGGGCCCGATGCTTCCGGGGGAAAAATGTTCCCGCACCGACGTCAAACCGGGCGAAGCGCTGCCCGCCGAGTGGGGTGGCGGTACAAACAAGTGGCCGTGGGCTATTCCGCTTATGGCCTCAAACACCGCGACCAAGCCCCAACTTGAGGGCCACTTCGCACCCGAAGCGCCGGATTTCGATCTCATGGTTCCCGATCAGATTCGAGTCGATATCTTCAAGCGCCACCTCGACGGCTGGATCCGGGATCGCCAGCAGGGCAACGACACTATGCCCAATTTCATCCTGATGCGGCTCGGCAACGATCACACCGCAGGCACGCGTCCCGGAGGCCCGACACCCAAAGCCTCCGTCGCCGACAATGACCTCGCCGTAGGACGTGCCGTCGAAGCTATCTCGCACTCGCCCTACTGGGACGACACCGCCTTCTTCATCCTCGAAGACGACGCACAGGATGGCGGCGATCACATAGATGCACATCGCAGCGTCGCACTCGTCATCAGCAAATATGCGCCCCACGCGCCCAGCGAAAAGCCCTTCGTCGACAGCCGCTTCTACTCCACTGTCAGCGTCGTCCGCACCATGGAGACCCTGCTCGGGCTGCCGCCCATGAACAACAACGATGCGCTCAGCTCGCTGATCTCAACCCTCTTTACCGGCCCCGGCGACCAGCCGCCCTACACCGCCGACACATCCAATCGCGAGAACAGCCTCATCTACACCGCCAACGCTAAAGACGCAGAAGGCGCCCGCGCCAGTATGAAGATGGACTTCCGCCACGCCGACCACGCAGACACGGCAAAGCTCAACGCCATCCTCTGGAAAGACGCCATGGGCAACAGACCAATCCCGGCGTCGTTGCTGCAACATCACAAGAAAAGCAAGGATGATGACGACGACTGAGGTGAGCCAGGCACACGCGGGCTCAACCTGCTGAGCGAATCATGCCCGTAGTAAGCTGATCGCACTATGAATCGCTTCCTCCACTCTGCCGTTTCCTGCGCATTCTGGGTGAGCTTGGGTACTTCTGCCGCGGCAACCCAGATCGTCGTGGCACGGACCGATGGTGGCTTCTGGGCGGCGACCAATTCCACTCGTGGCAATGGAACACAGGCATGCAAGCTCCACTACACGGGCCGGAAGCTGCTTCTCATGGCTGCCCAGCCTGTCGGAATTCGAATTCACCGACAGGATGGTTCTAGCGAAAGTGTATTCGATCTGGATAACGATCTCTGGTCAGTGCTGAGGCCGGAGTTGAGTGGGGATCAGCTGATGGCGGAAGCTCGAAAACTTATCGTTGAACGCATCCAGCAATTCGCTCCTGAAATACGGGATAGCCACACCAGTCGCATCGAATTCCATCTTGTTCTCTTATCTGCCGACGCTTCCGAACCAAAAATGTGGATTCAGACCATACGGTTCTCGCCCGACAACCTTACCGCTCCGCGCATTGAAACACGTGAGTACACTCCGGAGCTCAATAGCTGGATTGTGTGGGCCGGAACGAAGCAACCGCGCTGGTTCGCCCATAAGGTCAATCTGCATTCGATCCATAAGGTGCTTAAACAAACCGCCGCAGACGGAAAGGCTTCCAGGACCCACGGATTCGATCCTCCATTCGTAGTAGTTGGCCTGAATTCGAACGGGCTTCAGCATATTGAAGGGGATCTGGCCCCATGTACGTCCGCACATCCGATTGTTAATGGATCTGAAGTAAGCAAAGATCAGTAGACGCGGCTGGCTTGGTTTCTCGGTCTATGACACGTCTGCCGCCCTTCCAGACGTAGTGCGACTCAAGCAGGCCAACTCGCGGCTGATTTCGTGCAACGTCACGCCGTCGAAGCGCACTATTCCATATCTTCCGGAAAGCAGCAATGGCAGCCACGCCATGCGCTCATCCGGTATGTGATGGGAGACGGCATGGCAGACTCAATCGATCTCTATTTCATCAGCGATCCCGGGCATTTCGACGGCTTCTTATCGAGTACCACTCTTTTTCATCCAACTGCCAGTCGCATGAAAACCGTATCCGACATGATCGATCAGATCGTCCCGGCCTGCAAAACGGCAAAGCTGGGAGAGCTCACCGTAGTAGGTCACGGCAATCCTTTCGGTCAATACGTCGGAACAGATTGGCTCGACAAAGATACTCTCGAGTCATTTCGCTCGTCTCTCAAGCGGCTCGTTCCCCTCTGGGGCTCCGACAGCCTGCTCACCATGGGCGGTTGCGAGCAGGGCCAGAACGGCAGCTTCCTGCTGGCTCTTTCCGACATCGTGGACGTGCCGGTGCGCGGCTTCACAGCCTTGCAACGGTCGTTCGTTCCGGGAAATCAGGGAGGAGAAACGAAGTGCTACCTGACCTGCGCTCGCAGCGAACGCACCTTCTGGGATAAATACGTTGATCCGATCAATCACTGGATGAGCCGATAGTGGGCAATAGACAGTAAATCCAGTTGCGCCTTGATTCGTGTCTATCCCGAGAAGCCGGCAACCAGCATCATTCTTGGCGATGTCTAGGTGGGCGATCAACTTTCGATTTACTCTGCCGGTTAGCGATCGTCGATTCTGTAAGCTAGGTGAATGCCATATCAATCTACATCGGGCCTCGTAACTCCGCCAGACAAAACCGTCATTTGGCGGTATATGGACATGCCCAAGTTCCTTTCGATGCTTGAACAAAAATCTCTTTATTTTGCACTTGTAAAAGAATTGGGCGACAGCTGGGAAGCCGTCGTAGCTCGAGGAATTACGGAGGGTCTCGCGAACTTCTACGGCGCTTCTGATAGCGATCAAATGGTTCAAGCTTTTCAACTTTTCCCATCTCACATTGGTGTCAATTGCTGGTATCAGGGCATTGGAGAGTCAGTTGCAATGTGGAGTCTCTATACAAGTAAGGGGGGCTATGGGGTGGCCATCAAGAGCAACGTAGGAAGGCTGAAGAAATCGTTAGATGTATCTGACCAACACGTGTTCCTTGGTCAAATATTCTACGAAGATCATGACGTCCTCCCCATTGAACCTCTTTCTCCATTTGATCTACATGCCTTGAGACCGCTTTTGCAAAAAAGAGCTTGCTATAAACACGAGTGCGAACTTCGAGCGCTTACTTTCATTAAGCCGACACTTCCAGAGGACGCTCAGCCAGGCACAGTACTTCGTCGACCATTTCCCACACACGGCGTATCGGTTGATATAGATCTTCCGTCGCTGATCGAATCCGTTACTCTAGGCCCAGAGTTTCCAGAGTGGGCGAAGGCGTTGCTGAAATCCGCTTTTGCTCGGACGGGGATTAATCCTCCGCTGGTCGAGTCGGCTCTGCTAAAACCGCCACCTGTATAGCACGCCTAAAACCCCGCAGGCCGCTCGCCCGCAACGCCAAACTCCTTCTCCAGCGCCAACCCCACCTGCCCAATCGTCCCCTCATCAAACAGCCGTCCAATCAGCGTTACCCCATGAGGCACACGGCGTGGCGGCGAAAACTTCGGCAGCGGATGCTTCGGGTCCGGGGCCCAGTCACTGCGCGCCTCTGACACCTCAACAAACCCTGCCCGCAAGGTCAACGAAGGATGCCCAGTGCAGTTCGTAATCACCAAAATCTCGTCACGCAACGAAGGCACCAGCAACAGATCCACCTCAGAGAAGACCCGCCCCATCTCCTCCGCCACTTTGCGCCGCAGCCGGTCGGCCTGCACAAGGTCCACTGCCGAGAGAAAACGCGACTGCCGAAATACATTCGGCCACGCATCCGGAACCTGCGCCTTCAGCTCATCAACCTTGTGGCTCAGCGTCAGCTCTTCAAAGGCCGCGCCTGCCTCCGCAAAGAGAATCAGATTCAGCGAATCATACGGCCAGTCGGGAATCGTCACCTCGACCGGCGTCATGCCCAGCTTCTTCACCGCCTCGAGCGCAGCACGATCGACCGCCGTCGCGGGAGCCTCTTTCATCCACTGCGGAAAGTATCCCACCCGCAGTCCCTTCACACTCGCGCCCGCATCAAACGACAGCGTGCTCGGCACCGTCGCCACATCGCCGGCGTCCGGCCCTGAGATAGCCTTCAGCACCAGCAGCGTATCCTCAACGCCGCGAGCCATCGGCCCCAGCTTATCGAGCGACCAGCAGAGCGTCATCGCGCCCGTTCGCGGCACGCGGCCATAGGTAGGCCGTAGCCCGTTCACCCCGCACCGCATCGACGGACTCACAATGCTGCCACCCGTCTCGCTACCAATCGCAAAGCCCACCAGCCCTGCCGCCACAGCCGCACCCGGCCCCGCGCTCGAACCCGACGAGCCCTCCTCAAGCAGCCATGGATTCATCGTCTGCCCACCAAACCAGACATCGTTCAGTGCCAGCGCACCCAGGCTCAGCTTGGCCACCAGCACCGCGCCCGCATCGTTAAGGCGCTTCGTCACCGCGCCGTCATCCTTAGGAACGCGATTGCGATACGGTTCGGCTCCGTAGGTCGTGGGAATCCCCGCCGTATCCAGCAGATCCTTCGCTCCCCACGGAATGCCGTGCAGAGGTCCGCGATACCTGCCCGCCGCAATCTCCTTGTCCGCAGCCCGTGCTTGCGCCAACGCATGATCCCGCGTCAGCGTGATCACGCAATGCAGCTTGGGATCAAAGCGCTCCAGCCGCTTCAAATAAATCTCCGTCAACCGCTCCGAGGTGATCTTCTTCGACTCGATCCACCGCGAAAGCTGCCACACCGGCGCAAACGCAATCGCATCGTCACTGGCTGGCAGCGGCGCACCCACATCGGCACTGCGAACGAAGCTGTCCGTCCTTACCTCTAACTTCATTCCCGACAGATACGGATTCCACTGCGAGGCAGGAGCCAGCGCCGCCTCCAACTCAATCTTCTTCGGACCCGTCCGTCGCTCATATAGCGGAGCCATCTGCATCCGCCAGTTGCTCGCCGCCATTGCGCGGTCCGCAGCCGTCATCTCCACTTGCATCAGCTTCTCAGCCTCCCCAAAGGTTACAGGCGAAACCTCCGGCCCAACCGGTGGAGCGATCCCAAAAGCCGTAGGTGCTCCCGGCGTCTCACTCTGACCATTTGGAAGTTGGCCCGAAGGCGGCGAACCGGTCGGAGCCTGCGCGCCAGCCTTCGCCTCAAGAGCCGCACCAAGCACGCCAAGTGAACCGCCTACCAGAAACTTCCGTCGCGAATGCAGCGTTGTCTTATCCGCCATATGCACTGATCCTCGCCTCAATGGGTATAAGTGCCATACTAACCGCAGGCAACAGAAAAGCCGCCCCATTCAAAGGCGGCTTCTCGTTTTCCCTGCGGTTACAACTCAGACCTGCATAATATCGGCTTCTTTGCGCTGCGCTGCCTCTTCCATCTTTCGAATCTCATCGTTTAGCATCGCCTGCACCTCGTCCTGTGCGCGCTTCTCCTCGTCCTCGCCAATCTTCTTGTCCTTGGCCAGCTTCTTGAGGTGGTCGTTGCCGTCGCGGCGCACATTGCGCAAAGCCGTCTTGTGGTCTTCCAACTCCTTGTTCAGCTGCTTCACCACGTCGCGCCGCCGCTCCTCAGTCATCGGAGGAATCGGCACCCGCAGCAGCTTTCCATCGCTCTGCGGATTGAACCCGTGCTCCGGCGCCCGCAGTGCCTTCTCAATCTCTTTGATCAGACTCACATCCCACGGCTGCACCAGGATCAGCCCCGCCTCGGGCGTCGTCACCTGCGCCACCTGTGTCACCGGCGTCGGAGTACCGTAGTAATCCACCCGCACCTGGTCCAGCAGATGTACGCTCGCGCGCCCAGTCCGCAGCGATACCAGGTGCGTCTGAAAGTCCACGACCGCCTTATCCATGCGCCGCTTCAAATCCGCGTGCAGATCCTTGAGCAGCGGATTAGTTGCCATATACGAAGCTGCCATAGTCTTCCTCTTCCCCTATCCAGGCTCCAGATTCCTTCGCCTGAAGCCGCACTTGCCGATTTTATTCTATTGAGTCTGGACGGCGCGCGTTAGGCGTTCAAATAGCGGCACGCCATGCAGTTATCCCATTTTTTGCAGTTGGATATTTACGGCTGGGATATTCTGCCTGTGAGTATCTTTTCAATCGTTACCGCCAGCTACTGAATTCCCACAGCAATTCGACCTCACGTCGGGAGATCAAATGCAGCGCATATCCCCCTTTCGGACTCTCGATGCGTTTCGCGGCTTCGCGGCCCTGTGGGTGGTCATGGACCACAGCTGCGACCGGTTTGTTGCGGGGAATGATCCGCGTTTTGCCCACGTTCCACTCTATGCTTTTTCCCTTCAGGGACAGTTGGGCGTCTTCCTATTCTTCGTCATTTCCGGTTATTGCATCGTTGCCGCCGCGCACGGGGCCCTCTATAGCGGCAAAACGGTAGGCCGCTACGCCTTCGAGCGCTGTCGCCGCATCTTTCCACCTTATTGGTGTGTCCTCATCCTCGGCACTCTGGCCACGCTGCTGCTGCTCGTCGCGGAGTCTCACCACTGGATTCCCAAGATCAATCACCCACAGGCCTTCGAGACCTCGCCCATCTACTGGCTGGCAAATCTCACCCTCACGCAATCCGAGTTCAACACCAAATTTGAAAACATCGTCTTCTGGAGCCTCTGCTATGAGATTTGTTTCTATGCCATCGTCGGTATCTGGTTGTTTGTCGCAAAAAGAATAGCCAAAGCCCGAGGTATCGCTGCCGGACAATTAGCCCTGATTCTCGGCCTCGCATTTACCACCTTTGCCACTATGATCACCCTCATGCTCGGCCGGTCGATCTTTCCCTTCGACATGTGGCACGAATTTGCCTTCGGAGGCCTGCTCTTCTACCTCCTCGAATCCAAACCTGGAACCGTCGCTGGTTATTCCCCAAGGCTGCGACGGATCATCAACGGTCTCGTCGCTGCTACCGCAGTGGTCGCCATTGCCTTCGTGGTGCTCAGCCAGTTGGGAATGCTACGCGGAATCTACCCCGAACACGCGCTTCGGACCGCGTTCTGTCTGGGGTTCTGCCTCTTGCTCGCCCTGATTCGTCCATACGACGAGAAGATCGCGGCGAGCCGCTGGCTTCATCCGCTGATCTGGATCGGCGCATTCTCTTACAGCCTTTACCTGATTCACGGTGTGGTTCTTCCGTTTATCGATGTCGCATGCCGTAAGGTCGGCCTGGATCACGATCGCTATTGGATCGCATTCTGGATTCAGGTAGTCGTGGCCGTCCTCTGCGGCAAGCTCTTCTATATGGTGGTCGAGCGCCACTTTGTCTCAACGCGGCAAATCAAGCGACTGGAAGAAGAGCACGTAGCCTAAAATCGATTCCGCCTGCGTTTCCCCAAAATGGCTCGACGCGATATCCTCCACCATCGAGGAAAATCCATTGAGAAGCTCCGCAAGCCCGCGCCTCCTTGTTCATTTCTGTTCCATCGCCATTGTCGCGCTCGCCGTCGCCTCCCGCGCTACGGTGGCATCTGCTCAATATGTCGCCAATGATCCCGGCCAGATTTCCCCGCAAACAGTCGCCGTGTTCAGCGATCTCTTCGAAAAATCTGCATATCGGCTCAAGAGCTTCGGCCCGGCTCGCTGGATCGACGGCGGCGCGCGATACACCACCGTCGAGCCATCGAAAGACCTCCCCAGCGGCCGCGAGATCATCGAATACGATACCGCCACAGCAGCGCGCAAGGTTCTCGTCTCCGCAGCAACTCTGCTTCCCGCGGGCGCAAAGACACCGCTCTCAATCGATGACTACGTCTGGTCTCCCGACAACAAGCAGATGCTAATCTTCACCAATACCAAAAAAGTCTGGCGGCTTAACACACGCGGTGACTACTGGCTGCTCGATCTGCCCACGGGCAAGCTCAAAAAGCTCGGCGGCGATGGCCCCGAGTCGTCGATGCTGTTTGCCAAGTTTTCACCTGACGGCAGGAGCATCGGTTTCGTTCGTGCCTCCAACATCTACGTGCAGAATCTCGCCACCGATCAGGTACAGCCGCTCACCACTGACGGCACAGCCTCGCTAATCAACGGCACCTCCGATTGGGTCAACGAAGAAGAGTTGGCCATTCGCGATGCCTGGCGCTGGAGTCCCGACAGCAAATCCATCGCCTACTGGCAGTTCGACACAACCGGAGTCGGCCAGTTCACGCTGATCAACGACACCGCGCAGGAATACCCCACAACCACGGTCTACACCTACCCGCAGCCCGGCACCACCAACTCAGCCGTCCACGTTGGCATCGTTTCCGCACGAGGCGGCGCGACCAAATGGGTCAATCTCCCTGGTGATCCGCGCCAGCACTACGTTGCCAGCGTCGAGTGGCTCGAAGACTCCAGCGCCGTTCTGCTGCAATATCTCAATCGCCTGCAAAACACCAACCAGGTGCTGCGCGCGGATCCTAAGACCGGTGACATCCAGACCTTCTTCGAAGACAAAGACAAGCGATGGGTCGATGTCCGCGACCGCTTTGCGCAGAGCCGCGGCGCCGGCAACAGCTCCGTCCGATGGATTGGTAAAGATCGTAGCCAGGGCATGCTTTGGCTGAGCGAGCGCGACGGCTGGCGGCATGCGTATCTCATCTCACGCACCACAGGCGAGCCCCAGCTGATCACCCGCTTTGAAGGCGACGTAATGGAAGAAACAGCAGTCGATGAAGAGCGTGGCTGGCTCTACTTCACTGCCTCCCCGGAAAACGCCACACAGCGTTACCTCTATCGCGCAAAGCTCGATGGCAGCGGAGCACCGGAACGCGTAACACCAAGCGACCAGCCAGGCAGCCACGATTACAACATTTCTCCGAACGGAGAATGGGCCTTCCACTATCATTCCACCTTCAACCAGCCTACCGTGACCGACCTCATCCATCTGCCCGATCACAAACAGGTCCGTGTGCTCGAGGCAAACACGGAAATCACCACCAAAGTACAGCCCCTTCTAGCCGCGACCGCTGAATTTGTACGCGTTCCCGTCTCCAACCACGTCACCCTCGACGGGTACGTGATCAAGCCCGCAAACTTCGATCCGCAAAAGAAGTACCCTGTGCTCGTCTTCGTCTACGGCGAGCCTGCATCGACCACCGTCAACGATCGCTGGAGCAATCAGCGGCTCTTCCACGCCGCAATCGCCAACGAGGGCTACATCGTCGTCAGCTTCGACAATCAGGGAACACCAGCACCCAAGGGCAGCGAATGGCGCAAGGCCGTTTACGGAAGCGTTGGCGTTCTCTCCGCAGCGCAGCAAGCCGATGCGATCCGCGAACTAGGCCGCCAGCACAGCTATATCGACATGTCCCGGCTTGCCGTCTACGGCCACAGCGGTGGCGGCTCCAACACGCTCAATCTCATGTTCCGTTCCAACGGCCTATTCAAGGCGGGTATCGCCTCCTCACCTGTAGCCGACGAGAGCCACTACGACACCATTTACCAGGAGCGCTACATGGGCCTGCCGCAGGAGAACGTGCAGGGCTACCACGACGGCTCACCGATCAACTTCGCCGCCGGACTACAGGGTCACCTGCTGATCATTCACGGCTCAGGCGACGACAACGTGCACTACCAGGGAACCGAGCTGCTCATCAACAAGCTCATTGAACTCGGCAAGCAGTTCGACTTCGTCGAATACCCCAACCGTACCCACAGCCTGTCGGAGGGTAAAGGCACCTCGCTTCATGTCAACACCACAATGCTGCGCTATCTAAAAGAGCACGTACCCGCAGGCGGAGTGCCGCAGTAGGCCAACGAGCGAGGTTGATCCGTATGCCAACAGACCTATCGGGTGATCATCAGCCGAAATAAGCAAAATCCAACCACGATCCAAAAGCTCGGAGGAACGCTGTACGCTACGAAGCGATTCCACAGTCTCTGGGGACCTGCGTATCGAGAAATCGAAGCGTGCAGGCTGTGAGTGTCAGCGCGCAGCGTGAACCGGGTCCAGACGACTCCAACGAGCGCGCCAAATAGCCACGCAACAGGAACGGTCAAAATAAGCTGAATGCCTCCCTGTCCGTCATAGCAATTGAGTCCGGCCTTGGCGCAATCCCACCACTGCGATGTTATGGTGGCCGCGACTATCGTCACCGCAGCTGTAAGAGATCCCCAAAAGCACCCGAAGAAGTATCGAATAGCTGCCTTTGGCTTGGAAGCAATCAAACTTGCCTCGTCTTTGAATCGAGTTTGATCCTTCGCCTCGGCAAGCAAAGCCGTGATGACTGCCAGCACAAGAGGGCCGATCGACATAATCATCAGGATCGACGTGACGCTAAACAGGTAGCCGGTCATCTTCGCAATATCTCGATGCAGTAACCGCTACGCCAGCACCCGCAACCCCGTAGACGCAGCCTGCTCATGTGCGTGGTAGCTCGACCGCACCAGCGGCCCGCTCTCCACATGCCGGAAGCCCATCTTCAGCGCCTCCACCTTCAGCTCGGCAAACTCCTTTGGCGTGTAAATCTGCGCCATCGGCAGATGATCCTTCGACGGCCGCAGATACTGCCCGATGGTCAGAATGTCACAGTGCACCGCAGCCAGATCGCGAAAGACCTCCAGCAGCTCGCTCGTCTCCTCGCCCAGCCCGACCATCACGCCCGACTTAGTCACGCCGTCCGGATTCAGCTCTTTCGCATACTCCAGCAGCCGCAGCGTCCGCTCATAGCGCGCGCCCGACCGCACCACGCGATACAGCCTCGGCACCGACTCGGTATTGTGGTTCAGCACCTCAGGCTTTGCATCCACCACCACGCGAATTGCCTCAGGATTCCCCTGAAAATCCGGAATCAGCACCTCGACATGGCATCCGGGTGCCTGCCGCCGAATCTCGTCAATCACCATTGCAAAGGCTCGCGCTCCACCTACCAGATTGTCGTCGCGATTCACGCTGGTAATCACCGCATGCTTCAGCCCCAGCACCGCGACAGCCTCCGCAACCCGCCGCGGCTCGTCAAGGTCAATCGGCTCCGGCTTGCCCTTCGGCACGGCGCAAAATCCGCACCGCCGCGTGCACAGATTGCCCAGCATCATGAACGTCGCCGTCTTGTGCTGCCAGCATTCGCCAATATTGGGACAGTGCGCGCTTTCGCAAACCGTATGCAGCCCTAGCGAACGCGCCAGCCGCTTCAGCTCGTGGTAGTTCTCGCCCATCGGCGCACGCGCCTTCAACCACTCCGGCTTCGGGGCCGGAGCCTTCCGCGCCGGCTCAATCTGAATCAGTTCCATCTCCATCATTCTATCCGCGTCTTAGACCTGCTCGTCTTATATCCCGCCTCTTGCCGCTAAAGAGGAAGATACCGGCCAACTTCTCACCCCTTCATTCCTTTAGAATTGCCCTGTTACGCCGATCGCGGGGAGTAACGCCAGACAATCCACACCTGACAGGAGCGGTCCAAATGCGGCACACCTGCTTGCTGGTCGCGCTTTACACGTCTTTCGTTGTCTGCTCGTCTGGACAGACTCCATCGCCCCAGTCTGTATCGCAGCCCACCACCGACCACGCGCATCAAGGGCCAACGCTCATCCCCCGCTCCCATGAAGACCGGGAGCGCCAGTACCAGGCCAACCATCGCATCATTCTCAACGTGCGCGTCGCCGACACCTCCGGCAAGCCCGTAGCCGGTCTGGCACCTGGCGAATTTACCTTGCTCGACAACCAGCAACCCAAGAAGATGACCTCCCTCCGCGGCGTTTCAGGCAGCAGCCCATCGGCGCCCACTCACGTCATGCTGATGCTCGACGAGGTCAACAACTCCTCAAAGATGCTCGAAGACGACCGAAAGGGAATCGAGAAATTTCTGCGCCAGAGCCCGCCGCCCCTCACCTATCCGATCTCAATCGGCCTGTTGACTGGAAATGGAATTCTCTCCGTCCCTTACTCGCGCGATCGCGATGCGCTCATCAGAGAGCTCAAAACTCTCACCACTGGCCACCACAAATTCAACTGCTCGGACGAAGTCAGCATCGATCAAACGTTCGTCGGGGTTTGGATGCCTAGCGCGCCGTCTTCCGACCTCTCAACTCATGCGTTGTCCTGTCTCAATCAACGTTTCCAGCGATCGGTTTCGGCCCTGCAAGACCTCGCGCACCATGAAGTGAATGTCCCCGGCAGACTTATTCTTGTCTGGATCGGCACTGGATGGCCGATCCTCTCCAGCCCCAAATTCCGCCCCGACACCCTCACGCTCAAACGCAACTACTTTCACTATCTGGTCGAGCTCTCCACTTCGCTGCGAGAAGCCCAGATCACCCTTGATGCCGTCTCTCCCAACAATTTCTTCCGTGCCGCCGACGTCCGCGATGATCACGACAACGCCTTCTTCAGCGGTGTCCCCTCGGAGCAGGACGTAACCGCTGCCAGTCTGGCTCTCCAGGCCCTCGCACATCAGAGCGGGGGCCTCAACCTCGAAGGCAGCAAAGATGTAGCCGCCGATATCGCCATCTGCATCAACGACGTTGAGGCCTATTACGTTCTCTCGTTTGACTCAGCATCCGCTACCAAACCCATCGGCGAGTACCATCCGCTCGAAGTCAAAGTCGACAAACCAGGCCTCACCGTCCGCACCAACACCTTGTACTACGCACAGCCCTGACTTCCGATGCGCAGTTCCACTGAACTCTCGTCAGCTGAGTTGCGATGGACACCAACGGCCGTCTCTCTTTTCCTATGCATCCGGCCAGTCATGTGTTCTGCTGTCTCGCTCGCGATCGGGAACCATTCCGGCGCCGGAATTCGTAAACTACAAGCGAACCTAACCTCGAAGGGTTGAACATGACTTACGACGCAATCATCGCCGGCGGCGGACCTGTCGGCCTCTTTCTCGCCTGCGAGCTGGGGCTGGCTGGGTGTTCCGTTCTGGTCCTCGAAAAGATGGAGGATCCACAATCACCGCTCAAAGCCGGCTGGATGGGGATGCGTGGTCTCAACTTCCCATCAGTCGAAGCTTTTTACCGACGCGGGCTGCTCGACAACGTCCGCAAGACCGCGCTCGCCTGGATGGACACTGTCGAACGACCCGGAATGCAGATCGGGCCTGGATCAGGTCCGCGCTTCGCCGGCCACTTCGCTGGCATTCAACTCGACGCGAACAAGATCGATTTCTCCAGTTGGCCATACCTGATGCAAGGTCCGTCCTCATCAGGCGGCATGGTCTCGCTTGAGGGAATCGAAAAGCTCCTGGCAGAACACGCGGCGACACTTGGCGTTGAACTGAAGCGCGGTGTAGAAGTGACCGGCTTGACCGAGAGCGATGACTCCGTTACGGTCCACGCTGGCGACGAATCATTTCAGGCCCGATGGCTCGTGGGCTGCGACGGCGGCCGCAGCACCGTGCGCAAGGCAGCGGGTTTCGAATTCACTGGCACCGACCCCGCGTTCACCGGATACACCGCGTGGGTCGACATCGCCGACCCGGAGAAACTTCTTCCCGGCTTCAACCTGACCGAAAGAGGCATGTACGTTCTTCTCCCCGGTGGAGGGCGCATCGGAATGGCCGACTTCGACGGTGGTGCCTTCGATCGCACGCAATCCATCACGCTCGAGTCTCTGCAGGAAATTCTCCGGCACATCTCCGGTACCGGCGTAACGTTGACGGCCTTGCATGCAGCATCGAGTTATACCGACCGCGCATACCAGGTCACCACCTATCGGAAGGGCCGCGTCATTCTAGCCGGAGACGCCGCCCACATCCATTCGCCGCTCGGCGGCCAAGGACTCAACACCGGTCTCGGCGACGCCATGAACCTCGGCTGGAAGCTCGCTGCAACCATCAAGGGCTGGGCCTCCGATGACCTGCTCGACACCTACACTACCGAGCGACATCCGATCGGCGCATGGGCCCTCAACTGGACACGCGCCCAGGTCGCCATCATGAAGCCAAACCCACACGCGCGTGCGATCGCCGACGTCATCCGCGACCTCATCAACACGCGCGAAGGCACCTCATACTTCGTCGAGAAAATCTCCGGCATCTCGATGCACTACGATCTGCCCGGCGATCATCCGCTAATCGGTCACAGCACACCCGACTTCGAATTCGAAGACGACACACGCCTCGGAGCACATCTGCACGACGGAACCGGGGTCCTCGTCAGCTTCACCGGCAATGAGGAGCTAAGCAACCTAAGCCAAAAATGGACAGGCCGCGTAAAGTACGTCGCGGCCAATGTCAAAGACACAAAGGGGCTCACCGCACTGCTCGTGAGGCCCGATGGTTTTGTCGCGTGGGCTGCAGATTCAGAACCGAACCCCATCGCTCTCGAAGAAACCATGCAGCGTTGGTTCGGCAGCGCACTCTAACCGCATCATCACGGCGCCGGAGTAAGCCCATGGCGCCGCATCACCTCAGCCAACAAAGTGGGGTTGGGAGGCCCTCCCGCCGCAGTCGCGGCAACTGCAGCCATCTCGCGGAAGAAGTCGGGCCCTAGAACGCCGGGCGTGATAACGGCCAACATTGTGACATCAGCCTCGTACTTATTGTCGAAACGATGAATCGCTCCACGAGGAATGCAAAGCACATCACCCGGACCAACATCAAGCGTTTGGCCCGCAACCGTAAGAGTCAGCACACCCTTGAGCCCGTATATCGTCTCCTCGTAGCCATCGTGACTATGAGCAATTGGCACCCTGGCTCCAGACGGCACATCAAATTCAAACATCGCCGCGGAGCCTCCCGACTCACGGCCCTCAAGCAGAAACCGAACCGTGATCTGCCCAAGCCGAATCTCTTCACCCTTACTCATCAGCGCCTATTCTCTCCCTTGAATTCAATCTCAACCGTAGATCAACAATGCCGAATTACTCCGCCGAACTAGAAGGCTTCTTATCCGCGGGCGCTGGCGGCGGGGGCGCGGGACTCGCCGGTGTATTCTTGCCCATCACGTAGTGGTCATACCAGGCCAGCCAGCGCTCATAGCGATCCTTGATAAAGCTGGGCCGCGTGAATCCATGAAACTGCCCCGGATACACAACCAGCTCCGTCGGAATATGCAGCGATTTCAGTGCCTGGTACATCTGCTCGCCGCCGATGATCGGCACATTGAAGTCATTCGTGCCGCCCATATACAGCGTCGGCGTGTGCATACGCTTATCCGCCTCCAGCAGCGGATAGCTCAGCTTCAGATATAGGTCCCGCGCCTTCCACGGCACGCCGAGCTCGTTGTCATACTGCAAAATGTACTGGTCAGCGCCGTAGTAAGAAAGCGGCGCTGCCGAACCCGCACCGCTGATTGCTGCCTTGAAGCGATTGTCGGAGGCAGTCGTGTAATCCGTCAGAATGCCGCCGTAGCTCCACCCGCCGATGCCCAGCTTGTTCGGATCAGCGACGCCCATCTTCACCACTTCGTCCATTGCGCCAAGCAGGTCCATCACCTCAAAGTGGCCCCAGTCCGCAAAGATCGCCTTCGCATAGTCCTGTCCCCGCCCCGAGCTGCCGCGGTAGTTCACGTTGATCTCCGCATACCCGTGCGCAGCAAACCACTGCCGCTCAAAGGCAAAAGAGTGCCCATCCTGACCATTGGGACCGCCGTGAATGAACAGGATCGTCGGGACCTTGTCACCCGCTTTGTACCCCAGCGGCTTGGTCAGCAGGCCATGTACCTCGGTGCCGTCCTTGCTTTTCGACGTGAAGTCCTCGGTCGGCGCAAGGTTCAGTTCTGCCAGCAGTGCATCGTTCACGCCCGTCAGCTTGCGCAGCTTCCAATCCGAGCCGCTGCCCTCGAACGCAAAGATCTCGCCGGTGTGCGTGTCGTCCGTGCGTAACATCGCAACCTTGCCGCCCACGCATGTCAGTCCTGAGCTCACGCCCGGCTCGGCCACGAGACGGTGCGCGCCATCACCCGTCTGCTCTACCTCTGCGGGATACTCCGACCGATCGTCGTTGATCAGGTACAGCAGCTTCCCATCCGGCAGGAAACACGGCTGGCTCGCCGCCCGATCCAGCTTCGCCGCCGGATAGCTCACCTTGCCATCCAATGTCACCACCGCCGGCTTGCCCTGGCTGTACGCCCCGATCTCTGGCTTCGCACCCTGCCGGTACGCAATCATCTTCGAGTCAGGAGACCACGCCAGCCGACCGCCGTCCGGCCCCGCCCAGCTCGTGAGCTTCTTCGCTGCCGAACCGGCCTTCGACGCCACCACAAAAACATCGCTGTTCTCGCTGCGGTCCGCGTCCTCATCATGGTTACTCACAAACGCAATCCACGCGCCATCAGGAGACCACTGCGCGCTTTCCTCCTCCACGTTTTTGTCCGTGGTCAGCTTGTCGAGCTTCTTCGTCGCAAGGTCATACAGGTAGAGCCCGCTCCGCTGATCGTTCCGCAAATACCCCTGAATATCCTGCTTGAAGTGATACCTGTCGATCACGATCGGCTTGGGAGGCGCAGGCGGCTTGCCTTCTTCCGCCTCAGGCTCGGTCTTCGGCTGTACCGAGAGCAGCAGCCGCTTGCTGTCGGGAGACCACGCATAATCCTCGATATCCCACGCGGTAATGCCCGTAAGCTGCTCCGGCTCGCCGCCCAGCCGGTTCAGCACCCAGACTTGGTTGCCCTTCACCTTGCCTGGCCGGGACGACAGGAACGAAATATACTTCCCGTCTGGGGAAAACTCCGGCCGCGATGCGCCCTCCTTGCCAAAGGTCAACTGGACCGCGCCGCTGCCGTCCCACTTCTGCATCCACAGGTCGGAGTGGTTCTTGTCCTCTTTCACATCCGGCCGCGAAACCGAATACAAAAACCACGCCCCATCCGGCGAAATCACCGGCGGGCTCACCCGCCCGATCTTCGGCAGATCCTCGAGAGAAATAGCCCGCTTCGCCGGAGCATTCTGTGCAAACCCGGCAGTCGTAATCAGCAAAGCAGCAGCAACAAAAGCAGTCGAACGCGCCACGCGCAGAACATAGGAGCAATTACCAGCATTGAAAGGCATGGCGGAAGATTAACACCCGACGCGGCCTTGCCGAAACATGAAGCACCAAGGACAATTTCCGTTGCTATCCGGCCCGTAGACGCCACTCACAAGCAGGCCCAGATTTCCCAGTCCCATCTGGCACATGTACCAGTACTTAAGATCCGGCCCGCGGCCTATACTCCGGCGTGGGAGCTCACTATGAACAACCTTCCGAAAACCGCCCTTTATGGCGCAATCCTATTCTTATTCTCCCTGCCCGCTTCATATGCCCAAAACACCGCTTCGGACACACCCGCGCCAGCGCGCGCTGCCAGCCGTCCCCGTATCGGCCTCGTCCTGAACGGGGGCGGCGCCCTGGGCCTTGCGCACATCGGCGCAATCAAGTGGCTGGAGGAGCACCACATCCCCGTCGACGTAGTCGCCGGCACCAGCATGGGCGGCCTCGTCGGCGGCGCCTACGCCACCGGAGAGACGCCTGCGCAGATTCACGACCTCGTCGCCGGTATCAACTGGGACCAGATGCTCGGCGACTCCACTCCCTATCGCGATCTCTCCTACCGGCGCAAAGAAGATGTCACGGACTATCCCATCGACCTGCAGTTTGGCGTGAAAAAAGGTCTCGTCGCCCGTGGCGGCTACAAGGCCGGCCAGCAAATCCAGTTCCTCCTGGACAAGATAGCTTTGCCCTACTCCGAGGTCGCGGATTTCAATAACCTGCCCATCCCCTTCGGCTGCGTCGCGACCGATCTCGTCTCCGGCAACCCGCACGTCTTCCGCACCGGCTCGCTCGGCCTCGCCCTGCGCTCCACCATGTCTTTACCTGGGGTCTTCGCGCCCATCCGAACCAAAGACTCGATCTACGCCGACGGCGGCCTGCTCGACAACCTTCCTGTCGACGTTGCCCGGCAGATGGGCGCCGACATCACCATCGCCATTTACCTCGAGACCGCTCCCATTAAACCCGAAGTGCAGCTCTCCGCGTTAGGCGTTCTCGGGCGCAGCATCAGCGTGATGATTGCGGCCAATGAACTGCGAAGCAAGCAGCAGACTGACGTGCTGGTGACAGTCCCGCTCGAGAAATACACGACCATGGATTATGGCAAAACCGACGAGCTGATTCAAAAAGGTTACGAGGCGGCGCAGAGCAACGCGAGCACGCTGGCAAAGTTCTCGGTCGACGACGCAACCTGGCAGTCGTATCTCGACGAACGCGCCAAACGAATCCGCACCGTTCCTCTTCCCCAGTTCGTGCAGGTAACCGGCATCGATAAGCAGGACGAGGCACAGATCGAGAAGACGCTCGATGTCGATATCAAGAAACCAATCGATCCGGACCACATCGCTCGCCAACTGACAACCCTGTCCAGCGATCAGCAGGTCTCCAACCTCAGCTACGGTCTCGCCACCGACAACAGTGGAGCTCGCGGCCTCGCCATCACTGCTTCTCCTGAGATCTTCGGACGCAACGTTCTGCGCCCGCTGCTTCTAGTCGATGGCTGGGATTACAAAAACGTTACCCTCGGCGTGGGCGCACGCCTTACCATGTCCGACTTCGGCCATTACGGCGCGGAGCTGCGCAACGATCTCATCCTCGGGTCGGAATACGTTCTATCCTCGGAGTACTTCCGCCCACTCAATTCCTCCCGTCGATTCTTTGTAGCTCCCCAGTTTTATGCCCAGAATGTCCCACTCAACATCTACTCGTCTCAGGGGCTGGCCGCCGAGTACCGCAATCGCTTTATCGGCGGCAAAGGGGACGCCGGGTATTACTTCGGCCGCTCAACCGAACTTCGTATCGGTTATGAATCCGGGCTACAACGGCTGTATCCGAACATTGGCAATCCGCAGGAATACCCGCACGTATCGGGCAGGGACGGCGACACTCACATTCGTTTCGTGGTGAATCACTTCGATGATCCCATCACTCCGATGAGCGGCATCCGCACCACCGTACGCGCCGAGTGGTGGGATGCGAAGCCCGAGGCAGGGACCACCTTCCCCTTGCTCGAACTCGCCAGTCTCGGCTTCAAGCCCATTTCCTCGAAGTCGTCTCTGTACCTGGGCGCCTCCGGCGGCAGTACCCTTTGGGAGAACCCGGGCGGCCTGCCACCCTTCTCGCTCGGTGGCTCTTTCGATCTCCCCGCATACGGCACCAACGAACTCCTCACCAACCAGTACTTCCTCTTCCAGGGGGGATACGCCCGCAAATTGGCCACGCTCTCACCCCTCATGGGAGGCAAGATTCTCTTCTTCGCAGGCGTAGACGTGGGCAAAGCCTACTACGTACAACACGCCACAGCCCTGCCCTTCGACGGCTCAACGGGCCTGCTCATCAACACCCTGTTAGGCCCCATCGTAGTAGGAGCGTCAGTAGGCGACAGCGGCCACTACAAACTCTACTTCGAAATCGGCAAAGCCTATTTCTAAACACAGCATTCTGGATGTCCCACATCTCGCTTTTGAGATGTGGGGGCCTTCGCACATAACCCGCAGTACTACTAGGGCCGGCCAACAGAACTTTCATCCACCCGATCAGCTGCCGTGCTATGATTGCCGCCACCGCGAGATCGTCGACCATGCAAGGAGCCAAATGGACGAGATCATCGAGATCCAGCAGCAACCGTCGACGAGCATATCCGCCAGGAGCGTCCCCCTAACTGGCCGAAAGTACATAAAGCTCTCGTTCGCAATAACACCGCGCTTTACACCATTCGCCCGTACATGCATTTTCATGGCGTGGCGGAAATGCCCTATTCCACCTCGGAACCAGAGTTAACTCCGGCCAGCTGCCTGCCGAGCGAGCCTGCTTCGAGCGCCTGATTCTGTTGCGGCAAATTCCTGGAGCCCTGTAAGCATCCACTGTCCCCCACTTCGCCCCGTAATCGATAGACGTTCCGGCAGCCCTCTTCACCGCACATCCGGACGAAACCCTGTAACTCAAACGCCACAAGAGTCACTATTCAATGACGATTGTTCGTCCTGAGGAGGACAAAATGGGAACATTCAAATTCAAAGATCTTCTTGTAAACGTAGTGGACAAGAATCCGGTTGCAAAATGTTTGGGATGTAGTGTTGTCCTATCCGCTTGCCACTGTAGCTTTTACATAAGCCATCCATGCTATGGCTGCACCCTGATCATCAGTTATTGCCAATGCATCAGTTATTCTCCTAGCCTGATTTGCCCGGGCACCCTAATCGACCCGGGAGGTCCTGTCGAAGATCCCATCCAGCTTGCAGCCCTAAAAGAGCAGCTCACTCAGACGCTTGCTCAGGTAGAGGCTAAGCAGCAGGCAGCTGAGGCAGCTCAGAAGCCGCAAACTGTGGCTGAAGCCGATGAGTTGCAGAGCAAGCTTGAGGGCGCGCTGGAAGAACTGAAAGCCCATCGCTCAGCGTTGGCCAAAAAGAAATAACTGCGGGGCGCTTAGTAACCGCAGTAACATGCAGCACAGTATGGGCCGAGGCGATCGAACGCAATGAGCAATGTCGTTCTAAGGAAGATCGTGAGTAGTACCTTTCGCGCGAATCCGGAATACAATCTCGTTGTCTTTGATCGCCTTCCGCCCAACGAGCAGGAGGCCCTCGCCGATCTGAAGAAAGATCCCGACTTCTACGGCGTACTGATTCCACAGCCCGGCTGCACCTGCCATTCCAAGTCCGTCTCTCAAGACACGGCTCTTCTTTTTCTCACCCTCAGCGAACCAGGCCTTCTGCCTCAATACGCGCAGGCAAAGATGGGTGAGCACTGCAACCAGACAGTCGCAGAGCTGGTGCTCGACGGAGTGCTTCAACTCGCCGACGATGAAATATTCGTGAACGGCTCCGGAGCATACGATCTGATTTACGGAGAGTCACGAACCGCGGAGGCCGTCGGGACACTTCCACAACTTGCGCAGGCCGCCCTCGAATACGCTCAGGATCTCGACATCGGCGACTCTCTCCGCCTCTCTGCGCGGCTCTACTTCTACAACCGCTCGCCTCTTTCGCCGCGATGGCAGCGCCAACTTCCCGGGCCGGATTCCGTCATCACGTGGCTTGGAATCGACAGTGCGGGAACAAACCGTCCGCTCCTTGATGGGCGCTGGATCCTCACTACCATCTCACAGGGCCACGAAGGGTGGATTCAATGGGAATCCCAACGATATCGGCAGCCAGAGACCACTGGACATCAAAGTTACAAGCTTTACGTAAGCCCTCAGCCGGAACATGTGCAACAGGCCTTCCGTGCCGTCGTCGAAGCGCTCAGGGAATCGCAAGCGCACCACTTCAAAGTCGGCGGCGATGCAGCGGGTCTGCTGCGCCCCGATAAGATCGTGATCTATTTCTGGGACTTCGAATCGCTCAAAGACACAGCCAATCAGATCGCAACACGCCTCCCAGGCTGCCCTGCCCAGGGTGTGCCATTCACCGCTGCCATCAGTGAAGACGGCCTGCTCTCCTGGGGCATCGATCCGCCACCCGAGAAGGACGCGCTGACCGGACAGGAACGCGAGAGCTGGCGGCTCTGGATCACGAACCGCCTCGCAGTTGCGTTACTCGCCGCCAGAAACGCGCCATCAGGCAAGCTCGAACCATGGCAGTATGCACTCGAGCGTCTTCGCCTCGATAACATCGACACCGCAACGTGGACGCCCCTCGCATCGTTCGGGCTTAGAGCTGCAGAGG
>Ga0206972_1031_pt1 | contig 38711 bp, 40 predicted proteins | sample Alteio_BWOrgHeat_86_FD_152925 | JGI IMG/M metagenome (GOLD analysis project Ga0206972, IMG submission 152925) | Enriched cells from forest soil in Barre Woods Harvard Forest LTER site, Petersham, Massachusetts, United States -... | ecosystem: Environmental > Terrestrial > Soil > Temperate forest >...
GAATACGCGCAGCGGAACCAGCGTATAGCCCTTGTCCTTGAGCTTTGTTTCCAGCCGCGACAGTTCCTTTTTGGTGAGGAGCAGCTTGCGGTCATGTACCGCGATATGGTTATTTGTAGTGCCATGAGAATATTCTGCAATGTAGAGGCCGCGCACCCAGAGCTCGCCCGACTGGAACATGCAGAACGCATCATTGAAGCTCACTTTGCCTTCCCGGATGCTTTTCACTTCGGTACCGAGCAGTACAATGCCACCCACATATTTGTCTTCTATATGGTAATTGAAATATGCCTGCCTGTTGTTCATTTCCTGCGGCATCCGTTGCATTGAAGGGTAAATACCGGGGATTTAGTTCCGGAACAGCGCGATAAGTTCTCCCAACTTGTCCCTGAGGTCTTTCCTGTCTATTATAAAATCGAGGAAACCATGCTCCAGCAGGAACTCGCTGCGCTGGAATCCCTCGGGAAGGTCTTTCTTGATCGTTTCCTTGATCACACGGGGCCCTGCGAACCCGATCAGCGCGCCCGGCTCCGCGATATTCAGGTCGCCCAGCATGCCAAAGCTGGCAGAGATACCCCCGAAGGTCGGATCGGTGAGCAAAGAGATATAAGGCAGGCCTGCATCGCTCAGCTGCGAGAGCTTACCGCTGGTTTTTGCCAGCTGCATGAGGCTGAAGGCGCTTTCCATCATACGGGCGCCACCGCTTTTCGAGATCACGAGAAATGGCAGGCGATGGGCGATACAATGATCCACCGCGCGGCTGAATTTCTCACCCATCACACTTCCGAGCGAACCCCCGATGAATTCGAAATCCATACAGGCGATCACGATCTCCTGTTCTTTGATCTGCCCGGTTGCCACGCTCATTGAGTCGTGGAGGTCTGTCTTGGCATGAATATCGTCTAACCTTTTCTGGTAGTTCTTCAGGTCGGTAAAATGAAGGAAGTCCTTGCTGCGCATTTCGCCGAACAGCTCGTTATACGCACCATTATCGAACACGATGGAATAGTATTCATTGCTGCCGATGCGGTGATGGTAGTTGCATTTGGGGCATACGAACAGGTTTTCCTTCAGATCGTTGGTAGTAGAAATGAAATTGCAGTTCGGACACTTGTTCCAGAGACCCTCGGGCGTTTCTTTTTTGTCTGCGGTGGAAGTAAGGATGCCTTTTTTCTTTCTCTTGAACCAGTTCTTTCTTCCTGCTTCTTCCTGTTGGTTCTCTTCTTCCCCCGTCAGGTTGGCCTCCAGGTCTTCTTCACGATCTTTTTTCATACGCTGGTTTGATTGAAGATAATGATTTGTAAACGGTGATGACGGACCAGGCCGGTATCACCCATATTCTTCATACCGCCGCTAAGCGATCGTAATGCTTTCATCCAGGTAAACATCCTGTGTGGCATTGAGCAGCTGAACGCCCTCAGCAAACGGGCGCTGGAATGCCTTTCTTCCGAGTATCAGCCCCATACCTCCCGCGCGTTTGTTGATAACCGCCGTTTCCACTGCATCGGCCAGATCGCTGGCGCCCTTGCTCTCTCCACCGCTGTTGATCAGGCCCACACGACCCATGTAGCAGTTGATCAGCTGATAGCGGCAGAGGTCCACAGGGTGATCGGTGGTGAGCTTTGAATATACAAGGGGAGAGGTCTTGCCCTGTTTGATGGCGTTATAACCGCCATTATTCGTAGGTATTTTCTGTTTGATGATATCCGCCTGCAATGTCACCCCGAGGTGGTTGGCCTGGCCGGTAAGATCGGCGGCGCTGTGGTAGTCAACACCATCCACCTTAAATCCGTTGTTGCGGAGGTAACACCAGAGAATGGTGCACATGCCCAGTTCGTGTGCGTACTCGAACGCTTCCGAAACTTCCTTTAACTGGCGGGTACTTTCTTCGCTGCCCCAGTAAATGGTGGCGCCGACACCTACTGCGCCCATGTTCCAGGCGCTTTTTACCGTGCCAAACATGGTCTGGTCAAAGCGGTTGGGAATGCTCAGCAGTTCGTTGTGATTGATCTTGACGATAAAAGGGATCTTGTGTGCATATTTGCGGCTCATGATGCCCAGCACGCCAAACGTGGAGGCCACGCCATTGCAACCGCCTTCGATGGCCAGCTTCACGATATTTTCCGGATCGAAATACATGGGGTTAGGCGCAAACGCGCTGCCGGCACTGTGCTCGATACCCTGGTCTACCGGAAAGATGCTGCAATAGCCCGTACCACCGAGGCGCCCGTGAGACAGTAGCTGTTCCATACTGCCCAATACCCGGTTGCCCCGGTTACTCTGGCTCCAGATCTTGTCCAGGTGATCGCCACCCGGCAGGTGCAACTGGCTTTTGTCTACCGTGGTGGATTTGTGGTTCAGCAGGTAGTCGGCTTTATCGCCCAGGAGTTGTAAGGTCTTTTGGTTTGCCATCAAAAAAGTTTAAGTCTGCAAATATACGGATCGGTCACGGTTGGGTGAAATCGGGCAGGTGATTGAACGCCTGCTTTTCAGTGTGCAAACTGCTCCTGGAGCTGCTGAAAATAAGGTGCTGCGTACAGCAGCCGGCTGCCATACCAACTGAACATCTCTCCGTCCACGCAGATTACCCGGCAACCGGGCAATTCGGCCATCAGGGCGGCTGCATGTTTTTCACGGAAGGGATAGGGTTCTGAGGAGAGAAACACATCATCGCAGCCGAGCGCCCTGAGCTGTTCCATGGTGAGCACGGGATAACGTTCGGTGGGTACCGCGTTCGTCCACCCGCACCGTTGCAGCATGTCGCTGATAAAAGTATCAGGCCCTGCGGCCATATACGGGTCTTTCCAGATAAGGTAGGCAGCGCGCCGGCGAACGGGCGGCACCGGCAATGCGCGGAAGATGCTTTCGATTTTTTTGCAGAGGAGCGAGGCTGGCTCGCCCCGGCCTGTAAGCCGGCCAACCTCCTGTATCATCTGCAGCGCATCGCTGAGCTGGTGTATATCGCTGACCCAGACCGGGGCTATCTTTTGAAGTTCCATCACCTGCTCCCTTTCGTTTTCTTCTTTATTGGCGAGGATCAGGTCGGGCGCGAGCATCTTTACGCGGTCGATGTGCACCTGCTTGGTGCCGCCGATGCGCGTCTTCGTGCGGAACCAGTGTTCAGGGTGCACGCAGAACTTGGTGATCCCCACCACCTCCTCATCCAGGCCCAGGGCATACAGCAGTTCTGTTTGCGAAGGCACCAGCGAGATGATCCGCGCCGGCAGGGGGGTAGTGTCAGTGGCCCTCATGCGATAATGCTTTTCTTCTCCTGGCGCGCCGACCATGGAACATAAGTAACACAGGTGCGATCAGGAAATAGATCATGCCGGATAACCCGGCATTACCGACAGGCAACAGCTGCGCCGCGATAATCGATAACAGGCCGATAGCGATCAGGATCATGTTCGAAAGTATACGCGTGCGTGTGTCGAATATTTCCGAAATATTCAGTTCCAGTTGCTCCCGCTTCCGGTAGGCGTGCACATGCATCAGCAGGAAAAGCAGCTGGATACAGATGTACCCCCCGCTGTAGATCGACATCAGCAATGGAACATCTTTTTGAACAATGACATGTGTGCCTGGTGGCAGATTCGCAGGTTCATTGAACATGAGCGTAAACAGGAATTTCAGCGGGTATACATAGAAAAGCACTACAAAGATCAGGATGCAGTTCAGCGTAACAGTCGTTATATCGTCGAGGTTGTACTTCCGGAAAAAAATATTCTGGTCGTACCAGATATTGGCCAGCAATGCAAAGCTCAAACCGAAGGCTGCAAAGCCGCGTACGGTAACCATCAGCTCGTTGAATGTCCTTGGTACTTCAAGCGAAACGATCAGCAAAGTAACGGCGAATGCAAAAACGGCATCGCTGAATGCCTCTATTCTTTTCACCTCGTGTCCGCGCAGGCGGAAACTGCGGTGTGTTGGCTGGGATATAACGCTTTTTCTTAGCATAAGCAGGGGTCTGCAGGAACGTCCCGGAGATTTCATGACCGCCGGATCATTTCGCGAGGCTGTGTATCACGTCGTATTTGGTTACGATATGGTAATCGCCTTTTTCGTCTTTTGCGAGTACGGCGCCGTTCTCCCGCGTGATCAGGCTGCCCAGCCTTTCTACCGGTGTATCGAAATCCACCAGTGGATAAGGGGGTTCCATGGCGCTTTGCACAGAGGCATTCTTCAGGTCGGGGTTGCCGAATATTTTCTGGAACAGCCCGCCCTCGCTGAGTGCTCCTGTCAATTCGGTTCCGTCCATCACCGGTATGTGCTCGACATCGTATTTCTTCATCAGCTCCACGGCTTCAGACACGGTGTGTTGTGGTGTTACCGTGAGCAGTTTCTTTACGGTCCTGGCATTTACGATGTCCTTGAATGTTTTCACATCGAGGAAGCCGCGCTCCATCATCCACTGGTCATTGTATATTTTTGCCACATACCGGCTGCCGTGGTCGTGAAAGATGCAAACCGCCAGGTCTTCTTTTTTCAGCTTGTTTTTCAATTGCATCAGCCCCTGCAGACAGCTACCCGCACTGTACCCGCAAAAAAGGCCCTCTTCCTTTGCGATACGCCGCGCCATCACGGCGCCGTCTTTATCGGTCACCTGTTCAAAATGATCGATGACGCTCATATCGTAGTTCTCCGGAACAAAATCTTCTCCGAAACCTTCCGAAATATAAGGGTGTACCTCGCTCATGTCTATTTCGCCGGTACGGAAATATTTTGTCAGCAGCGATCCATATACATCGATCGCCCAGATCTGTATCGCCGGATTTTTTTCTTTGAGGAACATAGCCACACCGGTGACGGTGCCGCCGGTGCCCGCCGTACATACCAGGTGTGTTATTTTTCCATCGGTCTGGTCCCATATCTCCGGCCCCGTGGTTTCATAGTGGGCCAGCCGGTTGGCGGGATTGTCGTACTGGTTGCAATGGAATGAATTGGGTATCTCCCTTGCAAGGCGCGCGGCCACGGAATAGTAGCTGCGCGGATCAGCGGGTTCCACATTGGTAGGGCATACAATTACTTCGGCGCCCACCGCTTTGAGAATATCCATCTTTTCCTTGCTCTGCTTGTCGGTAGTAGTAAAGATGCATTTATATCCTTTCACGCAGGCCGCCAGGGCGAGACCCATTCCGGTATTGCCGCTGGTGCATTCAATGATGGTGCCGCCCGGCCGCAGTTTTCCGTCCTGCTCAGCTACTTCTATCATCTTGAGCGCCATACGGTCCTTGATCGAGTTGCCGGGATTGAAATAGTCTACCTTGGCCAGTACGGGGCAGGGCAGGTCACGCGTGATCCTGTTCAGCCGGATGAGCGGCGTATGCCCGATCGTTTCGAGGATATTATTCTTGATGTCCATGGTGCCAAAGATAATTCTTTGGCGGACGTGGCGCGGCCTGTGCGCATCGTTTATCTGATTACGGGCAGCACCTGAAGAATCGGGGAAAACCCGGGAAATGTACCTGGCTATGAATTGCCGGCAAAGCTTTCGGCCATTTTACCACAGAGATCCGTTGCGATCATCTGTTCGGCCACACGGATCATGTTCATAAAGGCCTTTGCATTGCTGATGCCGTGGCCGATCACTACGGGCTTCGCTACGCCGAGTACGGGCGTGCCGCCGTAGTTCTCATAATGAAAGCGGCTGAAATACGGGTCTGCTGCGAGTTCGCGCTGCTGCGCAATATCGTAGATGCTTTCGGCCATTTTCAGGATCACATTGCCGGTGAAGCCATCGCAAACGATCACATCGGCCTTGTCATTGAAGAGGTCGCGCCCTTCCACGTTTCCGGCAAACCGGATCTGTGTGTTCTGTTTGAGCAGGGGGTAGCTCGCCTGTGCCAGGAGGTTGCCCTTGCCTTCTTCTTCACCCACATTCATCAGGCACACGGAAGGGTTGTCGATCCCGAGGATATGACGGGCATAAAGCGAGCCCAATACAGCGAACTGGTTCAGCTGTTCCGGTTTGCAGTCTGCATTCAGCCCTACGTCGAGGAGTAATCCGGTGTTCCCGTTGAGCTTGGGAAGAATGGTTGCAATAGTAGGACGCTGGATACCTGGAATGGCTTTGATGCTGAACAGGGCGCCTACCAGCATGGCACCTGTATTGCCGGCACTGATAAAAGCATCGATCTTACCGGTCGCGAGCAGATGAAAGCCGATTGCGATCGAGCTCTGTTTTTTTTCTTTTAATGCTTTGGTGGGATGTTCGTGGTAACCGATGGTCTCGGGCGCATGCACCAGCTGCACGGAACTGGCGAGTCCGTATTCATCCAGGAGAGGGGCAACGACGGCGGCATCGCCGATACAGAACAGCGTCGCCTGGTGCTGCCGGGCAAGGAACTGTTGGATGCCCCTGACCGCTTCGAGGGGAGCGAGATCTCCACCCATCATGTCTAATCCTATCTTCATGCGAATAATGATAAGACATTAAAGAAAGACCGGCGGACTTGTCCGCCAATCCAAATATTCAGCCGTGACGACAAGACCGCACGGCGCAAACATCAGGCCTTAAGGGGTGCTTTCTCGGCAACCAGCTTGCCTTTGTAATACAGCTTGCCCTCACTCACATGCGCACGGTGGCGTACATGGGTTTCACCCGTTGTGGTGTCTTTTGTCAGGGTCACTTCTTCCGCTTTGTAATGCGTCCTTCTCTTGGCGCTACGCTGCTGAGAATGTCTGCGTTTAGGATTTGGCATAACTCAAAATTTATACGATCTATAAAATCATTCCAGGTCCCTGAATTTTTCCAGCCCCTGCCACAGTGGATTGGTCTGGGTAATGGCTTCAGTTTCCATTTTTTTCAATTTTTCCAGCACCTCTTTGTTACAAAGAGATTCTCCTTTTTCATTCTCGCCGCAGGTGTTCTGCATCGGCAGGCTCAGGTTGATGAACTCGTAGATCCAGTCGCCCACGAATAAATGGCTTTCTCCCCGGCCAATGTAGTACACATCGGGGTCCTCTTCCTGTTCGTTCATCTCTTCGGGGTTCTCTACGATCTTTACGATAATATTGAACTCGTCCCAGAGTTGCTTTTTCAGCGTGTTGCCGCACCTGTCGCACAGGATGTCGAGCTTCCCGTCGATATCGAATTTAAGCAGCAGGAACCCGTTGTTCCTGTCGAGACTCAGCTTGATGTCTACCTCGCAATTGCTGAAATCCTGTTCACCATAAGGAGCAAAGAACTTATCCCCGATCCGGTAGTCGTACACATGAACGCCAGGCTTCAATCCCACAAACGCTATCTCGAATTCCCTGCGATGGTTCATGACCGGATTTTTAGGGTGGGCAAAGGTACGAAAATGCGGTCAAAAGGCAAAGGAAAATTGGTATTCCGCCATTTCTGCCTTTATTTACGACGAATATGAGGCAAAGATACGGTAATCAGTCAGTTTGGAGGGCTTTTCGCCGTCACTGGCTACCGGTTTTGGGACTGGTGGCAGTCGTGGAATGCCTGGGCTTTTTCCCGGCATTGATTGAGCGCTTTTACAGCACCTGTATCTATACCGGCCTTTCTCAGTTGCTACGGCTTCTTACGGGATGGATCCCGTTTAGCCTGGGTGATGTTCTTTATGCGCTGGCGACCGCCTGGTTACTGGTGAAATTCCTTCGTTTCTGCTATGAATTGGCAAAGGGCCGGGTCACATGGCGCCTGACAGGCCGCAAACTGCTCCGCCTGCTGCACCTTCTGCTGTGGGTCTATGTGGTCTTTCAACTGGCATGGGGACTGAACTATAGCCGCCCGGGGATCGAGTCGCAACTCAACCTGCGCCCCGAAGCCTATAAAAAAGAGGATGCCGACAGGCTCTGCGCCCTCTTCATCGAACGGATGAATGCCTGCCGCCGGCAAATGCCTGATTCCAGCCTGCGGCAACCTGCTATCGAACAGGTATTCGATGGGGCTGAGACCGCATATGCCGGAATTGCCGGAAGATTCCCTTTTCTCCATTACCGGGCGCGATCCGTCAAGACGAGCCTGTACAGTGCCACGCTGGGCAGTTATTTCGGGTTCACCGGCTACTATGATCCCTTTACGGGTGAGGCCCAGGTGCGGTCAGACATTCCCCGGGTTCTTACACCTTATATCGCCTGCCACGAAATGGCCCACCAACTCGGCTATGCCAGCGAAAGCGAAGCCAATTTTGTTGGCTATCTCGCGGCGTCCCGCTCGGGGGACCCTTATTTCCGTTATTCCGTCTATCTCGATTTGTTCTCTTACGCGCAAGGGGAGGAGCTGCGTCTTTATTTTGCTGATGGAGACACCACGGGCCTCAAACAGGTACTGCAGTCGCACCGCGAGCAACTGGATACGCTGGTAAAAAAAGACAGGAGAGAGATACGGGAATTTTTCTTTCGCAGAAGGAACAGGATATCGCCGGTGATGTCGGGCCTGTACGATCAATACCTGAAGTTCAACAGGCAGTCGCTCGGGATCGATAGTTATGATGAGGTGCTGGGCTGGATGCTGGCCTATGAAAAGAAATACGGCAGTTTATAGCACTCAGAATGCATTCTTCCACATCATGCTTTCCACCGGCCTGTCGGGCTGGCCGCTGTACTTGGCATTTCCCTTTTTATTGTAAGGAACGGCGATTTCCCCTTCGATGGGAAAATAGATCAACTGGCCGATCGGCATTCCCTTGTAAATGCGCACCGGCTGCTTGCAGGAGATCTCGAGGGTCCAGTGCCCGCAGAAGCCTACATCGCCTTTACCGGCGGTGGCATGTATGTCGATTCCCAGCCTGCCTGTGGAAGATTTTCCTTCCAGAAAGGGTACATGCGCATGTGTTTCCGTGTACTCTTCGGTAACGCCGAGATAGAATTCCGAGGGCTGAAGAACAAAGCCTTCATCAGGTATCTCGAAGTGTGAGATAGTATTGTGTTTTTTGGCATCGAGCACGGCATCATTATACCGGGCCAGCCATTTTCCCAGGTGAACGTCATAACTATTGCTTCCCAGGTCTTCACGGCGGTAGGGCACGATCAGGATGGTCTTTTTCTCCATTTCTTCCAGTATGCGCGAATCGGTGAGGATCATAAGCGGCGGTCGGGTTTTCGGGTTTCAGCTATACGATGTGTTTTTTTCTTCACATCGGTGCAATATAAATCGTAAATCTGCAATCATAATTCGTACGCTGCGCATGCCCCTGTTTTATCAACAAGATATCAACGAAACCACCCGTCTTGCGGTCTGGAAGATCGAAGAAACGGAATCATTCTTTTCTTCTACCGTACCGCTGCAACGCCAGATCACGCATCCGCACAAACGGTTGCAGCACCTGGCCGCACGCTACCTGCTGCGTTATCTTTTCCCTTCTTTTCCATACGATGAAATACTCGTGGCCGATACGCGGCGTCCCTATTTTGCCGACGAGAAATTTCACTTTTCCATTTCACATTGCGGTGACTATGCCGCGGCCATCGTCAGCACGAAGGAGCGGGTAGGGATCGATGTGGAAATACCGGCCCTGAAAATATTTCGCGTCGTGCACAAATTCCTGCATCCCGCAGAAATGGCCGCGTTCGGGCAATCGGAAGATACCGGTAGCGCCGCTGCACGAACGGTGGCGGATGCCAGGCTCCCTACTTTATTGTGGTGTGCAAAAGAAGCGCTGTATAAATGGTGGGCGCATGATGAAGTGGATTTCAGCGAAGCATTTCAGCTCGATGCATTCACAGCGGCGCCGAATGGCACCATATCCGCGCATATCGTCGGCAACGATGAAACCGTGCACCTGCCATTGGCCTATCTCCAGCTGCCGCAGTTGTGTATCGTATGGGCCTGCAGGTAATGGGCACGGGTCATTCGGACCGCAGGCTGTTAACAGGATTTGCTACGGCTGCCCTGACTGCCTGCGATGCCACCGAGAGCATGGCAATCGCAACAGCCACTACGCCGGCCAGCGCAAACATCCACCATCCGACCGGCATGCGATAAGCAAAAGCTTCCAGCCATTTGTTGATAGCCCACCACGAGATCGGAACGGCAATCACAATGGCCAGTCCCACCAGTTTCAGGAAATCTTTTGAAAGCAACTGCACAATGCCAGCGATAGAAGCGCCCAGCACTTTGCGGATGCCTATCTCCTTGCTGCGCTGCTCGGCACTGAAACTGGCGAGCCCGAACAGGCCCAGGCAGGAAATAAAAATAGCCATCAGTGTAAATGAATTGATAATGCGCGAGAGCGTGATCTCGGCTTCGTACTGTTTCTCGACTTCCTCGTCCAGAAAAGCATATTCAAAAGGGGTGGCTGGGAGGTCTTTCCGCCAGAGAGAAGCCATATGCGCAATCAGCCGCTCATAGTTGCTGCTGCTGAGTGAAACGATAAGGTAAGGAAGGTCGTCGGGTTGCGGATAATAATTGACTATGAACGGTTTTATATCAGCGTGCAGCGAATTAAAATTAAAATCGTGCAGTACCCCATTTACCGTAACGAAGGTCAGCGGCTTGCCGGGGAATTGCGAATAGAGCCGGATGCCGGGTGCTTTCTCTGCTGTGAGACCGAGCTTGCGGCAGAGTGTTTCGTTGATCAGCACTTTATCTGAATCGCCTTGCCGGAAATCTTCTCCCGACACCAGTTTCATACCATTGGCCTGCGCATAGTGTTCATCTGTGGAAATATTCTGCGCATCTATCCCCGTAGCCATGTTGCCCCCGGCGAGAAAAACGGTATGGTCAGAAAGCACGCGATGGCTGGGATAGTTGTTCGCACGGCTGAGGGTTTGTACTTCAGCCATTTGTTGCAGGTCTTTCGCAAAAACACCGCCCTTTTTCTTGGCATCATCCGTATAAAAACTGAAAATGAGCTTCTGGTCCCTGGAAAATCCCAGGTCTTTTTTCTTAATATAATTCAGCTGACTGTAAATGCCGATGATGCCGGTGATCATCACGATCGACAGCACAAACTGGAATACCACCAGGGATCGGCGGATGCCGCTTGCTGAAATATGGCTGGTAAAATTCCCCTTGATCACCTTTACCGCCTGGAACGAAGAGAGGTAAAAAGCAGGGTAGCTCCCCGCCGCAAAACCGGTAACGAGTACGAGGCCGGCCAGCACCAGCCATAGCCTGTAGTCGGAATAAAAAGAAAGTTGTATCGAAGAGCCCGTCAGCTGGTTCAGCCAGGGCAGCAGCAGGGTCAGCAGGGGGAGCGCCAGCAATACGCCAATCAATGACAGCAAGAATGATTCAGCAAGGAATTGCCTGATCAGCTCATACCGTGCGGCGCCGATCACTTTTCTTACACCCACTTCCTTGGCACGCCTGGAAGCGCGCGCCGTAGAGAGGTTCATGAAATTAATGCAGGCGATCAGTTGTATCAGCCCGGCAATGGTCAGCAATATGTTGAGGAACATCGGGCTCACGGAAGGGTTCATCTCGTTTTCATATCCGGGGGTGGTGTGAATGGAACCGACCGGCTGCAGGTGAAGCACTTTTGTCATCCCCATCTGTTTCATCTGCTGACCTCCGTATTTCTCGAGGAAGGCCGGCAGTTTCTTCTCCAGGGCGGCGACGTCTGCATCGGGACGAAGTTTTACATAGGCATTCGCGAAATTGTTTCCACCCCAGGTTTCGTCCTTCAGGGTGTATTCTCCCATATCGCCGCTGTTCATGGTAATAAATATGTTGGCCATGATATGCGTCTTGCCCTGTGCCTCGTCTACCACGCCCGTCACTTTGAAATCGTGCCTGCCGTACGCATTATTGATCGTGATCGTTTTATTGATGGGATCATCGGCACCAAACAGTTTGTCGCTGACGGATTTTTGCAGCACCACTGTATACGGTTCATTCAGCAAGGCACCCGGCACACGACGGGTGAAATGATAGGAGAACATGTCGAAAAATGTAGAGTCTACATACACGGCTTTTTTTTCATAAAAAGATTTATCGCCGAATTCAAGGATGTGCTTGCTCACACCCAGGGTGGGCACCACGCGCGTGTATTGCAACACCTCCCCGAAATCAGCTTTCATGGCAGGCGCAACGGGGGGCGACATGGTTGCATTCTGGTGGGAATCGCCACCTACGAATAACCGGGAGGTGATGCGGTAGATATTGTTTGCGCCGGCATGGTGTCGGTCATAACTGTACTGATCCATTACATACAATACCATGTAAAGACAACAAAGCGTGCCGAGCGCCAAACCTGTAATATTGATCACGGAGAATGCCTTATTCTTCAGCAGCGACCGCAGGGCGGTTTTCAGGTAGTTTTTCAGCATGATGGATGTTTTGGCCGTCAATGAACGGTGCTAACAACCAGCCAAGAATATGCCGGGGGATAATAGTCTGACAATCAGTTTGTTTAATCGATCGATGGAAAGAGGGTTGTTCGGTTTCGATACAGGCGGCGTGCGCTTGTGTACAAAAAAAATCCCGTCAAATGACGGGATTGATATCGTTCGTTGTCGATCTTTATTTTACTTCTTCGAATTCTGCATCGGTTACCGTTTCCCCACCGGGCTGCGGGCCACCGGCAGCATCGGCATGAGGAGGAGTGCCCTCTGCCTGCGTGCCGCCACCTGCCTGCTGGGCCTTATAAAGGTCTTCGCTGGCTGCCGTCCAGGCAGTGTTCATCTCGGCCAGTGCTGTGTCTACGGCAGCAATATCCTGCGCTTTGTGCGCTTCCTTCAGTTTGCCGAGAGCGGTTTCGATCGGGGCTTTTTTATCGGCCGGGACCTTGTCACCAAACTCCTTCAGCTGTTTTTCTGTCTGGAAGATCATGCTGTCTGCCTGGTTCAGCTTTTCTATTTTTTCCTTGGCTGCCTTGTCGGAAGATTCGTTGGCTTTTGCTTCAGCCTTCATCTTTTCAATCTCTTCTTTGCTCAGGCCGCTACCGGCTTCGATGCGTATTTTCTGTTCTTTGCCCGTGCCCTTATCCCTGGCGCTTACATTGAGGATACCGTTGGCATCGATATCGAAAGTGACTTCGATCTGCGGAACGCCGCGGGGAGCCGGTGGAATACCATCGAGGTTGAAGATACCCAGGCTCTTGTTCTGGTTGGCCAGGGGCCGTTCACCCTGCAGTACATGGATCTGTACGCCTGGCTGGTTATCGCTTGCAGTGGAATAAATCTCGGTTTTCTTGGTGGGGATGGTGGTGTTCGAAGGGATCATCACCGTCATCACGCTGCCCATCGTTTCGATTCCGAGGCCGAGCGGAGTTACATCCAGCAGCAATACGTCTTTCACATCGCCGGACAGTACAGCACCCTGTATAGCGGCGCCTACGGCTACCACCTCATCCGGGTTCACACTGCGGTTGGGTTTCTTTCCGAAGAACTTCTCCACGATCTCCTGCACTTTCGGTATGCGGGTGGAACCGCCGACCAGGATCACTTCGTCTATCTGCGAGGTGTTATAGCCGGCATCTTTCAATGCGGCTTCGCAGGGCTTGAGGCAGCGCTCGAACAATTTATCGCTCAGCTGTTCGAACTTCGCGCGGGTTAACTTTTTTACGAGGTGTTTGGGCACGCCATCCACCGCGGTAATATAGGGGAGATTGATCTCCGTTTCGGAAGAAGAGCTCAGTTCTACTTTCGCTTTTTCAGCCGCTTCTTTCAAACGCTGCAGGGCCATAGGGTCCTTGCGCAGATCGATCGTTTCGTCTTTTTTAAATTCATCGGCCAGCCAGTCCATGACCACTTTGTCGAAATCGTCGCCACCGAGATGGGTGTCACCGTTGGTGGACTTCACTTCAAAAACGCCATCACCCAGGTCGAGGATGGAGATATCGAATGTACCGCCACCGAGGTCAAATACGGCGATCTTCTGTTCCTTGCCTGCTTTATCGAGACCGTAAGCGAGGGCAGCGGCCGTGGGTTCGTTTACGATACGGCGGACCTGAAGGCCTGCAATCTCGCCGGCTTCCTTGGTAGCCTGGCGCTGGGCATCGTTGAAGTAGGCCGGCACCGTGATCACGGCTTCCGTTACTTCCTGGCCCAGGTAATCTTCCGCGGTTTTCTTCATTTTCTGCAGGATCATGGCGGAGATCTCCTGCGGGGTATAGAGGCGGTCGTCGATCGACACGCGTACGGTATTATTATCTCCTTTTACCACTTTATAGCTCCAGTGGCTGATCTCTTCCGTTACTTCATCGAACCGGCGGCCCATAAAACGCTTCACGCTCGTGATCGTGTTTTGTGGGTTGGTAATCGCCTGGCGTTTGGCAGGATCTCCCACTTTACGCTCACCGTTCTTTAAAAATCCAACCACGGAAGGGGTCGTGCGGCGGCCTTCATCGTTGGCTATCACCACGGGCTCGTTGCCTTCCATAACGGCAACGCAACTGTTGGTGGTACCCAAATCAATTCCAATGATCTTTCCCATAATGATTTATTTTCCTTGTTTTTTATTCATATCTGGTTCGACAACGATTATGCCATACCGGCCAAATGTGCAAAAATGTCAGCTTTGACAGCCAGCTGCCTCCAAAATGGCCTATCACCCGGTCATGTGGTGGATTCGGGGCCCGAAAAAGAGGATGATTTCTGTCAGCCTGATACATTTATATTACCTTAGGCACCGCTAACTGCGTGGTGGTAAATCATAATCATATTAAAATTAATTTATATATATTAGGACTGCTGCTCCTCTGTGCGGCAGGCTCCAACGCGCAGGTACAGCCGGTGCTCCTGAAAGGCCGGGTGATCAATTATTTCACCAATGAGGTCATACCGTTTGCCAGCGTCCGCTGGAAAAGAGACAGCTATGGTGCGGTAACCGATAGTTCGGGCAGTTTTCGTATCCGGAAGACCCGTTTTGAACTGGACACCCTGGTGGTCAGCTATGTGGGCTTTGAAGAGGCCCATCATCCCTATCATGCAAAAAAAGACACCGGTGAGCTGGTGCTCACCCTGCCGGAAGTGAAGGTCACCGGCGGTGTGGAAGTGAAATCGAAATTCAATAAGGGGCTTCGATGGTGGCGAAGTATCGTGGCGCATAAAAAAGAGAATGATCCCTACCAGTTCAACAGCTATTCGTACGAACTGTATAACAAGCTGGAACTGGATATCAATAACCTCAACCGCAAAAGTTTCGACAGCAAACTGCTGAAGCCTTTTGCGTTTGTGCTGAACAACATAGACAGCACTTCGGAAACCCGTCCCTTCCTGCCGATATTTCTCACCGAAACCATTTCCGACTATTACTCCAGCACAAATCCCTATCGTACCCGCGAGGAGATCAAGGCAGCATTGACCAACGGCATTAAGAATGAAACGGTGATGCAGTTCATGAGTGGCGTGAGCCAGAAAGTGAACGTGTACGAAGACTATATCACCATTTTCGGAAAGGAGTTCATCAGCCCGATCAGCAATATCGGGGACAAGTTCTATAGTTACCATGGGGCAGATACGCAGACGATCGACAAACAGAAATTCTTTCACCTGTTTTTTTCGCCCAGGCAGGAGGGAAGCAACACGTTCAGCGGCGATTGCTGGGTAAACAGTATCAGCTGGGCCGTGCAGCGTATCAACCTCAACATCTCCGTTACGGCCAATATCAATTTTGTAAACAAGCTCAGTATCATCCAGGAGTTCCGGCAGCTGGACAATGGCAAATGGGTTTTTTCGAAGGATAAGTTCATCGCCGACCTTTCGCCGCTCAAAAAAGACAAGCTGAGTTTTATCGGACGAAAGACCTCTACCTATAAAAACGTGCAGGTAAACCTGCCATCGACAACGGAGCGGTTGTCAAAAAATAAGATAAAGGAAGAAGTGGTGGTGCGCGACACCGCGGAAACGCACGCGCCCGATTTCTGGGAGGTGAACCGGCACGAGCCGCTCAGCCGCAACGAGAACAAGGTGTACACGATGATCGACACGCTCAAGCACATGCCGGTTTTCCAGAAATACAGCAATGCCTTTCAGTTCATTTTCGATGGTCATAAAAAATACGGCATGGTGGAGATCGGTCCCTGGTATAAATGGATCAGCGGCAACCAGCATGAAAAACTGCGGCTGCGCTTCGACCTCGGTACCACTACGAAATTCAGTCAGCACCTGCGCCTGTTCGGTTACCTGGCCTATGGTTTTCTGGATACCCGGTTCAAAGGCAAGGCGGCGTTCAGCTATAACCTCAACCACCACGAGAGCTGGAACTTTTCGGGCTCTTATATCGATGATCTCGACAATGGCCGCATCCGTTATAACGAAGACGATGACGCCACCACGGATAACCTGTTCAGCCAGCTGATCCGCCGCCAGGGCATCCGGCAGAAATTTCTTGGCGTAAAGGAATTTAAAGGGTCTGTTACCAAACAATGGCCATACAATTTGTCTACCCAGGTATCTTTTACCAACGCTTCTTATGAAACCTATGGTCCACTTCCTTCGCAGACGTTATTTTCACTCAACAACAATGGCGTGATCAATACCGAGGCGATCTTCAAAGTGCGGTATGCACCGGGTGAAAAGGAGATCGCAACACACCGGCGGAAGATCCGCATCAAGGGGCTGGAGCCTGTGATCGAAGCGCGTTATGCACAATCGCTTCCCGATGTTTTCAAAGGCGAATATTCGTATCACAAATTATCATTGCAGCTATCGCAGACGTTCCGCATCCCGCGCTGGGGGCAGATAGAGTACCTGGCCTATGGCGGTAAATATTTTGGAGACAGCGTTCCCTTCATGTTGCTGGAAATACACCCGGGCAACGAAATATATTATTACAATAAGCAGTCGTTTAACCTGATGAACCGCTTCGAGTACATCAGCGATCAGTATGCAGGTTTCAATGTAGAGCACAATTTTGAAAAGAAGCTGTTCAACCTGGTCCCGTTCATGCGCAAAACGAAAATGAGACAGTTCTGGAATTTCAAGGCTGTGTGGGGCGACCTGAGCCGGCCGAATTCGAGGTTCAACGTGCTGGAGTTCGGGTCATACCGGTTGAAGATCCTGCGCGGCCGGCCCTATATGGAGATCGGTACCGGCATTGATAACATCCTTAAATTTTTCAGGATCGATTTAGTATGGAGGATGGCCCCGCAGTTCACGCCGCCGCCGGGCTCCACGGTGCCCAACAATCCCCAGAACTTCGGGATATTCGGAAGCTTCAGGCTGCAGTTCTAGAAATCGGGCAGCTTCCTGAATGTATAGTTCTTCTGTGAAAAATAGCTGAATGCCACCACGAAAAAAGTAGTGACCACCTTGGACGGCGTAGGGAACCAGTGGAACACTTCCACGAACAGTTTCAGAAAGCCATAATTCAGCAGCAGGCAGCCCATCACCACGGTAAAATAGCGGCCGAGCTGTTCGCGCTTGCGAACGCTTGTTTCCTGGAAGATCACATAACGGCTCAGGTAAAACCCGATCGGGAAAGTAACGGTGAACCCGATAAGAAAGGAAGCAATGTGCGGGCTGATGGTGAGGAAGCCGATGTGCACGGGCTGGCGTTTCAGTATATAATTGTTCGAAATAAAGAAAAGACTGATATCAAGGCAGGTATTGGCGCCTCCGCAGGCGGCGTAGCGGAAGGTCTGCAGCGACATGACCTTCCTGAAGCGCGGATAAAAGAAGTCGATGAACGACAGAATCCCCTTGCGGATATTTTCATGCAGGTACAGCATCAGGGCTGCGAAGGTAGAGCATAATCATTTAGATTTGCAGCCATAAACAATTCGTATGACCGGGATCGTGCAGCAGGTGAAACGGGCGTCGGCAAATGCCATCAGGGAACTTTATTCCATTGATATACAGGAGGATTCCGTATTGGTAAATGCCACCAAGCCTGAATTCGAGGGCGATTACACCGTGGTGCTTTTTGCTTTTATAAAACTGTTAAAAACTTCTCCGGAAGCGCTGGGGCAGGCGCTGGGCAAACGAATGGTGGAGCAGAACCCCCAATTGTTTTCTTCTTTCAATGTAATCAAGGGGTTCCTGAACCTCGTGATCACAGACAGTTACTGGATCAGTTTCCTGCAGGAACAGGCGGCCAATCCCGACTATGGGATACAGCCGCGCCGCAACGAAAAAGTGATGGTGGAATATTCCTCACCCAATACCAACAAGCCGCTGCACCTGGGCCATCTCAGGAACAATTTCCTGGGCTGGAGCCTCGCCGCGATCCTGGAGGCAAATGGATACGATATCGTGAAGACCTGCATCGTGAACGACAGGGGCATCCACATCTGCAAAAGCATGCTGGCCTGGGAAATGTTCGCAGACGGCGCCACGCCCGCCTCAACGGGGATCAAGGGCGATCATTTTGTGGGCGATTATTATGTGAAGTTCAACAATGTATATAAAGAAGAAGTACGCGTATTGGTGGAGGGAGGGATGAAGGAAGAAGAAGCGGAGAAGGAAGCGCCCGTGTTGAAGGCCGCCCAGCAAATGCTGCAGCGCTGGGAAGCAGGCGATCCTGCTGTGCTTGATCTCTGGCGGAGGATGAATGAATGGGTGTACGAGGGATTCGATATCACGTACCGGCGCATTGGCAGCGATTTCGACAAGAAATATTACGAAAGCAATACTTACCTGCTCGGCAAAAAGATCGTGGAGCAGGGACTAAAGAAAAATGTGTTCTTTAAAAAGGAAGATGGCAGCGTATGGATTGACCTGACGCCGGACGGACTGGATGAAAAGGTAGTGATGCGCCGCGACGGTACTTCGGTATACATCACCCAGGATATCGGGCTGGCCGAGCAGAAACAGGAAGAATTTCATGCGAACCAAAGTATTTATGTGGTCGGCGATGAGCAGAATTATCATTTCAAGGTGTTGAAACTGATCTGCGAGAAACTGCAATTGCCCTCAGCGGAAAATATTTTTCATCTCAGTTACGGCATGGTAGAGCTCCCTTCAGGCAAAATGAAAAGCCGCGAGGGTACGGTAGTGGATGCGGACGACCTGTTGGATGAAATGGTGGCTATTTCACAGCAGAAAACCGAAGAGCTGGGCAAGGTGAAGGATTTTACGGGGGATGAACTGGCCGCTTTATATGATACCCTCGGGTTGGGCGCCCTGAAATTTTTCCTGCTGCGGGTGGATCCGAAAAAGCGGATGATCTTTCATCCCGAGGAGAGCATCGATTTTCATGGATTTACCGGTCCGTTTGTACAGTATACCTATGCGCGCATCCGCAGCGTGATCCGGAAGATCGGCGATGCTGCATCGGCCGTTCCTTTCGGCCCTGAGGCCGAAAGCCTGCTGCCCCTGGAACGCGAACTGGTGCTGCACCTGGAGCAGTTCCCGGTATTGCTGCAGGAGGCGGGGGCGGAGCATGATCCGTCAAAACTGGCCCTGTACCTTTTTGTCCTGGCGAGAATATTCAACTCATTTTATACGGCCCATTCGATTGCCCAGGCAGAAACGGAAGGGAAAAAGCAACTGCGCATCCGGCTGGCTGAAATGACGGCGTCGGTGATCAAAACCGGCATGCGTTTATTGGGTATCGGGGTGCCGGAGAGAATGTAACAAACCCCTATATTTGCATCCCCTTGCGGAGGTGGCGAAATTGGTAGACGCACTACTTTGAGGTGGTAGCGCCGTAACTGGCGTGGGAGTTCGAATCTCCTCTTCCGCACTCAATTCACGAGTAAAAAGTCCTGTAAATCAATCATTTACGGGATTTTTTTTGCCCCTGTCCGCCGTTTGTCCGCCGCTTTCTTCCACTTTCTGCCGGTGTTTCTGGCGGACAATTGGCGGACAGTCTGGTATCACAAACCAGATAGTATGAGCATTCAGATCACGGGAAAACTCTCCCGCAACAAAGAGAAGAAATGGTACACTTTCGAATGGGGAAAAGCAGCCGATCAAAGGAGGGCGGCAGGTGTTTTTACCTACACCACACCAAAGGATATTACACAGAAAAATCACAACCGTGAAGCAAAGGCACTCCTTGAGACCAAACGTTCCCAACTCATCCTGGAGCAACAGTCTATCGGCTCCGCTTACATCCCGCAGCACAGGTTCAAGAGCAATTTTTTTGATTTCTATTCCGAGTTCGTCAATAACAATAAGCGCGACGGTAACCGGCACCTGGAATGCAGCCTGACACAATTCAGAAAATTCATCGGCAAGGACAGGCTTTCGCCTATGGACATTACGGAAAACCTTTGCAAACGTTTCAGGACCTACCTGCTCGATACACTCACCGGTAAGAGTCCGTCGGATTATTTCGGCGCTTTTAAAAGGGTTGCCAGGAGCGCCACGAAGGAGGGCTATTTCAGGATCAACCCTGCAGAAGATATTCGTTCACGTACTAATCCGAGCAAACGGTTGAAAGAGTTCCTGGAAGCGGATGAGTATATGAAACTCATCAATACCCCGATTATTAATAAAAATGTCCGGGACGCATACATCGTCAGTTGTTTTACCGGCATGCGTTGGTGCGACGTCGAGGCGTTGGAATGGAAGGATATTGCAGGCGACGTGGTGGTCACGCGCATCATACAGCGGAAAACCGGCAAGCCGGTAGAGATCACCATGCACCCGGTTGTGAAGATGATCTTTGAAAATCGTCGGAAGCAATTTCCCTATGCAACCGGACGCATATTTGACCTGCCTACCGCCAACGGGGCCAATCAATCGCTCGGCAAATGGGTGAAACGCGCGAAGATCAATAAATACATCACCTGGCACAGCGCAAGGCTTAGTTTTTCCATTTTGCTGCAGGACGCGCATGTGGATACGGCCACTGTAGCGCTGTTACTCGGCCATACGTCCAGCAGATTTGTGAATGAAACATACAAACGCCACCGGCCAAAGGATCAATCAGAGCATTTGGCAAAATTGCCGAAGGTAGACTGGCAGGTTAGCTTGAATTAGGGTTTCGGGCGAGGCGGTGAAGTCAACGTGCTTCTGCTTCCAATAGGGTTGGGGTATAGCGGTGGGATTAGAACTGCCTTATAAGTGCATTTAAGTTATTTTTAATAAAAATTTGTTATGCAACAATTTCCCGGAGGAAGCTGCTATAATCATTCTTTGGTACATAAGGGAAGGCGATTTGACATAAGTATAGCTAAAATGGCAGGATCCTTTTTGATAACGATGGAATGTGGCGATAAGAAGCTGCTATTACCGATAAGCGATGAGGTTATTAATGAAATATCCTCGGACACTCCAGTCGAAGGCTTGAAGACCCTTGCGGAAAAATTTATTAAAATCAACGACAAGTTCAGGGTATTTTAAGTAATCAATGACTTTGGATTTTGTGCTAACGACTGCATCTTATCGGCCTGCTTTACCATACAGCTCTGTTACCAGGTCTGATTGCCAGTATTCTTTTGTTCCAATATCCAGTATCGTCAACCTGCCGTGATGGCCGGCACCGGTATCCATATTGAGTACATTGACAGCACGCATCGGTTTGTCGGTACCCCATTTTGTAGTGGGTGTATGTCCGATGTAAATTTCATGAAAGGTGTCACGGATGTAAAACGGCTCTGGCTGCGGTTCCCTATGATTGAGGGTATGGTATTGCAAGGCCTCCAACCAGAGTTCGCGGTCCCAATAATAAGTTTGTGGCCGTTGGCCTAAAAATGAAAGCTGCCGGTTAAACCCGGCGTGCACAAAGCAGTTGTTAGCCTCATCAATATAAAACAATTGTTGCGAACAGAAAAAGTTGCGGTGGTGAAGGGGGATATCGTTCGGGTTCAGCGAAGTTTTGCATATCCCGTTGCCAGTGCTCAAAATTTTTATTTCACGGTCCAGGTGTTTCGCGTAAGATTGAATCGTAGCCCTGCCTCCATGCGACCAGGAAGCGTAACCAGAGTGGATAAAGTCCAGCAGCCAGTCGTCGTGGTTGCCTTTAAGCGGTATAAGGCGGCTGATCTTTAACAACTCTTCTACACATTCAAACACTTCGCTAAAACCGTCTGTGACATCGCCGAGCTGGATCAGGGTGTCATTTTCATAATCAAAGCCGCTTCGATCCATGCATTGGCGCAAAGCTTTATACGCCCCATGAATATCGCCCATCACCATCGTACGCATTCATTCTTTTACCAACAAAATTAGTGGCAAAGTAGGTGAGAATATACCCATCGATTTGACAGGTTGATTTGCAGGTTTTTTACAAGAAATTAACTACATTTGTTTAATGGATTACAGGCAATACATTGAATCAGACGCCGCCGTTATGCTGGGCAAACCCGTCATCAAGGGCACCCGCATCACAGTGGAGCTTATTTTGCAAAAGCTCTCTGAAGGTGCCTCTGTGGAACAACTGATCATGGCTTACCCTGGATTAAAACCAGAGGACATTCTTTCAGTCCTTGCTTACGCATCAGATATGGTCTCTAATGAAACGATCATCGCGGTGGCATGATCCTGGCTGATGAAAATATACATTCCTTTATCATCAGGGAACTCCGCAACGCTGGTTTCGAAGTTATTTCCGTCCAGGAACTATCTCATGGAATAAGAGATGAACAAGTGATCAAATGGGCGGTTGAAAAAAAGTACATCATTCTTACAGAAGACAAGGATTTTGGGGAATGGGTTTTTGCGCACCACGTAAATAACATCAGCGTTATTTTTCTTCGGTATTCTTTTGAAGAATATAAACACATTGCATCCGGACTGAATGCTTTTTTATCCACCCAAATCTTGAAACACCCGGTTTTTATTACTATTACCGCAAAAAAGATCCGTATCAGACAATTGTAACCTATTAAAGCTCCATCTTTTCAGCCAGTAGAATAGGACTGTTTTTAATTATACCTGCAATATTATTTGTAATAAAGGTCAATCAAATAATTCCGGTCGGCAATCCCGTCACCGTATTTCAACACTACAATTTCTTACCTCTTGACCGACCTTGCCTTTTCTTTGGCAATAGCGTTTCCCGTACTGCTTTTTGCTTGTTTGTCAGCTTCATTCGTGCCAGCATAAAGTCCTGCGCCCACCTGGGAAGTTTAGACGACTGCTTTTCTATTTTGCCTCCCTTGATAACTGCCAAAGTAAGAACCCTGTATTGTCTATGTGCAGGAATGGAATTGTGTAATAAGGTGACAGAATCAAAATGGCTGTGGTATTGTTGGAGATTGGCAAGCCCGGCTGTATAATTTTCCTTTATATCTTCATCTGATACCGCATGTCCTCCATTGTTAACCCTTTCATCAACCCTTTCTTTGGCATGGTTAACTGATGGCAGCCCCAAATAAATCAAATTAATCTGATACCCGTTATCCTTGAATTGCTTAACAGTCTCCATTAACTTCTCCGATCTGAAATTGGTTTCCAGTGCGAAATCCGATTTGGTTGCGATAGCCTCTGCTTTCTTTTCTTCAAAAATCCGGTCATTCACCGAATCGAAAAGTGTAGCGCTGTCAATATCAGGGAATTGCTTTTGTAATCTGTCCAGTTCTTTATCGCCATCAAATACAAAGGTTCCAGGAGCAACCAAAATGCCTGATAATGTGCTTTTGCCCGCTCCATTGGGGCCGGCAATTATATAAAGTCCTGGGGTTTTCATGGAACTCTCTTAACTGTATGGACCTTGACCGCTGAGTGATCGACCCTTACGAGGTACTTTCTGCCATCTTTATATTCATGGATAAATAGATCATCCGTAACACAGAGCTCATTGGTATAGGTAATGTAAGATCCCTTATCAAGTTTTTCCTGCATGACCTTCTCTATTTCAGCTGTTAACAATGCTTCCTGCTCAAGTGGCGTGAGATCAATAAAAGAAGTGTACGTCTTCATGACAGCAAATTTAAACAATTATTGGCAGTGCCGCCGTGAGAAGGGCAGGGCTGCAGCCTTCTCCACCAACTTTATCTCCCCCCCGCTCATCATCAAGTCCAGTTCTTCTCGTTTATAGTATCCTCTGGTATTTTTATAAATGCCAAATTCGCCCAAGCGTTTGGCGAGTTGCGTATGGCCGAGGTTACAATAAATCATAGCCTCTTCCGGTTTCAGGTAGGGTTTATAGCAAATGGCAATGGCCTTCATTACAGTAATTTCATCACGCTTCATAGAAATAGCTTAAATCATTGTCCTCGTCTGCTTCTGCCGGGTTAATCTTTCGAAGGCGTCCATTGTAAAAATCAAGCTGCTGCTTTCCCTGATTGAACTTTGTAAATAGCCCAATAGCTATTGGCAGCATTTCACTTGGATCGTTTTGTTCCACCAGTTCTCCATTAAAAGAATTGTATAAGGTTATGGACGCATACCCGGTATTGCCAGTCAAAGAAACCGTGTCGTACCTTTTCGCTAATTGCTGGCAGGTAACCAGCGCATCTTGTAATGAATCAAAGGTGCATTCCAGCTTGGACCCGCTGGTAACATGATAAGACTGGATAGCGGTTAGTGGATTGATCCATTTCCTCCAACTGATAGCGCCATACTGGCCTTGTGCGAGCAAAAAAAGCGTACTTTCCTTTATTTCCACGGGGAAATCGCCCAACACCTTCCGAAGAATTTCTTTGTCATGACGCGCCGCAGGTTCGCCTTTCATTGACTGCAAAACCTCTCCCACCTCCCTCACTTTATACAATTTCCCGTATTTAGATTTTACACCGGCGAGCCACGCAGCCGCTCCATAGGCTGAAAAGCAGTGAAGGTCTTTCATTTCCAGTCCCTCCATCGGGACTTCAAAGCTGACCCAACGCTCGCCCTTCCAGAATCTATCGCTCAGGTATTCTTTTGCAGTAGGCATACTTCCGTTTTTATCTTTGGGTTAGGAGAGGGGATATATTTGATGTATCCATACCGCTGCAGCTCCTTCATAGAGCGGTAATAGGTCCGGTAGGCGCTGATCTTGGCCGACTGCATCATTTCATCCCGGGTCACCTGGATTATTTTCAATTCACCTTGCAATTGCCATTCACGCAACAGAGAGACATACAGGCTGATATGGACTGAGGAAATGCGTCCATCTTGCTTGATCGCATCTAAAAACGCAACCAGGTTTTGCTCGAGGGTCATATCAATCCGTTGCGTTTGCGGGCTTTCTTTTTTAACAGCAGCCGGTGTTTTTTGTCAGAATCCGGCTTACTCTCTTCCTCCTTTGTCTCTTCTTTTTTGCGGGCAGTATGCTGTTTTTCCAGCCAGCGCATCGCAAGGAATCGAAATGCCTCCTGAATTGTGATCGGTATTTCCCCTTCGAAGAAGTAGAACCGCTGGGAAATCTCGAACTGGCTTTTGATCGCGCTCAGGTTCGGGATCCACTTTTCGGCAGGCGTGTTGAGCCAAAATCTGGCTTTGAGCAGGGAAGCGGTTCTTTCGTCTGTTTCGCTGAGCTTTTGCAGTTCGCTGACCACTGCGTCTATTTCCCGCCAGATCCGTGAAGGGGGTAGCATCCATTGGATGGCATTCATCTTATCCTCCAGGGCCTTTGCCCCGGTGACCTGGATCTGCTTTCGCAACAGGGCCTCATAGTAAGTACAGGTGTAACCGCCAGCGGGGTCCTTTTCAAAGTGGAGGAGGAGATCGAGCGCGTCAGGTTCTGCAGCTTCCCGGTGGCGAATATCGAAGCGGTCCGGGGTAAAGCAGATATTGCCGCGCAATTCCATTTCAAGGCCATCCTCAAAGCCGAGGGCCTTCAACTGGGCTTTGAGGATGGCGATGTTTTTTTCATTGATCATAACTAACTGTTTTAATGAATACCTATTCCTTTGCCCCTGCTGGTGTGCTTTTTCGGCAACAGGTTGTTTTTGGCTACCTTTTTGGGCAGCAGGTCAACTTTCTTTGATTGTTGCAGTTCTTTTTTTGCTTCCTGCTTTTGCTCCGGCTTGACCTGCGGCTTCATATCCTGGTTCGCGTCCCATTGGGTCGCCAAGCCTTCCACCAGGTCCGATACGTGCTCCTGGCCGGTTAAGTCTGGCCGGAGGTCTTCCGTCACGAGTTGGCCATAGGCTTCCTTTTTGGCGAGCTGCATATTTTCGTCATAGACGGTGACATTTTTGAATTGCGGGTTGGCTTCCAGGAACATCTTTTTGTCCTGGCCGTCCACAGAAAGCGTTACGCCCAGCACGTTGCCTTTGGCAAGAGACCTGACGAGATCCCCTAACGGCGACGCATCATCGTACTTAAGGGGAAGCTTATTCAATGCGGCCTCCAGGTTAAAGCCATACTTTTCAGTGAACTGTTTGATGGGGAACTGGCCGTTTTTGTCGGGGTTTTTCAGGTCCAGTTTCAGCCACGCCTTATAGGTGGGTGCTTTTTCCCAGTTTTCTGGTAGTCCCCGTTGCTCAGGAGGGAGTTTCAATTCCGCCTTATACTGCAGTCTTTCCGCGTCCGTCAACTTGCGGGTGAGTTCCTTTTCGACGCTGCGTCCGCTTAGCATGTTGCACGCTTCCTTGAAGGTGATGCTTTGGCCAAGGTTCAGATAAAACGTGCGGGAAAGGTCACGGCCCCGTTCCTTCACCAGCGTTGCATCGTATTTATTAAAGAAATACATGTCAGACTGGTCGGATTTTTTAAAATGCAGCACTGCTTTCATGATGTCCTTCCCGAATTGATGGGAAGTCGCGAGCTGGAACTCCGGGCGCTGCTGCTTGATGCTCGTTTCCAGGTGCTTGTTCAGGCCTTCGCCGAAGCCCATGTATTTTACCTGCTCCTGGAGATAGCTTAAATTGTCGGTGTTCATAATGGTTGATTTATGTTTAGAATTTGTTACCTGTTTTGTCCGTTATATATTTTAGAGTGATCCAATTCTATAGGTGCGCCTGGTTGAGTTGTAGCTATTTTTTGAACAACTGGCAGGATGGGCAGGATAGCTTGCTCCATACCCGCTTCGCGCATTTCTTCCTGGAAATCATCCGCCTCATCCTTCGATGGAAAGAAATAGAGGTCGCCAGCAACAACATGGTCCAGCCCGCTGTCGTAGGCTAGCTATTGGTGGGTTTCCCTGGCTGATCTCAGCGCGGCGCTTACTGGCTGAAGATCCTCTGGCAGTATTTTCATAGTGGTTTGGCTTTTATGAGCTTTGAATTAATCAGCTTCAGGTACAAGTCACGTTCGCCATTTTTTTCCAGGATATGCAATGCGAGGTATTTATTGTCGGGGATGGAGAATTTGCCCAAAGCAATCACGCCCAGCTGCTGGTGCTTGGCGTCTATCGTAGTGGGAAGCCCAAGCAGGTATTGCGGCGTCAGTTCTGTTTCCTGGGAAGCAGTACGCCGGGTCTTTTGTTTGTCCCGGATAAAAAAACGAATGGCTTCGATCTCATAGCTCGTGTTTGACCTATTTTGAAGGCCCAGCTGCAGGAACAATACATCGCTCGCTGTATAAAGGCCGAGCAGCTGCAGGCTGACCCAGGAATGCCTCACGATCAAATGTTCGAACATCTTCTTTTTGAGCAGCACCTTCTTTGCATAAATAGCAACCTGGCTGGAATCTCCGTTGCCAAATTGTAGGTTGAGGCGCTGAGGGTTGGCATTGAACCGCACGATGAAAGAATACAGCGTTCCGTCCGTGAGGATCACCGTCAGGTTGGTTTCCCGCATGCTGTCTCTCGCAGCTTTGACATGCAGGATGTTTCTGGAACCATCTGCTTTAGCTGCCAGCAGGTCCTCGCTGCCCCTGTCTACACTTTTGACCGAAGAAGGGAACACCAGGTTCGTTGTTTTACCGGCAGATACTTCCAGTAAGTAAGGCTCGATGAAAACGGCCTTATGCTGGCCATACAGGCCCGTAACCGCTATTAAAAGAGTAATGAGTAGGATGGATCTCATGGCTTCTGGCTTAAGTCTTTCAGCAGTATTTTATAACCCTGTCGGATCGTGACCTTGACCTGCTTTATTTTTTTGCTGAACAGGGATTTGGCGGCCTGGATTCCGGCACCCGCCGCCTGCGCCCCAAGGGACTGGTCAAAAGAGCCAATACCCAGTGAACCCACAGCCTCACCCGAGGATTCCTTGACCACATCCCGGCTGACCGAACCGGGGATATAAATGCCTTCCAGCCCGTCTACATCATATACTTTAAGGGACACGGGAAGGATACTATTCTGGTAGCGGATCGAACTGATCGTGATATGCAGCCGTTCGCTCGTGAGCGAAGCGATCCCATATACAAAGCTGTTCTTCGGGACCTTAAAACCGTTGATGAACAGGTCACTCAACACCAGCAGCTTGACCATTGAACCGGCTTCCAGGATTTGCGTTTCAGGAACGGTGGCTTCAATGGCATTTTGAAACCCTCCCTCTTTCGTTTCGTTAAGAGAAAAAAATCCCGATTTGGTGGTTTCTTTTTCATGAATGGATACTGCCAGGTTGTTGGTAGGAGCATGTTCGGTCGCCCGTTCCGGGTGCTGTATCTCCAGGATCTTATCCATCATTTGGTTCAACTGCGCGATCTCCGGGTCAGCCTGGCGGGTCGGGGTAGGGGCAGGAACAGATTTCTCGCTATGGCGAGTCGCCGCCTCGGTATGCGGTGTTTCATGAAGGATGTTTTGCAGTTGCGCGATTTTCTGAACCACTTTCTGCTCGGTTGGACGCATCGTCCCAGGAACAGACGGTTTCCCCTTGTAATTGGGGTCTGTCTTGCCGGCGTCGGCCACTTTCATCGAATCCCTTTTGGCCTGGTCATAAAAGCTCATTTTGTTTTGGGTCTTATCCTCTTTGATAATGGGCTTTGGGACTGTGGTAATTAAACCGGGGTGTGCAGTGGCTTGCGTTTCCGCCTTGGCGGGATGAAACAGGCCAACCGACCAGAGGAGCAACGTGAGCAGTGGCAGCACAATTAAGGGCAGGGCCAGCAGCAATCTTTTTTTCATGTCTTATTTCTTTGAGGGGGATTGGTAGAGATACATTTCCTCGAACCGGTGAATGCTGTCCATCAGACCGGGGCTGATCTTCGAATCAAGTTGGTTTTTGAATTGCTCGATGTGCTCAAATTCTTGCCTGCTGATGATGGCTTTTTGTGAAGGAATGCTTGCAGCAGGTGGGATGTTGATCGGCTGGATATAAACCGGCTTTCTATCCTTAATGCTGTGAATGATGACCAGCATGCTGCAGCCGACAAATACGCTGCAAAACAGCGCGAGCAGGCATTTTTTTCCAGTTACCGACAGTCTTTCCGATTTGTCCTGCAGCAGCCGGGCGAGCTGCTTACCTGCTTTCCGTATGTAAGTCTTTGTTTTCAAGGGTATTCCATTTTTCGATTAAGAATCCGTGGGGGTTATTGTCTGAGCGGGAAACGTTTCTAAGGTATCCTTCGGTGATGAGACTGCGGGTGGCGATGGACGTGGTGCGTATGATCTTCTCGGTAGCGTAGTAGCGGAAATAATAAGGGTAGCTGTTTAAAGAAAGCTGAATGGAGTCAGTGGTGATCTCCTGGCTGATATTGCCCGATATGACGCTCGCATAGTAGCCGTTTTCTCGCAAGTTGTCATACTGTTGCTTAGCCGATCCATCTGACAAATACAACGCCTTGGTAATATTCGACTGAATGACTTTCTCATCCGGGTCGCACGAGAAAAAATAATAGTGGAACATCCTGATGTGGTCGCGGGCTTCCACCGGGATGTTGTCCTTTCTTTCGGCTGAGAAAGCTTCGATGGCCTTGCCATTGGCCAGGATGTAGATGTGCTGGCTGTTTTCTTGAACGAGTTGATAGCTTTTGAAGCACACAAAGAAGGCCGTGAGCAGCATGGCCGCAATCGTGCAAAGGGCGAATACCTTCACGTACTGAAAAGCGCTTTCGATATTTTTAAATTGGGTGAACATCGTTTTCAAATATTTCCTGATACTTTATCTTTTTGCGAGGAAGGGGGTGATGGAGGGAACCCCATCATCTCATGGTATTTATCGAAGTAGCCGCCGGATGTAGCCGCATCACCAATACTATTCACCATTGAATTAGCTGCACCTCCCAAACCATCGGCCGCCATACTAGTGGCCGAGCTGCCCATCGATGTCGTTTTTGCAAGCAGCGCATTGCCGCCTCCAGCATTGACGATATAATTCGCTACAGACGGCACCGTGAAGTAGCCGATAATGCCAATGATGAGAAAGATGAGGTAAGCCGCATCCATGGAACTAAAGAAAGTATCGCCTGTCTGTTGCACCTGTGAAATATCCAGTTTGAGCATCTGTTCCTGGATTTTGCCAATGATGCTGCCAAAAATGTTGGCCACCGGCAGCCAGAGAAAAATATTGATGTAGCGGGCGATCCAAACCGTAAGGGTGTGCTGCAGTCCGTCAAAGACGGCAAGAGCGAAGACCAGGGGCCCCAGGATGGCCAGTACGATGAGGTAAAAGGTGCGAATGGTATTGATGCAAAGCCCTGCCGCTTCATAGAGGATGTGCAGGATCTCGCTCATCCATTGTTTGATGGCATTGCGGAAATTATACGATGCCTTCGCCATCGCGAACTTGATGTCGTTGCCAATGCCGGCATACCAGCTCTCTGTAGCAGGGTCTGCGTTGTCGTGGGTGTATTTATACCATTTGTCCCGATCGCCACTGCCTGATTCGCCGACATACATTTGCCAGACATCGCTGGACTGGATGGCTGCTTGCTTTTGTTGTAGTAAAACGGCGATGGCTTTGTTTGAATCAGTGACCATTCCAGCTGTAGCCGTCACCGTGGGTTGCAACACGCCATTCATAACAGCAAGTACAGTAGGGAACATCAGGACAGCCAGGCCGATGGCAAAGGGGCGCAAGAGCGGGTAAAAGTCGATGGGCTCCGCATTCGCAATATGCCGCCAGACCCGGGCTGCGATATACCAGGTAGCCGCAAACCCGGCAATGCCACGGCCTACCCCAATCATGCCGCTGCAAAGCGGCAGCATTTCATTATAGAGCTGGTCGAGCACCGACTGCAGGCTACCGATGCTATCCGCGACGTCGGTTTGCAACAATATAAAAATCAACGTTTTCATTTGATACCATATAAGGTTTGCAGGGTGGTAACGTCGTTGTGGTCCTTCGTCCTTTGCAATAGCAAGAGCGACGTTGAATTGTTGAAATGCTTTAAGAAACTCAGTTTGTCGGCCATGTCCTCATTGATCTTATCAATGGATTTGATTCGTTCGGCATCACTCATGCGCAGCGTGCCATCGGTCAATATTGTAGCCAGTTCGTCTAGGTTTTTCAGGCTTTCGTTCAACAGGTTGGAATAAACGTTACCCAGGTAGGTTGTTTCGCCTGCATTCAGTAACCCTGATGCAGTGAATTTGGAATGATTGGTTTTGTATTCCTGCACGAGTTGCAATTGCATGGTCACGATATCGGCGGCTTTTTTGTATTGCCGAACCACCGGACTTACTTTCAGCAGGCCATCAAGGAAAGCTTTGTGCAGGTCGAAATTTCCTTGGCTGATGTTTTTGATGTCGTCATACCCTTTGGCCAGCGTATTATAGCCTTGGCTCATTTCGGACAACATAGATTTCAGAGCCGCCAGCTTTTGAATGTCCATTTCCAGTTGCTGCATGGCCTGGGATTGCCCAAAACCGGTGGCACATCCAAAAGCAAGTAATAATAGAATGATCGTTTTCATGGTAGTCCGTATAATTTTTTAATAGAATTGACATCATTGCCATCCTTCGCCCTTTGCAGGCTCAAACGAGATGTCTGCTCCTCAAAAGCCTTCAGGTCATCGTAGTTTTCATTGATGCCTTTAATTGCAGTTTGCAGGAGGGCCATACGCTCACTGTCTTTCATGGAACTGGTCCCTGGGTTGAGAAGCGATTGTAGCTGGTTAAGGCTTTTGACGCTTTCGTTGATAATACCGGTTGTTACTTGGCCCATGTATTGAATTTCGGATGCATTGAAATGACCGTCCTGCCGCAGGAGTACCGTAAACCGGCTGCATTCTTTTGTGATCTGTCCCTGCTTGGCGATGGCGTCTTGAATGCGGCTGTCATCACTTATCGCCGTTTTGACCTCGCTTAATTCTTTGTAGTATTTCGCATACAGCTCCTTTTGTTTTTGCATCCACCCCGAGATCTCGGCCAGCTTATTTTCGCTGAGTGTATTTTCAGCGGATTTCTCCGCATTTTGCAGCCAGATTGTCTCATTCTGGAGCTGCTGTATTTTAAGGTCGGCAGCCTTGATGGCAGCTGTGATGATAGCCTTAATGATTTCGATCACCTGGGCCTTGCTGGTCAAGGGCAACAAGAAGAGCGATATGATAATGATTTTTTTCATTTTGTATCCTGTATGAGTACTTGAATGCCTTTTTCTATACTTCCATACTTCGCCGCATACTCCTGCACCTTTATTTTTTCAGTAGCCTCCGTGGTATAGGCGTAGTATTCTTCTGGCGAGAGTTCATTACGGTACACCTTGGTGAGCTGTCCGCCGAGATCAATAAAGACCTCTCTGTATTTTTTTGTCGGGTCATTCGCCTTGTTCACTGAAAGCAAAATGGTTTTCCCCTTGTCTGATAAACCCAACACCGCCTGCAATTCATCGAAGCGGTGCAGGAACTTGCGCATATCGGTTAGGATTTTGGTATCTGAAAGGTTGATGACCGTTTCCTTGATGATAGGGGAGCTAAGCAGGTCATCTATTTCCTGCGTGATGAGCGCAGCGATCCCGTTAAACTTGCGGACGGTTTTATAGAGATATTTGATAAAATCCGCCATACCGGATTTGGCGATAGCGATCCAGGCTTCATCAATAGCAAGTATTTTGCGCGTACCGGGCATTTTACGCATCTTGGAAATGAACATTTCCATGATCACCAGCGTTACGACGGGAAAGAGTATGGGGTGGTTTTTTACGTTGTCCAGTTCAAAGACAATAAACCGCTCGGTCAGCAGATCGAGGTTTTCTTGCGCATTGAGTAAATAATCGAATTCGCCTCCTTTGTAGAAGGGCCTCAGTACGTACAGGAAATTATCGATGTCAAAATCGCGGGCCTGCACCTTCTGTCTTTGCAACTGGCTGGTGTAGTCAGTTTCCAGCCATTCATAGAAGCTGTTGAAACAGGGAAATACGCCTGGACTTTTTTGCAAATGTTCATAGTAGCCCTGAAGGGCATTGGATAGCGCCACGTATTCTGAACGATTATACGTTTCGTCTTCCTTTTTCCAAAGCGCCACCAGGAGTGATTTCAGGCTTTCCTTCTTTTCCGTGTCGAGGGTTTCGCCGGCGGCGAAATAAAAAGGGTTAAACCGGAATGGCTCAGCCTCCGTATACATGAAATAATATCCGCCGACCAGGGAACAGAGCCCCTTATAGCTGCCCCCAATATCCACTACTACGCAGTGTGCCCCTTGCTCATAGAGCATTCGTAGAATATGGTTCATTACCATCGATTTACCGCCGCCGCTGCCGCCGCAAACGAACATATTTCGGTTGGTGACCAGTCCGGTACGCATTGGTTCATCGAACAGATCCACATAGACCGGCGTACCGCTCAATCTTTCTGCAAACCGGATGCCTTGCGCATTGCCCCTGTAATGGGTTTCAGAGTGGCAAAAGCACACGGCCTGGTCTAAAAATAAATCTACCGATTCATTCATGGGGAAATCGGCTTCCATGCCCGGAATGCCGGCATACCAGATTTGCGCGGCCCCGGTAGTTTCCAGTTTAGGTACAGCCTCGGTGACTGCTGCCGCTGCAAATACTTTGTTCCCCAATTCTTTCAATTTTTCTGCAGAGCGGTCAAATACCAGCAGGTTGAAATGCGCCTTGACGGGGATCATCTGGTTAGCAGCAGCATCATTCAGGAACTGGTTCAAGCTGTCCCTGGCAATGGCATTTTCACGGCTGTAAGCCGAGAGAGATTGCAGGCGCAGCTTTTTCGCCTCGAGTTGTTTGATGGTCTTTGCACTATCGCCGATGAAGATGTACTGGTTATAGATATGGTTGCAATCAAGTAAAACACCAAAAGAGCTGGCAAAGCCAGTCGGAAACTTGGTACGGTCAGTAGAATATTTGTCGTAAGTGATCCGGGGACCGCAAAACGATGGCAGGCTGTCCATGTCTGCCAGCGCATACAGTCCGCAGTGGAATTCCCCGACCTGAATGGTTTCTTTCAACCGCACATCCTTGATAGGCGTTCTTTCATCAAATGAAAGCAGGTAATATTGCTCGATGATTCCCGCTCTTTTTCGATCACTCACCAGCTGCTCGCTTGACAGCTTACTTAATTTGATGCGCCCGCCTTCGCTGATCACCTGCGAGAATTGCCCAACAGCAGTAAAAAAATCACGCAACCGGTTGTTGTCCATGCTACCTGGCGGAACAAGGTGTCTTCTTAATAACGAACTGTTGGCTGAGGTGATCCTTTTGTCGGAAGGGGGGAGCGTAAGGAGGATCAGGCAGCGGTGCTTCCATCCTGGCCTTTCATTAAAATATCGTTCGCTGGAATGGGATAGAAAGGTGAGAGGGTTTTCAAAATCAGCTGCGTACTTGTCTTCAAAAAAATAGTCCTGCTGGTGGAAAATGGAGTGTTTGGGCAATAGTTTCAAGGCTTTAGCCAGCAGCTGGTTGGAGGTCGCCAGCTCCTTGGAGGAAGAGGTGAATACTTCCGGTTGCGTGACCACAAAGCCGACTGTGACGGCACCCGTGCCGGAAAGGATGGTGTCCTTTTCGATGCAATAGCCTTTGAAAATATCTTTTAGTTCCTTTTCCATTCGATGAATAGTTTTCTTGACCTGGATTTGAGCACTTTGGGTACTCCGCTATAAGCCGCCTTTTTCATCATACCATGTTCCCCGTATTTGTTGCTGACTTTATAAACTTTAAAAAACAGTAGGGAACAAAGCCCTGAAACCAAAACCAGGCAGACGTAGGTGTTCACTCCAGCTAGGTACATCAACGCAAAGAGCAGGAGGAGTAACACCAGCCCGCCACCCAGCCACCAGATGTACTGCGCTTTGAGTCCTTTAAAGAGGATCGGCCTGCCCACACCCTTGTTGATATGGTACACCTGGCTCATAATCCAAAGAAGGCTTTAAGAACCGTGGCTACCACCACCAGAAAAACGCAGGAGCCGAACCAGGCGGCCGCTACCTTGCCCGTATCGTGGTCGCCGTGGTTCCATTTGGAATACACCTTGACCGCACCGATCAACCCTACAATGGCACCAATCGCATACATGAGGTTGGTGCCCGTATCGAAATAACTTTTCACTTTGTTGGCAGCTTCGGTGATACCGGCGTTGCCGTCCTGTGCTTTGGAAAGCACAACGAGCATCAGCAAAAGCGCAGTGATACCATATTTTTTCATATTCGATAGTTTAAAACATGCCCCAGTCCATCTAATGCAATTGTTTTTCCTGCTGGCCTGGAGCATGCCATTAAGGTTTCCATAGCTGCTCCAGTTCATCCTGGCTCATTTCTAATTGATTTTTTCCCAGTTCGTGAACGATGTATTGATTGACTTTTTGTTCATCGCCTGGCTGCAGACCTTGCTGGAAGCGCCGGATCATCTGCTGCAGCCCGAAAATGAGCTCTGGTTGGGGAGAGCTGTATTGTGCAGCAACACTAATAATGCGGCTGAGTTGGCTGAACAACTCGCCCAATAATTCCTGCGGTTCATTTGTTACTTCTGTTTTGATCTTCGGCTCATCTCTTTTACGGGTAAATAGCAAATGCCTGAATTGTATCCAACCAATCACGAGGTAATAAATGGCAGTAAGTACAGCCATCGTGATAAGGTAATTAGTCCAGGATATTGTCGGCATAATCTTACTGTTGTGTATTGCTTCCAATACCGATGAATAAACCAAGGCCGTAACTGTTCTGAAAAGGTGACTCGGAAGGGACCACCCCAAAAGGAACGAGGTAATGAAAGTCAATTCCCCAATGGTCATCTTTTACAGCTCCTTTGAATCCAACACCGAGACTGAAATACTTGCGGTCGCCTTTCAATTTATTTTCCAGGCTAAGGCCGCCACGCAAAAAAAACTGATCGGTAAATCCATATTCCAAGCCGGCCATGACCCTGAGATTCGAAAAATTTGAACCTGAAAACAATGGCTGTTCTGCAGTCAGCTGGCCTTCCAGCCGATTGCCGCCCGCGTCACTGCTCATTTCATACCCAACCGATATTCCAGCCACAGTTGGCAACTGAGCGTCTTTCGCGCCCAGGTTCGAGACATAAGCGCCCAGCCGCAGGCTGTTGTCATCACCTATGCCCAGCCGCTGCATATATCCCAGATCACCACAGACGGTAGATTTGCTTTTGATCGAAACCGAATAGCTGCCGGCTTGCTGATAAGCAGCTGCCTGTGAGCCAACGAATCTTAGGGTCGCTCCGAGCGATCCGCCATCGATTATCTGCAGTGCATAGGAAGCGCCGATATTGTATTCATCGCTTTTGAAAGAAGCAATGCTCGCTCCGTAATCATCTTTCACGATGGTATTACCCAAATTCAAATACCCAACGGCAATACCAAGTGCCGAATTGCCGGATATGTCTTTTTTGTAATCTGCATGAATAAATTTGATGTCCGGGCTGATGCCTGCCAGGTAAGGGGTATAAAAAAGGGTTGCCTCCTGACTATGCTCCAGGTGCGCCGAACTCGCAATATTATACGGCTGTCCACCCATCGCCATTGCCCCGCTGGAAATCGGAATGGTCAGTGACGGATAGGAAGTTTGTGCAACTATCATGCAGGGCCACAGCAGTATCAATAAAAGGGTTTTCATAGGACTGGATTTAGGGGATCAATATTTTCGTCAGCATCGTATCCGAATGTTGCCCGAGATCGTCGATCACATATAAGCCAACATTCTTCAACCCGTTGGAATGGAAAGTCCAGTTGGCCTGTGGCGAGGAAGAAAAGACATCCTGTCCTTCCACCAGGAAATGCCAGGCCGTAATAATACCATCGGGGACCTGTGACCCGGTGCCGTCAAAGAGACATACCCAGTTGCCGGGAATGGTGGAATCGATGATACTCACAACGAGATTCGAAGATGCCGGCTGGTCCGTGTGGCAATGCACCAATAGCGTTCGTTGTGACATCCTGCCCAATTGATCGGTCAAATAAAAATCCACAGGATACGTACCAGCCGTATCGCAAGAACAAAAAACAGAAGTGCTGTCACCTGCAACGATCAGCGGCTGAAAGGCCCCGATCCTTTGCCCTCGGTAATCGAAATGAACTTTGCCGGTAGGCTCCATGATCTCGATATTCATCTGGTGATCGGAGGAGCCACTAAAGAGCATTAATACACCCTTGTTGGAGCCATTGACGTTGTAGTAATCCTTTTCGCGGATGTCGAGGGTATCCTTGCTGAAGGAAAGGCCTGCCGGCGGCGCTGCCGAAACGAATGCATCGTGCTTATCGTTGCAGGAAGCGAGAACAAAAGCCGAAATAAAAACATAGAGTAATTTTTTCATGGAGTTTAGTATTTATAGATGGTTGAAGAATGGTTGGTGTTGTTGTACACGCTGGCAATGAGATAAGTAATGTTGGGTGTAAGGCCGCTGACATCGAGATCGAACAGGTTTTCTCCCTTGATCCCTGGAAACGTCCATTGGCGCACCCATTTGCCATCTGCGGTGAACAGGTCAATCGCTAATTGTTGCGCACGAACAAGAATGACAGAAACTTTCAAGTGATCGTGGAATGGCGTAGGAAATACATTCCAGTCTTTCAGGTTACCGGTGAAGGAATTATTGGCAATCGTGATCGTGGATGCAGGCGAAACTCTTAAGTATCCTGAAAAAGCTGTTTTGCAATTTCGCTCACTGATGGCCACTACGCTGACGGGAATAGAATCCGAAGCCGTATAGTAATTCTGCAGGACGGTATTGTTCGGAGTGGTAAACATACTGTCGTTGCCTGTATTCCACTGGTACACGACGGCACCCGTCACTTCAGCCGCCAGCGTTACCTCGCCACCATAAAGAACAGAAGATGGCGTAATAACCAGGCTACCCCGAGGGAATGCCGTGTCACCCAGGGTGACTGCCACTACCGTGCTGTCCGCACATCCCTGCCTCGAAACCCATACCTGGTATTGTCCCACCGAAGCCGAATAGCTGCTGTCTGAACTGACGGTATTGCCAAAGGGTGCAGCGGTCCACTTGTAACGGTCAAAATCAGATGAGCTGAGTGCCAGCGTTGTCTTTCCATCCGGGCACACCTTTTTGTATCCCGTGATGATAGGCTGGGAAATCGAGCCTGTGGTAATGGTCAGCGTATCGGACAACCCCGCTGCCGAACAACCTTTATCCGAGAGTACGCCCACCCAAAAACTGCCTGACAGGGAATTCTGGATGGTGTCCTGGTTACTCATTTTGAGGAATACCCCATCCTTGTACCAGGGATAGAAATAGCCCGGCGTATAATTGGTGATCGTGAGTACACCGCTTGTACCATTACACAGATGAGTGTCTGTAGTGGTGATGTGCGCCGACGCAGGAGTAAGGTTCACGGTTACCACCGCGCCACCGCTGGCCGTATTGGAACAGCCGTTGTTGTCTGTCACTTGGGTGAGCGTATAGAGGTAAGTGCCTGGAGTATTTGTCGGAACGCTTACACTACCGGCAGAGGTCTGCCCAGCACCACCGTTGAGCGAATACGTGAACGTATAATGTGCCGTGGCGGCGCTTCCCGTAAACGTTATGCTGGCAGCGATGCCCTGGCAAACTGTAGCGGTCCCGGAAATCGAGGCTGTTGGCAGTGGATTTACTACCACAGTTGCCATTCCGCTGGCTGAGCTGATGCAGGCTGTTCCACTGCTTTCCCTGACATCCACCAGCGTATAAACAAAGCTGCCGGGAGTTGAGGTAGGAACTGAAATAGATATATTGTTGCTACTTGTGGTTGCAATGGTCTGGTTGCCACCACCATTCAGGTTATAGGTGAAAGTATAGGGAGCGGTACCGCCGCTGCCTGTG
>Ga0206972_1032_pt1 | contig 38436 bp, 26 predicted proteins | sample Alteio_BWOrgHeat_86_FD_152925 | JGI IMG/M metagenome (GOLD analysis project Ga0206972, IMG submission 152925) | Enriched cells from forest soil in Barre Woods Harvard Forest LTER site, Petersham, Massachusetts, United States -... | ecosystem: Environmental > Terrestrial > Soil > Temperate forest >...
AGGGTTAGCAGGAAGGGCGCGCAAGCGATTTCCCGAACAATCTGGTGAGATTTACGGATACAAGCGGCGATGCAGCGGTCTGCGTAGTCGAGTGTGTCAGCCGGGATGGCAAATCTGGCGTGGGGAAGAGGAGCCCTGCGTCGGGTGTTGGGACTCATTGAACTGCTCGGTCTGTTAAGAAACGCTGATGCCGCTTGTGTCCGCGATTTCCCGTGGCGCAGGCGGCGTTTTCTTTTTGGGTTTTCAGGCGGGCCGATTCCCGATGTAACGGCGGACCACGGGACTTGGGTCCAGGGAGCTTTCACCGTTGGCTCCGGGAGTGGTGCGAAAGCCCCAGTCATTTTTGAGAACGAGTCCTGCTGGCTGGACGTCTCCGTAGGCGGAAACGGTGATGCCGGGTGCGGCGACAACACCAACGTGAGCGTAAATGGGACCGTGCTGCTGAGCAATGATGTCGCCCGACTGGGCCTGGCTTACAGGCATAGGAGCGGACCAGCCGGGAATCCGGATAAGTGGGTCGGCCCATTCGTGGGCGCTGGGGTCGCGCGGAATGAGGCCAAAGTGTCCGGGGACGCGAGGACGGGGATGGCCGGAGGCGACGATCCAGTCGGCGACGGCCTGATTACATTTGTTGCTGCCGGGACGATACCAGCCATTCCATTTGGTGGCTTCGTAGCGTGTGTCGCCGATGTGGCTGATGGCTACTTCAGCGAGAGGACGAGGCGGAGACTGCCGGTGAGGCGGCAGAAAAAGGATTGACCCCGCAACAAACAGAAAGACTGCAATAGCAATGATGTATTTTCGATTCAAGTAAACCGCCCCGCGAGATGGATGAGGGTATCTTAGCGGGCAAATTCCTATGTGAACCGGCCTGCCTGTTGATTATTCATGGACGTCGCTCTCAACGGTTGCCCATGGAGAAGACTACGTTGATAGTGGTTTCGACTTCGACTGGCTGGTCGTCGAGCAGGTAGGGGCGGTAGCGCCAGTTCTGGACGGCGTCGAGGGCAGCCTGGCGGAGCATTGGGTTGCCGGAGACGACTCGGAGGTTTTCGATGGCGCCGGTTTTGGAGATCGTGGCTGCGAGGGTTACGGTGCCGGAGACACCGGCTGTTTTGGCGATGATCGGGTAGGCCGGGGGCGTCCGGTGGAGAAGCAGGCCTTCGGTGACGCCACCTGAGATGATGATTTTTGAGGGCGGGGCGGCGTGAACTATAGGTGGCGGGTTGTTGGGGAAGGAAGTTGAGACGGGCCCTGTGCTGCCGGGTGTTCCTACACTGTAGGTAGGGCCGAGATCTCCTATGTTGGTTGGCGGCGGTGCATCGTCTGCTCCTTTTGGCGGGATGATAGGCGCTAACTGCGGGTTGGAGTTAGTCGAGGTTGAGGTGGCTGACGGCTGTGAGAGGTGCTGCTGCGGCTGAGTTGCGAGCGCCGGGGGTGGAGCGGCGAGTTCCCGTTGGATCAAACGGGCGGGCAAGCCTTGGGGATGGATCAACGGAACGACAATCGCAGTGGCAACCAAGCTGAGATTTATGGCCAGGGTGAAGAGCATCCATTGGGGAGTTTTGCTGGGAAGGATGCTGCGGGAATGGAAGGTTGCGTCTTCGAACATAGCGATCTCCGGATTTAGCAAGTTAGTGAGACGGCAGGTCAGCTAGTTAGCGCGACCGGGCGTGCCGACCTTATGCGGTTTACTAGTTAGCAAGTTACCGGCGCCTCGAGATACTCGGACTTAGACTTCCTGCCGAGATAGACACCGACGTCGTTGGAGATGTTCCCGACTTCTGATGGATTGAGATAGACTCGGGACATTACGCGAATGGGGTTCAAGATGCAGGTGGACGATTGATGAGTATTTCTCGATTGGTTCTGACTGGGACGCTGGTTGCACTTTGTTTGGGAAGGGCCGGCACCGCACAGGATTCTGCAACCCAAGCGACACCCGCTGCTCCTGATCCAGCGGCGACTGTTGCCTATATTCACAAGGGTTGGGATGAGCTTTCGCGCTCGATGACGGATTGTCACTCGCTGGTAGATGTGAAAGTGACGACGAATCCGATGCTGTATCTGCCGGCTGAGATCGTGATGCCGGATGCAGTCAAGGGACTGGCGGCGGAGTGCGGCGTGAAGGTAGTGACGCTGCCTAAACGGATTATGAAACTGGGCGATGTTATGCCGGGGCAGCTGATGGCGCCGGGATTGCTGTATCTGCCTAATAAGTATGTGGTGCCGGGCGGGCGGTTCAATGAAATGTATGGATGGGATAGTTACTTTATTGTGCTTGGATTAGTCGCGGATCATCGCGAGGAGTTAGCGCGAGGGATGGTCGATAACTTCTTTTTTGAGATAGAGCATTATGGCGCGGTATTAAATGCGAACCGGACTTACTTTCTGACGCGGTCTCAGCCGCCGTTTCTGACTTCGATGATGAGGGCGGTGTATGAGGATCCTGTAAGTTTTGCGAATAAGGCTGCGGCCCGGGCATGGCTGGAACGCGGGTATGCGCTGGCGAGCAAGGATTACGAGACGTGGATGAGGCCAGAGCACAAGGCTGGATTGACGGGGCTGGCGCGATATTTTGATCTGGGCGAGGGACCTGTGCCGGAGATGGCGGATGACAGCACCTACTATTCGGACGTGATTCGGTGGCTGGTGGCTCATCCGGCGCAGAATCCGGGGTTTCTCATCAAGAGTCAGGAGAAGCCGGATGCGAATGAGGTTGTGCGATTGAAGAAGGCGAGTTGCGATGTTACGAGTTCGCAGGTTTGTATGCGGGCTGAGGCGGACGGGTTCCGGCTGACTCGCGATTTTTATGAAGGCGATCGGGCTATGCGCGAATCCGGGTTCGATACGAGCTTTCGGTTTGAGGCATTTTCGGGAGCGACTCATCATTATGCTCCGGTGTGCTTGAACAGCCTGCTGTTTCGGTATGAGCGGGATATGGCGCATTTTGCGCATCTGCTGGGCAGGGTGGAGGACGCGCATATGTGGGAGGCGCGCGCGAAGAAGAGGCTTGCGGCGATACAGCAATACCTGTGGGTGCCTAAGCAGGGTGTGTTTGCAGATTATGACTTTACGCGGAGGCGCGCCTCGACTTACGCGTATGTTACGTCGTTGTATCCGTTGTGGGCGGGTGTGGCAACGCGAGAGCAGGCGATGCAGATCGAGAGCAAGTTGAATTTGTTTGAACGGCCGGGTGGCCTCGCGATGAGCAATACGGCGAGCGGGATGCAGTGGGATGAGCCGTTTGGATGGGCTCCGACGAACTGGCTGGCTGTGGCGGGGCTGGTGGCATATCAATTCAAAGATGACGCGACGAGGGTTGCCGGAAAATTTTCGCAGAGCGTGGACCGGGGATTTGCGAAGGATGGGACAATTCGCGAGAAGTACAACGTTGAGACGGGTAACACGGATGTGAAGGTGACGGCAGGCTATAAGACGAATGTGATCGGATTTGGATGGACGAACGGGGTGTATCTGAAGATGGCGGAGATCACGGGAGCAGGGAGCCAGCCGTAGCGATGTCTGTGTTCGAGCGTCAATCGACAAAACAGTAAGATTCAAGCTTTGAGGCCTATAGAGGCTTTGTTTGGCTTGGTGAGCGGAACTGGATAGCGGGGGATTGATTGGGCGGTTAGTCTTGTGGCCTGGAGGACGGGCCGATATGACACTCGATCTTTCTTGGCAGCAGATTGCGTTGCGAATTGGACTGGCGTGCGCGGCCAGCCTGGCTATCGGATATAACCGCGATGAGCATGGGCGTCCCGCTGGGATGCGGACGGTGATGCTGGTGACACTGGCGGCGACACTGGCGATGTTGCAGGTGAATTTGCTGCTTCCAATGCGAGGCAAGGCTCCCGATTCGTTCAATGTGATGGACCTGATGCGGCTACCGCTGGGAATTCTGAGCGGGATTGGCTTTATTGGCGCGGGCGCGATTATCAAGAAAGAGCATGGGACGATCGGGGTGACGACAGCGGCTACGCTGTGGTTTTCAACGATGCTGGGGCTGCTGTTTGGAGGCGGGCAGCTTTGGCTTGGCTGTGCGGCTACGTTGCTGGCGATTGGAGTTCTGTCAGGGCTGAAGCATGTTGAGGAGTTTGTGCCCAGAGCCCATCGGGGAGCAGTGACAATGACTTTTGGAGAAGATGGGCCGCCGGAGAGCGAAGTGTTGGATTGGATTCGTGGGGCGGACTGCATTGTTCAGGGACTCTGGGTGAAGTACGCGCCGCCGGGAAGAATCGCTTACCTGCGCTGCGAGGTGAAGTGGCAGGCGAATGAACGGTGGAGTGTGGCTACTCCGAAGGGTATCGACGGTTTGAGGGCGATGGCGGGAGTGACGGCGTTCCGGTGGGAGGAGCAGGGTTAGGCCACCGTTGATGAGGGTATGTGTCGGGCGCGGGACTGCGACCGGAAGTAATCTTAGAAAAAATCGTTCAGACTATGTCTATTTTTAGAGGCACGGTTCGTTATTGAGGCAGAGTGTCTTTCTGCCGCGAGTTGAGGGCGGGGAGCCAGGAGAGTGTGATGCCACAATACATGCTGTTGTTGCGGGACGATGGATCGGCCTGGGGAAAAATGAGCCCCGAAGATATGCAGAAGGCTATGGAGAGGTATATGGAGTGGAGACAGAGGCCTTTCTGCGTGGGCGGGAAGCGTCTGGATTCCTTTACGGGGAAGGTGATGGTGAAGAAGGATGGCAAAATCAGCGTTACAGATGGGCCATTCAGTGAATCAAGAGAGGTGTTGGGCGGCTATTTCACGATTGTGGCGGATAACTACGATGCGGCGGTGAAGTTATCGATGGATCATCCGCATGTGGAGTTTGGAACGGTGGAAGTGAGAGAAGTGGCGGGGATGCCGGAGGGCGACTGACCAGTGGCGGCTGAACTCGAGATCGAGGCGCCGACGCGCAACGCGGGCAGCCCGGTGCTGGAGCATCTGTTTCGCCGGCAGGCGGGGCGGTTGGTTTCATGCCTGGCCGGGCTGCTTGGAGCGCAGTATCTGGAGCTGGCAGAGGATGCCGTACAGGAGGCGATGCTACGGGCTGCGCAGTTGTGGCCCTTTCATGGAGTGCCGGAGAAGCCGGAGGGTTGGTTGTTTCGCGTGGCACATAACTATGCGATTTCTGCGTTGCGCCGGGGGGTCAGCTTTGAGGGGAAGACGGACAGGTTGATTGCTGCGTTGGAGGTTAGAAAGCAACGCATAGATGACCTAGATATTGAACGGGGTCTTCAGGATGACGAGTTATGCATGATCTTTATGTGCTGTCATCCTGAATTATCGAGCGACGCACGGGTGGCGCTGAGCTTAAAGCTTGTGGGTGGTTTTGGCGTGGATGAGATTGCGCGGATTTTGCTCGTGGAGGAGGCGACGATTGCGCAAAGACTGGTGCGGGCGAAGAGGCTGATTCGCGAGCGGAGGCTGCCGCTTGTTTTGCCGCGTGATGGGGAGCTACGCGAGCGTGTGGACTCGGTGCTGGAGGTGATTTACCTGATGTTTTGCGGCGGGTATGCGGCGGGCGTCGGGGAGGAACTGATTCGGAAGGATGTTTGTATGGAGGCGCTGCGGCTGGGGCGGCTGATCGCTGCATCGAGCTTTGCGACGCCGAAGATGGACGCGCTGGTGGCTTTGATGGCTCTGCAGGCGGCGCGGCTGCCGGCGCGCACGGATGCGGCCGGGGAATTAGTGCTGCTGGAGGAGCAGGATCGCGGGTTGTGGGATGAGGGGTTGATCGGATTGGGGTTCCGGTATTTCGAGCGGTCGATAGCGGGAGATGAGGTTTCGGAGTGGCATTTGCAGGCTGGAATTGCTGCGAATTATGCGAAGGCCGGTGACATTGACTGGAAAGAGATTCTTTCTCAGTATGACCAACTTGTGGCAATCACGGATTCGCCTGTAGTGAGGCTGAATCGGGCTGTTGCGGTGATGCGGGTGTATGGGGCGGCTGCGGGGCTGGCGGAGTTGGATGTTTTGGAGGGAAGCCCGGCATTGCGCGGGTATCATCTTTTGCCTGCGGTGCGGGGTAGGATGCTGGCCGAGTTGGGACGGCATGTGGAGGCGGAGATGGCGTTTCGAGAGGCACTGGGGTGTGAGTGTTCGGAGCCGGAGAGGCGATTTTTGGAGAAGCAACGGTTGGCGTGCTTCGCACGTTAGCGAGTTAACGGATCAGTGGAGCTTGCTTAGATTGTCGTGCACCTTTGGCGCTATGGCTAATTCAATAACGAAGATCCGCAGTGATGGCTACCAGGTTAGGGTCAGGGTGGTGGTTTGCCAGGATTGGCTTGTCGATTGGCCTTCGGCGAAGCGGATTTTGAGGTCCTGAGGCGGGATTGGGTCGCTGGAGATGCCGCGGGCCTGGGCGTTTTCGATGGGGGATAAGGTGGCAGAACTGTCTCTGTCTGCTGCGACGGCGAGTTTGGAGAGGAAGGACCGGCGGTGGATCAGGAGGTGAGCTTCCGAGCCAGCGGGTGCCTGGAGGATCAAGGTGAGATGGTTTGCGGTGTATTGGCTGGAGAGGACTTTTAGCTGCACGGTGCGGGAGCCGGGGGTGGGAAGTGCGCGCGGAGGGAGGCTTACCTCTACGAGTTGCGCTGCGAGGGAGAGAATGGCTGTGCCGGTGGACGGGTTGATGTCGGATTGCGTTGCGCCTTTGAGGGTGGGCAGGTCAGTGCGGAGGTGCACGACGGGATAGGCGGCGGGGCGGCTGGCGCTTGATTTGAGGGTGGCAGAGTGGGGGTCGCCCGAGGGCAGGCGGGTGGGGTCGTAGACGGAGATGCGGAGCTGGCCCTCTTCGCGGTGGAAGTCGACGGTGAGGGTCTGGCTACCGAGGTGGAGATTGTGAATGGAGGCCTCACGCCAGCGGGCGGGGAGGTGAGGGTTGACGGTGATAGTGCTGGTGGCCGCGTCAAGCGAGATTCCGAATAGACCGCGCAGGGTGGGTGTGGTGACCATGGCGGAGGACCAGAGCTGGTGGCTGGTGCTGCGGCCGAAGGGGACGAAGTAGTCGCCGGAGAGGAGCTCGGTGACGGCGCCGGGGTCTTGCGCCAATGTGAGGTCGACGTTTTGCATGAGGAGCTGTTCGCCAGCCAGGGGCTGGTTGGCGCGGTATTCGGCGAGTGTGGCCCAGCCGGTGAATAGCGGCCAGACGGAGCCCTGATGGTAGCTCATGCCGTCGTAGTAAGGCTCGGTGTTGGCTACATCCCGGGTGCCCCAGTCGGTGTCGAGTGATGAAGCGGCGAACTGCTGGAGGCAGGTGGCTGGATGGGCAAGGGTCGAGCCCGTGTCCCAGTAAGCGATAGCGGGATAAATGGTGCTGGTGTGGTCTACGGGGCTGTTGGGTGTGCCTGCTGGATTGGTTGCGAAGGCGTAGCAGCCTTTTTGCGGGTCGTAGTATTCAGACTCGATTTTGGCTTGGATCTGGCTAGCGCGGGTGCGGGCGACGGTGGCGTTTTTAGTGTCGCTGAGCGCGGTTTCCAGATCTGCGACGGCAGAGCTGGCCTGCTGATCGAGAAGAGCTAGATAGATTTCCTGATGGGGCATACCGGAGTGAGTGGGTGTGCCGCCAGGCCAGCTCTCGACCCAACCTGTGCCTTGGTTGTTGTCGTAGATGCCGTCGTGGTCGGTGTCGTGGGCGGGATCGGTTTCGAAGGCCCAAGCCTTTTCGATGGCTTCCCGATGGAGCTTCAGAAACTCGCCATCACCGCTGGCGCGGTAGTAGTCGCGGATGGCCATCAGGAAGAGCGGGGTGGCGTCTGCAGCAGCGTACATGTAAGGAAACTGGGGCCAATTGACGCCGGGGTCTCCGGCTGTTTGGGAATATTCGTGCATGATTTTGCCGTCGGGGCGCTGGCGGCGGATGAGGAATTCGAGCTCGGCGCGGGTGAGGGCGAAGTCGCCGAAGCTGTTGACGGCATAGAGGGTGTAGAGGGCGTCGCGGCCGAAGAACCATCCGAAGCCGGGTCGGGCGGAGTCCCCGCTGGCGTAGTAGCCGGCTACGAGGGCTGTTTCTGGCGAAGTAACGCCGGGGGGTGAGGCCGGGCCGGAATAGGCGAGGGCTTTTAGCTGCTCGATGGAAATGGTCGACCAGCGGAAGGCTTCGTTGAGGGTCGCGTCTGGGGTTTCGATGCTGGTGTTGTCGGCGAGGAGCTTTTCGTAGGCTGTGGTCTGGGCTTTATAGCTGGTGAGGATGCTTGCGTTCAGGGCTTCGAGGGTGTGGCCAAGGGCTGCGGCTGAGGCGGATTCGCCGGTGGTCCCTACGGCCATTAGGAGTGGGAAAAGCTTTGCATTGTCGCCGGTGCCGTCACGCTTGGGGTCGTAGTGGAGGTGGAGCTCGAGGGGGTGGACCTGTGGACGCTCCTGATATGGGGCCATGATGCCGGGGGTGGCGGTGGGGATTGTGATGGCTCCGGCGAGGTCGCCGTAGTCGAGATGGAGGACATAGAAGCCGGGACCGGCGGCGGGGGCGTCTTCGGCGATAGTTGCGGAGCGGATGCTGGGAACCCATTCGGGACTGGGAACACCTTCATTGCGACGGGGCCACATCCAGCGCATTTCGGGGGTGAAGCGGAAGACGAGGTCGAGAGGGCGGACTGCGTCAATTTGGAACAAGACGATTGGGCCGGTAGAGAGGGTATTCGCAGACGGCGGAGCGTCAGGCGAGAACATGATCTGACGGAGAGTGAAGCCGGGGTGGCTGTAGGTGATGGTGGTGTGGTCGGGGCGGACTTCGATGTCGGCGGATTGAGGGTTGACTGGGATGGGAACGGAGTAGCCTTCGAGGTTGGCTTCGATGGTCAGGTGGCTGAAGAGCTTGATGGGGAGGATCCAGGATTCGAACTGGCCGTCCTGTGTGCCGACCAGGACTCCGCGTGGGCCGGCCACGGTGAAGGGCTGGGGCGGCTGGACGGGGCGGGAGATGACAGGTTCGAGATAGGCGAGCGGGAAGGCGGAGATGGGAGTGAAAGATTGAGCGTGGAGAAAAGCGGGCATGCAGGACAGGGCGACGAAGGCCGGGAGGAGGAGGAGACGAAGGCTGGGCATATAAGTCATCGGCGGACAGTGTACGGCATTTGCGATGCGGACGTAGTGTCACGGGCGGATGTGGCTTTGGCGGCGAGGCGGTGATTTGAATTTATTGAGGGAAAAAAATGATGCGGACTTTTGCAAATGCCGGGATATGCTTTGGGCGATTGGAGGAAGCATGACGGACGCGCATTTTCTATCGATTGCTGAACGATGGCAGGGACGATTTGATGGAAGGCTGTGGACCCGGGAGCATGATCAGTATGGAGCTGCGAGGCGGATATGGAACGGGATGATCGACCGGAGGCCGGGACTGATTGCGCGATGTGCGTCTGCCGAGGATGTGGTGCAGGCGGTGAAGCTGGCGCGGGCCGAAGGGCTGCCGTTGAGTGTGCGCGGTGGCGGACACAGTGTGGCCGGGACGGCGGTTTGCGCGGATGGGGTGATGGTGGACCTATCGCCGATGAAGGATGTGAGTGTGGATGCCGATGCCCGAGAGATTGTGGCTGGTCCGGGAGTGTTATGGGGAGAGTTCGACGCGGCTGCAGAGAAGTACGGGATGGCGACGACGGGCGGCCAAGTTTCGCACACGGGGATCGCGGGGCTGACGCTGGGCGGAGGGCTTGGTTATCTGATGGGCAAGCACGGCGCGGTCTGTGACAACCTGCTCTCGGTGGGGATGGTGACGGCGCAGGGCGAGGTCATTACGGCGAGTGAAGAAACGAACGCCGAACTGTTTTGGGCGATGCGCGGGGCGGGAGCGAATTTTGGTGTGGTGACGGCGTTTCGCTACAGGCTGCATCCGCTGCCTGGGGTGCTGGCTGGGCTTCTGCTTCATCCGCGAGAGAGGGCTGGCGAGCTGATTGCATTTTATCGGGAGTATCTCAAGGGGACTCCTGATGAACTGGATACGACGCTTGGATTTCTGAATGGGCCGGATGGTTCTCCACTGGTTGGCGTGGTTGTAGTGTGGGCTGGAGATACCGCTGAGGGAGAAGAGGTGCTGAGGCCGCTGAGGCAGTTTGGTCCACCGGTGGCTGACATGGTTCAACCGATGCCGTATACGGCTGTACAGAGCATGCTGGATGCCGCGGTGCCGACAGGCAACCGCTACTACTGGAAGTCGAACTTTGGCGATACGCTAAGCGATGAGCTGGGTGAAGTATTGAAAAAGGGAGCGGATGCAATGGCGTCACCGCTATCGCTGATTCTGCTGTTTGAGATCAAGGGAGCAATTCGGAGAGTGCCTAAAGACAGCATGGCTTTCGATCATCGCGATCCGCGCTTTGAGATGTCGATCATTGCGAACTGGACCGATCCCGCGGCGGACTCAGCGAACATCGGTTGGGCGCGCGATCTGTGGACAGCGGCGCAGCCTTATGTTTCGCGCGCGGTGTATGCGAATCATATGCCGCAGGATGAGTCGGTGGAACGGGTACGAGCCGCTTATGGAGATGCCAAGTTTGCTAGGCTGGCGGCGCTGAAGGCGAAGTATGATCCTACGAATCTCTTCTGCAGCAATCACAATATTCCACCGCTGGTGTGAAAGTGGATCGGTCAGGCTGAGAGGTGTGCTGGGCAATGTTGCGTTTATCCCACAGACTTGTTTCATTTGGGGCTGATGGGTAATCGCGTTAGATCGATGCTGACTCGAGGAGGGTGGATACGAGGGAGATGGGGAGGCCGACTACGTTGAAGTAGCAGCCTTCGATGCGGGGAATCCAGCGGGCGGCGCGACCCTGGATGGCGTAGGCTCCTGCTTTATCCATGGGCTCGCCAGTGGAGATGTAGGCGGCGATTTCGGCTTCAGAGAGGGTGAGGAATTGGACTGCTGTGACTTCGGCGGCTGTCTGCGTGCTGGTTGCTGTGATGACGACGACGCCAGTGATGACGCGATGGGTGCGTCCTGAGAGGAGTCGGAGCATACGGGTCGCGTCTTCGCGGTCTTCGGGTTTGCCGAGGATGTGGTTGTCAAGTGTGACGGTGGTGTCGGCGCCGAGGACTGTGGCTTCCGGCTTTGAGAGTTGGGCGTAGACGGCTTCGGCTTTTTGGCGGGCGAGGCGGGTGACGTAGGCGATCGGGTCTTCGTTGAGATGCAGGTGTTCGGGAATGTGGGCGGGGTGGACCTCGAATTGATAGCCCGCCTGCGTCAGGAGTTCGCGGCGGCGCGGGCTGGCTGAGGCGAGGACAAGCATAGAAAGATTATGACGGAAGACGGCGAGTTGGCGAGGCTCGTCAGCTTTTGAGTTTTGGAAATGCAGTGATGCGCAGCTTCGCGGCTGCGTAGGGAATTAGGGTAATCTCTTCCATCGGTTCTGTACTGTTGACCGGGCTTTGGGGGAGTGGGTTGGCTACTCCGTCTTCAGCGCGCCAGTCGGGTAGTTTTCTTGCTCTGGCATGAAGCTTTACCGGAGTGTGCGCTGCGCTGAAAGGGCGCTGGGTAATTTCGGCGGTCGTGACCGTGATCTCAGCGGCAGTATCGAGTGCGTAGTTCCACTGCGTGGTGGGGTAGACCTGCCAGTCGGCTGTCATGCCACGATCACGAAGCTTGACCCAGTCCTCGCCGATGGCGAAGGAGAAGACGAGCGGGCCTTGTTCGACTGCAACGGAATCGTGGAACCAAGTTGAGAGGCGCGGCTGCATCGGGAGCTTGATTTCGACGCGGTCGCCTGCCTTCCAGTTTCGCTCGATGCGGGCAAAGCTGCCCGGAGACGGCGTGGTCTGGGGCTCTCCATTGATTCGAATCGTTGCACCGGTTGCCCAGGCAGGAATGCGCAGACTTAGCGGGAAGGCTAAGGGAGATGCAGGGTTAACCGAGACACGTATGGTGCCGTGAAAGGGATAGCTGGTTTCCTCGATCAGATGGACGCGGATTCCTCGCAGAATGGTATGTGTTTCGCAGGGTGCATAAGCAGCGGCGACCAGGCCCTCTTCGTCTTTGCTGGTACGGGGCGAGAGCATCCATAGACTAGTGGCAAACTTTGGCCAGCCCTGATGGAAGTTGGCGGTACAGCAGCCGAAGTTAGGTTCGAGACCGAAGAGATTGGATTCGGGGCCGTCGGTTGTCCAGGGCTTGTGATGCAGGCTGCACTCAACCTGATTGGGCTGCTGGTTGTACTGGTGAGACCACATGTCGTCGGAGATGGCGCCGGGGAGCGCATTGAAGGCGAGACGTTCGAGACGGTCGCCAAGTACGGGATCGCCAAGGATGGCCAGCGATTGTTCGAGGGAGAACATAGCTTCCACTACAGTGCATAGCTCGGAACCCTGCGAAGGATTGGGGCCAGCGAGATGCTCGTCGCAGGAGAAGATGCCGTTGGGAAGTCCGTGATATTTGTCCAGTTCAGAGAGCATTTTGAGGACGGCGCGACGGTCTGAGGCAATGCCTGTGAGGACGGACCAGACGGGGCCGGTCTTAATGGCCTGCCCGTTGTTGACGCCGTGGGTAGACAGGGCGAGGTCTTTGAGTCCTCCATCTTCTGAGAGCTTGATGTACTCGGCGGTGATGCGCTCTCTGTACTTGAAGTCGGCAAAGTGGGCGAGCCAGTCGTATCCCTGAGAATGAAGCAGGCGGACGAGATCGAGGAGGCTGGGGTCACCAGTACGGTCGTAGAGCCAGAGAACGGTGAGGGCATTGTCTTGCCAACGGAATTTGCCCCAGTCGCGCAAAGGGCGCCTGGGAAGCTCGGCGAGCTGATAGGTGAAGTAGCGCTGCATGAGCGGCAGGACGCGCGGGTCAGCAGTGGCTTCGTAATGTTGGGTGAGAGCCTTGAGCATGACCATGCGCGGCCACCAATCGTCGTTGGAGGCGGGGCCGAAGTTGCCATTGGGGGCTTGGCTGTTCAGGGTCCAGTCGAGGTACTTCTGGGCTTTGGTCTTGAGGCGCTGGTCGTCGAGCAGGCGAGCGAGGGGAACAAGGCCATCGAGAAAGTAGGGGCCGCGCTCCCAGGATTCTCCGGTGCCGCCGAGCCAACCGCTGTTGGGGCCGACGTCAGCCCAGGTTTCGTCGAGGTGGCCGCTGAGGCTGTCTGCCTGGAGTTGAAGCTGTGCATGCAGCCAACCCGAGGGGCGGATTGAACCCAGTGGCAGAGGGTAAAAGGCATTTGGGGCGAGCGGGGCGCGATGCAGAACAACGGCGGCTTGGGGCCCTTCTGCCGCGGTCGCGAAAGCTGAAGAGGAGAGAATCTTGTTGGTCGGGAGAGCGGAAACGACTCCAATGGAGCCGAGTTGCTTGAGGAGTAGCCGGCGTGTGGCATCGACAGACAAGGCTTTCTCCCGGGGATCGAAGTCTTCCCTATCCTAGCTGCCGGAGGTTCGGCCTGTGATGGAATTCCTGCGAAGAGCCGAGTGGGAAGGAAAGATCCAATTCCTGCTCGGCTTCTTCTTTTCGAGGAGCCTCCTCAGGTGCGAATACTGAAGCTTTGACTTTCCCCTAGGCTTCTTCCACGAAGGTGGCTGGGTCGCTGGTGCTGGGTTTGCCGGTTTCTACGTGTCCTGCGAAGCGGCGCAGGAAGAGGGGTGATTCCGTCGTAGTGATGGTCAGGTCGAACCAGTTGTGCTCGGAGGCTGAGGGCCAGTGGTCTTCGGCGGTTGCGCCCGGTTTGAGATGGAGTTCGTGGGGAGCATCGGTTGGGGCATAGGCGTTGGTGATTTTAAGTGTGCAGGGAGCGGGGCCGGCGTTGGTTAGGGTGAGGTGTATGTCGCCGGTGCTGTGATCGTATCGAATGGCGGCTTCGGGGCTGGGCTGGGATCTGACGCCTTCATTGTCTTCCCTATCGTGCGAGCGTGGAAATGCGACGACTCCGCGGAAGTGACTGTAGAAGCCGTTAGGGCCATGGATCGAGATATCGTAGTCGGGCTCGGATCTGGGCTGTTTGGGATAAACCTCGGAACCGTTATCGGAGAGGAGCCAGTAGTCGGATAGGCTTTGGCCGGCGGAGATGGAGTAACGGCGTGGAGCCAGCTGGGACAGGATGTTGTTACGGGCGTAGAAGGCGGCGCCGGCTTTGCCTTCACTGCGGAATTCGATGAGGAACTGGCCTTTGACGGCTTCGATGCGGCTGTGGGTGTAGAGCTCATAGGGGAGTGCGCGGGCGGGACGGGTGCCGGGTTCGGGTTTGGGCATGGACTGGACGGTGGGGACGCTGTAGGGCTGCTTTTCGGAAGCGAGGACTGTCGGGACGAGGAACTTTGTTGCCGGGGTAGCCGATGCTCCGGAGAAGTCGAAGGCGGCGGTCAGGTCTCCGCAGATGGCGCGGCGCCATTTGTTGATGTTGGGCTCGGGGATGTCGAAGCGCGCTTCTAGGAACTGGAGGACGGAGGTGTGATCGAAGGTCTGGGAGCAGACCCATCCACCGGTGGACCACGGAGAAACAACCAGCATGGGAACGCGGGGGCCGAGGCCGATGGGCTGGAGGCCTCCAGGGTCGGTGCCGGGGACGAGGGGACGGCGCTCGTGGGGGTGGTTATCCATGTCGATGAACTCGTCCTGCATGGCGTCGGCGAGGTCGAGGGAAATCAGGCCGTCGGTGTTTGGCTGGCGGATGCGTGGCGGCATGGGCGGAACGATGTGATCGAAGAGGCCGTCGTTTTCGTCGTAGTTGATGAGGAAGACGGTACGGCTCCAGATGTCGGAGTTGGCGGTCAGCGCTTCGAGGACGGCGTTGACGTAGAAGGCGCCGTCGCGGGGCGAAGCCTCAGGGTGTTCAGAGTACTTGTATGGCGCGACGATCCAGGTGATCTGGCCTAGCTTGCCGCTCAGGCAGTCTTCGCGAAAGCCGGTGAGGCTGCGGTCGGTGACGCCTTTCTGAACGAGCGGACCGTTGGGGTCTGCGCCTTCCTTGACTTGATATTGCGAGAAGAATTCGAGTGAGTTGTCGGTGTAGTTATCTGTAGGGTCGCCAGGGATGCCCGTGCCGCCCTGATAGAGCTTCCAACTGATGCCGGCTTTTTCGAGGCGCTCAGGATAGGTGGTCCAAGTGAAACCGTTGGTATGATGGCGCTCGCCGAAGCCGGGGCCGTTTTTCTTTTTGCCGAGACGGTTGGCAGCGTCCATGGTGCCGGACCAGAGATAGATGCGGTTGGGCGCGGTATTGGAGTGGACGGAGCAGTGATAGGCGTCGCAGAGAGTAAAGGCATCGGCGAGGGCGTAGTGGAACGCTACGTCTTTGCGCTGAAGGTAGCCCATGGTGAGGACGTCCTGCTTCTGAGTTACCCACTGGTCGTGATGGCCATGATTCCAGGCCTGATGGCCGCTGCTCCAGCCGTGATCAGTGCCGGGCTGAAATTCGGTGGTCTGTTGCGGGTTGAGATAGAACGGCAGGACGTGCTGAGCTTCGGGATGAAGGCCGCGGTCCTGGTAGTGGTGGGTCTTGGCAGACGCGATGGGTTGATACCAGACGGACTTTCCGTTAGGCAGGCGAGCGGGGCGGGGATCACCGAAGCCGCGCACTCCGCGGAGGGTGCCGAAGTAATGGTCGAAGGAGCGGTTTTCCTGCATGAGGATGACGACGTGCTCGACGTCCTTGATGGTTCCGATGGCGCGATGCGCGGGGATGGCGAGGGCTCGGCGGATGCTGGCGGGGACCATGGCGGCTGCGCCCGCGGTGGCGGCGAGACGGAGGAAGTCGCGGCGGGTGGTCATGGCTGGAGAGGCTCCTTGGAATGGGCTTATATATAAAAACAGGTGGACGGCTTTGCCGTGAGTATATATGGGGATTGTTTAGGGAGTGTTGAAGGTGGACAGGAGTAAGACTGCAAGACCCTCCCTACCCCTCGAAGTTGATTGCGTAAACATGCACTCCATCGCACGTTTCAAGACGCTGGAGCCGACCTCCGCTGTGCGACGGCGAACCGAAAAAGACATAACGATTCTGTGCCTTGTCGTTGGACATCCGTTCGATATCCTTCTTGAGTTTCTGATTACTTGTCGGATGAGTGGCACAGAAGACTTCGGCGGAGATTAGTCCTTCTTCGATGCTTTCGATATCTCTTCCGCTGCATGTACCCAAGGCCATTCGAAAACCTTGCACTTCAGAATGAAGCTCGAACAGAAGCTCGATGGCCTTGAGAGTTGCGAGAATCGTGAATGTCTGATTCAACTGCTCTACTATATTAAGCGGTTTAAGAGTTAAGGGATCATGGCCGATTTTCGTAAATCGCATCGCCCTGAAAAGAGACATCGGCTGGTACTCAAAGCTACTGAGCCAGCGTGATGTAAGAGCTACTGCCTCAAGGACACTTACGCGAGTCTCTTCCAGTTCGGCGATATTGCGAATTGTGTGTAAACGATGATCCATTGTTCTGAGGAAACACTTATCTGCGGTTAGTCCACACGCGATTTTTGTTCGGGCTATTACGGACAGATTTGGGATCGAGGTATTCGCCATGATCGAGAGACGCTAGGCGGGTTGCGAGTTCTCGATTGAAGGCTTGGTGTCGTTCGTCCGCGGTCAATTCATTGTTGCCCTGCATGTCTAAAGACAGAATAATTCAGGGCGCTTTGGAAAACCGCGGACGCTCGGGGCCACTCGATAGAGGCAGCAATGCCGTCGTCAGTGCCAAGGCTGAAGCCTTGGCTTACCTGGGACGTAGGTCCATCGAGAATGTGGCAATGTGGCGAAAGACAACGGCTTAAATTGAGAGACCTGTGCGGGGGCCGTTTTTGTCGGCTATGCCCCCAGGCCATGCAAGGGGTGTTGTGGGCGAGGCCGAACTGGCCGTCGGGGCCGAGGAGGATGATGCCTCCGTGGCCGCCGAGGCGAGCGAAGAGATAACTGATGGCTTGCTGGGCGGCTAACTCCGGGGTAACTCCGGAGGCGACGCGGTCGGTGGCCCACTTACCGAGAACTAACTTCATGATGGGTTCTCCCCAACCGGTTAGGGAGACGGCGGCGGAGTGGTTGTCGGCATAGCAGCCGCAGCCTATGAGGGAGCTGTCGCCGACGCGGCCGGGGGTTTTGTTCAGGGTGCCTCCGGTGCTGGTGCCGGCGGCGAGGTTGCCGTGCCGGTCGAGGGCGACGGCGCCCACGGTGTCGTGGCTGGAGAGATGAGAGGCCGCAGTCTCGGGGTCTTTGTCGTCACCGCTGAACGTGGTGTCGGCGAGGCCCTGGGCGAGCCGTTCCCGGAAGTCGTGGAGGCGGAGGCGTTCGCGCTCGAGGACGAGGGCGCTGTTGTCGATTAGGGACATGCCGTGGCTGGCGGCGAAGGCTTCCGCGCCGGAGCCGACGAAATAAACGTGGGGGCTTTGGTCTAGGACGAGGCGGGCGGCCTGGATGGGGTTGCGAAGGCGTTCGACGCAGGCGACGCCGCCGGCGCGGAGGGTGGCTCCATCCATGAGGAGGGCGTCTAGCTGGACGCGTCCTGAGGAGGTGAGGAAGCTGCCAAGACCGGCATCGAAGGTGGGGTCGTCTTCGAGGATGGTTACTGCGGCTTCTACGGCGTCGGTGGCGGTGCCTCCCTTGGTGAGGACGGCGTAGCCGGTTTCGAGGGCGCGTGAGACACCGCGTTGGTGGTCATCGGCCATCTCGGCGGGGATGGCCCAGGCGCCGCCGTGGACTATCAAGGTGGGGGCGAGAACCGGGGTTCGGGTGGGAGTCCGCATGGTCAGCCTTCAGGGTAGCGCCTTATGCGCGGTGGTGCCATATCGGATGAAGCGAGACGAGTGACTGGGGCATCGAATGGTTGTCGGGGATCGAGGAGGATTGTGGCGGATTCGCTGGTTGGTGCGGCTAGGCCGGTAGGTGGCTGGGTTCGGATGTGGTGGGGGCGGCTTGGGGTGCTGGGGCGGACGGCGCGGCTGTTCTGGCAATTCACGTTTGATAAGCCGCCTGGGACGCGGCCGGTCGGGACGATTCCTGTAGAAGCTATGACGCGGGAGCGGCTGATGGCTGCTCCGGACCGGACGCTTTGGCGATTGGGGCATTCCACTGTGCTGATGAAGCTGCGGGGTGGGTTTTGGCTGACTGATCCGGTGTTTGCGGAGAGAGCTTCTCCGTTGCGGATTGCGGGGCCGAAGCGGTTTCATCGGGCGCCGATCTCGATCAAGGAGTTGCCTCCGATTTCGGCTGTAGTGATTTCGCACGATCACTATGATCACCTGGACAAGCGGGCGATTCGGAAGCTGGCGAAGAAGACGGAGTGGTTTGTGGTGCCACGCGGGGTGGGCGAGATCCTGGCGGGCTGGGGTGTCGATCGTGCGAAGATCCTAGAGCTTGAGTGGTGGCAGGAAACAGAGGTTGACGGAGTACGGCTGGTGTCGACTCCGACGCAGCATTTTTCGGGGCGGAGCTTGTGGAATCGTAATGCGACGCTGTTTTGTTCGTGGGTGTTGATCGACGGCGACTTGCGCGTGTTTTATGGCGGGGACTCGGGGTATTTTGCGGGGTTCAAAGCGATTGGCGAACGGTTTGGACCGTTTGCCGTGACTCTCGTGGAGAACGGCGCATATAACGTGCGCTGGCCGGTAATACATATGCAACCCGAGGAGACGATGCAGACGCATGTGGATTTGCGGGGCGGGTGGCTGGTACCGATTCACAATGGGACGTTTGATCTGGCGATGCATGGGTGGACGGAGCCGATGGAGCGGATTCAGTGGCTGGCTGCCGAGCTAGGGGTGCGCGTGAGTACGCCGCGATTTGGCGAGGCTGTGCGGCTTGAGGAGATGAGCGCGGGGAACTGCTGGTGGCGTGGGGTGGACGCGGCTAAGGAGAGTGAGGCAGCAGGCGTGCGAACGAGGCGCGTCCGACTGGATCAGGGCCCGGAGGATCGGGCCACGCTGGGCTAGCCTTTCAGGGCTGGCGGATACGTGGCGATGTATCTCTTTGAGTCGAATTTCTTGCCGGTGCTTTCTTCGGACATGTAGCGAATGAGTCCGAAGACTGGGCGCTTGAACCAAGGGCGGTCGTGCTTGCCTACGATAGCCCAGGCGATGCCGGAGTATCCGTTGGGATCGCGGCCGTCGAGTTCGTACTTATCGTTGAGATAGACCGCCCACTCGAAGGCGCGGGCTGCGTCGGGCGACCACTCGAGTATCTTTTTACCCCAGTACATGCGCATGTAGTTATGCATCCAGCCGTCGCGGACCATCTGCCGCTGCGCGGCGTTCCATAACTCATCGTGGGTTTCGGCTTGCTCGAGTTGCCTGAGGGTGTAAATCCATGGGCGCTTGTCGCCGGCGTGTACGGTTAGCGACTTGATAGCCCAGGGTTCGGCGCAGTCCCAGTTATCGTAATTGGGATTGTACTTACAGAAAAGAGCCGATAATTCACGCCAGCCGATTAGTTCGTCGAGATATTTGTCGGCTGTCGACTTAGCCGCTTTGCCTTGTTGGATGGCCTTTTGAACAGCCAAGGCGATGGTGATGGGTGAGATGTGTCCGTAGTGGAGATAAGGGGACATTTGACTGGTGCCATCGAGCTCGGGATGATTGCGATTTGTATCGTAATCGGCGAGCTGGGTATTGATGAATTGGCTGAGGCGCTTGAGGGCTGCCTCTGTGCCGCCGATGAAAGTATTAACGGGTGAGACGGAGCGGTCTAACTTGTTGAAGCCTTCGGTGATGTCTTTGTGGAGTGGATAAGTTGGAATTCGGTGCTTCCAAGAATGAGTTACTTTGAGTTCCTTGACTGGCTTGAGGAAGTTATCGAGCTGCGCGTTCAGCTTTGGGCGGAAGTGATGGATTAAAACGAAGGTTTTTCCGAAGATTGCTGAGGGTACTACTACGTCGGCGTCGACGGTGAGGAAGGGGATTTTGAGCTTCTTCGCGAGAGCTTTGCGCCAGCGCTCGGGCTCGCGGCAGACATTTTCGTCGCCGATCAGCATGGCTGCGCCGACTTCTTCCAGAAAGGATTCGAGGGTATCGCCTTCGGTTGGACGGCGAACTACGAAACTGATGCCTCGGGCTGCGAGCCCCTTGGCTACGTCGTGAAGGCCCTGCTGGAGGAAGTGGTAATGGCGGTAGTTGGCGTTTGGGTAATTGGGGATGACTGAGAAATACGTGATCAACGGGAGTTCGAGTGTGTTAGCGCAGGCGATCGCTACTTCGAGGGCGGGATTGTCCAGGGAGCGCTGGGCGCGCTGCATCCAATAGACGACACATTTGGCCCCTTTGAGCGGCCGACCTGGACGACGGATTGTTACGCGTGGGTCGGCTACGATGGCCGACAGGGATTCCGGAAAGGTGTCGCTACTAGGGGCCAAAGAAACTCCCAAGGCCGGCTTTGTCTGCGTGCTCGACCATGGTTTGTTGGATGTGCAGGGCGAGGGCGAGGGCTTCGCGGCCCTGGCGGGCGGTGACATGCGGCGTGGTGCGGTGCTTTACCGCGTTGAGGAAGGAGAGGATCTCGAGGCGAAGCGGTTCTCCAGGTTCGATCTTTGGCTTGGTAAATGTGAGGCCGGGCAGGCCCTCCTGGAAGCCGCTGGCTTCTCCGGCGGCGATGGCCTTGTCGATCGAAAAGCCCTCGTCGACGCCGATAACGAGGACATCGCGGCGAGCGTAATCGATGGAGACATACTGACGCGGCTCGAAGAAGCGGAGCTTACGGACGCGCTCGGTGGAGACCCGTGAGGCTGTGAAGTTCGCGACACATCCGGAATCGAATTCGACGCGGACATTGGCGATGTCGACTTTGGGCGAGAGGATAGGAAGGCCTACTGCGCGGACTTCGCGGACGGGCGAGCGGGCGAAGGTGAGGACGACGTCGAGGTCGTGGATCATGAGGTCGAGGACCACGTCCACGTCGAGCGAGCGGGGAGTGAAGACGCTGAGGCGGTGGGCCTCGAAGAACATGGGGCGGGTGAGCTCCGGCTCAATGGCGAGGACTGCGGGATTGAAGCGCTCGAGGTGGCCGGGCTGCAGGATGCGGTTGTGCTTTTCTGCGAGTGCGATGAGCTCATCTGCCTGCTGGGGCGTGGCAGCGAGAGGCTTTTCAACCAGGCAGTCGACCCCGGCGGCAAGGAATTGGCTCGCCACGGCAAGATGGTGCACGGTAGGGACGGCGACTGAGATGGCGTCGAGTTTCAGGTCTGCGGCAAGCGCCTTTTCTGCGCTTTCGAAGACGAGTATTTCGTATTTCTGGGACACCTCGGCAGCTCGGGCCGGATCTGGTTCGATGGCGGCGGCCAGCATCACTGATCGGTCCGCGAGCTCGCGGTAGACACGGAGATGATTGCGCCCGAAGGCTCCGGTGCCAGCGACGGCTACTCGGAGCACTGGGTTTCTCCGGCGAGTCTTGGGATTCTCGACAGAGCGGCGGCGAGTTGCACTACGCCTTGGCTCCCTTGCCGTCGACTACGTTGAGACAGCGGCTGTAGAGATCGAGAAGCTGATTGATCTGCTCTTCGGGCTTGGCGGCGGCGGTGCCACTGAAGCCGGTAGACGGGGCGGCGGGGCGACCGAACCCTGTAGAACCGGCTACGAACTTCAATAAATCCAACGCGATATCTTCGTTTCGGCGAGCGCCGATGACTCCGTTTCCTGCCGATTCCATAGCTTTCCTCCAACAGCGATGCTACCAAATGTGTGCGGTCAGGTTTCGTTGAGCACGAGGGCTACGCGACCGATGAGGAGGTCGTTGGCTGTTTCCTCGCCAATGACTTCGACAATCTCGACAGGGAAGCTCAGGCGGTGGGGGCGCAGAATGATCCGGTTAGTGACGAAATCGGCGTAGCGGAGCAGGAGGCGCGATCCGACACGGACTCCGTAGATATTTGGCGAGCCTTCGCGGTAGGCGCGGAAGGAGTTGTAGTGGCGGTCGAGGACTACGAGCGCCTCGGGGAAGAGGACTGGCTCCATGGCGGCGGCATCGCCGCCTGGGATGCGAACGGCGACGAAACGTTCCCACTGCCGTCGCGAGGCAGAGCAGCGCTCACGCAGGGCGGTGAGGGCGGCGGCGGGGAAAGGGATCATGATTTGTACGCTGCTCGCGCGAATGTACGGCTCGAAGAGGGCTACGGCGTGGGAGACGAGGGGGATCTCGCCAGCCTGCCCGAGCTGATGGCCCATGAGAGCTCCGGATGAGTCGCGGCGGGCAGGGAGCAGTTCTTCAGAAGCCAGATGCTGGGCCGCCATGATTTTGTCGAGTGTGGCGAGAGACAGCTTGCGGCGGCCGTGCAGGAAGTTTGAAATGTGAGGCTGACCGAGGCCGGTTTGTCGAGCCAGCAGAGACACGCTTAGCGATCCACGTTCGATTCTCCGAAGCAGTTCGATACGCAAACGTTCCTGCAGTTGGCTGAAGTTCATGTGGAAAATTCACATATAGCAATGACCGGCGAAGGCTTACATTTCCAGTAGAAATCTCAGAAGTTATTGAATTACAGCATTTTTGAGGCATTTTGAATCTGTTTTGAGGTAACTAAAGGAAAGCTTTCAGGTGACGTTGACGCACAGGAAAGATAACCATAGATTAACTTTCACTTTCTCAAACACTGTCGGAGGAAACTCCCGAGGTAGATTTGTCTGCCGCAATCGGGCGCGAATAGAGACTTATCCCTGGCCCGAGATCACACTCGCCAAGGGAGGTCTTGCGAGGACTTCGCTGTTCGCGCTGAAACGGCTGGGGAATTGTGCGCTCTGGGGATTCGTCGACTCGCCCGATGAGTCAGCGTCTTGCTTTGGAGGTGACGCCCGAGGGTGAGAGAGATTTACAGGAGCTTGTGGCTTGACCTTAACCAACCGTCGAGGAAACCAGTTCACCCTCCCCCAGCAGGCCAGAAGAAGCCTGCGTAGTGGGCTGGAATTTCCCACTTCCCTGCGGCCGAAGGTTCTGAACGAACCAGACGCAGGCGAATATGCACTTCTGGAGAGATCTACCCATGGATTTGCGTGTGCACTTGAAGATTTGCGAAGGTTGCGGTTGCCTGTGGTACCGCTCTCAGGTTGAGATCAGGGTTTATTGCACAGCATGCTATGAACGGTTCAAGGAGTTTCCGACTCCTGAAAGCCGCAAACGTCGTGGAAGACCAAAGAAAACATTTCTGCCTGCCGTCTTCGCGGTGCAATCCGCGGCACAAACAAGGAACGGAAGCTTACGAGAGGAGTTGGAGGGAAGTTATCTCGAAGAGGTCGAGAAGGAAGAGCTCGAGGAAGTTGATCAGGAGTTTCGGGAATACAGAGGAAACGCAGGTGAACGTGGGGAGATGACGGCATTTTTGCCGGGGATCTCTGACGCTTCGCGTGGTGCGTGCCTTTCCGGAGGTTTGCGATGAGTGCCGCCCTGCAACTCCCCCTTGTATGGGCAGCCCCGCTCGGCTCACGCGGCCGCACGACCAACTCTACATTCCGTGCCGCCGGCTTCGGCGGTGAATCATATTCTCAAGAAGCTGCCTGGAACTCAGGTCGAGCTGGAGGTTCATTCTGAACCCGCGGCGGAGCCGGTCGTTTCGTATGCCTTCTACCGCAAGTACACGGAGAACCTGCTAAGGCGATATCTGTATGCCTCGACGCAGGTGGGAAGATCGCCGTCGCTGCTTGGAACTTCGGTGGGGCGCGGGTGGGTTTCGAGCCGAAAGGTTCGGACATTTGAGGATGCTCTGATCTTTGTGCTCGATGTGGAGCGCTGCCTCAAGCGGCTTTCTGCTGTCGACCGGCAGCTGATCAGCAGAGTGCTGATTCAGGAATACACGCAATCGGAGGCTGCTGCGATGTTGGGCATCAGCGTGAGGACGGTGTGCACAAAGCTTGCCACGGCCATCGACCGACTTACGAAGGATCTGGTGGAGGCAGATTTGCTTGTCCTTCCGGACTAGTTTCGACCGGCTGGAAATTTCAAAGCTGGTATCGATGGTTGATTTGCGAAACCTGAGCGTCCTGGATGGGTGATCCTTATCCAGGACGCTGCTTCGTGTGTGGTTCGCTGCAATAATATGGTCGACGGGTCTTCGAGCCTGGTTCTCGCGGGCTGAAGGTCGTCCTCCGGAACTTATGAAGCGGCATGTCCTGATCTTCGGGTTGGTCGGTGGAGTTCTGATCGCCGTACTTAAGTGGACTGAGTTTCAGTTCCTGGTCATCGAACACTCGATTGAGATCTATGGCGGGTTGATCGCGGCGATCTTTGCCGCCTTTGGCATCTGGCTCGGTATCAAACTGACGAAAACGCGGCAGAAGATCGTGATACGCGAGGTCCGGATCGCTGCGGTTGCACCGTTTGTTCCGGACGAGAAAAAGCGAGATGATCTGGGCATCACACGGCGGGAGCTTGAGATTCTCGAACTAGTCGCCCAGGGCATGAGCAATCGCGAGATTGCCGGGAAGCTGTTTGTGAGCGAGAACACGGTCAAGACGCATTGCAGCCGGGCATTCGATAAATTAGGGGCCAAGCGGCGAACGCAAGCGGTGCAGCTCGGCAAGGAACTAGGCCTCCTGCCGTGACCGAGTCGCCCGAAAGCATGATTTCCGCACTATTGCTGCAAAATCATCAGAAAGGATGACGACATCCGGCCGCGTTACACCGCATCGTGACTTCAGCCTAACTCGGACCTCACTCGGCGCAGGAGCCTCACATGAAGAAAACCGTTCTCACCTTCGGCCTCATCTCCGGCCTTATCATCTCCGTCCTTATGGGCGGCTCGCTTCTTCTCGCCGACAAGATCGGCTCCGGCCACAGCATGGCTCTCGGCTACACCATCATGGTGGCGTCGTTCCTGCTAATCTACTTCGGCATCCGCAGCTACCGCGACAACACCCTCGCCGGCCAAATCTCCTTCGGCCGCGCCTTCGCGTGCGGCATCCTGATCACCCTCATCACCTGCGCCTGCTACGTCGCCATGTGGGAGATCCTCTACTTCAACTTCATGCCCCACTTTATGGACAGCTACTTCGCCGCGCAGATTCACAGGGTCCAGTCCTCCGGACTTGACCCCACCACCACCGCCGCGAAGGTCACCGACATACAGCACTCTCAGCAGCTCTACCAGAACCCCTTCATCAACATGGCCTACACCTTCATCGAGCCATTTCCCGTTGGACTGGTGATTACGCTGATTTCTGCCGCGGTTTTAAGGAAGAAGGCGAAAACGCGAACGGAACAGACGCCTTTGCCTGCGGCTAATTGAGGCTGTTGCTGTGAATTGACGATGGTTATCCCACATCTGACCACCAACGCGTAGTCAGGCATGGGGCATCTAATTTAGTCGGGCTAAGTGTCGAAAAGTGGACCCTACGCCGGGATCAGGATGACAACAAAAACATAAACAGAAAGGCCCGACGATTTTGGTCGCCGGGCCTTTGCTCTGAGTGCTCGTTTGTCTGGACGGCCGGTGTCAGATGCGCATGGGCATTAGAACGTAGCGGTATTTGTATTCGCCGCCGGGGTCGTCTTCGCGGGTTTCTGGGCGCATCTGGCCGGCGGATTGGCTGTCTTTGAATTCGAGGCGGACTTCGCCTTCGTTGCCGAGGGCTTTGAGGAAGTCGAGCATGTAGCTGGAGTTGAATCCTACGACGAGAGGGTCGTTAGTGTAGGGGGTTTCGATGGAGTCTTCGGATTCGCCAGATTCGTTGGATTGCGCGGTGATCTTGAGTTCGTTCTGCTCCATCTTGATGCGAACGGCGCCAGAGCGCTCGTCGGCGAATTGAGCTACGCGCCCGATGGCCGCCGAAAGCTCGGCTGCGCGCACGACGACGAAGCGGGAGTTGTCGCGAGGCATGACGGCTTCGTAGTTGGGGAACTGACCGGTGAGTTTGCGGCTGCTGAGGGTGCGATGGCCTATGCGGAAGAAGAGCCAGAGATCGTCGTCGGCGAACTCGACGAACTCGGCCTCTGTGGCGTTGAGGAGCGATTGCAGCTCGGCCAGGGCTTTGCGCGGGATGAGGACTCGCTTCTCGCCAGTGACGCCGTCGAGAGGCTGGTCCGTCTTTTCGACGAAGGAGAGACGATGACCGTCGGTGGCGACCATGGCGATGGATTCGGCCTTGAGGATGAGTAACGCGCCGTTGAGGGTGTAACGAGACTCTTCGTTGGAGATGGAGAAGATGGTGCGCGCGATCAGGGTCTTAAGGACGGGTACCGGGATCTTGACGCTGGATACTGTCGGCAGCTCGGGGACTTGGGGATAGTTGGCGCGACCGAGACCAACCATCTTGGTGTTGGAGCGTCCGGAGCGGATCTGGACCCAGTGGTTGTCGAGGAGCTTGATGGAGATTTCGCCGTCGGGGAGAAGCTTCACGTAGTCGTAGAGCTTGCGGGCGGGGATGGTGCAGGAGCCGGCCTTTTTAACCTTGGCGTTGGCGGAGGTGCGGATAGCCTGGTCGAGATCGGTGGCGGTGATATTGATTTTGCCGCCTTCGGCGCCGTCGGTGACTTCGACGAGGAAGTTGGAGAGGATGGGGATGGTGGTCTTGCGCTCGACTACGGACTGGATGGCGGTGAGCTCTTTGAGCAGATCCTGACGGGTGACTGTGATCTCCATTACGGCTCCTTGCGCGTTAGATCCGTTGGCGACTGTCGTTGATGCAACGGGTTCGTTTTCGATTTCCAGCCCTGGCATGTTTTGTCCTCTCACGAAGCTAATCTGAGACCGGCTGCCATCCGCCGAGTTGGCTTAGAGGTAGCGCGCAGGTGTTGCGCGGTGTGCCTCTGCGTTATCGGACGTGATGCCACTCTACACCACCGGGGTAAGCGCTGAATATGTGCTCGCAGCCTGAGTCGATTGTATGCAAAGCGAGGAAATGCAATTCGTGGAAAACAGGCCCGAATTGGGGAAAGGTCGGATGGTTGGAAGCGGAGGAGTTACTGCAGCAACTGGGAGTTGTGTAGGCGGGTTTGCGATGCGAGTTATTGGTGGGGAACCTAGTCAATGCGAGACGGCTGTGAATACGTAAGAAGAAAGAGATTTGTTACCCCGCAGTAGTAACCGTTGAGGCAGGAAAAGTGGAAATTGAGAGGGAAATGCGATGGGACACGGGGTTTTGATAGGTGTGAGATTTAGAAAACTCGGCTGTGGAATTGAGGGCAAGTGGAGAACCAGGAAAAGAGGAGTAGGTTGGATACCGAGGTTTTCACGGTTCCCACATGACAGTGTTCGAGGGATGTGGATTTGTTGGATCGATGCGAGGAAAGTGCGGTTTCGATCAGGATTAATGCGGATATGGGTAGAGCTGGATTTGCAGGGGCTGGTAGTTTTCCACGGTTCCCACCGGCGTTGACGAGATGGTGGAAAACCAAGCATGAATCACTGAAGCGCGTTTGCGAGAAGTGCTGGGAGCGGGGGATTTATTCGGGTCAAGAGGTGAAGATTTTTCTGGCTCTGTAAGTTGATGATTATTAAGGTAGTTAATTTAAGATGCTGCATTGCATAGAATTTATGGCTGTCCGGTTAGTCTAGGAACACTCGCAGATGAGAGATGAGGAAGAGGTGCAGGGGCGCTTCTTCCTTTTTCTTTTTTGCGGGAAATTACGTCGAGCAGTCCATCGAGAAGTTCCGAGGTGCTCGCACGCGTGTTCGACACGGCTCGGGATGTGCTGGAGTGGGCTCGGCATGGGGTGGTGCGATGGATGGCGGAAACGCAAGGGGATGAGGAAATCGAGGGCGTTAACGAGCAGGTCTTAATGGGGTCGGATCCGGAGAATGATTCGACTGGTTTGGCCGGCTGGTTTGGTGAGATGGCGGACCGAACGCTGAAGGAGCATTTTACGAAGGTTCTCGACACGATAGTCGTGAACGTTGAAGCGAAGCATTTGCCGAGCGCGAAGTTCCTGGTGGACCTTGCGGTTTGGGCGCAAAAGTATCCCGGGGTGAAACAGGAGCGGTTTGTAAGTCTGGCGCAGACGCTCTGGGAGGATCTGCAAAAGACTACGGAGATCGAGGGGCAGACAGTGGCGGTCGAAGTAGTGAAGTAGGCGGACGGATATCCCCGGCTTGAGTGGGGCGGGGATATCGCCGTTGGAAGCGGGGCGAGCCCCGACGGTTTTGATTTTGGCGGGACACTTTTGGGAAGGAAGCTGACGATGATGAGGTGGTTGCACGTTGAAAGAAGGCCGGCGGTTTGCCTGACTCGGGTGATGACTGTGTTGCTGACGGTGGCAGGCGGCATGGGACAGTTGTCGGCGGCTCAGACTGTGACGACGACCACGGTGCAGGGAACGGTGTTTCAGGCCAATGGCACACCGGGATCGGGGACGCTGCTGGTTAGCTGGCCTGCATTTACGACGGCGAACAACCAGGCAGTAGCGGCTGGTAATAAGGCCGTTCAGATCGGGCTTGACGGGTTTGTGAGCGTAAACCTTGCGCCGAATCTAGGGGCGAATCCAGCAGGACTGTATTACACCGCGGTTTTTCACCTGTCGGATGGGACGGTGAATACGGAGTATTGGGTGGTTCCTGCGGCTGCGACAGCGAGTATTGCGCAGGTGCGCGCGCAGCTAATGCCGGCGGCGCAGGCGGTGCAGACGGTGAGCAAGTCGTATGTGGACCAGGCAATTGCGCAACTGCAGGGGAGTTTGCTGACTGCGAATGGCGGAACGTTGACGGGACCGCTGACGCTAGCTGGAGATCCGACTACGCCACTGATGGCTGCGGACAAGCATTATGTGGACGAGGTGTTTGCAGAGGGACTTTCGGCGGGTGGGGGAACGATTGCGGGCCCGCTGAACGCCGAGTCGGTGAATGGAGTTTACGCGCCGATGGCGGGGACCACGCAGGCTACGCTGCAGGCTACGCAGGCGGCCGCGGCTGCGGCTGGTGGGGCGATGGTTGTGCCTCCAACTTATACGGGGACGGATAGCTTTACGAACACGAGCGGGATTCGCGTGGAGGATTTGCGGTCGGGGGTTTCGCAGCAGCGAGAACTTAGCGTGAAGGAGTTTGGGGCGGTCTGTGATGGCGTGACAGACGATACGAGCGCTCTGCAGGCAGCGTTGAATTTTGCGCAGGCACAGTATGCGGTGGGGCATGGGGTTTCGCTGATGCTGCCGGCGGGGATCTGCAAGACGCATCAGCTTACTTGGCATCTAGAGTCTATTGGTGGACAGGGGAGGCAGGTCTCGGGTTTGAAAGGTTTTCCCGGCGAGGATGTGCTGGCGACGGTCACGGATGCCACGAACCTGTTGAGCAATGCGCGGTTGCATGATCTGACGATCTATGTGGATGCGAGCGCAGACGTTTCGTGCTCGCCGGCTGGAGGGCGTGCTGCCGCGGGAAGCTGCGGTGTGAGCCGACCGATGGAGATGAACTCCATTTTTTCGCCAGGTGGGAATGGGCTGACCGGGGTTGCGGGAACGGGGGCGGGGTGGTCGATCGGGAACTGCGCGATTGCTATGCCCGCTTCGCTAGGTACGGGTGGGAATGGGCTGAAGATTGCCGAGATTGAGAATGTGGCGATTGTTAGTACGGGAACTGAACCACTGGCGCAGTATTCGCAGGCGAACTCGACGCATACCTGCGGGATGTACCTAGCGCAGTGGCCGCAGTGGAGCGAGTTTCGGAATGTCGATATTCGCGGAGTAGGAACCGGGATTGCTGCGCCTGCATTGAGCGTGGGTTCTGGGGCGGGGTTGTCAGCGGACTCGAATCGCTGGCAGAACGTGACCATCCAGGCGGTGCATGGGTTTGCTGTCTCGGTTGGATCGAATGATGTGGTCGACGGCCTGGTGGTGAATGCGGTGAATTCGGCTGCGGCAGGAGAGGCACCGACGGGGCTGGTTCTGGATCTTTTGGCGAATGGGACGGAGACGGGCTGGGGCGTTCGAAATGTTTCGGTTGCTTCGCAATGGGTGGCGGTGCAGCCGAGGCTGACCGTGAGTGCTACAGGTGGCGCGGTGACTGCAGTGACGGTGGGGCCGGAACATGGTCTGGGATTTGAGGCGTATGGACCCACTGTGCCCCTGACTTTCTCTGGAAGCTGTACCGCACAGGCGAAGGTGGCGGTGAATGCAGATGGTTCGCTAGGTACTGTGACTGTTATGGCCGGTGGGGTGGGTTGTTCGACCACGACGACGGTCACTGTAGGCGTTGCTGGGACGTGGGCTGCTGCGAAGCCGGTGAACCTGGTGAATGGCCTGAATATGACCTTTCAGGGTGGCAACCTGCAAATGGGCAATGGCGGCTACACGGTGTGGAATGCTGCCGGTTCGCGGACCGAGGGGATGCAGTTGGGTGGCGGCGGGACGTTGCCTGTCTCGAATACGGCTTATCCTGCGCTAGTGGTGGGGCCGGGCGCGGGGAGCGTGAGTAGTTCGGATGGGTATTCGGGGTCGGGGAACAGGTTTGAGGGGCTGGCGTTGACGGCTGGCTTGCAGGATACGGGCCTCGGAAATGTGGTGTCTCAGCCGAGTGTGAGCGGCTATGGGAAGGTGGGGCTGGAGCCTTCGCGGCTGCCTTCGGGGACGGTGTCGGCGGATTTTGCGCTGCTTGGCGGTGGGGCTACTAACCAAGCGTTCTCGAGTTTGAATGATTTGTTCTTCTCGGCCGAGGATCTGTTTTCGGCGAGCGGAGAGAGTGTCGCGACAGGGAGTCTATTCGGGAAGGATTCGGCTGCTCCGGTGACCGGTTCCTACGTGAAGGCGATGGGCGGGACCTGGGATACGTCGGGGAACTGGACGCTGCGGGGTGTTGCGAATTCGCTGCTGCTTGGCAAGGGATTTCCGGCGGGTTCGGGTACGTGGTATGTGGCGGCGAAGGCGGACGTGGCCACGATGCAGGAACTGAAGCTTATGGGGACGACTGGTTCAACGAGCTGTACCTTTGCAGACCAGACGGTGAGTCTGACCACGAGCTGGCAGGTGTTTCAGATTTCGTATAACTCGGTGACGGGGAACAGTACGTGCGATTCGGCTACACAGGGAAATGCAGTAACTGCTGTGGGCTTGTCGCCGAGCATTGCGACGAATGTGGAGACGGCGTTTGTCGCATTTGTACCGGCCTTTCAGCAGGTGCTGATCGCGAATTCTCCCACTAAGGCGAACCAGGCGGCGAACAAGCAGTATGTGGATGCACAGATTGCGAGTCAGATTGTTTCGGGGGCCGGGGAGCTGCCGATAACCGGAGGCACGCTGACGGGTCCACTGAACGCCCCGGTGGTTAACGGGACGACGAACTGCGCATTGGCGAGCAGCGTGTCTAGTTGCGTGGCTGCGGCGGAGGCAAGTTCTGGGTCGGCGCTGATTCCGCCGGGAACCTCTGGGACGTACCTGCAATACGGGACGGTGCCGGCGACAGCGCTGTGCGTCTACGACCCGGCGCATGGAGGGAAGATCACAGGGGTGTTTCCGGGACAGCTGGGGTTGGGGTATTCGACGCCTCCGGTGATCACGATCGGTACGGGGACTTCGGGCGGAGGCGGTACGGGGCTAGCCGTTACTGCGAATGTTTTAGGTGGTCAGGTGACCAGCTACACGGTGACGAATGGCGGGTCAGGCTATGCGAGTTGCCCGTCGCTCAGTGTTGCTCTTCCGCCGGTTGCACCGGCACCGGCTACGGTACTGGACCAGAGGCGCGGAGTGACGACCTATTCGGCGGACGTGCGGGTGGACGACTTTGGCTGCGTGGGCGATGGAGTGACGGACGACACACAGTGCTTCAACAACGCGATCGTCTATGCGACGCAGAATGGGGCACGCGCAGGTTCTGTGACTTTGACGCAAGGAAAGACATACTTCATCGGTACGATTACCGGTTACATGCAGACGGCATGGGATGATGGAACGGCTCCGAGCACGGATACATGTGGCGGAGTGCCATGCACGAACCTGGCGCCGGAGACTCCTGGGTACCTGGGGTATGCGATCAAGGTGATCAGCAATCAGACGAATTCGCTGACGATTTACGGCAACGGAGCGACGATAGTTTCGAACTACACCCTGACGGCTGCCGGGGCGACGGCTTATTCGATGAGCGCGCCGTATTTCGCGGTATTTGGTTCCGATGTGACGGTCGCTGGGTGGAATCTTTACGACGTGAACATCAGCCGTGCATTTATCGGGGCAGCGACCAAGAGTGCTGCTTATTGGCGCTGGAGCCGGGTAACCATGAACACCATTGGAATGGCGGCGCTGTTGGGTTCTTCTCAGTACGACTCTTTCCGGGACTTGAACATTCAGGGTGCGCAGGCCGGGATCATCATTGGCGGATGGTGGGGAACCAGGGCTCCCAGCACGAGTGCGAGCGGGAACATATTTGTGAACCAGGAGAACCTGGGCGATGCGACGACGGTAGATGCGATCATCTTCTACGGATGGAACTGGCCTACACAAAGCCAGAGTCAGACTGCGCAGAATGCTCTGGATAGCTGGTTCAACACTTATTTCTTCCACGTGACCGACAATCAGACCCGGCTCACAGATCAGAACCAAGCGAATCTCGGAGTGGTCACGGATTCCATGTGGAGGGGAATCTACCATGTGATGTTTGCTACCTATTCCCGATATAGGCGGCCGGTACTTGGGGTCGTGGTTCACAACGCGAATGTGAAGACGACACAAAACTATCTGATTGTGGCGACCTCTGCAATTGATTGGGTAATCGACGGGCTGGGGACTGAGGATACCGGATTTTGCGACGGGAATTCTGGTTATGGGAGCTACGGTTCGACGAGCTGCCCCAGCCCGTACGACAGCGTGAATAATGAGCTTCCCGGCGCGGTCCTGATGTATGGCTTTGAAAACATCTATGCCAAGGACGTTGTGGTTGGGGGGGTTCTGGAGGCTTTTGCGGAACCGCAACAGGTCAGCCCGGCGCAGCAACTGCAGGATTTTCGGCTGAATCTGACGAATATCAATAGCTCAGCATCTTCTTCAGTAGCGCCAAGAGCGCAGCCGGTTCCCACGGGCCGGATGGTGATTTCGTCGTCGAACAATTCTTATCCGCCGGGAGTGACGAATTCAGATACGGGAGAGCTGTGCCTTAGAGGCACGAACGTGGGCTTTGCCGATTTGTGGTGCCTGCGCGGTGAGGAGCAGGCCTACACGAGTGGGGCGTCGATGCCTCGATATCTGGCGATGGAGAACGACGGATACGCAGGGTTTAACGGACTTACTGCGGTACAGATGCCGGGCTTGCGGGTACGGCCGGGAGTCATCACCGGCAGCGATACTACGCTGCCGGTGACGGATTTTGCGGAGCAGGCATTAGCGATTGCGGGCGGGACGGTTTCGGGAGAGACATGCGCGACCGTGCCGGGGATTGCGGTGGCGAATGCGGCGGCGACGGATGGGGTGTTGTTTGTGGTACCGCCATCGCCGGTGGGTCTGCTGCAGCTGAGTGGAACGATGACTGCGGCGAACACGATGTCGCTGACAGCTTGCAATCCATCGACTACGGCGCAGAGTTATCCGGCTGGTAAATATTATGCGTTTTTGCTGGGAGGAGCGGGGACGAATGCGACTCCGGCGACCAGTGGGGGAACGCCGGTCACGACCAATCCGCTGACGACGAGCCAGGGGGATTTGGTGGTTGGAGATACGAATGGGAATCCTTCGCGACTGGCGGGAAATACGAGCACCACGGCTGCGGTGCTGGTGCAGTCGGGTACAGGGAGTGGAGCGAATACGCCAGGTTGGCAGACGGCGCCGACGTTCTTTGGCGGCAACGTGACCGGGCTGAATGCGGCGAATATAACGACGGGCGCGGTTGGAATCGGGAATGGCGGAACGGGGGCGAGCACGGCGCTGCAGGCGCTGAGCAATCTGGGCGGAGCGAGTTTGAATGCACCGGTGAGCGCTTTTGCTGGATTGCTGACGGGCAAGCAACTGGGCGGGGCGTTCCAGGTGGACCAGTTTGCCGGAAGCGATATCGGGGCGAAGCTGACTGCGTGCATCGCGGGGCTGAGTTCGGCGTATGGAGGGATTTGTGATGCCCGAAATTTCAGCGGAACGGTATCGATGGCGTCGACGGTGACTGTGGGGACGGCCAATACGATGATTCTGCTGCCGTGTGCGACGATTTCGACGGCGAGCCAGATTGTGGTGCCGGCGGGGATTCGCAACGTGACGCTGAAAGGCTGTGGGCTGCGGGGAGCAAGTACGGCGAGCGGAAGCCAGGGTGGTACGGTGTTGCTGTATTCGGGAACGGGCGCGGCAGTGCAGGTAGGAGATCCGACGTATGCGGTGGATACGATGGGTTTTCACATGGATGACATGGTGATTAATACGACTGGGAGCTCAAGTGCTTCGGCGGAGGGGTTTGCGGCCTTTCGAGTGCAGGAGCTGGATCTGGGGAGTCTGTATTTCTTGGGTAACAGCAATCAAACCGCGATGGTTGTGGATGGCACCGGGAACTATGCGGGTGGGACGTTTGTGGGCCTGGCGTTTAACGGATTCAAAACTGCAGTGAGTGGGATTGGACATCAGGTTTCGAATCCGGCTACGACGGACTGGATGAATGCGAGCACGTTTCTGCGGCTGCATATCGACTGCCCGACGAGCGGAGGAAGTCCGGTGGCGGGTACGGTCGGCATCGACCTTGCGCAGGGGGATGGGAACACGTTCACTGGCGGTGATGTGGAGGGATGCTCTACGGCGCTGCACCTGGGGGCGAACGCGCAGAACAACACGATTGTTGGACTGAGGAACGAGAACTCTTCGAGCCAGGTGACTGCAGATACGGGGAGTGCCTATAACTCGTGGATTACTGCGGGGACGATGTTCACCGGGGCCCTGACGGACAACGGAACGCGGAACAGCTTTCTAGATTCGTTTCACCGAGCATTTAACGGGCTGAACGGGGATTGGTACGGGAGTCAGAAGGATGCGACGGTGACGAATCATTTCCGCATTGGTACGGGTGCTGGAAATGAGCGCGGATTGTTGGAGCGCTATCAGACGGATTTTGGATACCGCTGGACGATGGGTTTGAGCGATGCGACGGCGGGCGAGCAGTTTTACCAGATTCTGGATGAGCTGAACAGCGTGTACCGGTTGTCGATTGGGCAGTACAACAATGGCAGTTCGAATACTAACGACCAGACGGTGATCAATGCTGCGGGGTCTGGCGCGGTAGTGCTGAATGGGTCGAATAATGCTGGAACCGGCGGCCTGGTAATTGGCTCGGGCGGGACAACGGAGACTACGGTTGCGGCGATCGACGGCAGCGGCAATGCGAATTTTCTGGGTGGGCTGCAGGTCAGCGGGGTTTCGACCCTGGCGGGATCGGCGACGGTTAAGAACCAGGCCGATGCAGAGATTGATTCGACGCTCTGGGCAGGGCACACGACTTCGCAGAAGGAGTCGTTCATCTACAAGGATTGGAACGGAACGAGCCAGTGGTACATGGTGAAGGATACGGGGAATAATTGGGCTCTGAATTCGGCGATTGATTCGACGGATCACTTCAAGGCGTACCAAGGCGGCGAGACGATGCTGAATTCGAACGGGACGGGGTATGTATCCGTGAATCGCGAGGCTGGTTCGGGAACGGGCGGGCTGGTGGTGTTCTCGGGCGCGTCGTCTCCGGCGCAGGTGGCGAAGGTGGATAGCTCGGGGAATATCACGAACTCGGGGACGCATGTGAGCACAGGGAATATCTCCGTGGTGAATGCTGCGAATGCCGAGGCAGACGTGGTGGTGCAGCCGGGAACGTCGGCGGAGCAGAATGGGGCGTTTCAGCTGAACAGCTTTGGCGGAGTGGCGCAGTGGAAGCTGAAGAAGGACGCGAGTAACTTCTTTCGAATGAGTGATGTGGTGAATTCGCTGGACCGGTTGGTGTTGTTTCAAAATGGCGGGACGACGTTGAATGCCGGGTCGGGTACGAGTGCTGTGGCGATTAACAACACTTCCGGCTCGGGTACGGGCGGGTTGATTGTGTATGGTGGCGGGACTTCGAATTTCAACGCCGCGGAGTTTACGGTGACGGGCATCGGGAATGTTACAGCGGCGGGCTTTGTGGATGGGAAGACGATCACTGGAACGGGTTCGATGACCCTGACTGCTGGGGCTGCGGCGGGAAGTTCGTCGACGATTGCCTGCACGTCGGGGCATGTGTGCGATGGGGTTAGCGGGACAGTGACGCTTACAACTGGAACATCTCCGGTGACTGGGACCTTGGCTACGTTGAGTTTTCCGAGTACGCGTGCGAACTCGGCCAACTGCATGGTGAGTGTGCAGGCTAGCGGGACAGGGCCGATGACCAGCGTCGGGTGGAATGAGTCGACTACGGCGCTGACGCTGACGGCGAATGCAGCGTTGACGGCGAGTACGGCTTATTCGGTGCGGTACTGGTGCGGTGGCAATTAGAGGGGTTAGCGCTGTTAGCGAAGTTGGCGGGGTTAGGAAAGGCAGAGAGGCTCCCTTGGCGGAGCCTCTGCTGTTAGAGGGTTAGCTGCTTGGCAAAGGCGAATTGGATGTTGGGAGGAGGTGTGAACAGCGTTCGCGAAATGCTGGATCAGAGAGAGCTGGTGCTCCTGGGGAAAATGCTTGACCGGAAACATAGACGATTGGGTGGGAGGAGACTGGCGGATTATCTGGCTGAGAGCCTGCTTCGGGTTCGGGGGAAAGATGGGCAAACCTATCCTTTGAAGGCGAATGCTGTGCAGAGGGAGTTCGAGAGGCGAAGAGGCCGGGCAAACATCATTTTGAAGGCTCGCCAGATGGGGCTTACGACGTGGATTGCAGGGCGGTTTCTGCTGAAGACGATCACGCAGCCCGGAACGCTGACGTTGCAGGTGGCGCACACGCAGGAGTCGGCTGAGGAGATTCTGCGAATTGTGCATCGCTTTGTGGAGCATCTACCGCCCGGATTGAAGGCGGGAGTGCTGAAGACTTCAAAGTCGAGCGTGCGACAGATCGTGTTTCCGAAAATGGATTCGGAATACCGTGTGGTGAGCGCAGGGGACCGGAATGCGGGACGTGGAATGACGGTGCAGAATCTGCATTGTTCCGAGGTCTCGCGATGGGGCAATTTTCGGTCTGGGGATGCTGCGGAGACGCTGGCGGGGCTGCGTGCGGCCTTGTCGGTGGGGTCGCGGGCGGAACTGGTTCTGGAGTCGACACCGAACGGGATGGGCGGATGCTTTTATGACGAGTGGCAGAGAGCAGATCAGACCGGGCTGGTGAGACATTTTTTCCCGTGGTGGCTGGAGGCTGGATACCGGTCGGCTGTGCCGGCGGAAGACGAGAGCCTGAACGACGAAGAGCGTGAACTGATGCTCAAGTTCGGACTGGACCTGGCACAGATCGGGTACAGGCGTGAGATGCGTGCGAATCAGCAACAGATGGCGGGGCAGGAGTATGTGGAGGATGCCGATACATGCTTTCGGGCGAGCGGTGAGCCGTTCTTTGATTTGGAGGCGTTGGAGCGGCGGATGAAGGGGGTTCCGAAGCCGTGCTATCTGCGATATGGGCGGCAGTTCGAGGTGTGGCTTCCGCCGCAGTCGGGAAACTCGTATGTGGTGGCGGTCGATCCGGCGGGCGGAGGTGTTGAGGGAGATTGGTCCGTTATTCAGGTGATTGATATGCATAGCGGAATGCAGTGCGCCGAGTATGCGGGACACGTGACGGGGCCTGAACTTGCGGATTTGGTGTGGAATATCGCTTCGGATTATTGCCGCGGCTGGGTTGCGGTCGAGCGGAACAATCATGGCGGCGGGTTGCTTTGGTTGATGGAAGGCAAAGGGTACCGCGAAATCTACTGCGGGCCGGACAGGAAGATGGGATTTCTAACGACATCGGCGAGCCGGCCGCAGATATTGGCGCGGATGTCGAAGGTGGTGGTGGAGACGTCGGAGCTGTTCATGAGCAAGAAGCTGCTGGCTGAGTGCCGGAGTTTTGTGCGACTGGCGAATGGGAACGTTGGCGCGAGGAGCGGAACGCACGATGATCGCGTGATGTCGATGGCAATTGGATTGGCAGCCCGGGAGGACTTAGTACAGAAACCGCAGGTGCCGGGTGCATGGCGTAGAGAACGCATCGGACCTGCTTCAGAATTCGGCGCGAGCGTTGCAGATAATTATCGGCTGGTCGGATAGAATCCGGTTATTGCTTTCATTTTGGAGTGTTGATTGGCGGTTCTGGCTGTGCAGCAGATCCGGCGGATGCGGGGCGGCGCGCAGGGACACCTGATGCTCGGCGCGGACGGCAATTTGTGGGTGGTGAAGTTTCAAAACAACCCACAGCACACACGGGTGCTGGCGAATGAGATGCTGGCGACGCGGCTGGCAGAGACCGCGGGATTGACGGTTCCTCAGACTGCGGTGGTGGAGGTTTCTAGCTGGTTGATTTCGAATACTCCTGAGCTTGAGGTTGATCTGGGCCGCTCGCGGGTGCGATGTGCGGCAGGGCTGCAGTTTGGAGCGCGGTATGTGGGTGGATTGATGCCCGGGCAGGTGGTGGATTACCTGCCGGAGAAGCAGCTGGGAGAGATCCGGAACCTGCGGGAGTTTGCAGGGATGCTGGCGCTGGATAAGTGGACGGGGAATGCGAATGGACGTCAGGCGGTCTTTTCGCGCAAGGCAAGAGAGCGGAGATACAGCGCTTGCTTTATCGACCA
>Ga0206972_1023_pt2 | contig 38202 bp, 32 predicted proteins | sample Alteio_BWOrgHeat_86_FD_152925 | JGI IMG/M metagenome (GOLD analysis project Ga0206972, IMG submission 152925) | Enriched cells from forest soil in Barre Woods Harvard Forest LTER site, Petersham, Massachusetts, United States -... | ecosystem: Environmental > Terrestrial > Soil > Temperate forest >...
CCTTACTTTGAAATGGGTGAGCCGATCGACCAAGACGATCTGAAAAAAGACAACGTGTTGTATCCAATGGACACCGGATGCTACATCCCAGCAGCTTATAATTTTCCAGCTGCTTACAAAATGGATGATCAGTGCTGGGATCTTTTCATCACAGCAAGCTACATCTATTGGGAAGCTTTTGAAGACACATTGCCAACAGGCTTCCAATTGGATAACACGCTTCCGTTACCTGCAGCAGCAGCAGGTGGTGTTGAAAGGGAACTTCTCCTCATCGACCCAGAGTATCAATCGGGCTTTAAAGTAGGGTTAGGTTGGACAGCTCCAAGTTTTGACAACTGGCAAGTTTATGCTGAGTACACTTGGTACCATCCATCTAGCGATGATGACGAAGACAACGATTGCGGTTGCGAAACCAATACACTCGTCGTCTATCCCAATTGCAATCCCTGCGAAGATTTGTATGTTTCAACACTCCATTCTAAGTGGAAATTGGATGTAGATCTAGCTGACCTCTCTCTACAAAGACCATTCTATTTAGGTAAACGCCTCGTCATCAATCCATTCTTTGGATTGAGAGGCGCGTGGATCAAGCAAAAATTCAACGTAACGTATGATGATGCTTTAACGGCAGGTGGAGTTGTTGAGACTGGTGTAGATTATTCAACATCTTTACATTCTAAATCATGGGGAGTTGGTCCTCGTGTGGGTATGGAAGGTAGCTGGTTACTATGGGGCGGTCTCCGCATCATCGGTAATGCATCTGGAAGCATCTTGTATACAAGCTATACAACAATCAGCATGACTTCAGATGTACCAAGCGCCGGCTTACCAGGAGCAGCACCACTAACTACAGCTAACACATGGAAGTACCATAAGAAATATGATGCTCTACGTGCTAACGCAGAGTTGGATACAGGTCTTGGATGGGGTATGTACCTCGGCTGTGACAATGACTTCCATATCGACTTAGCTGCAACTTACGACTTCCATGTATTCTGGAACCAGAACATGATGGAAGATCTACAAAACCAATCTCTGCACCATGTGGCTGCAGCGCCTGGTAACTTGTACTTACATGGTTTGACAATCAAAGCTCGCTTTGATTTCTAATCTGAAGGTTCTCATGAGAGGAGAAGGGATTGTCCCTTCTCCTCTTTTTTATTTCGAGACAATTGCAAAACTCCCCGACCCAGAAAAATCGATAATTTTGAGCCATTTTTCTGGGTCGGGGAGTTTTGCAATTGCCTCTTTCTCCCTCGAAAATTTGATGATCTTTTACCAAAAAAGATTTTTTTATTTGCAAATATCATGAAATTTCTTACGCTACGCTTAAGTGTAAAGAACTTCTTGAGGGTGTTCAGCGTGAGCTGTGTCCTTTAATGCAAGAGGCTTCTAAACCAATTAGTATTGGAGTTTAAAGTATGTTACAAAAACGTTTAGCCACACTTCTGCTAGGCTTAGGAGCAATGAGCTCTTTCATGGCCCAAGCAGATGAGCCTTGCAAAAAATCTTGCGAGCCTTGTCCTCCCAAAAAATGCGAGCCTTGCCCTCCCAAAAAATGCGAGCCTGTCAAATGTGAAGGTCCTTGCGAGCCACAAAAACAAGCTCTTCGCGATTGCGAAAGAAAAAAATGCTGCCCTTACTTTGAAATGGGTGAGCCGATCGACCAAGACGATCTGAAAAAAGACAACGTGTTGTATCCAATGGACACCGGATGCTACATCCCAGCAGCTTATAATTTTCCAGCTGCTTACAAAATGGATGATCAGTGCTGGGATCTTTTCATCACAGCAAGCTACATCTATTGGGAAGCTTTTGAAGACACATTGCCAACAGGCTTCCAATTGGATAACACGCTTCCGTTACCTGCAGCAGCAGCAGGTGGTGTTGAAAGGGAACTTCTCCTCATCGACCCAGAGTATCAATCGGGCTTTAAAGTAGGGTTAGGTTGGACAGCTCCAAGTTTTGACAACTGGCAAGTTTATGCTGAGTACACTTGGTACCATCCATCTAGCGATGATGACGAAGACAACGATTGCGGTTGCGAAACCAATACACTCGTCGTCTATCCCAATTGCAATCCCTGCGAAGATTTGTATGTTTCAACACTCCATTCTAAGTGGAAATTGGATGTAGATCTAGCTGACCTCTCTCTACAAAGACCATTCTATTTAGGTAAACGCCTCGTCATCAATCCATTCTTTGGATTGAGAGGCGCGTGGATCAAGCAAAAATTCAACGTAACGTATGATGATGCTTTAACGGCAGGTGGAGTTGTTGAGACTGGTGTAGATTATTCAACATCTTTACATTCTAAATCATGGGGAGTTGGTCCTCGTGTGGGTATGGAAGGTAGCTGGTTACTATGGGGCGGTCTCCGCATCATCGGTAATGCATCTGGAAGCATCTTGTATACAAGCTATACAACAATCAGCATGACTTCAGATGTACCAAGCGCCGGCTTACCAGGAGCAGCACCACTAACTACAGCTAACACATGGAAGTACCATAAGAAATATGATGCTCTACGTGCTAACGCAGAGTTGGATACAGGTCTTGGATGGGGTATGTACCTCGGCTGTGACAATGACTTCCATATCGACTTAGCTGCAACTTACGACTTCCATGTATTCTGGAACCAGAACATGATGGAAGATCTACAAAACCAATCTCTGCACCATGTGGCTGCAGCGCCTGGTAACTTGTACTTACATGGTTTGACAATCAAAGCTCGCTTTGATTTCTAATCTGAAGGTTCTCATGAGAGGAGAAGGGATTGTCCCTTCTCCTCTTTTTTTATTTCTAGGCTAAAAATTTGAATTTGACTACTCTTCGAAAAGCGATCATCAACTTCGTGGAGTTAAGTATGTTATCCAAACGCCTTGCTACCCTACTCTTAGGCTCAATGGCACCATTCATGGTGCAAGCGGATCTCTTGTATAGAGACAACATCCCTGAAGCCACTACCCCTAAATCTGTCCCAACACAACAAAATAATACCCCTTGCGAACCCGTCAAATGTGAAGAGCCTTGTGAACAACAAAGAGAAGCTTTACGCGAATGTGAAAGGAAAAAATGCTGTCCTTATTTTGAGATAGGAGAGCCCATTGAACAAGGACATCTTAAAATCGACAATCCCCTCTTTCCTTTAGATACAGGATGCTACATTCCTGCAGCCTACAATTATCCAGCTGCTTATCAACTAGATGATCAGTGCTGGGATCTCTTCATCACAGCAAGCTACATCTATTGGGAAGCTTTCCAAGATACCATGCCGATTGGCTTTGAACTCGATCAAGCGCTTCCTTTCAATCCTCTTTTGGGCGGCATTGGAAGAGAGTTGGTGATAAACAATTCAGACTACCAATCAGGATTTAAGGTGGGATTAGGCTGGACAACGCCAAGTTTTGATAACTGGCAGGTCTATGCGGAATATACCTGGTATCATCCCACCAATGACGAGAAGAATGGGGATGATTGTGAATGCAATCCCTTCGTTATCTATCCTCGCTGTGACTCCTGTCTTGATTTGAATGTAGAGGAGATCTCCTCCTCGAAATGGAAATTGGATGTCGATCTTGCAGATCTTTCTATTCAACGGCCCTTTTACTTAGGAAAACAGGTCGTATTCAATCCATTCTTTGGTTTGAGAGGGGCATGGATCAAACAAAGATTTCAAATTCAATATAATACGGCTATAAATTTAGCTGGAACAGCCCTCCCCGATATCTACAATGTTTCTTCTCTCTCAAAATCATGGGGTATAGGTCCTCGTGTTGGCTTTGAAGGAAATTGGTTATTGTGGAAAGGACTGCGGATCATCGGTAATGCTTCAGCAAGTGTATTGTACACGAGTTATACCAAGATTAATCATAGTTCTAATGTTGCAATAGGTGTTCTAGAGAGAGGTATGTTTGCAGAGTTTTTTGATCCTCTGGATCCTCCCAATACCTGGAAGTATCACAAAAAGTATGATGCTCTGCGTGCTAACGCAGAACTAGATACAGGTCTCGGCTGGGGTATGTATCTTGGATGTGACAATGACTTCCATATCGACTTAGCAGCAACTTATGACTTCCATGTATTCTGGAACCAGAACATGGTAGAAGATATCCAGAACCAGTCCTATCATCATGTAGCTACAGCGCCTGGTAACTTATACTTACATGGTTTGACCATCAAAGCGCGCTTTGATTTCTAATTCTTCCCTCTGAGGAGAATGGGTTGCCATTCTCCTCTTCTTATTCCAGAAAGTAAACATTTTATTTACAACAAACGCATATCCCAGTAAAAATTTAACAAAACCTTACAATCAGGGAATCGGCAAACACGCTTCTTTGGTAGACTGTTTCTTTTTTAACAGTGCTTGGGAAGAAATGATGTTATAAAAAAGCACATCAATACACACAAAAAAGGGACGGCACTATGAAAAAACTCAGTTTTTTTGCATCCGTTTTAACTTTAACCCTTGCTCATCTTGCCAACGCAAGTACAAATGAAGGTGCCGCTACAAATTTTTTCCTAGATACAGCAACAGTTTTGTATCAAAAGGAGAAAGTCGTTTTTAACACCATCAATAGAGCTAGAGTAGCTAATGGATTAATGCCTCTTACATGGTCCAATGCCGTTGCTAAGCAGGCTCGCAATCACAGTGTTGACATGGCAGATGGAGTAGTCCCTTTTGGACACGATGGGTTTAATGAGCGTTATCAAAATCTAAAAATGGTTTATCCCAATCTGCAAAGCATGGGTGAAAATGTTGCTTGGAACCAAGGCTACAAGAAACCAGGCGCAGTAGCTGTTCAAGGCTGGCTCAATAGTCCAGGACACTATGCGAATATCATGGGAGATTACAACTTATCAGGTATAGGGGTAGCAAAAGATGCAGAAGAAAAGTACTACTTTACGCAAATTTTTGTGAAAGTGCCTTCTTCCACTGCAGGACAAGACATTCCTGAGGAGAATGCGTTTGTTTCAGAAATGCCGTGTTCAATCGAACAAGAGTAATTGTTATTCTAGGAGACTGCTCTAAGTCAGTCTCCTAGTTGTTGACACACCTCTTGTTTTTTATCGTCTTTTCATCAGACCTCTTTCGAAAATAAGGTTCTGTCGATTTTCGGGTTCTTTTGAGCCGAGTTTTTAATTCTTTTTGCGGGGATTGTATCTTGTTTCGTATACTATCTCCGCAAAAAGAATCGAAAATCGGCCAAAATAATCCCGAAAATCGACGAACCCTTAATTTCGAAAGAGGTCTAATCCTTTTCCTCATGAAACGAAAATCTCTTCTTTTAATTGCACTCTCTTTATTACTCATTTTATTCGGAGTGTGTTCACATCATCAACCAACTCCTCAAGTCTATGACTGCTTTCTGTTTTTCAATGAACTTGAGCTATTGGAAATTCGCCTCCATGAGATGGCTCCTTATGTCGATCACTTTGTGATCGTCGAAGCGAATGAAACGTTTAGAGGTGCGCCTAAACCCTATTACTTTGCAGAAAATCGGGAGAGATTTGCCCAGTTTGCTGATAAAATTATCCACATCCAGCTGGAAGAGCATCTAGAAACCGATAATCCTTGGATTAGAGAGCGCTATCAACGTCAGCAAGTATTTAGAGGCCTCAAAAACTGTAACAGAAAAGACATCATCTTCTTATCCGATGTCGATGAGATCGTGCGTGGCTCGTTGATTCCAACGATTGTTGAAAAGATTACCTCGCAAGAGATGCAAGCTATTGTCTGCCGGCAAAAGATGTATTTTGGGTACATGAACCGCTTTCAAGCGACTTGGTCAGGTAGTGTCTGTACCACGTTTGAGCGCGCTAAAAAACTTTCAGCAAAGAAGATGCGTAGATTGCGCAATATGCAACCTCGACTCTTGCGCAAAACCCATATTTCCAAGATGTGCACCCTGGATCAGGCTGGATGGCATTTTACATCGATGGGAGGAATGGAGCGCTACATCAGAAAATTGCAATCCTATTCTCACGTAGAAGCAGACACGAGCGAAGCTAAAACAGAAACCCATCGCTCACAAATCATCAACGCTTTCACATTAGAACCGATCGATGAAACCTTTCCGCAATTCGTCAGAGATCATCAAGCTCATCTTGAAGCCATTGGGTTCCTTGAGCCTGTTCCTCACACATCTCACTAGTAGTTTACTTTTTTGTTTTATTTTTGTTGTCAGTGGGGTCTGCACTCTTGATGTAAGGAGGATTGGGAAGACGCCCATACACCAAAGAAGTGATCGAAGGACAATCTTTCAGCACTAGAGCTTCGTAGAGTGAATAAGGCCTGTCTAGTTTATTGACTACTGTGCCAAACTCATCGGACACCGCTTCTTTAAATCTTTTATACGAAATCACATATAACTGTTGTTCTTCTGGTTCTTTAGGATTGCTTCCATCATTAGGATCTACATAGATCACATATCCCGCATTCCCTTTCTGAAGCTGCTCTTTTCTATTCTCCTTAATCACACCAACGACAGCGATGGAATGCCCATAAGAATATTTTCGTGCTCCAGGACTCCATCCGAAAATCTTATTTCCAGCAATCTCCATGACTTGATGAGGCTTTTCTATGTACTGGTGGCGACTGAAAAACCCACCAAAACCAATAACACCGTGATTCCTTACCTCTTCAAAAAGAACATCGATGTCCTTGCTGATATTCCAAGAAGATGCTGGGAATACATAGATTTTAGCAAGAGCGAATCGTGTAAGTATGTTTCCAATACTCTTCTGATTTTCCAGGGAAAGTTTTTTCACGCCTTCATTGGATATTGACTGCATTTTAAACTTTGACTTAAGTATGGATTCAGGAATGGCATCGAGTGGTTGAATGCCGATTTCTTTGAAAAATTTTGTGTTGTGTTCTACCTCTCTTCTCACTAAGAGACTTTCTGCATAACTTCTGAAGTCTATTGAACCAGATTCTTCTATGAAGTTTTGAAGTACCTTGCGATGACCTTCTGATAGGAATTTCTCAGTTTTTAGCACAAGTTCTGCGGCTTTTTTGGAGGAACCAGAGGAAGCTTTAGGTTGAAGAATCGGATGAGTAAGAAGCTCCTTAGCAGCAATAGTTTCTAGCCCAGCAGAATCGAGAGCTAAGGAAAGTTTATCGATACTTTTTTCTTGGGGAGGAGGAGCAACAGGATAAGCACCATGTAGCACGTACTGCATCACTCGAATCTGGCATGTAGGCCCTACTTGTTTTGGATACGCATGTCGAAGATGAAGAGATTGTCTATCCTCGTCACTATCTTGAGCAGAATAGACAGGTCTTCCTTGTGGAAGCTTCCAGAGGATCTTATGACTTGTGTCTATAATTTTCGTGATGGTGTGGGAAGAGGGTAATTCTCCTTCTTTGATGAGATATGCGCGAGCTGAGTCTTCCAAGTACTCCGAGAGGCAGCTAAGCACCTTAAGGGGAAAAAACTTTCCGAGGCTAAATGAATCTACTGATTCAGCTTGTGGTTTGAGCGCAGCCTTAGGCTGCACTGGCGTTGGTAAGGTTAAAGGAACTAAGCCGGATAATGACATTGTTAAACCTCTTATTAACTGTAAGAATAATTAACATTTTATATTTTATTTCATTTTATTTAAATGTTAAAATATTTTTTATTATTTATAAATGTATTGTAAGTGTGTAATACACAATAAACTTCGAAATTTAGTTTTTTTCTTAAAGACTGCATAAGTTTATGACGGGAAATCAACGCCGAGCGAAGCAGTGCCCTTCGGTCACCCCTAACGGGAAATAACATGTTTAGGGACTACGCAAGCAAAACGGATGAAATCAACGCGAAGACGCGGGGATACTTTTACGCATAGACAATCAAGCTCATTTTGAAACCATAGGCTTCCTTGAGCCTGTTCATCACACATCTCACTAGAGGCTTACTTTTTTGTTTTATTTTTGTTGTCAGTGGGTTCTGCACTCTTGATGTAAGGAGGATTAGGAAGACGCCCATACACTAAAGAAGTGATCGAGGGACAATCTTTTACTACTAGAGCTTCGTAGCGTGAATAAGGCATGCCTAGTTGTTCCTCATCGACTAGCATACCAAACTCATTGCACACCGATCCTTTAAATTTTTTATACGAAATCACACAGTATTGCTGCTGTTCTGGTTCTTTCGGATTGCTTCCATCATTAGGATCTACATAGATCACATATCCCACATTACCTTTCTGAAGCTGCTCCTTTCTATTCTCCTTGATCACACCAACGACAGCGATGTAATGCCCCGTAAAGTATGGTTTTCGTGCTTCAGGACTCCATCCAAAAATCTTATTTCCAGCAATCTCCATGACTTGATGAGGCTTTTCTGTGTACTGCTTTCGGCTGAACATCCCACCAACCCCAACGGCACCGTGATTCCTTACCTCTTCAAAAAGAACATCGATGCCCTTGCTGATATTCCAAGAAGATGCTGGGAATCCATAAATTCTAGTGAGAGCGAGTTCTCCGAGAATGCTTCCAACAAGATCCTGTTTTTGCAGAGGAAGTTTTTTCACGCTTTTATTGGATATTGACGACACTCCGCACAGCAGTTCAAGGATGGGTTTAGGAATGGCATCGAGTGGTTGAATGCCGACTTCTTGGAAAAATTTTGTGTAGTGTTCTACCGATCTTCTATCAGAGTGACTGGCCGCATAACTTCTGAAGTCCATTGAATCCGATTCTACAATGAAGTTTTGAAGCACCTTGCGCTGACCTTCTGATAGGCTTTTATCGCTTTTTAGTAAATGCTCTGCGGTTTTCTTGGAGGAACTAGAGGAAGCTGCAAGTTGAAGAAGCGGATGGCTAAGAAGCTCTTCAGCAGCATAAGTTTCTAGCCGAGAAGAATCGAGAGCTAAGCGAAGTTCATTGATACTTTTTTCATGTGGGCCAGGGGTAACGGGATAAGCACCATGTAGGATATACTGCATCACTTGAAGCCAGCATGTAGGCCCTACTTGTTTCGGATACGCATGTCGAAGATGAAGAGATTGCCTATCCACTTCACTATCTTGAGCAGAGTAGACAGGTCTTCCTTGTGGAAGCTTCCACAGAATTTTGTGACTTGTATCTATAATTTTCGTGATTGTATGGGAAGAGGGTAGCTCTCCTTCTTTGATGAGATATTCGCGAGCTGAGTCTTCCAAGTACTCCGAAAGGCAGCTAAGCACCTTAAGGGAAAAAAACTTTCCGAGGCTAAATGAATCTACTGATTCAGCTTGTGGTTTGAGCACAGCCTTAGGCTGCACTGGCGTTGGTAAGGTTAAAGGAACTAAACCGGATAATGACATTGTTAAACCACTTATTAACTGTAAGAATAATTAACGTTTTATGTTTTAATTCATTTTATTTAAATGTTAAAAATTTTATTTAAATAAATGCAATTGTAAATGTATAATACACAATAGGCTTCTTGCATAACCTCGTTTTCGTGCAACCCATGAGTTCCTACCGTAAATTCGGGCGCGGGCACGAAACGAGGTTATGCAAGAAGCTCTATTAAGTGATGGAGAGTTCTCCGTCAGAAAGCAGATCGGGCATCTCCGATAGGGAAATCAGGGGACGACGCTGCTGTTGAATGGGACGAACAGGAGGCGCTGGTGACCTCTCTGGCATTACCATTTCAAACTTAAACAGGGCATGAGCAATCTCTTGTTTGATGCGTCGACTTAAGGAATCAAACAGGGAAAATGCTTCATGTTTAAATTCGACGAGGGGATCTTTTTGCCCAACAGAGCGCAAATGAACCTCTGTGCGCAAATGATCGATGTGAAGTAGATGATCTTGCCACAAGCGATCGATGTTGCGGATCAAGATGCTGCGGATCACTTCATTGAGAATCCCTTCAGGTTTCATCTTCATCGACAAAGCATTGAGAGCCTCTTGAGATTGGATGACTTTCTGAGATTCATGTTCAATCTTAAATGTGAAGGCGTTGCAGACTTTTTCTGAAGAGAGTCGTTCGATGTCTTCCACTTGAATGTAGTCATGATCAAAGGCTGAAGATTCGAACGTGATGGGGAAATGCTCCATCAGCCAATGGCGCAGCCCTTCAGGATTCCATCCTCCTTCTTGTGAACGAGAGGCGAGAAATTGGTGGCACATTTCGCCGCAGAGATTTTCGAGTATTTCACGAGCGAGAGCTAAAGGATCTTCAGTGTTTAAGACATCGCGGCGGAAGGAATAGATCTCTTCGCGCTGCTTATTCATCACATCGTCGTATTCAAGAGTGTGTTTGCGGATAGTGTAGTTGCGCTGTTCAACTCGTTTTTGAGCTGTTTCGATCGATTTATTGAGGACAGAGGCTGAAATCGCTTCTCCTTCCGGAGGACGGAAGCGCTGAAGGAAGCTTGTGATCCGAGGCGAAGTGAATAGTCTCATCAAAACATCTTCAAACGAGACGAAAAATTTGGAACTACCAGGATCTCCTTGACGAGCGCTTCTTCCGCGGAGCTGACGGTCGATGCGTCGCGATTGATGGCGTGTTGTTCCAATCACGTGTAGACCGCCCAATTCTGCGATTCCCGGTTTGAGCTTAATGTCGGTTCCTCGCCCTGCCATGTTCGTGGCGACGACAATAGCACCTTGCTTTCCAGCATCTGCGATCACTTCTGCTTCTTTAGCGTGATTTTTCGCATTGAGCACCGTGTGTTCGAGTTTATGCTGCTTTAAGATGCGAGATAGCTTTTCAGAGACCTCAACAGACTCGGTACCGATCAAAATCGGTCGCCCTTGTCCGTGAATGAGCTCGATTTCTTTGATGATCGCATTGTACTTTTCCCGCTCGGTCATGTAGATCTCATCGTCGGCGTCGGTTCTCTTATTGGGACGATTCGTAGGAATAGCGACGACATCAATTTTATAGATCTCTCTGAACTCATTGGCTTCTGTCATGGCCGTTCCAGTCATGCCAGCTAGCTTGTTGTACATGCGGAAGTAATTTTGCAAGGTGATGGTGGCATAAGTCTGCGTTTCGGCTTGGATGGCCACACCTTCTTTCGCTTCAATCGCTTGATGAAGCCCATCGGAAAAACGGCGTCCAGGTTGCGGACGACCTGTGTTTTCGTCGATGATGACTATCTTGTTTTCAGCGATGATGTAGTCGACATCTTTTTCCATTAACAAATGAGCGCGGAGGAGTTGGCGGAAATTGTGAGCGCGCTCTTTGCGATGAGCGTCTTCTTCACGCAGCTCCACTTTTTTTTGAAGCTTTTCTTGCTCTGTGAGATTAGCGTTGTTATCGATTTTGGCATACTCTTCGCCTAAATCGAGCATGGTGGATTCATCGACAGCGTTGTCTGTTTTATTTTCTTCTGACCAGGTGAGAAGCCCTTTATCGGTCAATTCAAATTCATTGGCGCGTTCATCGACGATGATGAAAAGTTCGGCAAGGGCTGAGGCGCGCTCTTCCTTATTTTGGTCGGAATAGTAATAAGTTTCCCATTTTTCAATTTTAGCACGGAGATCTGGGTGCTCGCGCATTCTCTTTAACAATTTGTTTTGGGGCATTCCCTTAGACACGAGCCACAATTTACGGAATGCTTCTGATTCCTCTTCCTCTTCTTCTTTATTTAACTTTTTATCTGAGGGTGTTTCCTCGAGTCTGCCGAGCTTTTCTAGCACTTTACGCGCTTCTGTTGCAAAACGGTTAGACAGATCGCGTTGGTGGCGAACAAGCGTGGCAACCCCATCTTTTAATTCATCGTACATCTGCCGAGAATTGGGAGATGGGCCAGAAATGATGAGGGGAGTACGCGCTTCGTCGATCAGAATCGAGTCAACCTCATCGATGATCGCAAAATAGTAGCCGCGTTGGCATTGATCAGCGCTGCTTTGAGCCATCGAATTATCGCGTAAGTAGTCAAATCCAAATTCAGAGGCAGATCCATAGACAATATCGGCTAGATAGACGTTTCTACGTATATGTTGAGGTGTTCCACCAGTCAAAGCGGAAACAGTGAGTCCTAGCCAACGGAAAATTGCTCCAACCCATTCACTGTCACGTTGAACTAGATAATCGTTGACGGTGACGAGATGAACGGGCTTTCCTGTGAGAGCATTTAAATAAAGAGGAAGCGCCGCTGTGAGAGTTTTTCCCTCTCCTGTATGCATCTCAGCAATAGCTCCGTAGTGCATTGCGATCGCGCCAACGATTTGCACGTCGTACGGAATCATGTCCCATTTTTGATCATAACCTGAGACATGCACATCGGTACCGCACATTCTGCGGCAGGCATTTTTTACAGCAGCATAGGCTTCAGGAAGGAGTTGATCGACAGTTTCTCCCTGGGAAAGTCTTTTTCGGAATTCAACAGTTTTATGGCGGAGCTCCTCATCAGAAAGCTTTTGCATGCCCTCTTCTAAACGATTGACCTCAGCTACGATTTTCCAGTATTTTTTGAGTAGGCGGCCCTGCGCTGTGCCAAATAATTTTTTCACAAAATCAAACATGCTGAATTCCCAAATCTAAAAATATCTCTTAAAGAAGCGATTGCAAAATTGGCTTTGCAATAACCCCCAAGGCTAGGGCATTATAATTTTTCTGGCAAGGATGACCACTAGCTAGTAGGGGAAATTATACCATAAAGCTTATTACTTTAAGCAAAAAAACATAATTAATGGGATATGCGTGATACGCATGATGGAAGAAGAAAATGCGGCGGAGCCGCACGCCGCTCTGCGGCGAAAATTATTTATCAAGCGTATCATGCATATCCTGCTGATCAAGTTTCTTGTATTACTCAAAAAACTTATATTAGACATCTTGCGTAATCTCATTTACTCATTAAAACCAAATATTTTCTGTCCAATTTTTGTATCGTCATCTCAGCGACTTGCCAAAGTCGCTTCGCCTCCGCTACCCGAATCTACTACCGTAGATTCTAAAAATTTGCCTAGAAAATCTTCGATTTTTCTGAGCAAAGCAGGTTACGCAAGATGTCTATTCAAATATTTATGCTAACCCAAGTTTCTAAGTAGGCAGCATTGTCTGTTCAGTGTCCATGTTGTCTGATTTATTAAATATTTTAACACACCTATTTTCCCATTTTACAACAATGAGAGGCATTCCTTATCCTAAGGCTTTATCATTGTCAAGATACAGAAAGATATGTCTCTACGTTGCGCATTTTGTGCCTTATTTCTCACCCTTTCCTGCGTAGCTGTTGAGGGGGCTCTCCAGGTTCCTCAATCTTCCCTTTTAGAAGTAAAAAATCAGACAACGTCTGCCGATGAGATCATCGCCATGGATAGTCTCATCGAAAGCACGGCTCGACAACTAGAAAGTCAAAAACATCTGCGTGAGATGATGATCGAGTTCATTAAGCAAAAAGAAGAGTTCATGCAAGGGAATCAGACGAAATCCCATGCCAGTTTCATGGTGCGAACAGCAAGGCAAATTTACGAGCAGATTTCCTCCAATCACATTCAAAACCTGTTTCCCCAAGATTATCTCGATGAACTCGTCTTCTTCTCTTCTATTGCTGGAAAAAATACAGTGAAGCAGCCATAGACCTCTTTCGAAATTAAGGTTCTGTCGATTTTTGAGTTTATTTGTGTATAATCCCGAAAATCGACGAACCCTTAGTTTCGAAAGAGATCTCATGACCGATATTGTTTACATCGACCGCTTGACGAAAGAAAAAAAGCGAGAAAAGATTTACGGTGGCTTTTTTATCAACCTGTTGTATGGAACAGGATTTTTTTCTTATTTAAGTTCCTTGTTATTCCTCCCCCTTTTTGCTCGCCTTCCCTTTTTTTCCTACCTCTATGGGTGGTTTCAAAAAAGTTCGTTGAGTCGATCGAAGATTCGCCCTTTTATTGCCAACTATGCCATCGATAGTTCCGAATTCTTGGAGCCTATAGAATCCTTTCGCTCGTTTAATGATTTTTTTATCAGAAAATTAAAGTCTTCCGCACGCCCTCTCGCTGAGCAGGCGATCTTACCAGCAGATGGTCGGTATTTAGTTTATCCCGACATCAGTCAAATCGATGGGTTTGTCGTCAAAAGTAAAAAATTCCAGCTCGATACACTACTTCAAGATGCGCAACTCACGCAGCGCTACCAACGGGCAGGAATGGTAATAGCTCGACTATGTCCCGTCGATTATCATCGCTTCCATTTTGCCTGCGATTGCACGCCAGAACCCGGGCGTTTAATCAACGGTCCTCTTTATTCCGTCAATCCAATTGCTCTGAAGAAAAACATCAATTATCTAAGTGAAAACAAGCGCATGATGACACCCTTGAAAACGCAAGAATTCGGTCAGATTCTCTATATTGAAGTGGGTGCGACGTACGTGGGATCCATCGTGCAAACACACACGCCTAATCAATCTTATGCTAAAGGTGCTGAGAAAGGATATTTTGAGTTCGGTGGATCGTGCTTAATCCTCTTATTTGAACCCAACACCATTCGCTTTGATCAAGATCTCATTGACAATTCTGCGCAATTCATTGAAACGCGTGGTCTTCTCGGTCAGTCTTTAGGCTCGTCTATTTGAGGCAATTGCAAAACTCCACGCCACAGCAAAATCGCCCTTTTGCCACCCCATCCCCGAGCCCTACTCGCTTGGAGTATGTGCTCGGGGATGGGGCTACGGCCGCTTAAGCGGCTGGTAAACTGACTCAAAATCTTCGATTTTTCTGGGTCGGGGAGTTTTACAATTGCCTCATTTGACTGCAAATCGGGCACGTTGAGCTGTCATGACCTCGAGCAGGACAGTAGTTTCTAGCAAAATAGATGATCTGCAGATGGAGCTTATTCCAAGACTCCTTGGGGAACAACCGTTTGAGATCGCGCTCTGTTTGTTCAACAGATGATCCCTTGCTTAATCCCCAACGTTTGGCGCAGCGATGAATGTGTGTATCCACGGGAAAGGCGGGTTGTTTAAAGGCTTGAGACATCACTACAGAAGCTGTTTTATGGCCTACTCCCGGCAAATCTTCCAAGGCTTCAAAAGAATCGGGAACTTTCCCTGCATACTTTTCGACAAGAATGCGAGATAGATTCCAAATCGCCTTTGCTTTTGCATTCCCTAAACCACAAGGCTGTATGATCTGTTTAATCTCTTCGATCGAAAGTTGAATCATTTTCTCAGGTGCACGAGCTCGAGCAAATAAGATGGGTGTGATCAAGTTCACGCGTTGATCTGTGCATTGAGCAGAAAGAAGTACAGCGATGAGAAGGGTATAAGTATCTTGATGTTGAAGAGGAATTTCAGGCGAAGGAAAAAGCTGATCTAAAATCGTCTGAATCAACTGACAGCGTTCTTTCTTATTCATTTTCCGATGCAAAATTTGGAGAAGATAGCTGTTAGGATATCTTCTTGGATGTTCATGCCGATAATCATGCCCAATTCTTTTAATGTAGCCTGCATATCTGATGCAACAAATTCAGGAGAAATACCCGTTTTCAATCCTTCAATCACATCGCTCAAATGAAGAGAGGCTGTTTCCAGAGCTCGTTGGTGGCGAACATTGGTAAGGGTGATTTCCTCTTTAGAAGGAGGTCCTTTTTTCCAGATGAAACGATCAATCGCTTGTTTCAATTGCTCTAATCCTTCACCCGTTTTGGCAGAGACGACTACTTCTTCAGTAAACTCAAGGGAAGTGATCTCATGGGTGCACAGATCGCTCTTGTTCCAGATCAGCAACGTTTTTTCTCGTGGCGCCAGTTGAAGAAGTTGTTCAGCACTGGGGCATAGTCTTTGAGAAGCATCGAGAACAAATAAAACGAGGTCGGCGTCTTTAAGTGCTGCTTGTGAGCGACGAACACCTTCCTTTTCCACGATTTCATCTGTTTCACGAATCCCTGCTGTATCCATTAAACGCACATGTAATTGTCCGAGGCGCAGCTCTTCTTCTAACAGATCGCGCGTTGTTCCAGGAATCGGGGTCACAATCGCTCTTTCTTTTCCGAGCAGGGCGTTCATCAGTGAAGATTTACCCACATTGGGTGGTCCAGCTAGGCACAATGAGATTCCCGTGCTGATCACTTTGCCCTCATGAAAGGTCGACGATAACTTCTCTATTTTTTTTAGAATCACTTTCAGTTGATCGATCACTTCTTCCATTGGTGCAAACGCAAGATCTTCTTCGGGAAAATCGACCCAGGCTTCCAGAATCGCTGCAATATCGACAAGGTCCTGTTGAAAATGAGAAACTGTGGCGGAGAGTCTTCCCTGAAGTTGTTGTTCTGCCACTTGAAGTGCTAGCTCATTTTTAGCGCCGATCAGTGCTTGGACAGCCTCTGCTTGAGCAAGATCGAGTTTTCCATTCATGAAAGCTTTAAATGTGAACTCGCCAGGTTCCGCCGCGCGCGCGCCTGCTTGCAACACAGTGTCTAATACCTTTCGCGTAATTAGGCTACCACCGTGGCATTGGATCTCCACCGTATCTTCACCTGTATAAGTGCGTGGGGCGAGCATGACAAGTAACAATGCTTCATCTACAACGCGTCGACTAGTATCGAGAACTTTCCCTAGATGAGCCGTATGAGATTTGTAGGAGCGGACAGGACCTGAAAAGACCCGTTCTGCCACAGCTAGGGCATCATGCCCTGAAATGCGGACAACAGCAATCCCTCCCTCTCCTGGTGGAGTGGCAATGGCCGCAACAGTTTCTCCCGGTTGGTAAGCGCGATGGACAAATTCTTTCATGGCTCAAAAAATAAGTTTAATCAACCATTATATCCCATTCTCTCAAAGAAAGGGAGTTAAATCCCTTGCCTCTGCCCCTGCCCAATTTTAATTTTTATATAAAAAACATAGAAAAAGTTAGGGCAGGGGGTATAGGCGAAGTTTTTAAGCGAGCGACAAAAAAACATGATGGATAGGATTAATATGATAAGCATGATAAAAAAATCTACTGGAAAACCGCAAAATATATTAAACGAATAAAATAAAAATCGTTAAATGTAAATTAAATTTTATTAAAAGTGCAGAATTTTGATAAAATCAATGTGTAAAACTAAAAATAAGTAAAATTGTGACAGCAGTATCCTCACTAGTTTTAGCTCCCTTAAACTTATCTCCCACACAACCTGCATCTGCGATGCCTGCAGTTGTGCCACCAAAGACTTCTTCTAAACCAGTGACGATTAAGTCATTGCCTGATGCAGTTCTGGCGCATGTATTAACTTTTCTTTCAGATCCACAAGCATTGCGATCAACGCGCTTGGCCTGCAAAGCTTGGGAACACTTACCCTTTCAGGGGCATCATTTAGATTTATCAGGATATAAGAATTTATCAGATGATCAGCTTAAGAACTTTCTAGTACAACTCAAAGGAACTAAAATCCAATCAATCAATTTACAGGGATGCTCCAAACTCACAAATCAAGGACTAGAACATCTCTTAAAGCTCACATCTCTCTCATCACTTAATCTATCAGGATGGTGGTACATCACAGATCCAGGACTAGAACATCTTTCAAAACTCACCTCTCTCACGTCACTAAATCTAAACAGATGCGACATCACAGATGAAGGACTAGAACATCTCTCAAAGCTCACCTCTTTCACTTCACTGAATCTATCGCATTGCTCAGCTATCACAGATCAAGGATTAGAGCGCCTCTCAAAGCTCGCCTCTCTCAGATCACTGAATCTATCAGAATGCCCCATCATTACAGATCAAGGACTAGAATATCTCTCAAAGCTCACCTATCTCACATCACTGGATCTAAGTTGGTGCGAAAACATCACAGATCAAGGATTAGAACATCTCTCAAAGCTTTCCTCTCTTTCATCCCTGAATCTAGCTATGTGCCGTCACATCACAAACCTAGGACTAGAACATCTGTTAAAGCTCACCTTTCTCCGATCACTGGATCTAGGTTGGTGTGAAAACATCACAGATCAAGGACTAAAGCATTTTTCAAAGCTCACATCACTCAATTTATCGGAATGCTTAGCCATCTCAGATCAAGGACTAAAACATCTTTCAAAGCTCACCTCTTTCACTTCACTGAATCTAAACAGATGCGACATCACAGATGAAGGAATAAAGCATTTTTCAAAGCTTACCTCTCTCACATCGCTGGATCTAAGTTGGTGCGAAAACATCACAGATCAAGGACAAGAGCATCTTGCAAAGCTCACCTCCCTCACATCATTGTATTTAGCGGGAAGCTACTGCATTACAGATCCAGGACTAGAACATCTCTCAAAACTCACCTCTCTCACTTCATTGGTTCTATTTGGATGTACAAACATCACAGATCGAGGGCTAGAACATCTTTCAAAGCTCACCACTCTCACTTCACTGGACATAAATTACTGTGATAAAATCAGTGCAAAAGCTATTGAGGCATTGGAAGCGGGCCTTATGACTTTTATGCACACAACTCCAACGTTCAATCCTACGACAGACCACCATGTCTTTCAATTAGCAGATGCGCCAAAAGAGGGAGATGAATGGGGAGAACAACATCGGTACGATGATCTCGAGCGCCTCAAATTGGCTCAAGCCCTGACCTTGTTCAAGATGACACAAAGTGCTGATCCTCGGTATCCTTCGATCGATCCTCTCCTTAATCTCATCAATCAGAACACGTTTTCGAAAGAAACTATCCATCCGCTTTTACAAAACTTACCCAAGGAAATCTGCGATCTCATTTACTTCCAGATTTACGCCTTATCGCCACAGCGACAAGATCAAGATCATTGGGGTGAGAACCACTGCTTTGATGATCAATCTATCTTTAAATCTGCGGTCATCGCTGTCCTTAAAGAGATTGTTCTTTCTACTTATCTTCCTAAACTGAGAACCCATCTTAAAATAGCGAGATAAGGAGCGGGCTTTTGTTGCCCTTACAATTCTCTTAATCAATTCACATCTCTGCTATATTGATTACTCATATAGGGATTGACAGTATCGTTTAATCACCTTTGTTTGAGAGGCTGTTGTGCTCCACGGTTGAATGGGCGAATATTAATCATGTTCGGAATTAGGAGTTTTAACAATGTCATTGCCATTATCTGGCTTAGTTCCTTTAACTTTACAAGCGACAGCGCAGACATCGTATGTGCTTACCCCTTTACATACTAGCGCAATGACTGGCATAAACGCTATCCCTAGCGCCGTTTTCGGACGTATATTAAGCTTTCTTCCTGCTCAACAAATAACTCGTGTCCATCTTGTATGCAAAGATTGGCGTCACCTCTCTCTCGTCAACGAGGGTTGTCTAGATCTTTCTGGGCTCAATTTATCAGATGGAGATCTTAAAATCATTCTTGATAAAGCAAGTGGTATTCGCATTACTTCTATCAATCTATCTAAGTGCAAGAACATCACAGATGCTGGCCTTGCTCATTTATCAAAACTCGCATCTCTAAGCTCACTTGATCTAACAGAATGCGATAACATCACAGATGCTGGCCTAGCCCATCTCGTAACTTTAACACTCTTAAGCTCACTTGATCTAAGCTGGTGCAGAAACATCACAGATGCTGGTCTTGTCTATCTATCAAAACTCACACTCTTAAGCTCACTTGATCTAGGTGGGTGCAGAAACATCACAGGGGCTGGATTTCCCCATCTAGCAACTCTCACACTCTTAAGCTCATTTAATCTAAGCGTGTGCACAAACATCACAGATGCTAGCCTTGCCCATTTAATAACTCTCACACGCTTAAGCTTACTTAATTTAAGCAATTGTGGTAATATCACAGATGCCGGCCTTACTCCTCTATTACAACTCACATCTCTAAGCTCACTTGATCTAAGTAATTGCAGTAACATTACAGATGCAGGCCTTGCCCATCTAGTAACCCTCACATCTCTAAGATCACTTAATCTAAGCGGGTGCACAAACATCACAGATGGTCTTGCGCATCTATCAAAACTCACATCTCTAAACTCACTTAATCTAAGCGAGTGCACACAAATCACAGATGCTGGCCTTGCCCATCTAGTAACTCTCACATCTCTAAGATCACTTAATCTAAGCAAGTGTGCAAAAATCACAGATGCGGGCCTTGCCCATCTAATAACTCTTACACTCTTAAGCTCACTTAATCTAAGCGAGTGCACAAAAATCACAGATGCTGGCCTTGCCCATCTAGTAACTCTTACACTCTTAAGCTCACTTAATCTGAGCGAGTGCACAAAAATCACAGATGCTGGCCTTGCCCATCTATCAAAACTCACATCTCTAAGCTCACTTCAACTATATGGTTCGAGAATTACCTTGGTTGCTGCAAAAGCTTTTAAGATGAAACTGAGCATTCAGAGATAGATTTGAGTAAGTTTAACGGAACGGGCTAGAGTTAGAGATGGCGGAGGGCGGAGGTGATGAGGGTAGGAAGATCCGGCTCTTTCGGGAATGTTGTGGCAGCAGCCTTCGTTGCCTTTTGGGCTTGAGAGGAGTTGTAGCCCAGGTTGATGAGGGCGCTGATCGCATCGGCGATGACCCCGCTTTCTGTAGGGCGATGAGCGGGTGTGGAATCGGAAATCTTGCCGATTTTATCGCGCATTTCAATGATCAGTCTTTCTGCAGTTTTTTTGCCAATGCCTGGGATTTTGCAGATGGTATTGATGTTATTGTGCGCAATGGCTTGATGGAGATCGGCAAGTTCCATGTGACCGACGAGCGCAAGGGCAGTTTTGGGGCCTATTCCTGAAATTTCAATCAGATGTTCAAAGAGATTTCTTTCATGAAGATGCAAAAAACCATAGAGCCTATGGGAGTCTTCACGAATCACTGTCGCAATGTATAACGTTGTGATAGAGCCTAATTGAGGAAGTTTAGAGTAATTATTGAGGGGGATGTAAATTTTATATCCGAGCCCTTGAATATCCAAGGTGACTGTAGAGAAAGACACGTGGGTCAAGAGCCCTTTGAGATACTCGAACATGAAGTCAACCTCTGTTTAAAATGTAAAGTATTGGCTAAACAAATGGCAAGTGCTAAAGCGTCCGCAGCATCTTCTGGTTCCGGCACATGAGGTAAATGCAAAAGAAGCTGAATCATTCTTTGCACTTGTTCTTTACTTGCAGAACCATTGCCGACAACAGCGAGTTTTGCTTGAGAAGGAGCGAATTCATGAATCGGAATGTTGCGTCTTGCAGCAGCAAGTAGAGCCATTCCTTGAGCTTTTCCCAATTTTAACGCGCTTTGCGCATTCTTGGAGACAAATTGCGTTTCGACAGCGACATAGTCAGGAGTATGATGTTCAAGCAAGCGGTCGAGGGCGTTAAAAAGAGCGAGATAGCGAACGCTATCAGGAGCTTGAGTGGGAGGGCGAATGCATCCAAAATCAAGAGGAGAGAGAACCCGATGAGAGACCTTGATCACACCATATCCGGTGCTACGCGTTCCCGGATCAATGCCTAAAATAATGGTTGAATCTTTGTCCATAAAATGGATCGTATCAGGTATGAGTGTACAAAATCAAGGATGCCTGTTATCTTTAAAGCGCCAGCTCTCTTAAAGAGTGGATTATCCAACTGAAAATAACTTAGCAAAGGTATCATGACACGTCCTGTGTTTGCTATTGCTAGCGAAGTGTGTGTGTGAATGGAGCCATTGGAGGGTTTTAACCCGAAAAACATTCTCGTGCGCATGCCCAATTGGATTGGGGATTTAGTCATGGCTACCCCTATTTTGACCGACCTTAGGCGGGCGTACCCGGAAGCCCGCATTACGGCGATGTGCCGCTCACCCATTTGTGAAATTTTAAAGGGCGACCCTGAAATCGATGAGCTCTTTTGCTTTAGGAAAGCAAGTCGCTTTGGTAGGCGAAATGATAAGCGCAATCTGGTTGAAAAGATCAAAAAAGGGGAATATGACCTGGGAATTCTCCTCACCCATTCCTTTTCTTCTGTGTGGTGGTTTTGGCTGGGTCATGTTAAGTATCGCATCGGTTATGAATCCAATGGCAGAAAATTATTTCTCACACATAGTTTACCGTTTCCTGCGACCATTCAACAACAGCATCTTGTCGTCACTTATAAGACTCTTTTAGCTCCATTGGGAATCCCCCTTTCTGATACTGCTCCGCGATTATTTATTGCTCCTGAGGAGACTCGAGAAGCTCGTTCACTTTTCCTGCGATTAGGCATACCTCAAGATGCGACAGTTGTTGGGATTAATCCAGGTGCTACTTATGGCTCAGCGAAATGCTGGTTGCCAGAGCGATTTCGCGAGGTGACCAAACAGCTCATCGAAGATAAAAATCTCTATGTCGTCTACTTTGGCGATCAAGCCTGTGCTCCGTTAGTCAAGGAAATTTGCGAGGGATTGCCCTCTCAAGTGATCAACTTAGCAGGTCATACAACGATAAGAGAATTAGCTAGTCTCATCAGCATCTGCGATGTTCTGCTCACCAATGACAGTGGTCCCATGCACATTGCAGATGCCGTGGGAACTCCTCTGATCGCTTTATTTGGTTCTACTAGTGACGTTGTCACAGGTCCTTATCGCCAAACGGGAGTCATTCATAAACATGTCGAGTGTTCTCCATGTTACCAGCGAGCATGTCCCATTGATTTTCGCTGCATGAAAAGAATCGAGGCAGATGAAGTGTATCGCGCCGTAAGAAATAGTATTGATAGCAAACGGTCTAAGTTACATGTGATCTCGTGATGTTGAAAAAATTGTGGCGCCGTTTTGGTCCTAACCCTCTGGATCAAATGCTCAAAGAGGCCTGTAAGAGCGGAAAAAAAAGATGGTTGATCTGCTGGAATCGCGGTCTTGGCGATATTCCTTTAGGTCTGTATGCATTGACCTACCGCATCCGTCAGTTTATTCCTGATGCACAAATTACCTTCGTTACACGCTCTGATTTAGGCGATGGATTTCAACTACTCGATGGGATTGCTACCATCGTGGATCCTACGTGGAAGCGCGGGAGTCTATTTGATTTAGATGCGACACTGCAAAGGGCACATGTCGATCGTTCCCATTTTGATGTCATTCTCGAAAAACCTGATCCGACGCGGTGGCTCATGTGGCAGCTTGGGAAGTTGACGCCTCGTTTAATTTGGAGAGAAGCATGGGATCCTCTGTGCAATCAGTTTTCTTTTAAGCCGGAAAAAAAATATGTAGGCGTGCATGTGCAAACAGAAACTCAATACGCTTATGAAAAAAATTGGCCTGAAGCGTATTGGCGTGAACTATTTACCCGTGCGACACAAGAACACAATGTGGAATTTGTCCTGTTTGGATTTGCTCCCACTCCGTCTTTTGCTGCTGAGGGTATTCTGGATCTAAGAGGAAAGACGAGTTTATTTGAGATGCTGTCGATCATCAAAAACAAATGCCATTATCTACTGGTTCCTGATTCTGGTATTTTATCGATTGCTTACTATTTGGACATCGCTTTTCCGATGAAAGCGGTCTCCCTGTGGGCAGATCCTCACCAAGGTATACTTAAACAACGCGTCGCATCTCCCAATCCTCTCTTTCAGCATTGTCCTTTGAGAGCTAAGGGAGAAGATTTACGCACATTAAGTGTGGATAAGGTCATGCAGGAACTATTTGTCAACTGCTAGCTGATCTGCTATTTTGACGTTTCATTAATTGAACTGAAGGAAATTCATGCGTGTAGGCTATTTAGGAGCGGGTACCTGGGGTTTTTGCTTAGCATCACTACTCGCCTCAAAAGGCAATACTGTGGTTCTGTGGACCGCAAAGCCAGAATTTGCAAAGCTGCTGGAAAAGACAAGGGAACATCCTAAGCTTCCTCGTATTAAAGCAGATGAACGCGTTGAATTTACCAGTGACTTAAAACGTGCTATTGATCAAGCAGATTTACTTGTGGAATCGGTCACATCCAAGGGAATTCGCCCTGTCTTTGAGCAAGTCAAAGCATTAGGTGGCGTTGATTGTCCTATTGTCATTACTTCTAAGGGGATTGAACAGAACAGCGGTTTACTCTTACCTGAGGTCGTTGTGCAAATCCTCGGAGAAGATAAAAAACAAAATGTTTGCTGTGTCAGCGGCCCCAGTCATGCTGAAGAGGTGATACAACATCTACCTACATCGATTGTAGGAGCTTCCTACAATCCCTCTCTTGCCAAAGAGATCGCTGAAATATTCACCACGCCCTTTTTTAGAATTTATCCCAACGCCGATATGAATGGAGTTGCTTTTGGGGGTGCGCTTAAAAACATCATTGCCATCGCCTGTGGTATTTCCGATGGCTTAGGATTTGGCGATAACACGAAGGCAGCGTTGATGACAAGAGGCCTCCATGAAATCCGCAAGTTGTCCGTGACCAAAGGATGTCGACCAGAAACATTAAATGGGTTATCCGGATTAGGAGATCTTTGCGTCACCTGCTTGTCAAAACTCAGTCGGAACTACATGTTCGGCCGACTGATTGCAGAAGGTTTAAGTCCTGCCCAAGCTCAAGAAAAAATAGGCATGGTGGTAGAAGGGGCTTACACCTGTGTATCGGCTTTACAACTGGCGCAAAAAGCGCAAATCGATGTGCCGATTACAGAAGGTGTGTATGGCGTCCTTTATCAAAACATGGATCCAAGGGCTGTAGTGAAGGCTCTCTTACAGAGAGCCATCAAAGAAGAACACCTTTGAGTATTTTAAACGCCAAGACTCAAAAGAAAATACAATTTTTCTGTTGCGTCTTGGCGTCGCCGCGTCTTTGCGTTTAAAATAAGGCAACGGTTTTTAGGATGTTTTTTTAGGCGGTACAATCTTGTCCATTTTGCACAACTCGATAAAGGCGAGTAGTCCAAATGCAACGAAGACTAAGTAAAAGTAAGAAGGGAAGTGATATCCTAAAGTGAGTGTAATCAAGACTAAAAATTGCAAGGCAGTTGAAATTTTACCCCAACGCAACGCTTTACAGATGTAATAATCCCATTGTCCCGAAAGGCTGATATAAATTCCGAAAATCAACAAGGCAAAATCACGTGCAACCATGGCACAGGCCTGCCATAGAGCTAATTTAGATTCTAAAAATAACACGGACAAAGCAAAAAAAACAAAAAATTTATCCATGGCAGGATCGAGGATAGCGCCAAACTGCGTAGCCGTTCTTCGACGCCTTGCTAGATAACCATCAATGCTATCCGTTAACATCGCTAAAAAAATGGCGAGGAGACGGCATGCGGTATTATCCACAAGGAAAAGAAAGGCAAGAGGAGCTCTTAGTAAGGATAAACTATTAGATAGGCTTAACATCGCACCGTCGCTATTGTCCGAAACACGTCGCGCATCATAAGTATTATAAGATACCGAAATAGTTCTTAAATGAATCCGTATCTTGGATTCACGGTCGGTAGGTATTCGTGGCTCGGGTTTTCTTTCTTCTTTTATACCAGATGAAGCTAATTACCGTCACACCGAAACCGATAAAAATAAAGGTATTGAACACTTTTACATAGTTCCAGATTACCTGATAACTCTGACCCAAAGCATAGAATAACCAAAAGGCAAGAGAACACCAAAGGGAACAAGCAAGGGCATCCATCAAAGCAAATTTGCCGAAAGACAAACGACTCATCCCTGAAGACATGAAAATGCAATTGCGGACGCCAAACGGAATGAATCGACCTAAGATGAGCGTCCAGAGTCCATACTTCTCATAAAATATTTTAATTTTTTCTAAACGCTCTCGCGAGACTATTCGGGAAAACCATGTCCAGGAGTGTAGCTTTGGGCCGAGCAATCTCCCCGTCCAATAGGCGCACCAAGCGGAAAAATAGCATCCAAGCACCAAAGCTAGGTAGAGATGAAACGTATGCTCAGGGATGATGGTAGCAGCCATGATAGCGGATACAATGATCAACACATCTGTGCTAATCGGTACATTGAATCCAGCCAAAATGATAGCCCCAAACACAAACCAATGTGCATGGTGGGCATGCTGTGAAATCATTTTTAGGAGAGTTTCCATAGATTGTAGTTATAGCATAGAGGCAATTCGAATGGAATGGGGTAATTTCAAAGTCCATTGAATAGAATTAAAAATTAAAGTTAAAATGAGGGAATAAGCACAAGGTGAGTATGAGTAAAAAAGATGGTGATTCTAAGCAAATTGTGACAAAAGATCGCCCTAGCAGGCTTGCTTTAGTCGTATCGATTTGCATTGCGATCACCTTGCTGGTAGCGGCTGCTAGTAAATTTTTTTATCCCTCACCTAAGCTCAAGCAGCTGGATCAATGGGTTAGTTTGTTTGAGGTGGGAGTCGTTCTTTTTTTACTTATATTGAGGAAGCGCAGTTGGATGTGGCTTTTGATGGCGTGCCTTTTTGCTGCGTGGGCTGGGTATGCTTTGTATTGGTTTAACTTAAAGCTGCCTTGTAACTGCTTGGGGGCCTTGATTGAATTCCCATCGATTTTTTCGTTCTCACTCGATATTCTCTTTTTTCTCGTCAGTTTAAGGATGGCTTCCTTGTTGGGTACAACACGTTCTCTCCTCTATCTAACAGTATTGCTGGGTTGTTTGTTTTCCTTAACGGGGTATGGTTTTGCAGAATGGGTCTTTTATCGCAAAATTCTAGATATGAAGAAGCACACAATCAGTGCTGCGGATTGCTCTGCACTTTGCGAGTAGCGCCTGCCTTTGCCCATGCCCTAAGTTTCGGTAGACATAGCTTTCAAAATTAAATGAAGAGATAGAACTTTTTGGGCAAGGGCAAGGGCAAGGGCAAGGGCAAGGGCAAGGGCAAGGGCTAGGTAGTGGATTCTTGGAGAGTTCCAAGCTTTCTCGATTCGTCGGGATCTTTGAGGACTTCCTGATGTGCTGAGAGCTCATTGAACTGTTTGCCCAATGCTCGCACTGCGTACATCCAGCCAGAAATGGCGCCTAAGAGAAGGACAGCAACATAGGGCGTGCTGAGAGTCACGGTGCCAAAAATCATCAATAAACTTTGATGGATAATAGAGCCACCCGATTTTCCAACGCGAGAGCCAATACCATCGATGGCGGCTTTTCCCTTCAATTTGCACTCTTTGCTGAGTGGGATGAAGGCTAATTCTTTAGTTGCATCAAAAAGAGTGTACTTGGAAGCGCGCGCTAGACAGTTTTGGAGAGAGCCAAAGAATACACACATCACCAAGGGTGAGGAGCCAAAAAATAGAGAAAATGAGGCTAAACTAGAGTCTTTGAAGAAGAAGAAGAAAAAGAAAGCGATTCCTGTGACCAAAAGAATACAAGGCGAAATCATCGCGCTTGCAGTCCAGCTAAATTTGCGGATGATGGTTCCCGAAGCAAAGACGCTCGTGATGGTAGCGATAATGCCAATCCACATGAGAACCTGCCCCATGTAAGCATTGAAATCGGCTGGATTGGGGTAGAGTTGCTTGACCTGATCTTTCCAGACGACCTCTACGAGGTTGATGGCGATATTGTACATCACCACAATCACAGCAATGCAAATCAAGTACCTGGATTTAGCTAAGTAAGCAAAGTTTTTGCGCAATCCCATTTTCACATCGTGGGAGCCGTGTTGCTCATGGTAGGCAGCAGAGTTATAACCATGTCCTTTTTTGTGGATAAAGCGGAATAAAGCCATGCATAACAGACCAGCGATGATGATGGTACTAGTCAAAAAGAAAATAGATTGATCCCAGGCATTGGCGCCGAAGGGGAGAAGGGGATTGAACGCGCGCTGTGACATGGTGGTTGCTACTTGTCCAGCAACGATCCCTGAAAGATTGATGCTAATCCCTAAAAGCCCATAGTAACGCCGTGCATCTTTTACAGAGGTCACATCATTAGCAAAACCCCACAACAAAACCGTCATGATGATCGTACTCCACATCTCGGACATCACATAAAAAAGAGTGAAGGTCCAGTTGCGGAAAAGAGCAATTAATCCTTGACAGCCAAGGGGAAGCATGTTTTGGATCCGATCTGCAAATTCATGGGGGTGAAGCGCGTGCTGGAAAGGGTAGAGAACAAACAGGAAGAGCAGGAAGAAAGCCACAAAGATGCTCATCATCACGTAAAATATTTTTTCCCGAGCGACTTTGTTGGAGACGCGAGTAAAAATAAATGTGAATATAAGAGCAAAGGGAACAATGGCCCAAACTTTCAGAAAGGGAAGTGCTTCCGCCCCGGATGAAGGAGCTGTGACGACAAGGGCGTCTTTAGTGGCGCGTAAAAGGCTGTAATTAAAGCCGACAAGAAAAAAGATCAGAAGTGTCGGGATAAATTTGACGAGCTCGTGGCGATGGATTGGCCAAAGGTAAGCTCGCACTTTGCTAAAACCCGTAATGGACATTTTCCGCCTAGCTTGAAGGTGAGAATACTTTATAGGATAAGTTTTTTTTCTTTCCTATCTCACCAAAGTTGTGCCTAATTATAACAATTCCTTCTTATTTGACAATCGAAAAGCTCCACGATCACTATGCAATATTTTTGCTTAATTGCTTGTCAAAATTGTAAAAGATAGTTTTAGAAAACGTCTTATACACAAATAAATTCAAAAATTGATAGTTGTTAAAATATCTATTCCAGGTAAATGTCCATGCTCGAGTAATTCTAAAGACGCTCCTCCCCCTGTTGACACATGAGAAAAGTGGGAGGCAAGGTTTAAATGATTGATAGCTGAGACGGAATCTCCCCCTCCGACCACCGTGAAGGCGGAAAGGTGGGCCAGGGTAGTTGCCAGTTCTTTTGTCCCTTTAGCAAAGGGAGCTAATTCGAACACGCCAACAGGGCCGTTCCAAAAAATAGTTGCACCAGTTTTAAGTATTTTTTTCCAAGAGGCTAGAGTTTCTGGTCCTATGTCCATTCCTTGCCATCCCTCGGGAATTCCTGCGGAGACTGCAATGGTTTTTCGTTGGGCTTTAGCACTAAAATCATCTGCAATGATGAGATCGGTAGGTAAATAAAGGTTGTTGCTGAAGTGTTGTAGAAATTCTAGTGCGATAGGAACTTGTTCAGGTTCACAAAGAGAGTTGCCGATAGGGATTCCCTGCGCTTTAAAAAAGGGAAACGCCATGCCACCCCCAATAAAAATGCCATCCACTTTTGTGGAGAGTGCTTTTAATACTCCAATCTTGGACGAGATCTTAGCACCACCTACGATAGCATAAAATGGGCGACGAGGTTGAGAGAGAAGAGCATCGAAGGCTTCTACCTCTTTTTGCATGAGCAAACCCATGGCTGATGAATCGGGAAAGGACTGTGCGATTGTGTGGGTTGAAGCATGAGCTCGGTGTGCTGTGCCAAAAGCATCATTGACATACAGATCTCCCAACGATGCAAGTTGTCGAGCAAAAGAGGGATCTAATGAAGGGTTTTCCTCTTCTGGATGAAAACGGAGATTTTCCAGTAAGAGGATCTCACCGGGTTGAAGCGCTCGTGCTTGCCGTTCCACTTCAGGTCCGATGCAATTGTGTGCTAAAGACACTGGGCGTTTTAGCAAAGTAGATAAGAGGCTAGCACACGGTTGGAGAGAAAGACTTGGATCAGGTCCATCTTTGGGTTTGCCTAGATGGCTCATTAAAATGAGAGACCCGCCTTGCTCGAGGACATAACGAATAGAGGGGAGCGCTTCTTGAATGCGCGTTGCGTCAGAAATAGACCCATCTGGATTGAGCGGCACATTGAAATCGACGCGCATTAAGACTTTCTTTCTTCGTAAATCGAGATCCTGTAGTTGTAATTTGCGCACATTGCCTCTAGAGATTAGAAAAGGGATTTGCAGCTTGACCAAATTGAGAGCCGCGCTTGCGTTTTTTAAGCTCTTGTTTAAGAGAAAAGAGAAGATCTTGATCAAATTTTTGATGGGAGGCCCAACGCAAGTACTCAAACGAAATCTCGGAAAAGGGACGTCCTTTGTATTTACCAAGAGGCATGGCTTTCAGTGCGATAGGACTTTTCAGTCTTTCGATCATCTGTTCGGTTGTTTTGAAGTGATTGGCTAAGTACTTAAACACTTCAATGTTCACAACGACATCATTCATCGCTCGATGAGCTCCTTCATCGGCGATATTGAAATGTTTGCGCAACATTTCAAGTGAGTTAGTAGGGCTTTCTCCATAAAGGCGAGCTAAACGCAAGGTGTCGACGAAAGGATGGCCGGAAAGCTTATTGCGGATATTGTGTTTTTTAGCAGCATTGTGCAGGAAGGTGATATCAGTTTGAATCCCATGTCCAATGATGATGCTAGAACCTATGAAATCCAACACTTGGGGAAGAACTTCAAAAATCTTGGGTTTCCCTTGCACCATCGCATCGTTGATATGATGGATTGCCATGGAGGCTTCAGGAATGAGCATCTGAGGATCGATTAATGTTTCAAAGGTGTCAATGAACTGATCAAAATTGAAGCGCACAACGGCGACTTCAATCACCTGATCGGTTTCATAGTCTAGTCCTGTGGTTTCACAATCGAGACAGACGAAGGTTTCTTTGTTAAGGGCGCCCATGAAGTTAAAAGTGAGTTGATTTGTTGAATGAGTTCTATTCTAGCGCGAGGATCTTTTATTGAGTAATGGAGAAAACGAATCGGAGCGTCATGTAAAAAACGCTGAAAGGTTCCCAAACAATTCAATATAGAGTCTTTTTTTTCTCGCTCATTGACCTTGTCAGCTTTTGTAAAAATAAGCAGAAGAGGGATGCGGTGATGATTGGCCCATTGCATGAATTGGCAATCTTCCTCCGTCGGTACTCGTCTTGTGTCGAGAAGAAACAAGATGAGTTTGAGATTCGTTCTTGACTTAAGGTAGCTATCGATGAGCTGAGACCATTTGGCTTTTAGATCGAGAGAAACTTTAGCATAACCATATCCAGGCAGATCTACGAGAGCTAATCGCTGATCGATGGAAAAAAAATTAAGCGATTGCGTTTTGCCAGGTGTTGCAGATGTCTTAGCAAGCTTTTGCCCCTTGAAAAGAGAATTGATCAGAGAAGATTTACCTACATTGGATCTCCCGACGATCGCAATTTCTGGCATGGGCTGTCCGTTTTCCATGACAAGCGATGGAAGCTGGTCCAATTCAAAAGCGGCGGCAACAAACTTGCCTTCTGTGAAATGCACTTTGTCCATTAGACCTCTTTCGAAATTAAGGGTTCGTCTCAATGGTAATTTGTCTGCACTCTTGTCCCAGCGCTTCGATGGTGATACGATCGATGGCTTCTGGGAGAAGGGATGAGATTCGTTCCGACCATTCGATACAGCAGATCCCGTTTAAATGTAAAAATTCGTCAAATCCAGCAGCGATGAATTCCTGTTCTGAAGGAATTCGATATAAGTCAAAGTGATAGATGGTTGTGCTGCCTTCGTAGATATTGAGATAGGCAAATGTCGGACTACAAACTTCTCTACCATCGAGTTGGGCTGCGCCCGCAACTAGTCCTCGAATGAATGTCGTTTTACCGGCTCCAAGTCCTCCTGAAAAAGCGACTGTGCGCGTGCGCGGCAGGCCTTGACCATAGGTTTTTCCGAGTGTAAATGTCTCTTCGGCAGATGCAGTGAGGAAGTGTTCCTTACGCATCATCCTCTTCTTCTAGCCATTGACTCAAGTATGCAGATAGCTCTTCCACTTGCGAGAGAGCCTCGACAAAGGCGTTAATGCGCGCTTCTTCCAATTGGGTTTGAATGAAAGCTAGGAACGTCTCTTCGATCTGGAATCGATTCTGATTGGGAACTTCTTCTAAAGGAATTTGTCTGAGTTGGTTCTTGATGAAATCATCGAGAACAGCCGCTTTGCTATTAAATAATTTTCCTGTTACCACAGAAGAAAAGACGATTTTTGTAATCGGATCCTTGCGCTTGACAATGTAGTTTTTGATGATTTCAGGGTCTTCTGATACGAAAAAGCGCTTTGCTTTGAGACCGCCTACTCTTTCTTTATTTTCAGGGCATTTTCCCACCCAGTCGTAGATGGCGTCTTGAGGATTGGGATGCGTGTTGTCAGCAAAAACTTTACCTGTAAAGGGACAAATGTAGATTTTCTTTGTCAGCTCATTAACAGCTTGTTGTCCTTGTTGAATTTTAATCTCTGTTTCGCGCCATAACTTACCGCCTTCTTCGAGTTTTTTGATCACTTCATCTTGACTTTGATAGATGGTTTTATCTCGAATGAAAAGAATGGGTTTGATGTTAAATTTTTTTTCGAGGTAGAAAAGGTAGGTTGTGATGATGTCTGCTTTCTTGTTCTTTTTCAGAAACTTAAGCAACTCGTCCTTCAGCGTTTCAGTGATCACCAATGTTGCCATGTTCTCCTCAATAGGCTTTAGTTTTAGTTAAGGGAAGAGCTTACCCTACGATCTTTTAATATTCAAGATTAAATGAGTTGATCAGATAGTGTTCAGTAAATAGATCATTGTTTATTTCTGTAGAAGGAAGGAAGGAATAAGGTTGATTTTAGATGCGCAAACTTGCTAACATCCTTTGGTACATATAAAAGCTATTTTGATAGGGAGGACCGGCATGACGCTTATCCTAGAGGATTCACTTGTCTTTGAAGAAGTGACAGTACCCGGATACGAAAAAATTGTTAAAGTGAAGCACAAAGAGGCTGGATTAGAAGCTATTATTTGTATTCATAGAACGGATCTTGGGCCTGCATTAGGAGGCACCAGAATCTATCCTTATGCCAATCATGAAGATGCCTTAAATGATGTGATGAGACTGGCTAGAGGAATGACCTATAAATCTGCTCTAGGAGAATGTGGTTGGGGTGGTGGAAAAAGCGTTATCATCGCTGATCCAAAGGCTAAAACTAAAGCTTTGTTGACTGCCTTTGGGCAAGCCGTTAATCGCCTACAAGGAGAATATATCTGTGCTGAAGACGTGGGGTCGACGCCAGAGGATATGACGATCATTAGCCGAGCTACTCAGTATGTGGTAGGTCTACCTCACGAAAAAAGCAGTGGAAATCCCTCTCCTTTTACAGCGTGGGGAACCTTTAGAGGTGTCCAATCCGTTCTCAAAAAAATCTACGATTCTGAAAGTCTTGAAAATCGCACAATAGCTATCCAAGGGTTAGGCAGTGTAGGGTTTATCTTGGCGGAGTTGCTATTTTGGGCAGGTGCTAAACTGATTGTTAGCGATATCGATCGCGCCAAGTGTGAACACGTGGCGAAAATGTTTGGTGCACAGGTTGTTTTCCCAGATGAGATTCTCTCGGTGGAATGCGATGTATTGGCTCCTTGCGCTATGGGTGGAGTTATCAATGAAAAGACGATTCCTCAATTGAAATGTCGCGCGATAGCTGGATGTGCCAACAATCAGCTTCTCAAAGATTCAGATGCCGATGAATTGTTTGCGTTGGGAATTCTGTATGCTCCCGATTTCATTATCAATAGCGGAGGCTTGCTCAATGTGACGCAAGAACTCGATTCCATGGGTTACAATCCTCATACCGCTAGAAATAAAGTGAATAAGATTTATTCTCAGCTGATGATCATTTATGACATTGCTGAACAAAACCGTTACTCCACACATAAAGCGGCTATTTCCTTAGCTGATTATCGGTTGAAGTACCGGATAGGTAGACGCATCGACCCAGCTTGCTTCCACCACGCTAAGAAGTAATAGATCTCTTTCGAAATTAAGGGTTCGTCGATTTTCGAGATTATTTTGGCCGAAAATCGACGAACCCTTAGTTTCGAAAGAGGTATAATACGATGGAAAATCTTCTCACCCTGCTGAATCGTGCACTTGGTAACGCGCTGCGCTCAGCTTTTGATCAGGAGTTACCCGCTGATTCAGAACTCTTCCTTCCCGAGGTTGTCCATGCGACACAACCTCAATTTGGACATTACCAGTGTAATAATGCTCTAAAATTAGGGAAAATTCTTAAAAAAAATCCCCGTGAAGTGGCTGAGAAGATCATTGCTCAGTGCGCTCATGATTCTCTCATCCAACGGATGGAGAGTGCAGGTCCAGGATTCATCAACATCACCTTATCGCCCGCTTTTCTAGGAAAACAAACCCAACATATTTTACGCGATTCCCGTGTAGGAGTTCCCTTACCAGAGCACAAGCAAAGGATCATCGTTGAGTTTTCCTCTCCGAATATCGCTAAGGAATTGCATGTAGGACACATTCGCTCTACTATCATAGGCGATGCCCTCGCTCGTCTTTTTGAGTTCTTAGGCCACGATGTGCTGCGTTTGAATCACGTAGGCGATTGGGGCACGCAATTTGGGATGTTGATTACCTACATGGAAGAGCATGCTCCCGACGTGCTATTGGGCCAGGTTCACACCGATCTCTCTCAATTATTAACATGGTACAAAGCTTCTAAAAAGTGCTTTGATGAAGATCCATCTTTCAAAAAACGAGCTCAGCTACAAGTAGTCAAACTGCAATCGGGTGATCCTCAATCCCTTCATGCTTGGAAAATCATCTGTCAGATTTCTCGTTTAGGATTTAAAGAGATCTACGATCTACTCGACGTCAACATCCTGGAGCGCGGCGAATCGTTTTATAATCCTTATCTTCCTCAAGTCGTTGCTGATTTAGAAAAAAAGGGGTTAATCACTGTATCCGATGGAGCAAAATGCGTATTTTTAGAGGGATTTGTCACAAGAGAAGGAACCCCCTTGCCCATGATCGTACAGAAATCAGACGGTGGTTATAACTACGATACCACTGATGTAGCTGCACTCTGGCATCGGGTCTTCATTGAAAAAGCAGATCGCATTGTGATCGTCACCGATGCAGGACAAAGTTTGCACTTTGCTATGTTATTCAAAGCCGGAGAGTTGGCAGGTTATATTAATCCTCAACAAGTACGCGTAGATCACGTTCCCTTTGGACTCGTCTTAGGTGCAGATGGCAAGAAATTCAAAACCCGTTCTGGCGAGACAGAGAGGTTGATCGATCTTTTACTAGAAGCTGTCCAGCAAGCGGAAATCATCATGCGCGAGCGCTTGCCAGATCTTCCCGAACAAGAGATTTCATCTTTAGCGCGTACTCTTGGTATCGATGCTGTTAAGTATGCCGATCTAGCTTGCAATCGAGTGAAGGATTACGTTTTCAGCTATGAAAGGATGTTGAAATTTGAAGGTAACACAGCGGCCTTCTTACTCTATGCTTACGTGCGCATTCAAGGGATTAAGCGGAAAGTGGGTAAATCGATTGACGAGATCATCAACAGCGCTACAATCCAACCTGAGCACCCCAGTGAAATTGCGCTTGCTCTGCACCTTTGTCAATTCGGTGAAACCCTTGAGATGATGTCGCGCGATCTTCTTCCCAACCGTTTAACAGACTATTTGTATCATCTGGCCGAAGCGTTCCACGCGTTTTTTCGCGACTGCCGCGTAGAAGGCACACCACAAGAAGACAGCAGATTATTGCTTGCTGAAGCCTCGGCGCGCGTCCTAGAAAAAGGGTTGACCATTCTCGGCTTAAAAACTCTCGACCGGATGTAGTACTCAGAAGTCTAATTCGAGTTGCACGGTCAGTCCTTGCAATTGCAGATCTCCGCCATCTGAGTTCATCGTGATAAACGGGAATCCTATATTATCGTTATTAGACAGATTTTCATTGCTCAGTTGATTTTGAGTGAACCAGTAGGCAAAGCTATACAATCCCGATAATCCGAGACGGTATTGATCATCCCTGAAGAACGCCTGATACTGCAAGCCAATGTTTCCCTCAAGATTGGTGCGGATCACATCATCCGAGTTTTTGAGTTCTACATTTTCTGGGAAAAAGGTACTAGGTGTTGTGAAAATGACACCATTGAGGTTTTCTGTAATGTGTTGTTTACCCGACAAAATGGATCCCGATAGATTGCCTAAAATAGAGAAAGATTTCGTGAGATGGAATTGGATGTCAGAACCACACTTAAGCCCTATCCCTTTGAAATGTTGATCAGCACCAAATTCATGATCAAATGTAAAAATTAAAGAGGCATTGGTAGGATAAATCGCATGATAATCGACATTGAAATCTTGCCCAATCCAAGCGGCTCTTAACCCCAATTTAGGATAGAGAGACAACCACTTCCCAACAAAAAAATGCCTGCCTAATTCCAAATCCACGACATCAAAATCTAAATCCCAATGAGCGGATACTTTATCAGCTGTTGGCCCAATTAATGAGGGAATGAGAATGGGGATGAAATAATTAGCAAGTGAGAAGGTGGCCTTCATAGACTTAGAGTTAGAAGTGTCAAATCGAGTCCAAGATAGGCGCGTATGCCACTGTTCTCTTCCTTCAAAAATGTATCCTAAGCCCACTTGAAAACCGGGATCCCATGTATCAAAATCAAGGGTCTGGGGCTGAAGCTGTGCATTGAGAAAAGTAGGCCCCATCTCATCGAACATTCCTGAGATTTTAGCTTCAGAGGCAAAATCATACCCATCAACTTTTGCATTCCAATACAGAAAACTACCATCAATGGTGGGCCCGCAATCTACAGAAGCGCTTAAGTTCCGAGGCTGCCATTCTCCTTTAAGATTGCATTGAGTCATCTGATCTAAAGTGGGACATGATGTTTCAGCGAAGGCCAATCCTGTTAACAATAAGGTAGATAAACTTGCAAATTTGAATTCCATACAGAAGCTCCTTCAGCAAAGTAGAGCAACGATTATTCAAGGAAACTATTTAATATGCAATCAGATTCAGGCAATTACAGCAGCGCCCGCTTCAGCGGGAGCTGCTGTAGAGAACTCTATCAACTTTTTTTATTCAATCTTATATGATCGACGAGCGTCAGCGATTTGATCATAAGATTGTACAAAGTCGAGGTGAAGCAGAAGAAGCTAAAGATGTAGAAGATCGAGATTTACTTTGCATTGACAGCGATTCTTGTATTCGGTCCCACTGCTCCCTAAGTAACAGCGATTCTTGTATTCGGTCCCACTGCTCCCTATAATATTTTGCATGGCGGGTGGAACCAATGCCTCCTTTTTTCTTCCAGAGATTATCAAAGCTTTCTGAAGGTGTACTACCGTAGGTATCAAGATTTCTAGTCCATTCTGGGCCCATTTCATCCAAAACTTCCATGCATACACGGTGATGCATCCTTGTTCCATTAAATTCAATTTTCTCATATTCGTAAGCAAAGTCATTACGTAAGACCAAGCGGTCTTCACCGCTTCTCGCACGCTCTATAAATTTTTGAAAAATATCATAAAATTTTTCGATTTGCACAAAATTAGTCAATTCAAATACAAAAACCGTCAGCTCTTCATCATCCGATACGTTGGATAATATATCGATTCTATGCTTATGAAAAACAGATTCCGCTTTAAAACCTGACGATGTCTTTAATGTAAACTGAATATCTATCTCGCCTATCTGGCCATGAGGGTCAGAAGATGTAATGGCTTGTAAATACAATTTTCTAATTGCAGCGCATGATAACGCTTTTTTTCGAAGCGTTGATTCTCTTGACGAAGCAGAAACAGGTAGATAGGCAGGGAAAGGTCTGAATCCAGCAGGTACATCGGGAAAGGTTGTCAGGTAGTTGTCGCTAAAGTTGAGGCGAGTCAAATTAGTTAACTTGTTGATTCCATGGGGTAGATCGATCAGGTGGTTGTAACTCAAGTCGAGGGAAGTTAACTGACCCAACTGGTCAATTTGAGGGGGGAGGATGATCAGGTTGTTGTTGCTCAAGTTGAGGTGAGTCAACTCTCCCAACTGGCCGATTTCAGGAGGAAGGGAGGTCAAATCGAGCATAGATAGGTCGAGTTCATTATTTTTGGTTGCATAGCATTCTAAAATTCTTTTAGCTGCTATAAGGCGATTTTTGTACTCCTCCGGTGGTCCTTTATTGCACCACTCTTGAAGACCTTCATCTAATAACTCTAACTTTGAGGGGTGTTTTATAGAAGAAGCTTGGGAGGAAGCGGAAGAAGAGACTGCTGCTGAAGTTGGTTTAGCTCCAGAGACAAATGAAGCAACTTGGTAAGATACAGGTGAAGCAGTTTGAGAAAGTATAGGAAGAGGTGAAAAGAGAGAAGGAGAAGAGCGTTGATGACTGGAAAGTTCTGGCAGAGTTAGTAGATATTGAGCAGCAACGCCCCTGGTTGCAGTAGTTATTTCTCCTTCTTTTTTTTGCGCAGATTTGGGATCTTCTCCTTTTGCGTGAACTTTTACATTAACTGACGTTACATCTAATGACATAGTATTGCCTTTTATTTTTAATTAGTTAACTTATCGGTGTGTATTTAATATTATAATATTTTGTTTATTAAAGTTAAAATAAAATATGTTTATTATTAGTTTTTTTGAAAATGCTCTGTAAGTGGAAAAGGGGATCAAGCAACCATTTAAGTATAAGCTGCTTAACGGGAGAGGGGAGAA
>Ga0206972_1033_pt1 | contig 37512 bp, 30 predicted proteins | sample Alteio_BWOrgHeat_86_FD_152925 | JGI IMG/M metagenome (GOLD analysis project Ga0206972, IMG submission 152925) | Enriched cells from forest soil in Barre Woods Harvard Forest LTER site, Petersham, Massachusetts, United States -... | ecosystem: Environmental > Terrestrial > Soil > Temperate forest >...
GATCCTTCCCTCCTCCATCATTACTGGGTTCATCGGTACTACGATCCATCTGACTTCCTAACAATCGTTTTGGCCTCCTTGCTTTTATACTTGTCGGTCAATACTCCTTTCAGAGAACTGTTAGGATCTCCCACGTTCACTTTATTACCTTTGATTGCATGCCGTGTTCTTCGACCCCGGGGAGCCATTCAGACCTTCCTTAGCAGTCTAAATGATGTTGCCTTCTGGAATCAAGACGCCATCGGCCTCCCATTTTCACACGCTTTTCGAGGCTCAATCACTCGCTTCCGCTTACGGCCTGCAATCTCCTTTGTCTACGCTTAACTCAGATTGTTACCTCCCTGCTTTTAAGACTAAGTACGGGTGGATGGTGTCCTTTCCCGATCGGCATTTCAGCCAATTGTTAATAAAGCGCCTCGTGGCGCACCTTGATACGCATGATGGAAACAAAGAAAAAGAGTTACCACAGTCCGAACTAACAAGGTCAATTTTGGGTTGCTGTTTCGAGGTGATGAAAGAGTTATGACCTGGATTTTTGGAAAGAATTTATAAAAATGCCCTTTTGATCACGATGAAAGAGAAGGGATTACAGGTGGAGATAGAAAAATCATTTGAGGTTGTATTCAGAAATAAGGTGATCGGTTGGTATAGCGCAGATTTGGTTATCGAAAAGACAGTGATCGTTGAATTGAAGTGTTGCGAAAGTTTAATTCGTGAACATCAAGCACAGCTATTCAATTACCTAAAAGTTTCCGGGCTCCCGATTGGATTATTGATAAATTTTCGACGCCGCAAATTAGAATACCAAAGATTGCATCAGTCCGCAGGGATTGACGGTGAAGCCAGCCCGGTTGAGGAGTCTCTACCGTTTTGAAATAACTTACGCTTTTTTATCAAGCGTATCAGGCGTATCGGGCACATCACGTTACTTTGTTGCTCACACTCGATCATTCAAGCCATTCTATTATTTCCAATCTCGTTATAACTCAGTTTTTGAATTTACTGAGTATATCAAGGAGATTTTGAACAGGTTCTTAGACGCGAAGAAACGCCTCAATATTCTCCTATACTTCTTCGCGAAGCAGTGATGAATGCTTTAGTACATGCCGATTATGCAAACCATAGATCTCCAATCCAAATCGCCATTTTTGATGACCGATTAGAAATGACCAATCCAGGGGCATTACCATTTGGTTTGAGTCTTGACAGCGCACTTTCTGGCGTTTCCCAACTGAGAAATAAAGTGTTAGGAAGGGCTTTTCGAGAGCTAAAATTGACTGAACACTGGGGATCAGGGCTTAAACGAATGTTGGATAGCTGCCGACATCAACAGATCCCCATGCCGAAATTTGAAGAATTGGATCATTTTTTCGTGTGACTCTCTATCCAAAATTGACTAAAAGCATTCCTTCAGCTGCATGGCAGGAGCCTATTTTCCAATATCTCCAAAAACACGACAAAATTAATGCGAAAGCCGCCCAAGAAATCTGGAAGGTAACACGTCGTACCACTACTACCCGCCTTAAAGAAATGTGTCAGGAAGGATTACTTGCAGAAATATCAACAAGCTCTAAAGATCCACAAAAGGTTTTTGTGCTACCTAAACATAGAAAACAACATAGAAACAGCGGAAAATAAAAACCTTCTATGTTAACACAAGCCATTTACAATTAACCAATTAGATTGGAGCTCTTCTGAAAGATGCCTAAGATAATATCGGAAACCAAACAGCTCCTTCCAATTACAAAGCTGACGCGAAAAGGATGGTTTTTCGGGAGTAAAACATATCTTTACAGACTAATCCCCGAAAATTCATCCTTTTTTGTTAGTTTTGCAATTACCTCGACTAATTATCCTCTTGAGAAGATTCAGAAGGATTTCTAAGCCGAGCGCGTACTGGAGATCCCCCTCTTGATGAAGAAGAGGCTGCCGATTCGGGGGATTTTACAGGGACAACACCACTTTTGGGAGCAGGTAACATCCCTCTACTAATCCCCTCAAGGGTAAGCGGTTGAAGCCTAGAGGCTAAATCGACCTCTTCCTTTTTTCTCGGCTTAATTTTGGATAAATCTAAAGGCGGCAAGTCCATTTTCACATGCTTTTTAGAAGGCTGAAGAACTGGGGATTCCATACCTCTTCTAACATCGACTTTAGGCATGAGTTCTCGTAATTGGGCAATATGAGTTGATGGGATCTGCTCACAACCTCTCAAGTCTAGAAAACGAAGAGTGTCGTTTAATGTTAAAAGACCTTCCTTACTAATTTTTGAACATCGAAAGAGACTAAGTGCTCGAAGGCTCACTTCATGAAGATACACAATCCCTTCATCCGTAATCTCATCATTTCCTGATAAATCGAGTACTTGGATCGTTCGGCTTTCACCCAATTCTTCAAGACATTCATCAGTTACGTTGCTCCAACTGAGAATAAGCGTGCTTAATGGAAGGCTAGCTAATACCTTATAGGCTTTCGGTTCAAGCCTTTTTGCTCCTGATAAATTCAGTTCTGTTAAAGGCAAGTCTTTGAGTTGTTCCACAGCTACGCCCCCGCAGTTTGAAAGATTAAGAGAAGTTAAGGCTGTTTCTTTTAAATGCCTCAAATTGTCGCTCGTAGCAGCATTTTCCAAACCAGACATATCAAGAGATGTCAATGTCTTGGGAGCAAATTTAAAATAGTCATCTACTGAATTAGATTCAGTATGGGCAATACTTAGTTTTTCAAGCTTAAGCGGTTGCAGAATTTTAAACTGCTTAGAGTTGATAATGGTTTTTTTTCCTGCCATTTTCAATGACGTTAAGGGCAATTGGGCAATCGCACTCAATTCAACATCTTTCACAACAAAAGTCCAAGAGACATTTAACTCAGAAATATTTAGGTTTTCAAAATAATCCAAAACTCTTGGAGTGAGATGTTTACAAAAACTGATATCCACGGATTTAAGTTTCTTTGTATTAATTATCTCAAGAGCTCGTTCTAATTGTTTATCTGTAATTCTTCGACCAGATACGCTAAGATGCTCAGTGTAACAAGGTATCTTTTGCCAATTTTTACACACTAGTTGCATATCGAGTAAAGTCAGAGGATCTGCAAGAAAAGAATGGATCTGACCTAACCATTGAGGCGCAAGTTCAGACCACTTTGCTGGTAATTTGTATACTGCTGCTTGGGATAAACTGCTTGGAACTGTCATTTTAACACCTTAAACTTCGACTAAAACCTCAATTTTATTAAAAAAACGAATTAAAGTCAATATTTTAATTATAAATTAATAATTATTACTTTGTATTAAAAACTTTTATCGCAAAGCTAAATAGGGATTGAAAAAATTTCTTGTATATCTATGATGAGGATTAGACCTCAAGGTAGGCCCATGACAACGTCCCAACCACATCAGCGCCTTTCCCCAGACCAGCTGAAACAGGCGATTCAGAAGGAAAGTAAAAAATTTGAAGAGTTTTATTTGTGGATTGAGGCCCATATGCCTCCTCGATTTTTTGAAGAGGTCGATCAAGAAAGCATTTTACTCATTGCCCATAGTTTAATGGGTCTAGATCTCAGCAGTTATTTTACTCAAATTCACAGAAAAGATCTAGCGCTTGTTCTCTCACTCGACAGTCCCGATGCCGATTTAAAAGTTTTAAGCCATTACCAAATGTACGGGATTAAAAATTATAGAGCTTTTATCTCCAATGCGCCACCTCCTTTCAAGAACATCACTACCCCCCTTCGCATCACCCATATTCGATTTCGAGATGTGGTCGATGAACAACCGCCCTTTCCCTTGACACCAGAAAAAACAGCTGAATTGGTGGATCAACTCAATAAGCGCAACACACATGTCTCCTCTTCTGATATCGCGCGCTTGATGGGAGAAATCAGCCCCACTTTTGTCCGCGCACTCACTAAAGATCGCCTTCTCTTAGCACTCGATATGTACTTCCGCGCTCTTACCAGAGACAATTGCCAGTATGAGCTCCGTCGCAATGAAGATTGGCGCGAGAAGAAAGATATGCCTTCTTTGCAAATCGTGTTTGCATGGAAAAATGTCCCGAAATACAACTTCCTCTACCGCTTGGCACAGGTTATCCACCGACATGGGTTGAGAATGAAACACGTTTCAGCCACCCACATCGATCCCTATTCCCAGCAAAATGTCGTCATCATGTCTATAGGCTTACACGGAAGTAAAGGCGGGGCGGCATGGGAAGAAGCTGACCTCGTTGATTTCTTACAGGAGCTGGTGACACTCAAGTACTTTGAAGGAATGGAAACAGTTGAATCCACCTTCGTCGACACGCACTTGCTAACGGGCAATCAGGGGAATCTGATCAAATCGATCGTCTACTTTGTCCATCAAATACTCGTGCATGCTGATATCAACATGTACGCTTTGAATCACATCGAAGAAGGGATATGTCGCCATCCTGAACTCGTCGTCCAGTTGGTTAAGGCATTCGAGCTCAAATTTCATCCAAAAAAAGTGAATCTCATTGAGTACCTGCAAACCAAGGAATCGTTTCTCAATCTTATCTCCCAATTAGACACGGGAAATGAGATGAACGACATGCGACGAAGGAACATTCTGGTACAAGCCTTAAATTTTGTGGACTTCACCTTGAAGACCAATTTTTATCGCAACAACAAGCCAGCCTTTTGTTTTCGTCTAGATCCCGCGTTCATGGATCAGACATCCTATGAAAGAAAAGAAAAATTTCCAGAACTTCCCTATGCAATCTTCTTCATGAAAGGGTTTCACTTCATCGGCTTTCACATTCGATTCAGAGATCTTTCTCGTGGAGGATTGCGGACTGTCATTCCTGCCAAGATGGAGCAGATGATCATCGAACGCAACAACGTCTTTGCAGAGTGTTACCACCTCGCCTATACCCAAAATAAGAAAAATAAAGACATCCCTGAAGGTGGGGCAAAGGGGGTTATTTTTCTAGAACCCCATGAATGGCTCTACACCGAAGAAGCGATCTATGTGCGCGAAATGGAAGATCTTGAGATCCCTCAAGAGGCAGTGAAGGAACATTTAACCCAGTTCCATCAACAGCATAAACTCGAATATCTGTATCAAACACAGCGCTCCTATATTGAAAGTTTTGTGACGCTGCTCAATTGTGAACCCGATGGAACTCTACGTTCTAAAGATATCATCGATTACTGGAAAAAACCAGAATACATCTATCTCGGTCCCGATGAAAACATGCACAATTCGATGATCGAATGGATCGCAGCCTATAGTAAGAGTCAACATTATAAACCCGGCGGGGCCTTTATCTCTAGCAAACCTGGAGCGGGCATCAATCACAAGGAATTTGGTGTCACCTCGCTTGGCGTCAATGTCTTCATGGAAGAAATTCTTAAATTTTTAGGCGTGGATCCCACCAAACAACCTTTCACGGTTAAAATGACAGGAGGGCCAGATGGAGATGTCGCTGGCAACCAAATGCACAATCTCTATCAATTTTATCCCGATACGGCTCATCTGCTTGCCACCATCGATGTTTCTGGAACTATTTTTGATCCCCAAGGTTTAAATCTAACTCTCATGGAACAACTCTTTAAACAGGGGAAACCTTTGCGATTTTATCCTCCTGAACAGCTTCATGATGGAGGTTTTTTACTCGATACTTCCGCGAAAAAAACACAAACTGCCTATGCCCAGCAAACACTCTGTATTCGCAAGACGAAAGGAAAACTCGTCGAAGAATGGCTATCTGGCAATGAAATGAATCAGCTGCTGCGACACAATGTGCACCAAGTGAAAGCCGACATCTTCATTCCGGGAGGAGGACGGCCGCGCACATTGAATGAAAACAACATCAAAGATTTCATCGATGAAGCAGGTAAACCCACAGCTCGCGCGGTCGTAGAAGGAGCCAATCTCTATTTAACCCCATGGGCTCGACGTACATTAGAGAAATTGGGTGTGCTCATTATCAAAGATAGCTCTGCCAATAAAGGAGGGGTTACCTGTTCTTCCTTTGAAGTTCTAGTTAGTCTCGTTCTTTCTGAAGAAGAATTCATTCGGGAAAAGAAAAAAATTGTTCCCGAGATCCTCGAGATCATTGCTACGCGTGCACGTCAAGAAGCGGATCTCTTACTCAGAACTCATCGAGAAACGCATGCCTTCCTAACCGATATCTCAGAATGGGTATCCGAGCGAATCAATCTCTACAAGGATCAACTGCTCAATCACCTACAGAATGTTGTACTCTCCAATGAACCTACAGATCCTTTAATCCGCTGCCTACTCAACTACTGCCCTCCCCTATTGCGCAATAACTACCGCGACAGAATCATGAACGATGTCCCCGACGTGCATAAAAAAGCGATCATCGCCTGCCATCTCGCCTCGCGCCTTGTGTACTATCGAGGACTGGATTGGTCGCCAAGTCTTGTCGACGTATTACCTCTTGTCGCCAATGATCCACTCATTGTGGGTTCATCAGACCTTTCTCGAAATTAAGGTTCGAAAGAGGTCTATCGTAAAATAGGCGTTATTTCAACGATCATTCCTGGTCTAAGAAGATGTTTAGGCTCTTTTTCCATTACGCCATCGCATACGATCTGAAAATGGATCCTGGATTGAGTGATGAGTACATAGCGCATCCACGTGATTCCATCATTAGAAGCCAAAGGATACTCCATGCGCCAAGACGCTACTCCCTCTCCATTTTTACGCATGGAAACTTCAGAAGCCCCTTTGCAAATCACTTTCACACATCCCAGGTTTAATAACTTAAGAACTTCTGGATTGTCCAGTTGTTCCACATCATCAAAGCTCATTCTATCTTCATCTGAAATATGCTCTCTCAAGCGATCAAGTCCTTCTAAATGTGTAAGATGTAAACTGCTAACCCCGCTGAAGGACACTTTAGATAACGAGGTGGAACGGGGAAGAGAAAGTGATCTTAATCGAGGCGAATGACTTAAAGTTCGCAAGCCCCCATCATCTACATCTTTGTAGGGTAGGTCGAGCTCTACAAGAGGGAGTTCAGCAATCAAAGGCAACCTATCATTGACGTGATCAAATCGGTCCCAAGAAAGACCCGGCGAGCTTTTACGTCTAAATCCGAAAAGGCCCTCATCAGGCGGTCCCATTCTTAATTTGGTTAAATGAGGCAGCTTTCTTAAAGCTTTTAAACCGCGCTCTGCTCCGACAAAATTGCCACTGATATCAAGCACTTCTAGATTACAATGAGATAAGTGTTCTATCCCCTCATCCGTAATTCCCATGCAATTTCTCATGCGCAAAGATCTCAATGTCTCAATGCCGCTTATCCATCTTAAACTTTCATCGGTCAATCGATTAAAATTAGAAAGCTCGAGTTCCTTAAGAGGCAATCTCAGAAGATGTTTCACCGTTGCATCCGAAATACCAGAAGAATCCAGCACATCGCACAAAGCCAGTGTCTCTAAAGGAAGATCGATCAATGAAAGAATCAAGGAATCGGTTATCTCACATATAGCTTGAGATAGATCGAAAGTCTGAAGTCGATAAAGAGTCTTCAGAGCATCTTCATCAGCCAGCAAAGAACAATCTTCTAGTTTAATCCGCACTAAAGGTAACCCTGCTACTAAAGTCAAAGATACTTCCTTTCCTCCCTTAAGATGCAACGATTCTAGATGCTTTAACGTGGGTAAAAAATCAAATGACACCGCTCTGGGAGGAGACCAGGCTTTTGTCGGCATAAAATTGGTATTTAAAACGAGTTCTTTAATCATTAACTCTCTCAGAAAGAGGTTGGATCTTTCGAGATAGCGACAATCTGCAAATTGATTCACCGTCAGCCTCTCGAGATCGAGACCTTTCAAAAAGCTAAAGCTCATCGTCTCTAAACCAGGATAAAGTTTGAGGTCTAAGTTCTTTAACGTAGGTTTTAAAGTAACCAAGCAGCTTAAGCTCTCCCGATCCAGTTTTTTCATTTTTAGGGGCATGTTGAGTGTGGTTAAAGGCAACTTGACAAGATGGTGTAAACAGGAACTGGTTAAATGGATACATAATGAGAGATCGAGTTCATGAATCGGTAGTCCAACTAAGCAAGCAAGATCTTGATCAGTTGTATCTTCCGATAATTGAGCAGAGATACTTTTTCCTCCGATTCTCTGATAACCCTTAAAGATCGTCTCAGCATCGATCGCCTCGTGTCGAAAATCCAACTTCATGCTTTCTGCTACCACTGATCTACATGCCTTGCAGGTCCTACGCATTCTTCCCTGTTCACTCAGAGTGAGAAAATTAAACACAACAGACAGGATATCATGTTGTAAAATAGCAGGGGGTTTTGTCACGGCATAAAAAATTTTACATGTTCTGCTATCACGAGCTCTTTCACTTGCAGTAAGAAAGGAAAAGATGCGAAATAAAAACTCTTTGGGCAATGTCAGAATACTAAGTGGAGAATCGATGTGTGAATCTGATTTAGGATTTTTCTGTGACTTTGAGGACAATTCTAATTGCGTCATAGAACATGACATACGCCGCTCCTTTCTAGGATTAAATTAAAGATTTAACATGCTAATCACGAAAAAGAATTGAAAACAGTAAACGTATTGAAATTTCCTAGGAAGAAAAAAAAGGAACAGGCCATAAGGACTGTCCCTTTTGTTTTTGAAGGTGAAAGGAGGTGTTACTTCTTGTCATCTTCGTCGAGGATTTCAACTTCTGCTTCTTCAATATCTGGCTTTTTAGATGAAGAAGGTTGTGCATGCGGAGGCGGTGGGCTACCTGCTTGTTGTTGCATCGCTTCACCGATTTTTTGCATGTGTGTGTTGAGCTCATCGCGAGCCGTTTTGATGTCAGAAAGATCGTCTTTTTCTAATGCTTGTTTTAAAGCATCGATTTTACCTTGGATCGCTGTAGCGATCTCTTTAGGTAAGCGGTCTTTGTATTCATCTACCGACTTTTGAGCGCGGAAGGCTAGAGAATCGGCATCATTGCGCAACTCAATTTCCTCTTTGCGCTTAGCATCTTCTTCAGCATGTTCCTCGGCATCTTTCAACATTCTCTTGATCTCACCTTCTGAGAGTCCAGATTTTGCTTGGATGCGAATTGATTGCTGCTTACCCGATTGCAAATCTTTAGCAGAGACGTGCAAGATACCGTCTGCATCGATGTCAAAAGCAACCTCGATCTGAGGCGTGCCGCGCGGTGCGGGAGGGATATCTGTTAAATCAAAACGGCCGATTTCTTTGTTATCTTTGGCCATCTTGCGCTCACCCTGCAAGACCACAATCGTCACTGCGGGCTGATTGTCAGCAGCTGTAGAGAAGACTTGCTTTTTCTGCGTAGGGATCGTCGTATTTCTTTCCACGATCGGCGTCAATACACCACCTAAGGTCTCAATTCCTAAAGAGAGTGGGATGACGTCGAGTAGAAGAACGTCTTTCACATCACCTGTAAGAACAGCTCCCTGGATCGCAGCGCCAATAGCCACCACCTCATCGGGGTTCACACCTTTATGCGGTTCTCTACCGAAGATTTCTTTCACTTTTTTCTCCACAGCTGGCATGCGCGTCATACCACCGACGAGAATCACTTCGCTAATTTGATCTTTAGAAAGACCTGCGTCTTTCATCGCTTTCACGCAAGGTTCAACTGTGCGTTCGATCAAGTTATGCGTGAGCTCTTCTAGCTTAGCGCGTGTCAAGGTGAGAGAAAGGTGTTTGGGCCCACTTGCATCCATCGTGATGAAAGGTTGATTAATCTCACTAGACATCGTTCCAGACAACTCGATTTTTGCCTTTTCCGCCGCATCTCTTAGACGTTGTAGGGCCATTTTGTCTTTGCTGAGGTCGATGCCGTGTTCTTTTTTGAATTCAGCGAGCAACCACTGTAAAATCGCCTGGTCAAAGTCATCTCCACCAAGGTGAGTATCCCCGTTTGTAGAGAGTACTTCGAAAACGCCGTCGCCGATTTCCATGACGGAGATATCAAATGTACCGCCCCCTAAGTCGAAGACAGCAATTTTTTTATCGTGTTGCTTGTCAAAACCGTAGGCCAAGGCAGCAGCTGTAGGCTCTGGAATGATCCTTTTGACATCGAGACCTGCAATGCGACCTGCGTCTTTGGTCGATTGACGCTGAGAATCGTTAAAGTAAGCAGGAACGGTAATGACCGCCTCTGTCACCTTTTCACCGAGATAAGCTTCTGCAGTTTCTTTCATTTTGATGAGGACTTGTGCACCTACTTCTTCAGGAGTAAGCAAAGCCCCTTCCACTTCAAATACAGCATCGCCATTGGCATTTTTTGTCACTTTATAAGGGACGTGTTTAGCTTCGTCTAACACTTCAGCGTACTTGCGTCCGATGAAGCGCTTTGCTGAATAGATCGTTTTTTCTGGATTGGTGATCGATTGGCGCTTAGCGGGAACACCTGCAAGGCGCTCCGCGCCTTTATAAGCTACAACCGATGGAGTTGTGCGTGTTCCTTCAGCGTTAGCGATAACTTTAGGTTGACCACCTTCCATGATAGCCACGCACGAGTTGGTTGTACCCAAGTCGATACCGATGATTCTACCTTTACCTTTCTTTTGTTCTGTCATGATTAATTCTCCTCTTTTTCACTAGACTGTTCTTGGGGAGAGCTTTCTTGAGCTACACCCTTATTTTTATCTGGAGCCACTGCGACTCTAACTTGAGATGGCCGCACTGTGCGATCGCCGCTCTTATAGCCTTTAACAAACTCTTTCATGATGGTCCCTGCTGGAACCTCATCGGTTTCTTCCGTCTCAATTGCGTAATGAAGATGAGGATCAAAAAAAGCTCCTTCCGATGTAAATGAGACGACCCCGTTATTGCTGAGCACATCTTTAAATTGTCCTAAGATCATCGTAAACCCTTGAGCCCAATTGCGCATTTCAGCCGAGAGATTTTCAGTAAATTTTAAAGCGTTTTCCATGTTGTCGATGGGCGTTAAGATGTCAGCAATCACATTCTCGACGACAAAACGATTTGTCTCTTGCTTTTCTTTTTGCATTCTCTTGCGCATATTTTCCATCTCAGCAAGAAGGCGCAGGTATTTATCCTTGCACTCTTTGATCTCCTCTTCTTGAGTTTTGATTTGCGGCGTCGGAGTTTGCTCGGGGGTCTGATCTATTGTTTCGTCCATGATGCTCCTTAAGTTTTGTCTTCCAATAGCAACTGCTGTGTCAAAGCGGTTTCTTGTTTAAAATCTAAATCAGCGGTTGTAGGCTGTCTAAATGTGATCTTAAATTTGTACATGCTGCGTGTTAAAGATTCAGAAATGGCATTTGAAGCGCACTCTAAAAGCCCAAATAGTTCGCGGTAAGGGATCCGGTTAGGTCCTAAAATTCCAAAAGCCCCGCATAAAGTATTGTGAATCCGATAAGGAACAGCAATCACAGAACAAGCACTGGCTTCAGGGGCAAATTGATGGAGCGTGTCCCCTACCCAGCACGATGTTTCTCGCTTGGCCACGCAAGCATTCAATAACGTGCGAAGCTGCCCTTTATTTTCAAATAAAGAAAGCCCGCTAGCCAGGGCTACTGCATCCTGAAAATCTGGATAACTCAACAGCTTGGAAAATCCCGCCTGAAAAAGATCTTCTGCTGTGAAATTAGTATAGCTAACGATATGGCGCAACATCACTTCTTTATAGAGATTGTCGGCAAAGGCTTCTTCTTCCACATCGAGCTTGGGCTTATCCAGACCTGTCAACTTCCAATTGAAGTAATTTTCTAAGCGCTTCAAGGCGAAACTGCTCAGTTTTTTCTCGATGTAGAGCGTTTCGGTATGAATCATCCCAAAATCGGTCACTAAAATGCATAAAATCCGGCTGCGATCGATCGCTACCAATTTGATGTCGATGAGAAAGTCATGGTCAAAACGGGGGGCCGATAAAAAGACGGCACAGCGCGTGATTTCACTAATGGATTCAGCTGCATGCTGCAAAAATGAGGCAATTTCACGCGTTTCTCTAGCCAAGTGCTCTTTTACCCATTTCTTCTCACGATCGCTCAAAATGGGCTGATTCAGATGCTCTTCTGCGTAGATCTTATAAGCTAAAGCGGTTGGGATTCTGCCCCCAGAAGAATGCTGCTGTTTAAGATAGCCTTCTTCTTCGAGTCTGGAAAAATAGTTGCGGATGGTGGCAGAACTTAAGCCTTCACACCACTCCTCTTTGAGGGTATTGGAGCCAATAGGCCTGCCTGTCTTCAGATAGAGCTCGATAAGGCCAAACAGGATGATCTTCTCCCTTTGCCCTTTAGCTGGTTTTTTCTGTAAGAGTGATTTTGTAGCCATAGTCTTTCCCAATCTAAGATCACTATATCAAATCACCTATGAAAAACGCAACAAAAATTTAGCACTCTAATAGGCTGACTGCTTGTTTATTCCATATCTCTCTCACTTTAAATAGGTTGTAATTTTTATCAAGGAAATTCATAGCAAAAACACACACAATAAAAAGGCTACTTTTCTTCGGAACCTCCTCCTTCGGGAGTAAATTTTTTTGATGTTTTGTATTCGTCAATAAAACATTAACTTCACAAGTTAATATTCATTCAAATTAAATGTTAACTATGCTACAATATTGTTATTATAAACTAATTATCAGGATTGTTATGTCTATTAATAATTGCATTAATCTAATTATAAATTATGCCGATCTACCAAAGGCGGCAGATCCTATAAGGCAAATACTTCAAACAATTTTTGTACTTTCTGACGAAGATGTTGTATGTCAAACAACAATAACAGAAAAACCCACAAAAATATCTGTAGAGGTCCTGGTCACAAGTCGTGTAAATGAGGAAGGACTAAAAACTTACAAAGTATGGCACAACCGTAATTTACTCGGCACAATTGAACTAGATTATTTAGACATTTTAGGCAATGGGAAGCTGGGCTCAGCTATTTATCCAGATGGTGTTCATCAACAATTGATTGGATATGGAGAAGACAGTTCAAAACCGGTTAAAAAAATATACATCGAAAATTTAGAATCTTTCAGCAGGAAGAAATACTCTGGAGTTGGTAGTTTATTATTAAGAATGGCCTATCAAGAAAGTGCTCTGAAAGGATGTAAAGGAAAAATCATGACCTATGCTATCTCTAACTCTCCTGGATTTTATTATAAATGTGGCTATCGACATGTTAATCCCGAAAACAACAAGCTTATTAAGGAAGCAATTGAGAAGGCATCTTCTCAAAAGAAACAAAAGATCCCGAATACCAAGCTCTATATAGGAGAGATGTATTTCGACGAAGTCTAACGTCCTCTAATGTGTTATACACGCCCCGACTTTGAGCACGCGATTTGGCAAAGCGACATGAGGGTCAAAGGCGGTCGCGGGAGGGGCCGCACTTTGTGACGGGCCCATCCGACATGTCTCTTCTTCGCCTATTTTAATTTGTCACCTCTTACACCTTACAGAAAGAGCCAAACTGAGGCTGTACCAAAGTGATGAGGTCTTTGCCTTTCATGATGAGCGATTCAGTGGGCATGCCACAATTAAAGGCGACTTGTTCTAAATTTTGGAGGGAGTTGTCGAAGAAGGTTTCTAGGTTGAGCAAGGGACCAAAGGGGGGTACGCCTCCGATGATGAGTCCAAAGCGCTCTTTAATCACTTCTGGATCTTCGAATTCACATTTTTCCCCCACCACCTCTGCGACAGCTTTTGTGTCGAGTTTGAGATGGGATGGGATATTGAATTGATAGTTTTTCTTGGAGTTTTTTCCTCGCAAGATAAGGGATTTTACCCCTTCCTCTAGTTTCGTTCCCCTCACGCGAGCAGAATCTTCTGAAGTGGGAGTTGTCTCGTGAGTGATGTGTTTGAATTCCATGTCATTTTTACGGAGCAGGTGAATAATCTCGTTGCGGATATTTTCACCGCCGAAGAATATTTTTTGTTTGATCCGGTTGCCGGCAATCCGCTTGGGATCGGAGGGAAAGAGAGATGCCTCGCGAATATTCTTGAGCTTGAGCATGGTCATGGTTAGGCGCTCAAATCCAATCCCAAATCCTCCGTGAGGGGGCATCCCATATTTGAAAATGCTTAAGTAGTCGGTGAAGTTTTCAGGATTCATCCCTTTAGCAACAATCCCCTGAACCATCGAATCGTATGTATGGCGGCGCTGTCCACCTGAGGTGACTTCAGTGCCAGCACAGAGAAGATCAAACGTGTTGGTTAGCGAGGGATTATCTTCTTTAGGATAAGAATAGAAGGGGCGTTTGCTCGTTTTCCAATCGGTGATGAAAATGAGATCGGTACCTGCTTTTTCTTGTGCATATTTGCAGAGCTCCCGCTCAGCTGCAGGGCTTAAATCGTCCTCATGACGTTCATCGATGCCTGTGCGCTCAAAGTAGATCTGCAGAGCTTCTTTAAACGTGACGCGAGGAAAAGGAACATCCTGTGGAGCTTTGATGATCTGACCATCTAACAGAGCTATCTGCTCGCTACAGTGTTGGTGCAGATAATTTAGGATGAACTTGATGGCGTTTTCTTGCACATCCATGATCTCATGCCAGTGTTTGAAAAAGCCCATCTCAAACTCAAACTGCTTACCTTCTGCAAGGTGGCGCGGAGTATTGGATTGCTCGGCTCGGAAAAAGGGCATCAGAGCAAAAACGCGCTCATTAACACCTACCATGATCTGCTTATAGAGCTGGCTGCTCTGCGCCAGAGTTGCCGTGTAGCCAAAGTAATCGACATTGAAAAACTCAGCCCCCCCTTCGGAAGAAGCTCCAATGATGCACGGGGCAAAGTACTCAGAGGCCTTGACAACATCGTGCATGAAGAGTCGGTAGGCATGAGCGATATCAGCTTGAAGTTTGAACACGGCTTGGATCTGCCGATTGCGCAACGCAACAGGACGATGGTCGAGAATAAACTCTAGTTCAGCATTGATTTCAGGTTTATAGTATTCTAAAGGAGGAGGTTCTTGAATCGCCACTTCCACTTCAATGGAAGGATCGATCACTTCCACTCCAAGTCCAGCCTGTGTAGAAGCGACAATTGTTCCTGTAACATTCAACACACTTCCCGGTTGCAATCGGGCGATTTTCTGCACTTGAATCGCATCTTGCACAACAATCTGGCAAAAACCCGTGCGATCTCTTAAGACGAGAAAGGTCAATTTACCAAAAGCCCGCAGATTATTTAACCAACCGCGTAAATAAACTTTTTTTCCAATGTGTTGCTGTAACTCTGAAGCTAATGTTCTTTCCATCGGATTTAAGCCAAATTTTGATACATGTACATCTTCCCTAAAGCTTCACTTTTTTGCCAAGTCAAAATATGATTGAATCGCGTATAGAGAAAAAGTATGAAAACCTTTTTACAAGAATACCCCATCCCGCTCTTTGTTTTTTTTGGACTTATCGCGGGGATCATTTTATATGCATTTGGGCACCCTATGATGGCTCACTACGTATGGATGAGCACTCTTATCTTAGGAGGAGCCCCGATTATCTGGCATACCCTTCAAGGGATGTTTAAAGGGCAATTTGCCTCTGATATCGTGGCCATGCTTGCCATTATCACTGCCTTAATCATGAACCAAACCTTTGCCGGCGCAATTGTGGTTCTGATGCAATCTGGAGGAGAAGCTATCGAAAAATATGGTCTGCGACGCGCCTCTTCCTCGCTGACCGCTCTTTTAGCTCGCGCACCGCGTCATGCGCGGAAAAAAATTGATGGTGCGTTGGTTGAGATTGAGATCAAAGAGGTGCGTGTAGGTGACATTCTAGTTGTTCGTCAAGGAGATCTCATTCCCGTGGACGGAACCATCGTACAAGGAGAAGCAGAGATCGATGAATCGGCAATGACCGGAGAGCCCCTGGCTCATTTAAAGCCGAAGGGAAGTGCGGTGATTAGTGGAAGCATTGCTGTGAATGGGGCTTTTGAAATGCGCGCTGATAAACTCAGCGAAGACAGTCAGTATGCTAAAATCGTCCAGCTTGTGCGTCGAGCACAGGATGAAAAAGCACCCATCCAAAGACTTGCTGATAAATATGCCATTATTTTCACTCCTCTCACTTTAGCAATGAGCACTCTAGCCTGGTTCATTACACACGACCCGATTGCCGTTTTATCTGTGTTAGTGGTGGCAACTCCCTGTCCCCTCATTTTAGCCACACCCGTAGCTGTGATCAGCGGCGTCAACCGCGCAGCCAAGGCAGGCATCATCGTCAAAGGAGGGGCTCCTCTTGAACAAGTGGGACGCATTAAAGCTGTCTTGTTTGATAAGACAGGTACGATTACTCATGGGAAACCCTCAATAGATCATATTATTCCCATGAACCACTTTTCTTCCGAAGAGGTGGTCGTTAAAGCCGCTTGCCTAGAACAACTCTCTTCTCATTCGACAGCCCAAGCGATTGTTCAGCACGCTCAACAGCTTAGCCCTCTGCAATTGCCTGCCCATTTTCGCGAGACGCCCGGCCGCGGTGTTGAAGGAGAGATCAATCAAAACCGAATCATGGTGGGTTCTCCCACTTTCATTGAAGAGAGGCTAGGCGCCAACGCGCTCCAAGAGTGTGGCCAAGAACTCGATAGGCTGCGAGAACAAGGAAAACTCATCGCCTGCGTTGCCATCGATGAAAAGCTCGCCGGGATGATCATCTTGAGCGATCACATGCGCTCAGGTGTTCCCATCATGGTTAAACGATTAAAAACACTAGGCATTAAGTACATGGCGATTCTGACAGGCGATAGTGAAAAAAACGCATCTTTCATCGCTAAATACGCAGGAATCCTTCATATCCATGCTGAACTAACTCCCCTTCAAAAAGTCACTCGTGTGAAACAACTTAGACAGTCCTATCCTTATACCTTGATGGTAGGAGATGGGATTAATGATGCACCCGCACTAGCCAGTGCTACCGTGGGAATTGCCATGGGAGCTCATGGCACAGCAATCTCCGCTGAAGCAGCAGATATTGTCTTGCTCGTTGATGACGTGACCAAAGTGGCAGAGGCTGTCTATATCGGTCAACGGATGCTTCGGATTGCCACGCAAGGCATCCTTATTGGCATCGGCCTTAGCTTTTCATTGATGATCTTGGCGGCTTTTGGCCACATTAACCCTCCCATAGGAGCTCTTCTACAAGAAGTGATCGATGCAGCGGTGATTATTAATGCCTTAAGAGCTAGATGATGGCTTACATTCACAATTGACACAGGTGCAAGGCTTTCCAGACTTACATCCACAATTGGAACAACCTGCACATCCTATAGCCACTAGTATACAAAGTACATACTTCATACTTCCCCCCTTTTACCTTTCATATAATGAATGGGACCGAAAGACACAAGAATGTTCATCTCCTTGCCCCTGCCCAATTAACTAACTTTTCCGACTGGGGCAAGGGTAAGTGGAAAAAAATTAATTTTAATTCACTAACACTTTATAGCATCAATTTGTAATTAATTTATCATATTGAAATAATAATGTAATTAAGTGTAATAATTATATTATAAACCATAACTAATGGGTGGTTGTTATGAAATACTTAATCTTATTATGCGCTGCTTCTTTTGGTCTTGCAGCATGCACGACAACAAGAGACTGCTGCGAACGCAGATGTGAAAAACCCTGCTGCGAACGCAGATGTGAAAAACGTTGCGACCGCAAGTGCGACAGACCTTGCGATCGTCCTTGCAGCAGTCCTTTAGAAAGACGCTGCGCAAGATGCTAATCATCTGAGGCAGTTGGAAAACTCACCGCACCACAGCAAAATCGCCCTTTGAGCCATTTTGCCATCCCATTCCTGAGCCCTACTCACTTCGAGTATGTGCTCGGGAATGGGAGCAAGGCCGCTCCAGTGGCTGACAAACTGACTCAAAATCATCGATTTTTCTGGGTCGGGTAGTTTTACAACTGCCTCACCTGCCTATAGACAGCCTCTATACGTTCATAGCACTGCGGATAAGGCCTAATAAGAAGTTTAAAGATGTTGCCATTGCCCATTAATCACGAAGAATGAACACTAAATATTTTACTTGATAATTGAATATCCCATGTCTAAACTACTTGGACATGAACTTAAATGAATCTCTCTCGTATATCTCTCCAAAGTTGAAATTCGAAACTAAGGAGGCAATTGCAAAACTTCGCGACCCAGAAAAATCGATGATTTTGAGTCAGTTTTGCCAGCCGCTTAAGCGGCTATGCCCCATCCTCGAGCACATACTCCAAGCGAGTAGGGCGCGGGGATGGGTGGCAAAATGGCTCAAAAGGGCGATTTAGCTGTGGCATGGAGTTTTGCAAGCCTCTAAGGGTTGTCGATTTTCGAGATTATTTTGGCCGATTTTCGATTCATTTTGCGTGGATTGTTACAACTTTCCTATACTATCCTCGCAAAATGAATCGAAAATCGGCTCAAAAGAAAAATCGACAGAACCTAGTTTCGAAAGAGGTCTAATAAATTAATGGAAATTAACTATGTCTTATTTAACTAAGCCTTATTTACAGGCGGGATATTTAACAAGTGCGATGTATCGCGAAAGCATTCATTGGGAGCCACAGGCTTTTAAAGAAAATAGAAGCTTGGAAGAAATCGCACTTCAAGCTCTAGCGCAAATCCAAGAAACTAGAAGTTTGAAAGAAATTACACTTCAAGCTCTAGCGCAAATCAAAGAACCTAGAAGCTTGGTAGAAATTGTACTTCAAACTCTAGCGCAAATCAAAGAAGATAAAGGCTTGGAAGCAATTACACTTCAAGCTCTAGCGCAAATCAAGGAAGATAGAAGCTTGGAAGAAATTGTACTTCTAACTCTAGAGCAAATCAAAGAAAATAGAAGCTTGAAAAAAAGTACACTTCAAGCTCCAGCACAAAGTGAAATGTATCGCAAAAGCATTCATTGGGAGCAGCAGCCATTCAAAGAAAATAGAAGCTTAGAAAAAATTGTACTTCAAACTCTAGCTCATTCAGATTTAACTTCGAATAATAAAGGAAAAATCAAAGAAAATGATCTTGTTTCCTATCAGGATGGTATAAAAAGAGGTAAAATATCCGAAAACATACAAAAGAAAAATTTTGATGAGATTGGTGATAAGCAAACACAACAACAGTCCGTACCTATTTGGAATGTTTTTTCGCTAAGCTCAACTATTCCCTTGGAAAAAGATCCGATGCTCTTTCCTCTTAATGATCCACTGCACAAAATGGTTACAGTAGATAAAAATAACAATCAACCCACCAACTTAACTTCGAAAAATAAAAGAAAAACAGAAAAAAATCATCTTGTTTCTCATCACGATGCTATAAAAAAAGGTAAAACATCCCAAAATACCCAAATGAAAAATTTGGATAAGACTGAAGAAAATCAGACACAACAGAAATTTCCACTTATTTGGAATGTTTCTTCGCTAAGCGCAACTATTCCCTTGGAAAAAGATCCCATGCTCTTTCCTCTTAATGATCCACCAGGCATTTTATCGCCCGCACAACCTCTTGGAAGTTCTCGATCTTTTACCCAAAAACAACTGAATGAACCGCATAATCAAAACCCTCCAAACGTAGCAGAACTCGCAGCAGGAACGAGGAATTTATGGACAGAGGAAGAGGATGTACAATTAAAAGCTATCATTGCAAAAAAATATAATAATAATAATAAGCTCATCAAGTGGCCAAAAGTTTCCAATAAATTTGTCAAAAGAAATCGCAAACAATGCCAGGAACGTTGGTACAATAACCTAGCTAATGGGCTTGATAAAACAACGGCTGCAACACAGGAAGAAATAGAGTTTATTGTTGGGAAATTTCATCAACTCGGTACGGAATGGAAAATAATTGTAGATTGGTTAAGAGCCGACAAAAACATAACGCGCACGCCTAGGTTTTGTCGTGAAATTGCCCTCAAGTATGGCAGGGCTAGCGCATCAAAAACATAGAATAGTTAGCCGCTATCCTCCTTGGCTCTTGTTTAAAAATCTGTGATGTTCTTGCAAACAGCTTCTATACATTCACAGTACTGCGCATACGGCCCAGTAAGGCTGTCGCATGGTCCAGTGGAACAAGCAGGCTATCTTCCATCACAAAAACCTGATTGGGATGGATGATTTCGCAGAGATTCTTTAAGCTTTCGCATTTCAAGATGATGAAATCGACCTCTGCTAAAGAAGAAAGCAGGGAGACGAATTCTTCATCTGGATTGGTGTCTCTGATGTAAACGATCAGCTTTTTATCCATGTGGCGTGAAGATAATTTACGCAACGAACGGAATAAAGCTGTAGACATCCCCTGCCTACTATCAATGCCAAGTACGGTAAAGTGCTTGTCTTTCAGAGATTGCTGTAGAGCAAATAGATGCTCTTCATCGAAGATTTTGTTTTCAACATCGTACTCAAGCAAGCGTTCGGCCATTTCAGAAAGTTTGATGCGAGCGCATCCCAATCTCTCAATAGCTAATCCCGCAGCAATGTTAGCCAGTTGCGCGCCGTACTTAATATCCAACTGATTGGCAAGAGCCACGCTGATCATCGCTAAAACTGTATCACCTGCACCTGTGACATCTTTAACCTCTTTGGAACGCACGGGGAAGTTAAAAGATTGCCCACTTTCATGAAAAAGAGACATCCCCGCCTCGGAACGGGTGATGAGAAGCATGTCGACATCAGAGTTTTGTAAAATTGTGGAAGCTACCTCTTCTAAGGGAGTATGAGCCGGTGCTTTAACAGCGGCATAAGCTTCAGAAAGATTGGGCTTAAGAACGGTAGCTCCTGAATACTTAGAGAAGTCTTCTCCTTTAGGATCTACAATGACCGGAATATTCTTGGATCGTGAAATGTCAATGACACCTTTTAAAAGAGTTCCAGTTAAAAATCCTTTTCCATAGTCAGAGATAGCCACGATTTGCACGTTGTCAATGATGGAAGAAAGGCGCTCTAAAATGAGCTCTTCCAGATGGTTATCAAGAGAGGTGATCGTTTCAAAGTCGACGCGCAGCACTTGTTGTGCATCTGCAATCAATCGGTTTTTGACGGGAGTTTTATAGGATTTTTGATAGAGCAAATGATCGACATCAATCCCTTCATTTTTGAGAGAGGTTTTGAGTTGATCCCCTGCCATATCGTGACCAACCCGGCCCACGATGATCACCTTAGCGCCAAGAGAAATCAAGTTGAGAGCCACGTTACCAGCTCCACCAGGACGACTTTCTTCTTTCTGAACATGCAAAACCGAAACAGGAGCTTCGGGAGAGATACGCTTGACTTTACCGGTTGTATACGTGTCGAGCATCAGATCGCCGATCACCAGCACATTCACTTCGTTAAAGCGACTGAGCATCCCGCTTAATTTTACCATCGTGTACCTGTCAATAAATACTGTTTCACATAGTCAGCCACTGCTTCATCGCAGGAATAACGACAGAGGCTTTCATCATAACCCACTACCTGTTTAAACTTGCCCATGTCAGCACATGTGTAATTCTGATACTGCCCTGCCAAATCAGCAGGCATATCGACGTACTCTATGCGCGGTGTCATGTTGACGGCTTTAAATACAGCGGTGGCCAATTGATTCCACGTCGTCGGCTTTCCGCTTCCGATATTGAAAATACCTGAATGGGTATTTTCTAAGAAATCACATGTTAAGCGTACCACATCTTTAACATAAATAAAATCTCGACATTGATCACCATGACCAAACTGATCGGGATCAGATGATTTGAACAGACGTATCACGCCATCTTTCTGTACTAAGGGAAGCATCTTATAAACCATCGATGCCATCCGTCCCTTATGGTTTTCATTGGGACCAAAGACATTGAAGTACTTGAGACCGACAATCTGATCTAGTATACCTTGCTGTTTTGCCCAACGATCGACGTAATATTTGGAAAATCCATAGAGGTTAAGAGGCTTTAATTCATCCAGTGTTGCGTGATCATCGCTAAACCCCAAGGAACCATTCCCGTATGTCGCAGCTGAAGAGGCGTAAATGAACCGATGCTCATGCGTCAATGCATACTCGGCAAGGCGAATCGTATAGCGATAATTATTTTCTAGAAGGTAGTTCCCATCAGATTCGAGAGTATCAGAACAAGCGCCCAAATGAATGAAAGCTTGGATTTCTCTCTCCTTTCCTTCTAACCAAGAAAATAGCGCATCCTTTGAGATGAAATCGACACATTGCTTTCCGAGCAAATTTTTCCATTTTTCAGTCTTTTTAATATCATCAACGAGGATGAGATTATTGATTCCTCGGTCATTGAGATAGCGCACGCAACATGATCCAATAAATCCTGCAGCTCCTGTAATGATGATCAATTTGTCGTCATGAATTTTAGATGTCATAAAAAACTCTCGCTAGATGCCCTACATGTCCACTTGGGTTGGGCGTAGAGTGTATCAGACCGATGGAAATTCGTATACTGCGCCCGTTTAAGTTGTGCAGTATGCTTGGCTACCAATCAGATGCTAAGCGGGCGTAGTATACCAGTTTGTCGACGAGCGTTGTATAAAAGAAGCTGGAAAAAACGCGATATGGGATAAGTTCGGATCCGGGAGTTTTGCAATTGACTCCTCCACTTTTCCTATACACATGAATGCTGTTCCGCTTCCTGTCATGGTGACCTGGTCAAACCCGAGTTGTAAAAGATCGTTTTTGATGACAGCTAAAGAAGGCATTAACGCACATGCCGGTTGCTCCAAATCATTAAATGTCTCTAAATCCCCTTTTAAAGCGCGTGCTAAAAAAAGTTGGGGATTCCGATCCATAAAAAGTTCTGGCTGACACTGCTTATAGACTAAGGGTGTAGAAAGCCCACCTTCTGGCTTAGCGATACATAGATCGAAATGGGGTAGTGAAGGTAGATGAGCAATCACTTCACCTCTACCTGTACAGTAGGCAGTACCTGAGGAAAAAAAGAAAGGGGCATCGGAACTAAATTCTGCAGCCCAGTTCGCTAACGCGTTGGATTCGACAGGATGGGAAGATAACGTGTTTAACGCCCACAAAGCGGTCGCAGCATTCCCGCTTCCACCTCCTAAACCCGATTGGATCGGCACCTTTTTTTCGAGATGAAAATGAACTTTAAAATTCTCCCCTGTCTTTTCTCGAAATTTAGCGAGAGCTTTCATGACCAGATTGTGCTGATCACAGGGCAAGGTAGGATCATCGCAGGTCAACAAGTCTTCTTTTGCTAAACTAATGGACAGACGATCTCCTAAAGATAGCGCCTGGTATAAAGAGGCTATCTCATGGAATCCATCGGAACGTCGATAGAGCACGCGAAAAAAAAGATTAACCTTTGAAGGGGAAAAGAAAGTGATCATCTTATACTACGCCCGATTAGTTTTTGCGAATTTTGACTGGCTACAACTTTGCCAAATCAATCCTCCTCGTCAGCCTTCCCTACGGGGAATGGTCTTCCTCGTTCGGAACGCTACGCTTCGATTTGGCTTTAGACCTCTTTCGAAATTAAGGGTTCATCGATTTTCGGGATTATTTTGGCCGATTTTCGATTCTTTTTAGGGGGATAGTATACGAAAATAGATACAATCCCCGTAAAAAGAATCGAAAATTCGGCTCAAAAGAACCCGAAAATCGACAGAACCTTAGTTTCGAAAGAGGTCTTTTGTCTCGCAGAGTCAAAATTCGCACAACCTAAACAGGCGCAGTATATGATCCCAGAAAAGGAAAGAGTACGCGGTTACTACGACTACGTACTCTATCGCATTTAAGTTGTTGGTTCTTCTTCTTGGTATTCTTCCACAATTTCTTGGTTAGGTGCAGCTTCGTTAAAAATTTTAAGCGTACAAGAAGTGGGAATTCCCTCTTTAAGCTTAATATTTAACGTATGCACTCCCAATGTTTTGATAGGATGAACGAGTGCAATATTGCGTCTCTCAAGAACAATCCCTTGTTCTTTAAATAAAGAGAGAATATCGGAAATGCCCACAGAACCATACATATTGCCATCGGGATCAACTTTAACACCGACGCTGAGAACCATATGTTGAATTTTGTCGGAAAGCTCTAATGATTCGCTTCGATCGATTTCCGCACGTTTAGCACGCTCTTCTTTCAATCGAGCTTGCATGCGCAAGGTAAATTTATCAGCGACCACAGCCTTTTTTTGCGGAAGGAGGAAGTTACGAGCAAAGCCAGGTTTAACGGAGATGATATCACCGCTTCGGCCAAGATCATCGACATCTTCCAGAAGTAATAATTGATTACGCATAGTTATTGACCTCTAGTTCTATTTAATCTACTGCAACAAAAGGAAGCAGAGCCATGTGTCGTGCTCGCTTAACCGCTTGAGTCAGTTGGCGTTGATAATAAGAAGAAACGCCGGTAATTCTGCGCGGCAGTATTTTTCCACGTTCAGTGATGAACTGACGCAACGTATCAAGATCCTTGTAGTCGATGTGGCGAATGCCTGCGGCAGTGAAAGGGCACTGCTTGCGCTTTTTCACGAAAATCCCTTCTATCGGTGGTTTTTTAGTTGGAACGCTCATGTCATCCTCACTCTTGTACGATTTGTTTGAATTCGATCTTTTCAGGTACTTCATTAACCTGGATCGTCATGAAGCGGATGAGATCTTCATTGAGGTGATACTCTCTCCACATTTCATTCATATGTCCTGTAGGGATCGAAAAGTAGAGTAGATAATAGTAACCTTCTCTACGCCCGTTGATTTCGTAAGCTAGCTTCTTACGCCCTTGGTCGATGACTTTTTTTAATTCACCGCTGCGGCTCGAAATTCCGCTGGAAATTTTCTCGAGAGCTTTTTGCCGCGCATCTTCGCTCAGCGTGGCGCTCAAGATATACATCCCTTCGTAAAGATGTGTTCTTTGCTTAGCCATTTGTTTTATCTCCTGAGTTCTTTTTCTCATCTTTTTTCGCATTAGCAGCCCTTTCAGCTGCGACAATTCCTGAGGTGATCCATAATTCAAGCACGTCGACGGCTCGAACGATGATCTCTTCTATTAAAGAGCTCTCTTCCTTGGTAAAATTTCCAAGGACATAATCTTCAAGGCTCTCATGTGCCGGGCTTCCAACTCCGATGCGCAACCGCGCATAGTTCTCAGTGCCCAAATGCGTTGTTATACTTTTTAACCCGTTGTGACCACCAGAACTGCCCTTTATGCGCAACCGCATGGTTCCCACTGGTAGAGCCACATCATCGCAAACAATGATCAGCTGGTGAATCGGCACTTTAAAATAATCGATGCATCTTCTGGCAGCTTGACCACTTTCATTCATGTAGGTGGTGGGCATCAGCAAAAGGACTTTCTTATTGCCCATCGGCCTATGCGCAAGTAATCCTGTTACTTGTTGCACGGGTCGTACGACGAAGTTGTTTTTTTCTGCAAAAGCTTTCACCACGTTAAAACCAACATTGTGACGCGTTTTTGCATAACTTGCGCCTGGATTACCGAGTCCAATAATGAGTCTTTCTTCTTCCACAACACTCATTAACGTTTTGCGATGACAATAAGCACTTCATCCATGCTCGCCAGCGGTCTTACACCTTCTGGGATTTTCACATCTTTCAATCTTCTAGACTGACGGATACCTAAATCTTTAACATCCACTTCAAATTCTGCAGGGATGCTCTTAGGTAAACACTCCACTTTCACAAAGCGCGCTACCTGTCTTAAGAATCCACCGAGTTTAACACCAGCGCACTCTGCAACCCCTGTACAAGAAATGGGAACTTTAACACTCACAGGAACGTTGTCGTTAAGCTCGACAAAATCGATATGAGAGACTTTATAGGTTGTTAGATGGTACTGAATGTCTTTCACGACAACTTTAGTCTCAGTTTTACCATCGATGAGAGTAAAAATTGTGGTAGGCAAACGACCTGATTTCATCTGACGAAGAACAGCGTTGAATTCAACACCGTTCACAATCATTTTTCTTGGCTGGCCTTTTAAAGAGTAGATAATAGCAGGAATGTCGCCTTCGCGTCTTATTTGCTTAATATCACTCTTCTTATCGCCAGTTCGAAGTTTCACTGTGAGTTTCATATTTTTTTCTCTCCAAATTTCTTATACTATCCCGCAAAAAGAATCGAAAATCGGCCAAAATAATCCCGAAAATCGACGAACTCTTAATTTCGAAAGAGGTCTATTCTAGTTGTAAAGAGGAGAAAACGATGTGGAACCTAAAATCGATTCGATCGCTGTAGCAAAGAGGGGTGCGACAGAAACGAGCTCTAATTTGCTCTTATCCATTGCGTCTGGTAGTACAATCGTGTTAGACACCACCATTTTCTCAATCGCATTCTCTTGCCAATCTTCACCTACAAAAAGACCGTGCGTCACAGCAGCAAAAACTCTCTTCGCTCCTGCATCCTTACATGCTTTCGCAGCACTGCACAGAGTACCGCCTGTTGAACACATGTCATCGACAAGAAGAACAGTTCTGCCTTTAACATCGCCAATCAGGGCAGTCATCTTGACTTCCTTGGCATTTGCACGTCGTTTCACGACAATGGCGAGATCGACCTTCAAAGCATCGGCATAAGACCGAGCGAGCTTGATGCTGCCTACATCGGGAGTCACAACGATGAGATCTCCTAAGTGCATGTTCTCGATTGCTTTGATCATTGCCGATTTCGCATACAAATTATCGACAGGTATATCAAAAAAACCTTGAACTTGCTCTGTGTGCAAATCCATCGTTAGCACTCTTGTCACACCTGCTTTTTGTAGCAAGTCTGCCACGAGCTTTGCTGTTATCGGCTCCCGAGCACTTCCACGCCTGTCTTGTCTAGCATAACCGTAGTACGGTATGACTATATTGATCGACCGCGCAGAGGCACGCTTCATAGCATCGATTAAGATCAACAATTCCATGAGATAGGAGTTGGGGTGTCGTGCAATTGACTGCATTACGAACACTTCCTTACCACGGACGCTCTCTAATATTCGAACGCCTATCTCGCCATCTGGAAAAGTTTCGATGTGCGCTTTACCTAACTGAATACCTAAGCATTGTGCAATTTGCTGGGCTAACGCTGGATGCGATGTGCCTGCAAAAAACATTAAAGTGTCACTTAGGGCCATTAGGGTTACTTTTTTTAGCTATTTGGGGTGGAAGGATTCGAACCTCCGAATGGCGGTACCAAAAACCGCTGCCTTACCACTTGGCGACACCCCAATAGAGTTAATTCATTCCTAGCTTAATTAGAATCAGCACTATGCTAATTTGCGGGCGATTAAATTGCAATCTTAAGATCACTCTTGATTGATCATTTTTTTGTACCGCCGCGAGGCCTGATAATGCATCACCACAGGGTCTAAAACATTCTTTTGATCTTCCGGATGCTCATGAATAGCTGCATAGGCGAGATTTAAGGGAGCTACTCGCGCTTTTCCCGCATGGGCGAGAATCACGTCGCGGAGGCCAATTTGATCCCAGTATTCTTCTTTGCGATCTGGATTTGACAGTTCCCGATAGCATTGGGCTGCCCACATTTTGAGTAGGGTTTGAGCAGGGGGTGTCGCATTAATAAAGATGCTGTTTGAAATCACTTTTGAAGGATGATGGTTAGGCAACGAAGGGTGAAGGCGAACAGCCATATCCCCTTCAAATTCAGGAAGAAAAACCGGCTTTTTTAAAAAGACAGCATCGATGTCAATCCAAAGCAGAGGACGTTTAAACTCTTCAAGTTTGCTAATGAGAAAAAAAGGTTTATAGCAGCAGTTCAGTTCCCAAGAGCCAAAGGAATCGATCGCTTCCACATGATGGGGAATATCCCACTTTTCACACGAGGCAATCAAATTATGCGCCTCAAGCTGATACAAAGTATCTTTTGTGTAATAAGAAACTACTAATGGAAATATGGTCATGACTTCCTCTATTTGTTCTAAAATAAACTACAATCCGCTATTAAAAGATTAAGGCCTCTTTCGAAATTAAGGGATCGTCGATTTTCGGGATTATTTTGGCCGATTTTCGATTCTTTTTGCGAGGATAGTATAAGAAATTTAATACAATCCCCGCAAAAAGAATCGAAAATCGGCCAAAATAATCCCGAAAATCGACAGAACTTAGCCTCGAAAGAGGCCTAATACGAGGAGCCTGTATGTACATCATCCACATAAGCAGTGAGCTTGCCCCTATCGCCAAGGTGGGCGGTTTGGCTGATGTAGTTTATGGACTTTCTCAAGAGCTTGTTCGCCTAGGACATACCGTTGAAATTATTCTGCCCAAGTACGATTGCTTGCATCACGATCATCTTAAAGATCTTAAAGTGGAATGCCGTGACATGTGGTCTTTTGAAGGCCCTCATCGCATTAATAATACGATTTGGTCGGCGTGTCTAGCGGGATTGAAAATTTATCTGATTGAGCCTCATCATCCTCAGCATTTTTTTGACAGGGGGGTGATTTATGGTTGTCCCGATGATATCGACCGGTTTGCTTATTTTTCACGAACCGCTTTAGAATTTCTTTTTAAAACAAACAAATATCCCGACGCTATCCATGTTCATGACTGGCCTACAGCTCTTGTACCCGTCCTTTATAAGGACATGTACCAAGCACTGGGCTTTCAAGTGGGTGGAAGTGTGATGACCATTCACAACATGGAACATCAAGGTAAATGCTCACCTCGTAATCTCTCAATGATAGGGCTAAAAGGAGAATCGTACTTAACAGCAGATAAGATGCAAGATCCTGATAGCTGGGACCACCTGAATTTGCTCAAGGGAAGTCTTGTGTATGCGGATCAAATCACTACCGTTTCCCCCACCTACATGAAGGAAATTCAAACACCTGAAGGGGGATGGGGACTGCATGAAACTCTCATGAGATACAAACATAAATTATCGGGCATTCTCAATGGAATCGATGAACATTTTTGGAATCCCGCTACCGATCCCTATCTCATCCAACGCTATTCTACTCATGATGTAAAGACCGATCAACAATTAGAACATATTCTTCGCTCTAAGCAAAACAATAAGCAACATCTACGCTCTCACTTACGATTAAAGGAAGAGGATAAACCCCTAGTGGGAATTGTGACGCGACTTGTCCCACAAAAAGGGCCCGAATTGATCAAGCACGCAGCCCTTTACACTTTAGAAAAAGGGGGACAATTTGTTTTACTTGGATCGGCTTCCAACCCACATGTCACAGCAGAATTTGTACAGTTCAAGCATATACTAAAACGCAGTGATCAAGCAGCCATTATCATCGACAACGATGAAACTCTCGCCCATCTCATCTTTGCTGCCGCTGACATGTTCATCATTCCCTCTATCTTTGAGCCCTGCGGATTAACTCAAATGATTGCGCTGCGCTACGCTACTGTGCCCATCGTACGCGTGACCGGAGGATTAGCTGATACAATCGATGATATTGACACATCACAACGTCCCCTCCATGAACGCAACGGCTTCACGTTTGAACATCCCGATACTCAAGGTATCGATTGGGCATTGGGGCGCGCCTTAACTTGCTACCAGACAGATCCAGTAAAATGGAAAACGCTGATTCAACAGGGCATTAAAAGAGATTATACTTGGAAGCACACAGCGCAGGACTATGTGAAGGTGTATGAGAAATTAGGTACGTCCCCCCTCAGTCATAGTGGAGCAGGAGAGGCTGTTTGATAACGTTTGCGGACTCATTGAGACAAGTCGATCGGGTCTTTTTGGAATTACCGATTCAAATATTCCCAGGAACTTAATTTCGAAAGAGGTCTAAAGCTCGCATGATGTAGGAGCGATTGGCAATGAGGTATTCGATACCTGAACAAGTCGTGTAAATAGCTCCGACTAGCACACTGTAAAAACTAATCGTCTGCAGAGAAGCCAGATCTAGATGTCCTGTTGAATAAGGGATCATCAAAATCATGATAAAGAATCCAATAGTAGCTTGAATCACCGCTTTAATTTTACCCGACATTCTAGCAGCGAGAGTAAACCCTCTTAAAGCACAGACTGTGCGTAATGTGCTGATGATGGTATCGCGATAGAAGAAAACACAGACCAAAAGAAGAGGGATCTGAACAATGCCCTGCGTGAATGCCAATAGAACCGACAGGCGAAAGACGCTATCTGCCATCGGATCGAGAATCTTTCCCAATTCCGTCACTTTATTCATTTTACGGGCTACAGCACCATCGAAAAAATCGGACAACTCAGAGATTCCCGCTAAACTGATCAACATCGTCGGCAACCACTGCAAGCTAATGCCGAGCTGCTGATGATACAGGTACACAATCACAAAGATGGGGCCTAAAAAAATGCGAGATAGAGTAAGAGCTAGCGCAATACTCAATTGATCCTCCCCTCTCTAAACAAAAAGCCTGATTGTAGAAAGATATAATACTTTGGGAGATTTTTAGTCATGCTTTAACCCGCATTTTCTTGTAAAGCGAGCTGACCACATGCGGCGGCGATATCTTTACCCTTAGTGTATCTCCAGGTCGTCACAATATCATAACCAGAGAGAATATTGCGAAACTCCTCAATGACATTTTTTTCAGGTCGCTTCAATTTTAATCCTTCGACGGGATTATAGGGGATGAGATTCACGGCGCAACGATGACCTTTAATCAAGCGCGCAAGCTCGTGAGCATGTTCTGGTGCATCATTAATCCCTTCCATGATCGTGTATTCATACGTGATATCTCGACGAGTTTGCTCCGCATAGGCTTGCATCGCATCCAAAATATCTTCTATAGCGTACTTGCGAGCATAGGGGATGATTTTCTTGCGAATGTGTTGATTGGGCGCATGAAGAGAGAGTACGAGATTCACTTGCAAATCCTCTTCTGTGAACCGCTTAATCCCTTCCACCACTCCCACTGTTGAAACAGTGATGCGTCGCTGAGAGATGTTGAGACGTGATGGATCGGTCAAAAGACGTATTGCCTTCAATACATGATCATAGTTTTCAAAAGGCTCACCCATCCCCATGAAAACGACATGAGAGACGCGTTCTCCCTTTGCACTTAATCCGCGATCGATTTCATAAACTTGCTCAAAAATTTCCTCCGCCGTCAAATTGCGTTTGAGTCCTTCTTTTCCAGAAGCGCAAAAAGCACAACGCGCAGGACAACCCACTTGAGAAGATACGCATACCGTGCGACGGTCGTGGGACATGATCAGCACCGACTCGACTAATTTGCCATCGCTAAGTTCCCATAAATACTTAATGGTTTCCTCATCTTGCGATCGCTGCAATTTCTTTTCTTTCAATCCTGATAATATAAAAAGATTTTTTAACTTTGAGCGAAGAGAGACGCCCAAATCCGACATTTTTTCCCAATCGGTTTCTTTACGTCCATAAATCCATTGAAAAATCTGTTTAGCGCGAAAAGGTTTTTCCCCTTCTTTAACGAGGAGCTCTATGCATTCTTCATACTTCAGAGCATGTAACGGGATCATGAACAAACTAATAAGGCGTTAAAATCAATCACTTTTTGCTGCGCCATCATTTCTGCACGAAGAAACTGACGTTCTTTTGCTTGCACTATAGATCGACGGTTATGATCGAGAAGGACCTGACTGATGTTTTTTAAGACTCGATCGACAACTTCTCTTTGCATCCGATGGCATTCCATCAATACTTTTACGGTTTCGCTAGGATGGATTCTTTCAAATGAAATAAGCATAATTCCCCCTGAGTTTACATCAATTTTATACTAATAAGCGGTAATATTCAAACCCTTTCTCTTGGACATCCTAATAAAATATTTAACACCCATCCTATATCTCGACTTTTTATAATTTCATGACTTCCTCGCTGACGTTCGTCAGCCATGAGATTGTAAAAATAAAAATTGACATAGAGACTCCTTACTAAAATAGCTCAAAGAAACAATTAATCGGGGAAGGTCTGGCACAGGCACGGGGTTTCGAAAGAGGCCTAATAACCCAACTTGCCCCCTATCTTACCCGAAGGACTGGCTGCAACACACGATCTACTGCGCTTCTCTCCTCGTCAAGGTGAACTACCTTGGCTTTGTCGAGAATCTTGTATCTCGTGGGTTTCGCTCAGTCCTTCGGGCAAGATAAGGGGCAAGTTGAGTTAATATTCAGAAATGCTTTTTCATATACGAATGGATGGCTTCTAAAGCAGGTTTGCTGATGTAGTGCTCGATACCTTCTACGTCAATATTCACAATGGATTCAGGAATACCTAATTTGAGCATAAATTCCGTGAGAATTTGGTGCTTCTTTTTAGCAAATAATCCCGTTTGTGTGCCCTTTTCGGTGAGCTTGATTCGGCTCGAATCTTCTAGATAACCATCTCGAATCAAGCGTTTCAGAGTTTTTAAAACACTTACATGAGAGACTCCTATTTCACGCGCGATGTCACAAACTCGAGCTTCTCCTTGTGATTCAACAAGGCTGTTGATCAATTCTGTATAATCCTCGGTGATTTCATTCAATCGATTATTCCGAGTCGCTTTAAATGTGATGGCTCTTTTCATAAACCCTGCCAGGATCTCGACTTTGTACAATTTTTACCCGAGTGCCTCGGCCTATTTGTTTTCTGAGGGAGCAAATGGGCTAGGCAATCGGGCTAAAAATTGTACAAAATGGAGAGGATATGCAGTTTTCAATTAACAATCAATTAATCAAATTTTTATTGAATGTATCCTAGGCTACATGTAACATAGGGTACAATTTTTAAAAGAGGTCTTTATGGTATCAGCAATCGCAAGCCCAGTATTTGTTAGTCCAACTTCTATACCGCTAGAGGCTGAGTTTATCACTAGGCAAAAAAAAAATGAGCTACTGATAGAGCTAAAAGAATCTAAGCATAGCCCTGCGCAAAAAAAAACTGAATGGTCTTTAGAACAAAGAGAAATTGAGCTCAGGCCTGTGCTTGAAAAACTTGAACGATTTACAAGAGAAAGATTTTCGTGTTCTTCTGTCAGGAAAATTTGGTGCAAAAGCTTAAAAGAAGAACCCAGTTTAGGTGTTTTGAGAGTAGTTGTGCTGCCAAGTTACGCAGGACTTGCAGGAATCAGTCTCTTGTCATCCCTTGCAAGTCTTGTTATATTGTACGACGGCCATTATGGATCTGCATTTTCTTCAGACATCACTACTCGAGTAAAGTTTGCAAACACAATCACCAATTCCGGAGCACTTTTTGCCTGCGTCACTGATCTCCCTGCAATTACCTATATAACATATTTATTTGTCTTTCAGTCTGCCTATTGCCAAGCTGTGCGTAACGCCCTGGATGAAAGCTACGAATATGCTGTACTTCAGGATGCAACTATCCCTCCCGAATTGCGAGAAGACCTCTATCAGTTCTATATAAACAAACTTCAGGCTCTTGGCATCGATAATTATTATTTGCATCCTGATCCATTATGCGAAACTGGAAAAATGCACCAAGAATTGTGTACCACTCTACAAGAAATCGACCAAGAGCTTCAAATGAGTTTGTTTGATAAACAAAATTTGCAGAACCTTTTCAAACATTGCATTGGTGAATTTAGAAAAAGCACCTGTGTTGAAAAAATTGGCAAGGTTACTGTTCTTACAATTGCTATGAGCACCCAAGCAATTGCCTTCTTGCTCATTATAGAGAACCTACTTCTTATCAAAGACACACGTGTTCGCGATCTATTTTCAAGTGATCCCACAACTCGGGAAATAGAAGCTTCCTATTTGACCCAAGTTGGCAATCTTTTTTGCTCCGTTACCAGCATTGGAATGTCAGCTTTAGCCACTTATGTGGTGTTTGTAAAGAATGCCTATAGAAAAACCATGCGAGAAAGAATTGAATCTGCTTTTTCTGGCCGCATGACAGACCTGACAGCCTCCTTATGCAATGCTATGTTCAAAATAAAGTCCTATAAACTAGCCAAATTTTGAGTTTTTTAATTATCTTGAAATGATATAATTATCGAGGCAATTGCAAAACTCCACGCCGCAGCAAAATCGCCCTTTTGAGCCATTAGACTCAAAATCATCGATTTTTCTGAGTCGGGGAGTTTTGCAATTCCCTCTATCCCCTGCTCAAAAACTTCTCATCCAGAGTCAGCTGGCCTAAAGCAATTAAATCCCCTAGTGAAAAAAACAATTAGCCCGTTACAATGGAGCGATTTTACCCTTCTAGGATTTTAGCCTATGTTAACCTTTCAAGATATCATCCATCATCTCAACGAATTCTGGGTCAAACAAGGTTGCATTATCCATCAAGGACATGATGTTGAAGTGGGCGCAGGTACATTTAATCCCGCTACCTTTTTGCGCTGTTTAGGTCCCGAACCATATCGCACGGCTTATGTCGAACCCTCTAGACGCCCCTCCGACGGACGTTACGGTGATAATCCCAACCGCGTGCAATTGTTCCATCAGTATCAAGTCATCATCAAACCATCACCGACTAACATTCAACAGCTCTATCTCGAATCGTTAAAATCTTTAGGACTTGACCTTAAAAAACACGACATCCGCTTTGTCCACGACGACTGGGAAGGCCCCACTCTGGGCGCCTGGGGACTTGGATGGGAAGTGTGGTGCGATGGCATGGAAATCACTCAGTTCACTTACTTTCAAGCCATCGGCAGCCTACCCCTTCATCCTATCAGTGTAGAAATCACTTATGGACTAGAAAGGTTAGCGATGTTCATTCAGAACAAGCAGAATCTTTTTGATCTCAAGTGGAACGATCAACTCACCTTCCGCGATATTTCTTATCGCAGCGAAATAGAATGGAGCACGTACAATTTTCAAGAAGCATCAACCGCGATGTGGATGCGCCATTTTGAAGATTTTGAACAAGAAGCAAAATCCTTGATCGCGTGCCATCTTCCTATTCCCGCTTACGATTTTGTCATGAAAGCCTCACATGCCTTTAACATGTTGAACGCGCGTGGAGTGATATCTGTCACAGAGCGCACAGGTTATATCACGCGCATTCGAGACTTATCGCGACTTATTGCCACAGAATACGTGGCAATGCGCGAACAATTGGGCTATCCATTAATGAGTTCCCTCAAAGAAAAACCTATTAAGCCGGCACAACTCCTTAAAACTACACCTCGCTTTTCCCCCGAAAAAAAACAGGATTTCTTATTGGAAATTGGTTCAGAACAACTGCCAGCTGCTTTCATTCCGATTGGAACGCAGAACTTAGAAAAAGAAGTGAGAAAGCTTCTTGAAACAGAACAACTAGACTTCCAAGAGCTTCAGATCTTCGGCACACCGCAGAGACTCGCGGTGTTGGTCAAAGGACTTGTTGAAGGATCTGAACCCAAAGAAATCCTACGCAGAGGACCTGCGGTTTCATCCGCCTTCCAACCATCGGGCATGCCCACTCCTCAAGGAGAAGGTTTTCTTAAATCGTTGGGCCATTCACAAGTTTCTCTCGATATTATCCGCAAGAAGAAAATTAAAGGTCTCCAGATCGATACTATTAAAGATACCGAATATCTTTTTGCGACGATTTCTGAGCCTGGCAAATCGAGCTTTGTCCTCCTATCTCATGCTCTTCCCAAGCTCATCTTGCAACTGGAGTTCCCTAAAAAGATGCGTTGGGGCAGTCTCGACATTAGCTATGCACGTCCCATCCATTGGATCGTCGCTCTACTAGGTGAAAAAGTCATTCCTTTCCAGGTGGGAGATATTCTCTCCAATCGCCACTCCTTTGGCCATGCGCAACTCAAACCCAAAAAAATCACCTTAAGACACGCGAAGGACTATGTACAAGAACTAAAAAAACATTGCGTTCTAGCGAGTATCGAAGAGAGAAAAACTAGCATCCTCAAACAGCTCAAAGCCATCGAAAAAAAAGTCAAAGGGAAAGCTGTTGCTCAAGACCGCGTTCTTCCTCAAGTTTTACATCTCACGGAATGGCCTTTGTTGACGCATGCTGGGTTTGAAGCTGCCTTCTTACGAGCGCCTAAAGAAATCCTCATTTCTGAAATGGTGGAGCACCAAAAGTATTTTCCAGTAGCTGATAACAAGAACAACTTGAAGAACATCTTCATCATCACGGCAGATACTACACCCAACGAAACGATCCGTCGCGGCAACCAAAAAGTACTCTCTGCCCGTTTAACTGATGGAGTCTTTCTCTTCGAACAAGATGTGAAACAACCTCTTGAATTGCTGAATGAAAAACTGCGTGTGATGACCTACCAAAAAGAATTGGGCTCAATGTTTGATAAAATGAAGCGCCTGATTGCCATCTCACAAGTTTTAAATACCCATCTCAACATCGCTGATCCTAAGAAAGTAAATAGAGCAGCGCTACTATCCAAAGCCGATCTCGCCTCCAATCTGGTAGGAGAATTTCCTGAATTACAAGGGACAATTGGCAAATACTACGCTATGGCTCAAATGGAAGATCCAGAAGTAGCTGCTGCGCTCGAAGAACAGTGGATGCCTCGATGTGAAGGTGCGCCTTTACCTCAGAGCCCAACAGGGATTGTCCTCAGTCTTGCTGATAAAATTGACAACTTGATTGCTTGCTATAGTGTTGGACTAAAACCCTCCTCTTCCAGCGATCCTTATGCCTTGCGCAGGCAAGCTATTGGCATCATCAAGCTATTAATCGATCATCAAAAGAGCATTAACTTAAAACAGGTTCTCGATGAGGCTTGTATCTCTTTCCCCAAGATCGCCAATTCCCCTTCTCTAATCTCAGATATCCTCTCGTTCATTACAGCGCGAGCAAAAAGTGTCTTTGAAGAGTATGGATTTAAAAAAGATGAATGTGAAGCCGCGTTGCAAGGACTGTGCATTGATCCTTTCGATCAATTCCGCAAAACGCAAGCTCTGCATCTCTTCAGGCAATCGGGCAAGGAATTTTCTAAGCTCTATGAGGTCTACAAGCGCGCTAAAGGTCAACTGGGAAACCCCTCTTCATCTCCTTTTAATCCCCAGCTCCTCAAAGAACCTGCTGAAAAGGAGTTAATCCATGCACTTGAAGTTCTCTACAAGCACTGGAAAACTACGCTTCAGCAAAAGAACTACGGTCACGCCTTTGCATTGATCGCTACCCTTCAAACACCCTTGGCATGCTTATTTGACTCTGTAAAAATATTAGATGACGATCTAGCATTGAGAAACAACCGGATCGCTCTACTTCAGATGGTGTTTACTCCGTTTCAAGAGCTTCTTGACTTCAGTAAAATCCAGGATCTGGGATGAACATCATCGACTTGCATAGCGATCTTCTCTCTTTCCTCATCCACAAAGAAGGTCGAACGCCTCTTGATCCTGCCTCTCGCAGCTCCTATCCTCAATTGCAAGCGGGGAACGTGGTCTTACAAACACTCGCCATTTTTTCTACAACATCTCCAAGATCGGTCCAACAAGCAGAAAAACAACTGGTTCTTTTCCGCACTCTTACTGAACACTATCCCCACTTATTCACCCGCGATCCCCTATCCACTACTTCATCGCTCGTTCGCCTGTTACCCGCTTTTGAAAATGCTTCCACGTTTGCCTTAGAAGATGAGCCTCTGGACATGGTGTTCATCCGTCTCCAGCATCTTTTGAAAATTCTTGGGAAAATTGCCTACATCAGCCTCACATGGGATGGAGAAAACCGATTTGGGGGTGGCGTAGGTGCCTCTATGGGTCTTAAAG